>Ga0066710_100006281_pt1 | contig 11052 bp, 10 predicted proteins | sample GraSoiAngelo_159_FD_79666 | JGI IMG/M metagenome (GOLD analysis project Ga0066710, IMG submission 79666) | Grasslands soil microbial communities from the Angelo Coastal Reserve, California, USA - 14_1009_16_40cm | ecosystem: Environmental > Terrestrial > Soil > Grasslands | place: USA...
AAGGAGGTGCTCGTCTCGCGCGGCGAGCTGATCGAGATCGGCGGCGAGTTCCGCCTCCCCGACATCATGGCGGCGTCGGGCGCGAAGCTGGTCGAGGTCGGCACCACCAACCGGACGCGGATCGGCGACTACCGTCGCGCCATGGGTTCGAAGACCTCGCTGATCCTGAAGGTCCATCCGAGCAACTACCGCGTCGTCGGGTTCACCAATGCCGTGCCGGTGGCCGACCTGGTGGCGCTCGGCTCCCCGGCCGGCGTGCCGGTCGCCTTCGACGTCGGGAGCGGACTCCTTGACCGCTACCCCGAGGTCCCCGCGGACGAGCCGGCCGTCACGCAGGCGCTCGCCGACGGAGCCGACCTCGTCACGTTCTCCGCCGACAAGCTCCTCGGCGGTCCCCAGGCCGGCGTGGTCGTGGGCCGGACGGACCTGATCGAGCGCCTGCGCCGACACCCGATCGCGCGCGCGCTTCGGGTCGACAAGATGACGATCGCGGCGCTCGAGAGCGTGCTTCGTCTGTACGCGACGGGACGCCGCACGGAGATTCCGATCTGGCGTATGCTCGCGACGAAGCCGACAGCGCTGTTGGATCGCGCCCGAGGCCTCGCGTCGGCGTTCAAGAAGGCATCCGCCCGTCCCAGCGAAGCGGCCGCCGGCGGCGGCTCGCTCCCCGGCCACGCGCTCGCGTCCGCCGAGCTGGTGATCCCGTCCGCATCGGCCGAGCGAGTCGCCGCGCGGCTTCGCCAGGGACGTCCCGCGGTCTTCTGCCGCGTGGAGGATGCGGCGATCGTGTTCGACCTGCTCACCGTGCCACCGGAGCTCGACGATCGGCTGGCCCGCGCCATTCGGTACGCGCTCGAGCAGGGATGAGCTCCGGGCTCCACGTCGTGGCCACAGCCGGCCACGTCGACCACGGGAAGTCCTCGCTGATCCTGCGACTCACCGGGATCGATCCCGATCGCCTGGCGGAGGAGAAACGCCGCGGCCTCACGATCGACCTCGGGTTCGCGTGGACGACGCTCCCCTCCGGCAGGGAGATCGGCTTCGTCGATGTCCCCGGCCACGAACGGTTCGTCCGAACGATGCTCGCGGGGGCCGGACCGGTTCGCCTCGTGCTGTTCGTCGTCGCGGCCGACGAGGGCTGGAAGCCGCAATCGGAAGAGCACCTGCAGATCGTCGACCTGCTCGAGGCAGACGACGCCGTCATCGCGCTCACGAAGCGGGACCTGGTCGACGACGCGACCCTGCGACGACGGGACGAGGAGGTGCGCGGCCGCTTCGCGTCGACGCGGCTCGCCGGCGCCCCGATCGTTCCCTGCTCGGCCGTCACCGGCCAGGGCATCGAGGATCTGGCCGCGGCGCTGGACGCGATGGCCGAACGCGCCCGCGAGCCGGAGCGCGACGGGCGGCCGCGCCTGTTCATCGACCGCGCGTTTACCATCCGCGGTTCGGGGACCGTCGTGACGGGGACCCTCACGGGGGGCGAGCTCACGACCGGCGAGGAGGCGGAGGTCCTTCCCTCCGGCCACAGGGCGCGCATCCGGTCGATGCAGACCCACCACCGCGGGATCGACCGAGCCGCCCCCGTGTCCCGCGTCGCCGTCAACCTAGTGGGGACGGCGAAAGACGAGCTCGATCGCGGCGACGTGCTGTCCGTCCCCGGCGCGTGGCGCCCGACCTCGCTCATCGAGGGGTGGATGCGCCCGGTCAGGGGCCTCGCGCAAGCGATCTCAACGCGAGGCGCCTTCAAGTTCTACGCCGGCTCGGCCGAGCGCGACGCGCGCATCCGCCTCTACGGGAGCCGCGAGGTGGCGCCCGGCGGCGAGTCGTTCGTGAGGATCTCTCTTCGGCGCCCGCTGGTCGTGGCGGTGGGCGACCCGTTCGTCCTTCGCGACGCGGGACGACGCGCGACGGTCGCCGGGGGACGCGTGCTGGACGTCGATCCGCCGAAGCGGCCAGGTCCCGACGCGATCGACCGGCTTCGTGGCCGGATCGGGCTCCAGGGCATGGCGCTCGCCCTCCGGCTCGTCGTCGAACGTGGAGCGGTGCGCGCCGACGACCTCCTGCCCCTGACCGGGCTGCGGTCATCGGCGGCGGGCACCGTGAAGGTCGCCGTCGTGGAGGGAGGATGGGTGCTCGCTCCGGGCTTCGTCGAGGCCTTCGGGCAGGCGCTTCGCGAAGCGCTGAGCGACCATCACGCCGCGCATCCGCTGCAGCCCGGCCTGGAATCGGGCGAGGCGCGAGCGTGGCTCGCCAGGCACGATGCTCGGTTCCAGGACGCGAGCCTCGCGCACGCGCTGATCGCGCACCTCGCGAGGACGGGCTCGATCGCGGTCGACGGGTCGCACCTTCGGCTCCCCACGCATCACCGCTCGACCGCGGGCCGGGACGACGCCGACCGGCTCGTGGCGGCCGTCGCGGCCGGCGAGCCGACGCCACCGTCGGTGAAGGACCTGGCCGCGACTGGCTTCGGCGCCGAGCTCCTACGCGCGGCCTGCGCCGACGGCCGGCTCGTGCGGATCGCGCCGGACCTCGTCGTCACCCCGGAGTTCCTCGCGCGGGCAACGGAGACGCTCCGAGAGCTGGGCGACCAAGGCGACATCACCGTCTCGGCGTTTCGCGAAGCGCTCGGGACGAGCCGGCGGTTCGCGCTCCCGATCCTCGAGCACTTCGATGCCCGAGGCCTGACGAAACGGAAGGGCGACGTCCGGGTCCTGCGCGAGGAACGCTAAGGCTCAACCTCGGCGATCAGCTCCACTTCGACCGGCGAGCCGAGCGGAAGCTCGGGCGCGCCGACCGAGGCCCGGGCGTGGCGGCCGGCCTCGCCGAACACCTCCGCGAGCAGATCGCTCGCGCCGTTGGCCACCTTCGGCTGATCGGTGAATCCCTCCGCGGACGCGACCCAGACGGTGACCTTGACCACCCTGCGGACGCGGTCGAGCGAGCCGAGCGCATCACGCAGGACCGAGAGCGCCTGCATCGCGCACCGCCGTGCCGCCTTCGATCCGGCCTCGACGTCCAGGCCGGCTCCCAGCTTGCCCGACCACATGAGCCGGCCCTCCGCGAGCGGGATCTGCCCGGCGACGAAGGCGAGCGAGCCGGACACCACGACGGGTACGTAGGACGCGACCGGCGCGGGTGCCGGAGGAAGCTCCAGGCCCAGCTCGGCGATCCGTGCTTCGGCGCTCACGCGCCGAAGGCTATCGCATCAGGATTCGCCGACGAGCCGGAGCCGCTCGGCGTCGGGCTGCAGCCGCTCTCGCAGCAGGACCCGCCGCTCGAGCTCGTTCAGGCCACCCCAAACGCCGTGGGCCTCACGGATGCGGAGCGCGTAGTCGAGGCACTCCATGCGGACCGGGCACGTCGAGCAGATGATCTTCGCCTTGCGCTCACGGGTGAGGCGGGCTTCCTTCGGCTCCACATGTGCCGGCGGGAAGAAGAGCCCGGCGTCCTCGCCGCGACACGCGGCCCGCCATTGCCACCCGTACTCCCAAGTATCGGTCGCCACCGCCAGGGCCGGATCGGCCGATCCCTCCTTCCGGACGCTCACCTGGTTGTTCGTGCAAAGACGCACACGGGATGGCGGCTGGTTCCGGCATGGCGGGCTCGTTCACGAAATCGGCACAATCCGCCAAGCGCGAGCGCCTTAGTCGGACTCGGGCTCCACCCGCAGGATGAGGCCCTCGACCGCCCGGACCCGGATGCGGGATCCCTTGCGGATGGTGCCGTCCATCGTCCGGGCGCGCCAGAGCGACCCCTTCACCAGGACCCCACCTTCGGGATTGAGATCGCTCCGGGCCTCGCCCACGAGCCCGACGAGGCCGACCTGGGCCGTGTGGATGCGCTCGCGAGACCGCAACGCGACTGTCATGGCAAACCCGAAGAACAGGACGCTCCCGGCCGTCGCGACGATGATCAGCCAGAGCGGCACGCGGACGGCCGGGACGAGGCCCCGCGAGGCGAACACCGACCCGGCCGCGAAGAGCGTCGCCCCTCCGAGGGTGAGCCACTGGACGCGACGGATGACGACGTCGAGCCCCATGAGCGCCGTGCCGGCCACGAGCAGCGCGATCCCGACGCCGTGCACCGGGGCGACCGACAAACCGTAGACCGCGAGCGAGAGCGCCAGTGCCGCGGCGATGCCGGCGACCCCGAAGCCCGGTTGGGTGAGCTCGAACGCGAAGGCCCAGAGCCCGAGCAGCAGGAGGACGTAGACCGCCGTCGGCGTGCTGATCGCGTGCAGGACGCCCCGAAACGGTCCGATCTCGTGGAAGCGAACGTCCACGGGGCGGTCGATCCGGTTCGCGGTGGCAAGGACCACCTCGCGACCGCCGGCGCGGACGGTCTGTCCGTCGAGCTTCGCGAGCAGGCCGGGGATGTCGACCGCGACCATCGCCACCGCGCCCTGGGCGAGCGCGGGTCCTGCGGGGAGCGCCCGGCCCGCGGACACCGCCCGGGCGCCGTCGCCTGTCGCCTGCGCCCCTGGGGCGAGTGCCACGAGTTGGGCCGTTCGCCCGGCAGCGTCGCCCGGCGCTTCCGACGCCTCGCCCAGGTCGAACGGGATGCCCGGTCCCACGCCGGCGCCCGGTGCCATGGCGGCGAGCGACCCCGCATACAGCAGGAAGAGCGCGCCTCCCGCCACCCGTGCACCGGACGGCCCGACCCAGACCACGACCGGGATCGAGGCCGAGCGAATCGTTCGCGCGAGCGACGCAGCCTGGTCGCCGTAGGAGCCGAGCGAGTCGAGCTGCAAGATGACGGTCGAGCCGTCGCGTTCGGCGTCCAGGATCGTGCCGCGCACGTAGCCTGCGAGCGCGGGGTCGACGATCCCGTGGACCTTGACGATGTCGACGGTCGGGGTGGCTGCGGCCACCGCCAGAGCGGGAAGGCAGAAGCAGAGGACGAGGGCAACCACCAGCGCGGACGCGACCCTCGTTCGAGTTGGCGCCACGCGGCGATTCTACGGTCGGTGCTCTGGGCGGATTTGCGGTGCGCTCAGGCGGTGACGCCGATGCTCTGGATCTCCTCGCGCCAGTCCGTGCCGACCGGCGAGCTCCGGATCATGGCCCGGCGCTCCTTGCCGTTGGTTCCGCCCCAGATGCCGAACTCGACTTTCGCCTGCAGCGCGAACACCAAGCAGTCGACCTTGACCGGGCACTTGGCACAAATGGTCTTGGCCTTTCGCTCAGCTCGGGCCCGAGGGGCGAAGAACATCTCCGGGTCGTACTGGCGGCAGCGGGCTTGCTCCTCCCAGGACATCTCGGCCCATCCTAGGAGCCCTGCTCCAAACGGCGAATAGTTCATCTGGACTATTTTTCGTTCTCCCCCGCACAGACCATGCGTGCGAACTGCGATGGTCGTCGCTAAGCTCGGTGGCCAGCACCGTGCCTAGCCCTCGCATCCGCCCACCCCGGGCCCGAGCCCGAATCTCCTGGCGCCGACTGGCGCGCGGGCGGGTCGCGCACGCGTTCCTGCTTCCGTTCGTGGTCCTAGCGACCGCGGCCATGGTGAGCCTCGCGATCCTCCCGCCCATCCTCGCGATCGGCCGCGCGGCGCAGCTCACCGACGCGAAGCTCCTGGGCTCGACGAACCGAAATTTGGTGTTGCCGTCGCTGCCCGAGCGCTCCACGATCTATGCCGCCGACGGATCCGTTCTCGCGACGCTCTTTCAGGACGAGAACCGCGTGTACGTCCCGCTCGCTCAGATCGCGCCGATCGCGCGCCAGGCGGTGCTCGCGGTCGAGGACCACAGCTTCTACAGCCACGGCGCCGTCGACGTGATCTCGATCCTGAGGGCAGCGCTCGCGAACCTCAACGCGGGCAAGATCGTCCAGGGCGGCTCGACGATCACCCAGCAGCTCGTGAAGAACACCGAGGTGGGCACCGAGGAGACGTTCCGGCGGAAGTTCCAGGAAGCCCAGGACGCCATCCGGCTCGAGCGCACCTACTCGAAGGACCAGATCCTGGAGATGTACCTGAACGAGAGCTACTTCGGGAACCGCGTCTACGGGATCGGGACGGCGGCCGAGTTCTACTTCGCGACCTCGGCCGACAAGCTCACGCTGCCGCAGGCCGCCCTCCTCGCCGGCATGCTGCAGGCGCCCGTCCTGTTCGACCCGATCACGAACCCGACCGATGCGCTCGTTCGGCGCAACATCGTGCTGAAGGACATGGAGGCGTTCAACGTCCAGCCGTTCGGTCAGATCAGCGAGAGCGAATACGAGACCGCGTCGAGCACGCCGATCGTCCTGTCGTCGAAGAAGCGCGGCGGCAACGCGTTCGGGCCCGAGCCGTACTGGATCTCGTTCATCGTCAATCAGTTCGAGAACGACCCCTCGTTCGGCGCCACGATCGCGGATCGCGCGAAGCTGCTCTTCCAGGGCGGCCTGCACATCTACACGACCCTCGACCGAGGCCTCCAGAAGTACGCCAGGCTGGTGATCGAGCGGCACCTGCCCAAGGCCGGCCCGAAGCCGCCCGCCGACCCGCAGGGGGCGCTCGCCACGATCAATCCTGACACGGGAGCGATCGTCGCCCTCGTGGGCGGGACCAACTACGAGAAGTCGAAGTTCGACCTCGCGTGGCAGGGGCGTCGGTCCACGGGAAGCGCCTTCAAGGCCTACACCTTGACGGCGGCCATGGAACAGGGCGTCCCGCCGGGCCGCGTCTACAAGGCGAACTCTCCTCAGACCGTCGACGGATGCCAGGCCGGCGGTTGGACAGTGAACAACGCGGAGCCGGGGCTCGGCGGCTACATGAACCTCTGGGACGCGACGACCCATTCCGTGAACGTCGTGTTCGCGCAGCTCATCCGCGACGTCGGCCCGCTGAACGTGCTGAACACGGCCGCGGCGATGGGCATCCCGCGCAGCAATATGCAGCCCGTGTGCTCGCTCACCCTCGGGACCGGTGTGGGCACCAACCCGCTCGAGATGGCCTCCGGATACGCGACGCTCGCGAACGGTGGCAAGCACTGCCAGCCGTTCGCGGTCTCGAAGGTCCTCGACCGCGAGGGCAACCAGGTGTTCAAGGCCAAGCCCTCGTGTAAGCAGGTCGTGCCGCCCGACGTCGCCGCGCAGGTGACGGCGATGCTCCGCAACGTCATCTGCTGCGGCACCGGCACGGCTGCCCAGCTGAACCCCCCCCGTCCCGAGGCGGGTAAGACGGGCACCGGGCAGAACTACCAGGACGCGTGGTTCTGCGGGTACGTCCCCCAGCTCTCTACCGCCGTCTGGGTCGGCTACTCGTCGAAGGAGATCCCGATGCGCGGCTTACGGGTCCTCGGCGGCGGCAACGCCTTCGGCGGTACGCTCGCCGCCCCGATCTGGCACGACGTCATGCAGCATGCCGTCCAGGGGCTCCCCGCCAAGAACTTCCCGAACCCGCCGCCGCAGAAGGGCGGCACGGTCCCCGACGTCACGGGGATGCAGCAGAAGGACGCCGAGAACACGCTCACGAAGGCGAACTTCGTGCCCATCGACAAGAACGTCGCGTCGGCAGAGCCGAAGGGCACCGTCGTGTCGCAGGACCCGAAGGGCGGCTCGGTGAGGACGCTCGGGTCCGGGGTCACGATCAACATCAGCACCGGCGTCGCGCCGAAGGTGGTGGTGCCGGACGTCGTCGGGCAGACCCAGGATGCCGCCACCGCGGCCCTGCAGGCCGACGGCTTCGTCGTGGTGGTCGTCTACCAGATGGTCATCGACCAGCAACAGATCGGGATCGTCTTGTCGCAGGACCCGGCAGCCGGGAAGAAGGTTGCCCAGGGCAGCACGGTCACGATCACCGTCGGGCAGGGACCGTCCCCTTAGCGCCGTCCGCTAGGGACCGAGGCGGGCCCGCACGAGGTCCTGGACCTCGCGGCCGTCGACACGTCCCTTCGCCTTGCCCATGACGTAGCCCATGACCTTGCCGAGGTCGGCGCGGCCCGACGCGCCGGTCGCGGAGACGGCTTCATCGACCAGCGCAGCGACCTCATCGCTCGAGAGGCCGGCGGGGAGGTACTCCTGCAGCACGCGTTTCTCCGCGCGCTCCCGATCCGCACGGTCGGGCCGGCCGGCGGCCTCGTAGGCCTCGATCGCCTCGCGCCGACGCTTCACCTCGCGGGTCGCGACCTCGCGCACCTCGTCGTCGGAGAGCGGATGCAGGACCTCGACCTCCCGGTTCTTGACGGCGGCCGAGAGCAGGCGAAGCGTCGCGAGGCGAACGACGTCGCGTGCCTTCATGGCAGCTTGGATCTCGCGAGAGACCCGCTCCCGCAACGGATCGTCCGTGTTCGGCACCTACAATCGCACCCTCATGTGGACGGCACGTCCCCGACTCGCAGCGTGCTCGGAACTGTAGCGAACGCGCTCCTCTGGTCGCTCGGCATCCTCTTCGGCGCCGGACTTGTCTGCGTCGCCTACGGGGTCCTGATCGAGCGGCGCTGGTATCGCGGCGTGCGCTACCGGCTGGAGGTCGCGCGCCCGGGCCTCTCCGCCCCGCTCTCGATCCTGCACCTCTCCGATCTGCACTTCCTGGCAGGCGACCGCCGGAAGGCTCGGTTCCTCGCGTCCCTCGGCCGCCCCGACGTGACGGTCCTGACTGGCGACGTGATCGGTGAACCGGAGGGCGTCGAGGAGGCGGTGGCGGCCCTGCGCCCGCTGCGCGGCAGGCTCGCCTCGTACGTCGTCCTGGGCTCGAACGACTACTTCGTCGCCGAGCCGCTCAACTACCTCACCTACTTCACGGGCAGGCGGAAGAGGCGCCCCGGGGTGCGTAGCCGTTGGCGCGAGATGGTGGCGCAGCTCGAGGCGGACGGCTGGACCCACTTGCCGAACCGGCGGACGGAGCTCGCGGTCGACGGCGTGCGGCTCGAGGTCATGGGGATGGACGACCCGCACATCGAGCGGCACGACCTCCGCGTCGCGCCCCGTCACGACCCTGCGGCGCTGGGGCTCGCGGTGGTCCACTCGCCCGACCCCGCGCCTGAGCTCGCCGCCCTCGGCTATGACCTGATCCTTTCCGGCCACACGCACGGCGGCCAGGTACGGCTCCCCGTGGTCGGCGCGATCGTCACGAACAGCCAGATGCCGACGCGCCTGTGCCGCGGGCTCTCGCGCCTTGGCTCGAGCATCCTGCACATCTCCCCGGGGCTCGGCACGAGCAAGTTCGCGCCGTTCCGGTTCCTCTGCCGGCCCGAGGCCACGATCCTTGAGCTGGTGCCCGCCCCTGTACACTGAACGGCGATTCGGGGCGTAGCGCAGCTTGGTAGCGCGCAGCGTTCGGGACGCTGAGGTCCCGGGTTCAAATCCCGGCGCCCCGACCAGCAGGCGCCGGCGTGCCGACCGGCCTGCTGGCGTGGAATAATGGCGTGCCGTCCCCACGCGGGCGGCGTCCGCTGTGAGCCCTCGCTCGAAGGAAACGGATCAATGCAGAAGCTTGGACCGAAGCACCGGATGTGCCGACGGGTCGGAGCCGCCGTGTGCGGCCGGCCGAACTGTCCGACGAACAAGCGGCCCTACCCGCCCGGCCAGCACGGGCGCGGGCGTCGCCGTCCCTCGGAGTTCCACCTGCGCATGCTCGAGAAGCAGAAGCTCCGCGCGATGTACGGCGTCGGCGAGCGGCAGTTCCGCGGGTACTTCCGCGAGGCAGCCGGCGGCAAGGGCGTCACCGGCGAGGAGCTGCTCCGGCTGCTCGAGACGCGCATGGACTCTCTCGTGCTCCGCCTCGGGTTGGCGCAGACCATGCGACAGGCACGCCAACTGGTCAGCCACGGGCACATGCTGCTCGACGGCAAGCGGATCGACATCCCGAGCGTTCGCGTGCGCGTCGGCCAGACGATCCAGGCGACACCCGCCGCCCGGAACTTCCTCTCGATCCACGAATCGCTCGAGGTGACCCCCGACCCGCCGCCGTACCTCGAGCGGGACAAGGGGGAGGTCTCCGGCCGGCTTTCGCGTGACCCGCTCCGCAGCGAGATCCCGCTCCCCGTCCCCGTGGACGAGCGGCTGGTCGTCGAGTTCATGTCCTAGCGCACGCCGCTCATGCCGCGCGCGCTCATCACGGGCATCACGGGCCAGGACGGCCAATACCTCGCCGAGCTCCTGCACGAGAAGGGCTACGAGGTCTTCGGGCTGATCGCGGGGCAGGCCAATCCACGCGGCGACCTCGTCCGGGAGACGCTCCCGTGGGCTGAGCTCGTGGGCGGAGACCTCCAGGACCTCTCGTCGTTGATCGCGGCCCTGGAGTTCAGCCAGCCCGACGAGGTCTACAACCTGGGCGCCATCTCGTTCGTGGCCCTCTCGTTCCGCCAGCCGGAGTTGACGGCGAACGTCACCGGTGTGGGAGTGCTCCGGATGCTGGACGCCATCCGCGTGGTTGGCGGCCCGCAGCGCAACCCCATCAAGTTCTACCAAGCGTCGTCCAGCGAGATGTTCGGCAAGGTCCGCGAGTCCCCGCAGAACGAGGGGACGCCGTTCCACCCGCGAAGCCCCTACGGCGTGGCGAAGGTGTTCGGGCACTACGTGACCGTCAACTACCGTGAGGCCTATGGCCTCTACGCCTGCAGCGGGATCCTGTTCAACCACGAGTCGCCACGACGGGGCCTCGAGTTCGTGACCCGCAAGGTGACGAACGGCGTGGCCCGGATCAAGCTCGGGCTCCAGCCGGAGATCACCCTCGGCAACCTGGACGCGCGGCGGGACTGGGGCTACGCGGGCGACTACGTGCGCGCGATGTGGCTCATGCTCCAGCAGCCCGAGCCGGACGACTACGTCATCGGCACGGGGACGACCCATTCCGTTCGCGACATGGTCGAGCTCGCCTTTCGGGCGGCCGGCATCGAGGACTGGGAGAGCTACGTTCGGGCCGACGAGCGGTTCCTGCGCCCCGCGGACGTCGAGGAGCTCACGGCCGACGCGTCGAAGGCGCGCCGAGTGCTGGGGTGGGAGCCCTCGATGGGCTTCGAGGACCTCATCGCCAACATGGTCGAGTCCGATCTCCAGGCCGAGTCGCGGAAGGCCAAGCGCGACCGCGTGCCTTGATGAAGTTCTGACGCTTTCTCAATATGGCCGAACA
>Ga0066710_100006282_pt1 | contig 11052 bp, 7 predicted proteins | sample GraSoiAngelo_159_FD_79666 | JGI IMG/M metagenome (GOLD analysis project Ga0066710, IMG submission 79666) | Grasslands soil microbial communities from the Angelo Coastal Reserve, California, USA - 14_1009_16_40cm | ecosystem: Environmental > Terrestrial > Soil > Grasslands | place: USA...
GGACTGTCCAGCCGATCCAGCCACCAGGTGGCCTCGAGGTCCTCGAAGATGCTTCGCGCCTCGGCCAGGACCGGACCGGCGTCCTCGGTGCGACCATCGGCTTCCAGCCACTGACCGAAGGCGAGCAGAGCCACGGCCAGGTGGAAGCGCAGCCCCATGGCCCGGAATCGATCCGCTGCGTCCTGGAACGCAGCCATGGCTGCGTCGCGTTCCCCTCGCGACCCCGACACCTTTCCCCGGATCCGGGCCATCTCGGCCTTGAAGAAGGGCGAAGCTCGGCCTCCGGACACGTCCTCCATCTCGGCCAACAGCGCATCCACCGACTCCAGATCGCCGAGTTCGATGAGGACGTCACCGGCGAGGGCATACGCCGCCTCCACCTGGTTGATGAGCCCGGTCTGCTCGCGGGTCCCGATGGCGGTCCGGGCGGAAGCGAGCGCCGCTTCCGGATCTCCTCGGTACCAGGCCAGGGCGGCACGGGCCAGGGCCACCGTCTGGAACGCCTGCATGTCATCGCTCTTCTCCAAGACTTCGAAGCCGGCGGCCCGCTCGGCCAGGTCGAGGTCTCCGCGGGACGCGTGCACCAGGACCATGACCGATCGCTCCATGAGCACCGCGGCCAGGTCACCCGTGTCCTCCATTGCGCCGCTCTCGGCGTCGGCCTGCGCGGCCTCGTCCCATCGGCCCAGGAAGACAAGCAGGGGGATGCGGGCCGACATGAACTTGGTCTCCCACCCGCGCTGCCCCATCTTGCGCGCGAGGACCAGGCCGCGATCCAGGAACTCCTCGATCTCCTGCCACCGGCCCTCCGCGTCCAATACGCTGGCCAGGTTGTTGTAAGCGCGCTGCGCCGCGGAGCCCGCGTCGTGCTCCAAGGCGAGCCGCAGGGCGTGTCGGAGCAGCGCGATCGCTTCCTGCAACCGGTCGCCGGCCTTCAGGATCAACGCCTTGGTGTTGAGGGCCTGGGACAGAACCTCGGGAAGGAAGAGCGCCTCGGCGATCGGGAGCGCGCGCTCGATCGCTTCCATCGCCTCCCCGGGCCGGCCGAGGAAGTACGAGTTGCGGGCGATCTCCGCCCACACCTCGGCCAGCTCGGGACCGGGCGGGTGCCTGGCCAGGATCTCCTGGGCCCGGGTCAATCGCTCGAGGGATTCCTCGATGCGCCCATCGGCCGTGGCCATGAAGGAACGTTTCACCTCGATCCGGCCCTCCGCCAGCTCCTCCCCCAGCTCTCGGGCGATCTCGATCCCACGGTCGAACAGCTCCCGGCCCTGATCGAGCAGTCCGGCGTCGAAGGCCATCTGGCCGGCTCGGGTGAAGAGGTCCACTTGAAGCTCGGGTTCGTCGGTGAGCTCGATGGCCTGCTCGAAGTAGACGAGGGCGGCCTTCCGGGCTGCCAGTGACTCAGACCGCGTGGCCGCTCGAACCAGGGCGTCGCGGGCCCGGCCCTTGATGTCGGCGGCGTCGGCCGCGTCCGGGGCGATCCGATGGGCCTCCAGATAGTGCGAGGCGATGACCTCGGCCACCTCGTCCTCGCCCCATTCCTGCTCCAGATACGCGGCCGCCGCCAGATGCCGCGCCTTGCGGTCACGGTTGGATAGGGTCTCGTACGCCACCCTGCGGACGAGGTCTTGGAGGAAGACGTACTGTCCGCGCTCGGGCGACCGCGGATCGGCCTGGATGCCGAGCACCTCCTTCCGAACCAGCGAGGACAGGTTGGCCTGGAGGCCGGCCGCGTCCCGGCCGCTCACCGCTGCCACGGCCGGCACAGTGAACGCTTTGCCCACAACGGCGGCGTCCTGCAGGAGGGACCGCTCATCCGCCGGCAGCCCGTCCAGCCTGGCTGCGATGAGCGCGTGAAGCGATTCGGGGACGGCCAGGTCCTGGATGGGACCCGTGGGTCGATACGCGCTCTCTTCCTGCACCAGCAGGCCGCGGTCGAGGAGCATGCGGACCGTTTCCACGGCATAGAGCGGCACGCCCTCCGCTCGCTCCAGGATGGCGCCGCGAACGGGCTCCGGCAGTCCGGGCACCAAGCCGTCGAGCAAGTCACCCATGTCCTGGAGGGACAGCGGCTCCAGGTACATCGTGGAGACCCCTCGCCGAGCCGCCGCCCACGCCGGGAACCGGTCGGAGACCTCCGGCCGGGCCAGGCACATCACGAAGATGGGATGGCCGCGCGACCAGTTCAGCAGGTAGTCGATGAACTCCAGCAGCGAGGGGTCGGCCCACTGGAGGTCCTCGAACACCAGGACCACGGGATCGCGCTCGGCGATCAGCTCGAAGAAGCGGCGCCACGCCCCGAACAGGTCCTCGGGCTCCCGGGCGGTGCGGTCCTCGAGGGCCAGCAGGTGGGCGAGCCGCGACTCGATCCAGGCGCGCTCCTCGGTATCGGGGACGTACTCCTCCACCGCGGCACGGAGCTTCTGCCGGGCCGAGGAGGGTTCCTCTGCATCCATGATCTCCGCGCGGCTGCGAACCATCTCGGCCAACGCCCAGTACGTGACACCCTCGCCGTAGGCCAGACAGCGACCGCGGTGCCACCGGACCAGGTCACGCAGGCCGTCGATGTACTTCCAGAACTCCCACGACAGGCGGGACTTGCCGATCCCCGCCACCCCGATCACGGAGACCATGTGCGCCTTGCGTTCCCCGGCGCTCTGGTGGAACAGCTCCTTCACCCCGCGCAGCTCGGCGTCGCGGCCGACGAAGGGCGCCTCGAGCCCCTCGGACCGCTGCCGGCCGCCCACCATGGCGACGACCCGCAGGGCGCGCCACAAGGCGACCGGTTCCGCCTTGCCCTTGAGTTCGTGGTCGCCGGCGGCTTGGTAGACGACCGCAGCGTCGGTGGTGCGCCGGGTCCGCTCCCCCACGTAGACGGCCCCCGGCGGGGCGACGGCCTGGATCCGCGACGCCGTGTTGACGAGGTCTCCGGCGACCATCCCCTCCGCCGCGGCTCCCAAGGTCACGGCGGCCTCGCCGGTCAAAACCCCGGCCCTGGCCTGGAGGTCCGGCCATCCCACCTCCTGGCCCAGCTCGGCCACGGCCTAGACCAGGTCGAGGGCGGCCCGGACCGCTCGCTCAGCGTCGTCCTCCTGGGCGACGGGGGTTCCCCACACGGCCATGACCGCGTCGCCGATGAACTTCTCGACGGTCCCTCCATAGCGAACGATCAGGGTCCGGCAGGTGTCGAAGTAACGGCTGAGGAACTCACGCACCTCGTCAGGGTCCTGTGCATCCGCCCGAGAGGTGAACCCCACCAGGTCGGCGAACAGGACGGTGACGAGCCGACGCTCGGAAGAGAGGGCCGGCGCGACGGCCTCGCGGGCCGGCGCAGGCGGTGCCTCCAGGCCGGCGCCGCACTGGTCGCAGAACATCGCGTCCGGTTCCACCGGGTGGCCATTCGGGCACACCCGAGACAGCTGTGAGCCGCACCGCCGGCAGAATTTGGCTCCGCCCCGGTTCTCCGCGCCGCACGCCGCGCAGGTCATGGCCGGGTGAGCGTAGCCCAGCGAATCGGGGTCGTACAGGACGGCGACAGGACACAGCACGGCCCGCCCGGCCAGGCGCTAGGATGCGCCCTCGGAGGGAGGGACATGGAAGATCCGGCCGTTGGGATGTCGGCGCTCGAGAGCATGCCGCTGTTCGCCGGCGTCCCCCAGCACGACCTCCAGAACGTCCTGAAGCTGGGGGAGATCCGCTCCTACGAACCCGGCGGATCCATCGTGGAACGAGGCGACCCGGCCGACGCCCTGTACATCATCCTTCGGGGCGTGGCCGAGGTGGAGGTGGGCGGCCGCCAGCACTCGATGAAGCAGGGCGAATTCTTCGGGGAGATGGGGGTCATCACCGGCAAGAAGCGGACGGCCACGGTCACCGCCACCGAGCGGGTCGACGCCCTCCGGATCGGGGCCCAGGAGCTCGAGAACTTCCTGCTCCATCAGCCCCAGGTGACCCTGGCGATGATGAAGAGCCTGGTTGAGCGGCTGCGAGAGGTCCAAGCGCGGATCGACGCGTGGGCGGGGGTCTGGTAGCCGGCGTCTGATACCGGCGTCAGAGCCTCACCCGCCCGCGCAGGGCAACAATCCGGAAGTTCCCTTCGCTTCGAGGATTCGCAGCACGGCGTCGTGGACCCGCCGCCGGAACGCCGGGTCCGTTCCCATGCGGGAGAGCACGGCCGGAGCCATGGCGTCGGCCGGGCCCACGAACTTCGACACGATCATGTCTCCCCCCGCCTGGAGGAAGTCGATGGCTCGAACGCCCGGCGGGATCGAGGCGATGGCCTTCGCCTCGCCGATGTCGTCGGAGACGATCACGCCCTTGAAGCCCAACCCTGTTCGGAGCAAACGCATCACCACCGGGGAGAAGACGGCCAGGTGGTTGGGGTCGATGCGCGTGTAGGTGGCCAGGGCCACCATGACGAATGGCACGCCGGCCTGGATGGCCCGCTCGAACGACTCGAGATACGGGTCGTCAGAGGTGGTCACCCTGTCGACGACCTGCGCGGCGAAGTCCGTGTTGCCCTTCACCCGGCCCAGCCCGGGGAAGTGCTTCGCCGACGTGGCGACGTGCGCCTGCTGCATGCCCCTGAGGAAGGCCACACCGTGGGCGCTCACCGTGCCGGGGTCGTGGCCGAACTCCCGGTGGAGGACCCCGATCGGCTGGTTCATCGAGTCGGTGCCGGGTGGCACGACGTCCATCACGGGCGCGAAGTTGAAATTGACCCCCGCCGCCCGGAGCTCCTGGCCCCACCGGAGGGCGTCCTGCTGGAGGACGGATGCGGGAAACGTCCCCTGGGTCACCGCCGTCGGGATCCGAGAGAACCCCGAGCCTCGCAGGGCCTGGATCAGGCCTCCCTCCTGATTGGCCGCGACGTAGAAGCGGACCCCGGCCGTGGCTTGCGTGGTCGCCTGCGCTTGCGCCGCGTTCGTCACCGCGCGAACCGCGTCCCGGCCCGCGGAAGTGGTCACGATGAACGAGACGGAGCCGAAGTGGTGGGCCCGGATCCCGGCGATCTCGGCCGGGCCCAGCCGGTTCTGGGCCAGCCCCACTACGAACAGCTGCCCCACGCGCTGCGCCTCGGTCATCCGGGCGAACACCCGCTGCGGGCACGTCAGCGTCGGCGGGGAGCCGGTCGGTGAGGGGGGCGAGCTCGACGGCGACGTGGAAGGAGGAGCCGACGTGCTCCCCGTCGTGGTCCCGGCGGACGGGGAACCGCCGGCCGTGCATGCGGAGGCCACCCCCAGCAGCGCCGCCAGCGCGACGGCCGACCGGGCCGCTCGTGATCGTCGGGTCATGAGCACGAACCGGATATTCGCGCATCCTAGGGGCTTCCGCCCGGAAAGAGGGCGGAATACCTTTCACCCTGGTGATGATCGTCGACGTGAACAGCGCCGAGCGATGAGGACATCCGCGATCCCGTATCTGATCCTGCGCCCCGAAGATCACGTGGTTCTCGGGGAGTCGGACTTCGGGATGCCGGGGCTCGCCGCCGTCGAGTCCGTGGGGCCCTTCGTAGGCATCCAGGCATCCGGCCCGCTCATCACGGTGCACGACTCGATCGTCGACGCGGGCTTGGGGATCGGGCACCACCCGCACCGGTACAACGAGCGGCTGTTCTACATCGAACAGGGGGAGCTCGATCACGACGACGCGATGAACCAGATCACCGGGCACATGGACACCGGCGACGTGGGTCAGTTCACGGAGGGACAGCGAGGAATGCTGCACTCAGAGTGGAACCACGGCAACGTGGACACCCGCGCGTACATCCTCGTGTACACGACCGACCCGATCCCCGAGCGCACCGCGTTCAACGTCCTTCGCGACGCCGACGCGCCGCGCTACGACGAGGTGGACGGCGCGAGAACTAAGGAGCTGGTGGGGCCGCGCTCGCCGCTCCGGGTGAACGGCGACATCCGGCTGTTCACCGACGCGCGGCTCGACGCCGGCACGGCGGTGAGCCTCGAGCTCGGGCGGGGCGAAGGAGGACTGGTCAGCGTGCGGGAGGGAGCGGCTGAGATCGACGAGCAGCCGCTCCGGCCGGGAGCCACGCTGATCGCGCCCCCTGGAGAGGAACCGAGATCGCTTCCCCTCCTCGCGGGGGAGCCCACCCGTCTCATCCGGGTCGTCCACGGCCCGGGCCACGGCTTCGTCCGCGGCCAACCACTTCCCCGCCGGGCCAGCCGCTGATCGCGGCCGTCGTCCTCGGCGATTTGCGAGACACTGGGGGCTCCGTCTGATGAGCAGAGAGGTGCCCCATGGCAGACCAACCAGGCAACGGAGAGAAGGAGACGCGCAAGGCGTGGGATGAGGTCGGCCGGCACTTCTCCCAGGTGGGACGGCAGTTCGGCCAGCACTACCGGAGGCTCGCCAGCGATGCGAGCGCCTCCGCGACCGAGCAGCGAGAGGCGATGAACGACGCGCTCAAGAAGGCCGTCGATCAGCTGGATCAAGCCTTCACCTCCGTCGGGGATGCGCTGCGGGATCCGGAAACCCAGGAGGGCCTGAAGCATGCGGCTCGATCGCTTCGCGACGCGGTCGGCACGACGTTCTCCGACTTCCAGGACGAGATCCGCAAGCACGTCCGGCGGAAGGGTCCCGGCCCTCACTCGACCGGCTAGGGTAGGGGTTCGTGGAATCGGGCCTCCCTCCCCAGTCGGCCACGCTCGCCTCGGCGGCACCGGCACGATTGGATTCGCCGGCGCTCGCCCCGGTCCTCCAGCCGCTGTCTCCATTGGCCCTCCAGCTCCAGCGGGTCACCGGCGCCGTGGTCGGGCGTCCCCTCGAGCTGGCGGCGATCCAGCAGGAGCTGGGGGTGGCCCGGGGAGGAAGGCTGGCCGGGGTCACGGTCGAGGGTGAGCCGGGGATCGGCAAGACCCGCCTCCTCCTCGCCGCCTCGGAGCTGGCCGTGGCGGAGGGCTTCGCCACCGTCGCCGTCACCGCGGACGAAGAGATCCGGGGGCCGTTCCTCCTGGCCCGGTCCATTGTCGGCTCGGCCGCCGCCGTCGAAGCGCCCCACGCCGCCGAAGCGGTCGGTCGGAGCCTGGGCGCGCTCTCCGGCCATGACGATCCCGGCCTGAGCAGCCTCCCGCCGGACCAGAAGCTGCTCCGCACCCTCGACCTGGCGGCCGTCGCGATCCGAACCCTGGCTGCGGAGCGACCCCTGGCCCTGTTGATCGACGACCTCCAGTGGGCGGACGACGACAGCCTTCGGCTCCTCCGCTACCTGGTCCGGGCCAACGCGGCCAGCCCGATCTTCCTGATGGCCGCGATCCGGCCGGAGGAGCTCGCCTTCGTCACCGAGGCGGTGAACCTGCTCGCGGACATGGAACGGATCGGCATGGTGCGCCGACTGAAGCTCACCCGGTTCACCCAGACCCAGACAGCCGAGCTCTTGCGGCAGATCCTGGGAGGGAAGGTCGACGCGGTCGGCGCCGCTGCCATGCACGGGCAGGCCGAGGGCGTGCCGTTCATCGTCGAGGAGCTGGCTCACGCCTATCTCGACGCCGGCATGATCCAGGAGATCGACGGGACCTGGGCGCTGGCCAAGAAGGCCGAACGACTGGTGCCCTCCGCCGTCCGGACCCTCATCTCGCGCCGGGCCGCCCACGTCCCCGAGGGAACGAAGGCGGCCATGTCGTTGGCCGCCGTCCTGGGCCGGCACTTCAGCCTGAAGGATCTCCAAGCCATCGCGGTGCAGCTCGGGGAGGAGGAGACCTCGCTCGACGCGCTCGACGCGGCCATGGCCCCGGCGGTGGCCGCCGGCCTCCTGGTGCAGCACGCCGCGGATTCCGCGGCCGACTACAGCTTCTCCCACAACCAGGTCCGGGAGTTCGAGGCGGTGTCGCTGGCGCCGGCGGGGCGGGGGGCCATCCACGGGGCGATCGTCCAGCTCCTGCTGATCGGCGGGCCGGCTCCCGGGAGCCTCCCCCTGCTGGCCCACCACGCCAAGGCCGCCGGGGACGCCGAGGTCTGCGTCCGGTTCTCGATCCAGGCAACTCGAAACGCCCTGGCCGCCAACGCGCCGGAGGAGGTCCTCCGGGTCGTGGACCTGGCCCTGCCCACAGCCTCCGCGCCGCAGGACCGGCTGGCCCTCCTCCGCGCCCGGGACCAGGCGCTCGACATGCTGCGTCGGCCCGGGGACCGGTTGGTGGGCCTGGCCGAGGTGGCCGCGTTGGCCGAGGCGCTGGGCGACGCGAACCTGGAGATGGACGTCCAGCTGTGGCGGGTGGCCGCCCTCCGCATGTCGGAGGAATGGGACCAAGCTGCGCAGCTGGGCCGGCGCATCCGGGAGCGGGCCCGGGAGCGAGGGGACGAGCGAACCGAGCTGGCGGCCTGCCTGGAGCTCGGGCAGGCCCTGCTCCGCGTTCCGCTGGGGGAGGCCTTCTCGGTCTCGACGAAGGACGCCGACCTCGACGCGGCGGAGGAGGCCTACCGGCGCGCCTCCGAGCTCGCCGAGCAGCTGGAGGACCAGTTGAGCCTGGCGGCCGCGGTTCGAGAGCTCGGCGTGATCGCCATGGCCAGGGGGAGGACATGGTTCGTCGATCGGGTCCTGGCGGGAGAGCACGTCCCGTTCATGGCCCGGGTGGCCGCCGGCGAACCGCTCCAGGATGTCCTCGCGTCGACCCCGATCGCCCCGCTGATGGTCGAGGCCCGGCAGTGCTTCGAACGGGCGCTCGACCTGTACGAGGCCGCGGGCGATCGCCGAGGGGCCATGTCCGCGATCATCGCCCTTGCGTACGCGAGCTGGGGCCCAGACATCCATTTCGGCTCGGACGCCGGACGCCACATCGAGGAGATCCGTCGCCTGGCCTCGCGGATGGACACCATGACGAGGGAGAGCGAACGCTCCCTGGCCGAGGCGCAGATGCTCTACGGCGCCCACGTCTTCTCCCGGGCCAAGGTCGTCCCCGACCTGGCCGTCTCCCGTGGTGAGGAGGCGTACCGGCAGGCCCGGCTGATCGGGGACCGCGCGCTGGAGTTCCTATCCGCGGGAGGCACGGCCATGGCCCACCTCGACCTGGGCGGGGTGGAGGAGGCCAAGGCGTGGCTGGACCGGGCGGCCGCCGTGGCGTCGGAGGGTCCCACCCAGTTCCGGGCCCGAATGCTGGAGATGTGGCGGGGAACGCTCCGGGGGGCGCAGGGCGACGCGGCAGGGATGCGGGCGCACCTGGAACGGGCGGTGCAGTTGGCCACCGAGCAGGGTCTTCCCGCGGCCAGGGTGGAGGCTCTGTCCCTGCTGGGGCTGAAGGCAGCATGGCTCGGCGCCGAGAGTGGCGACGACCAGCTGCTGGAGGTCGCAGAGGCCGCGGCGAACGAGGCGAAGGCGCTCGCGGAGGTGCTCCCCGGCCATCCGCCTTGGAGGGCCCAGGCGGAGGCCGCGCTGGCTCGGGTATTGCTGGCCAGAGGAGACCCCGCGGAGGCGGCGCGTGCCGCGATGTCGGCCCTCTCGCATCTCCAGTCGGCGCTGCAAGAGGACCTCCACCTGGAAATCCTGTTGCCGGTGGCGGAGGTGGTGATGGCGGCGGGGAGCCCGGCCGAGCAGCAGCTCGTCCAGTTCTTCCTCCAGCTGATGCTGGCCATCACCGCGCAGCGGACGCTGGACGAGGAGGTTCGGGTGCGATGGTTCCGGGGGCCGGTCGGGCGGCGTCTGGTCGCGCTGGCCGGTTCGCTCGACGGCATGGCCATGCGGCCCGCCGAATCGACGGGCGGCCCCCTGGTGGAAGATAGGGACGCGGAGCTGCTCCGGCTGTTGACGGAGGGGCTGACGAACCGGGAGATCGCCGAGCGGGTGGGCGAGGAGGAGACGGTCGTGGCCCGCCGGCTGGGCGAGATGTTCGCCCGCATCGGCACGCGCTCGCGATCCGAGGCCACGGCCTTCGCCTTTCGCGAGCACGTGGTCTAGAGGGGTGGCGGAGGCATGCTGAGGGCTCGGGTGGACCGGCACAAGTGCGTGGGTGCGGGCAACTGCATCACCATCGCCCCCACCGCGTTCGACTGGGTCGAGGGCGACTTCGCCAAGGCCGACGTGCTGGAGGTGACCACCGTGGAGGAGGAGCAGCTCCGCGAGGCGGCGCTGTCCTGCCCCACCCAGGCGATCGTGGTCGAGGAGGTCGACGAGCTCCTCCCCTGGCAGCTCCGGGGGAAGGCGGCGCCCGCCCGGGTGCAGAAGACGTTCATGTTCACCGACATCGTCAAGTCCACCAATCTGGTCGAAGCCCTTGGGGACGAGGCGTGGCAAGGAGTGCTCCGCTGGCACGACGACACCCTCCGTTCGCAGTTCGCCGCCCACCGCGGCGACGAGGTCACGGCCACGGGGGATGGGTTCTTCGTCGCCTTCGAATCACCCGACGAGGCGCTGGCCTGCGCCGTGGCCATCCAGCGCCAGCTCGCCGCCCATCGGAAGACGGCCGGGTTCGCCCCCCCGGTTCGGATCGGCGTACACGCCGCGGGGGCGACGCAGGTGGGCAGGAACTTCACCGGGAAGGGCGTGCACGAAGCCTCCCGGATCGCCGGGCTGGCCGACGGCGGGGAGGTCCTGGCCAGCCGGGAGACCGCGACGGGGGGCCGGTTCCCCGTTTCCGAGCCCAGGACGGTCGACATCCGGGGCATGTCCGAGCCGATCGAAGTCGTCTCCGTGGCCTGGCGATAGGGCCGCCTGCAGGGAACGCCGCGGCGCCCGAGCTCACAGGAAGTTCACAACCGTTCCTGCGCGTCTCCCCAGCGCGCCCTGGTGTCCTGAGCGCATGCGTCACTGGAAGCGCTGGCTGGGGATCTGGGTCGTCGTCGTGGCCGTGGCCGCGGTCGGCGGGCCGTTCGTGTACATCCACTTCATCGAGGGGTCGGCCCCTCCCCCGCTCACGCTGAGCTCGCCGGCGGGGACGGCCACGGCCGGCGCCACGCCCGCGTCCGGCGGCGCGACCGTCTCGGGCCGGTCCGGAGATGCAGCCGACGGAACGTGGAACGTGAGCAGCGGATCGGTGGCGGGATACCGGGTGAACGAGGTGCTGTTCGGCCAGAGCAACACCGCGGTGGGCCGGACCTCCTCGA
>Ga0066710_100006284_pt1 | contig 11052 bp, 9 predicted proteins | sample GraSoiAngelo_159_FD_79666 | JGI IMG/M metagenome (GOLD analysis project Ga0066710, IMG submission 79666) | Grasslands soil microbial communities from the Angelo Coastal Reserve, California, USA - 14_1009_16_40cm | ecosystem: Environmental > Terrestrial > Soil > Grasslands | place: USA...
CTCGCGCCTCTTCTCGCGCCCCCCGCACTGGCTGCAGGCGAGGAAGGAAGCCCCGCAGCGAAAAGTGCGATGTCGCCGCGCCAGTTGCGGGAGCAGATCAGCTTCGGCGCCGACATGGCCCAGAAAGGGAACTGGCGGGAGGCGATGTTCCGGTGGAAGCGCGTTCTCGAACAGGAGCCGACCAATCCAAAACTCCACAACAACCTTGCCGTCGCCTACGAGACGCTGGGGAATTATTCACGGGCCGAGGAGGAGTACAAGATCGCCATGAAAGGCGGTCCGGACCTGAAGGAGGTCCGTCAGAATTACACCCTCTTTCACAACTTCTACGACCGCTACAGCAAGACGGGCTCGCGGGAGGAAACTGCGGCCCCTCCTCCGCCACAGCCGCCGCCCGCTCCGGCCGCCTCCGGCCCGCCCGGCGGTGGCCGCATCTCGCGACTCCACCGCCCGGCTCCCGGTCACCTCCCTCCTAACGCACCGCGGAAGGCGAACGATGGCTCAAGGCCGCGACCGGCGCGGCCTCGGCGGGAAAGCAGGGAGGCTCCTGACCGTATTCCACGGCCTCCTGCGTCTGTGCTTTGCGGCCGCGGAACCTGCTCTGGCGGCTGCGGTGAAGGTGACGGACGGCATCGCGATTCCTTATATGATCAACACCAAGCGGATCAAGAAAGTTCTCGTCGCCAGATTCGTGGCCGCCGACAGCTCCAACATTGACGCCGGGCGCGAGATGGTCTCCTTCCTGCGGAGGGAGATCGCCCGCGGCACCTCTTTCCAGGTGCTCGAGGTCGAGCCGCCCAACCTCCCCGAGCAGCCTGTGGAAGACTTGCTGAAGAACTGGACCTTCTGGAAGCATATTGCCGAGGAGAACGGGGCCGACCTCGTCGTCTCCGGACGGGTGGGGTTCGCCAGCCACGATCGCAGCGGGTTCGTCCAGGAGGACATGACCAGTCCTGTCACCGGCCAGAAGGTGCGCCGCACCGTTTACGCCGAGAGAGAGGATTTCGAGCTGCGGGTCAACCTGTGGTTCTTCAAAGGTGCCAACGGGGCTCTCTTGTATCAGGATTCCTTCAAGGAAAGCCAGCTTTACGAGGGGAAGTCGAACGATACTTTGCAGGCCTTCTACGAGCTGACCGAACGGCTCAGGGCTGACATACTCGGCGTCCTGGTGCCCCAGAAACGCCAGGACCCCCGCTTCATCTTTACTGACTGATTCCTGGTCCGGCTTGTCCATGACACACCGCCGAAGCCTTCCGCTCCTTGTCCTCGGCCTCGCCCTTGCTCTCTCCTCCCGGCCCGCATTCGGGTTTGGCAAGAACAAGATCGTCTATCAGCATTTCGACTGGCAGGTCTACCACTCCATCCACTTCGAGATCTTCTACTACTCGGAGGAGGAGGAGTTCCTGGACCAGATGATCTCGTTCGCCGAGAGCGCTTATGACAAGGTCTCCAAGCAACTCGACTACCAGCCCGTCAAACAGGATGTCAAGTCGGAGAAGATCCCCCTCATCTATTACAAGACCCACGGCGAGTTCGAGCAGACCAACATCAGCTTGGAGCAGGTCCCCGAGGCGGTGGGGGCATTCGCCGAGCCGTTTCAGAATCGCATCGTTCTCCCCATAGACCAACCTCCCGACAGAGTCTACAAGGTCCTCACGCACGAGCTGACCCATATCTTCGAGTTCTCGATGCTCTACGGCGATTCTTTGAAACGGGTGCTGCGCTCCTCCCCGCCCCTGTGGATCATGGAGGGGCTCGCCTCCTACATCGGCGAGGACGAGGACAACATCGACCGGATGGTGATCCGGGATGCCGTGGTCAACAACATCCTGCCGCCGATCGCCGAGCTGAACGAGCTCTCGTTCCTGACCTACCGCTACGGTCACGCCGTGTTCGATTTCATCAACCAGAGCTATGGCCCGTCGGGCATCCGGAACTTTCTCTGGGAGTACAGGAAGGTCCTCCTGACGAACAACGTCAACCACTCCATCAAGGAGGCCTTCGGAATCGACTCGCAGGAGTTCGATCGGCGCTTCAACAAGTATCTGCGTCAGAAATACTTTCCGGTCCTGATGGAGAAGAACGAGCCCGCAGACTACGGGACGGAGATCGGGCTGAAGAAGCCGGAGCAATTCACTTTCTCCCCGACGCTCTCCCCTTCCGGCGAGCTCGTCGCGGCCCTGGCGACGCCAAGGGATGAGCTGGATGTCGTGATCCTCTCGGCAAAGGACGGGAAGCTGGTCCGCAACCTCACCGGCGGCTTCACCAACAAGTACGAGCACGTCGTCGCCGAGGCCTTCTCGGGGCAGCGGGACCTGTCATGGTCCCCCGAGGGGGATCGCGTCGCGTTCTTCGTCAGACGCGAGAACAGGCGCGACCTTCTCATCTACGACGCCATCAGGGGCAAGAAGCTGAAGACGATAGAGATGGACGTTGACATCCCCGCCTCTCCCGCCTTCTCGCCGGACGGGGAGTCCATCCTCTTCTCCGGGAACCGCGCAGGCATCTTCGACATCTTCCGGCTCGATCTGAAGACGAAGACGATCACGGACCTGACGGACGACAATTACTACGACACGAACCCCACGTGGTCGCCGGACGGCAAGCTGGTTCTCTACGACAGGCGCATCGGCGGCTACGCCAAGGTCTTCCTGCTGGACGCCTCGGACCCGGAGCGAAAGACCCAGCTCACCTTCGGGCCCTCCTCGGACCTGATGCCCATTTTCGGACGCGACGGCAAGACCGTCTTCTTCGTCAGCGACCGCGGCCCGCTCGGGATCTTCAAGCTCTGGTCGCTGGACACGTCCACCGGCGAGCTGAAGCGCTGGACCGACCTCGTCGGGGGGGCCTTCGCCCCCGTGCAGCTTGCCGGGGAGGAGAACCAGGCCCTCGTCGCCTACTCAGGCTTCTTCCGGGGGACCTTCCGGCTCTACAAGATGGACCTGAAGAAACCCGTGGAGACGATCTCCGGCGAGCAGACGCCCGAGACGGTGGACATCGCCCCATTCAAGCCGCCGCTCTCGCTCAGCGCGGACGCCGCCGAGAAGGGACGCTACAAGCTTCGGTGGAACGTCGATGCGCCGAACATCAACGTCGGGGTGGCGGACGACGGAACGATCTTCTCGAACTCCGACATCGTGTTCACCGACCTGCTGGGCGACTACCGCATCCGGCTGACTGCCGCTTCGATCGCTTCCTTCTCCAACATCGACATCCTATTCCTCAATCTCAAGAATCGATTCCAGTGGGGCGCGCGCGTGATCGATGTCCGCGACTACTTCGTGGCGGGAACGGAGACGAGCGGCGCCCGCATCCGCCGTTTCTCTCGCCTGACCGGGGCCGACGGCGCCTGGCAATACCCGCTGAACCGCTACTACCGGATCGAGGGGGACATCGGCTACTTCCAGAGGAGGCTCGACATCCCGTTCTTCGATCCCAGCGGGATAGTGAGGTTCGATCGCCTGAAGGATGATTTCATCACCACGCGCGTCGGGCTTTCCGGGGATACGGTGCGCTTCAAGGAGTTCGGCCCCTACCATGGAAAGCGGTTCGATCTCGATGTTTCCCGTGGGGAACAGGTCTCGGGCAACACCGGCTCGTTCACCGATTATGACCTCGACTTCCGCGCTTACGGCCGGCTGACGCGCCGCTCGCTGCTCGCCTTGAGGCTGGCCTCCGTCATCTCGACCGGCCCGGGCCGCACGATTCTCCCCCTCGGCGGTTTCAACCAGTTGCGCGGGTACGAGTTCCGGACCTTCGTCGGAAACCGGATCGCCTTCGGCAATCTCGAGTTCCGCTACCCCTTGATCGATGAGCTGAGGTTCCCCTTCGGATCGTTCCGGGAGATCCGCGGAACGATCTTCGTCGACGCGGGAGCCGCCTGGTTCGAGAACGGCCTCTGGTTCGATCCCCAGCTCGGCACGTTCCGTTCGGAGCTGAAGTTCGACCCGGTCACGGGGCAGGTCACATCAGTGAAGTTCGTGAAGTTCAGCGCGTTCGACAGCGAGAACCACCGGCTCCAGGACCTGCGGGCAAGCTGGGGTCTGGGGCTCCACTTCCTGCTGGGCGGGCTCGAGTGGCACTGGGATTTCGCCCATCGTTTCCCATTCACGGAGTTCAGGCCGGTCATCGACCTCGTCAATGGGACCGAGACCCTCAAGAAGGTCGAGGCGAGGGACGGCAAGCCCCGCACCACCTTCTGGATCGGCTTCTCGTTCTAACCAAGAAACACCCTGTTTCATCGAGTATTCACTCCATCTAGCTCGTTTTGGCGGCGCTGCGCTTCCCGCACTTCAAGAGGCAGGTTGTGGACAGACGGCTGCCGTCTTACCGCATCTACGAGCGCTTGCACTCGTTCAAGCCAACCGGGACCAGAACCCCGCAGGACCTCCCGAATGTAGCCTTCGCGATCGACGATCCAGGTGGTAGGGAGCGCCTTGATCTTGAAGCGCGGCCAACCGAACAAGACGGGGAACGAATACTCCTTCCGGAACTCCTTCAGGAACTTCCGCACGGGATCCTCATCGGGCTTCTCATCAAGGTCGATGCTTGTCAGCCTGATCGAAGAGTCATTCCGGATCGTCTCGTACAACTTCTGTACCTGAGGGAACTCCGAAATGCACGGACCGCACCAGGCAGACCATTGCACAACGATGAGCACCTTGCCATCGAAGTCTCGATCCGTCCATAGCCGTCCGTCCAGATCGCGCAGGTTGAACGGTCCGATCGGGTCGAGCTTCCCCTTGTACTCCCTTATCGCGCGGCCGGCGATCTTGGTTGGCGACTCCGGCGTCGCTGTCCTACTCTTCGCTGATGGCGCGGCGGACTCGTGACTCACCCCGGTCATCCCGGTAACAACTCCTGAGGCGCCGACTGCCAGCGCGATAATCAGCGCCCCACCGATCATTCCACGCTCGCGCACTGGGGGGCCTTCTTACGGCTCTTCTTCAATCCTCACGGTGCCAATGCCTCCGTGCACACTGAGGTTCGCGACGTCGTTGGTGCCGGCGGACGGGGAGACGTAGATCTCCTCTCCTTCCCTCCGGTAGCTCGCCGGAACATGCACGTGGCCGATCCCGGTTTCAAGCCGCACGCGCGCGCTCATGTTCTTCGGGATGACTATGGCGACCTCCCCGATACCCGCTTCCACTTTCGCTTCCACGTGTCCGCGACCGGGCAACGTGATCCTTGTCTTGCCGACACCGCTGTTCAGGCCGAGATGGGTGATGGCGAGACCGGAGAGATCGAGCGTGGTCGAGCCGACGCCGGCTTCCACTGTCAGTGCAATGGGTATCCCTGGCCCCAGCTTAACCTCCCACCTGTTCTCGGAGCTCCAATCCCCGAAAAACAGCTGTTCCGGCTGCGGCTCGCATTTCACGGTCAAGTAGGCGGTGCCGCCCGAGGTGCGGAACTCCTGCGCAAGATGCGCCATTTCTCCGTGCCTGATCGTCCCTTCAGCCAGTATTCTCGCGTCCGATGATGCTCCGACGCGCAGGATCGCGACGCCAGGTTCCAGACGGACATTCGCGGCAGTTGCCCCCTCGAGCGGCTGGTGGATCGCCTCCACTCTCGTCGCTCCCGCCGGAGCGTGATGCGCGCACACCGCCACGACTCCGATCAGGACAGCCACGCCCAGGGCGAGCGCGACGATGGCACCCTGGGCCGAGCGGCGTCCGATCAGCAAGTCCAGGCCGGCAAGAATGAGGATCACGGGCCATGCCCGCCACATGGCGTTCCAGACGTTCCAGGGCAGAAGTCCGAGATTGTTGAGCAGGAAGATGATGCCGACACCGATCAGAATGAGCGGGCCGGAGAATCCGCGTGCGCTTCGGCCCCCATGTGTGACTTTGGGCGTGCCCTCCGCCGGCTGTTGGTCGGCCATCCTTCACTCTCCTCTCCCGGGTCGAACAAGCAGCCCCACGCCGATGGCGATCAGGATTACGGGCCACAACACATGGAGCCCAATCCGGGGAAACCAGAAGATGTTGAGATTGTGCAGCAGGAAGATCGTGCCCACCGCGACCAGGACCATGCCGATGACGATTCCGCCGGAATGGGGTTGACCTTCCCGGGCGGCTTTCCGGATGCCAGCGCCGATTTCCTCAGCTTTTCCCGCGATCTCCTGAACCTTCTCCGCGATCTCCTGGGCGCCGGCGCGCACCGTCTCTCCAGAGTCCGTCACCGCGGGGGCGCTTCCCTCGACGGGCGTCAGGAGCCAAAGGGCGAGGTATGCGACGACGCCGATCCCATCGGCGATGCCCAGGAGGACGAAAACCACCCGGACAATGGTGGGGTCGATGTCCAGGTACTGCCCCAGCCCTCCGCAGACACCGGCAATCACCTTGTCGGCCCGGCTGGGAAAGAGCTTCCTTTCCATGGCACCCCCCCTAACTTAACTTAGGGAAGCCCCCATTCAGCCCGCCTCAACCGGCCCTGGTTCTCATTCGCCTTGCGCTACGGGTAGATCCCCCTCACCCGGGTCGCTTCCTCCACGCGGCCGACACCCAGGATGTAGGCGGCAGTCCTCATGCTCACGCCGAACTTCTCGGCGATCGCGTGGACGTCGCGGAAGGCGCCGGTCATCACCTCCTCGAGCCGGTCGTAGACCTGCTGCTCGCCCCAGAAGAAAGACTGCAGCGACTGCACCCACTCGAAGTAGGAAACCGTCACCCCGCCCGCGTTGGCGAGGATGTCGGGCAGGACGTAGACCCCCTTCTTCTGGAGGATCGCGTCGGCCGCCGGCGTCGTTGGGCCGTTCGCCGCCTCCGCGACGATCTGGGCTTTCACGTCGCCGGCGTTTCTGAGCGTGATCTGGTTCTCAAGAGCCGCGGGCACGAGGATCTCGCACTGACTCACGAGCAGCTCCTCGTTCGTGATGCTGTCCGCCTCTGGGAAGCCCTTGACCGAGCCGGTCCTCTCCTTGTGCGCGAGCACCCTCTGGGGGTCCAGGCCGGCGGCGTTGCGGATGCCTCCGAGAGAGTCGGAGATGGCGATCACCTTCGCGCCCTCCTTGTGGAGGAGCCGGGCAACGATCGATCCGGCGTTTCCGAACCCCTGGACGGCGACGCGGGCACCGCGCAGGGGGATCTCCTTCACCTTGCACGCCTCGCGGATCACGACACGGGCCCCGCGCGCCGTCGCCTCGTTCCGGCCGAGCGAGCCCCCGATGCACAGAGGCTTGCCCGTTACGACTCCGAGAGCCGTCGTCCCGCGGGTCATGGAGAAGGTGTCCATGATCCAAGCCATCACCTGGGAGTCGGTGTAAACGTCCGGCGCCGGGATGTCCTCCTCAGGGCCGATGATGATGCTGATCTCGCTGGCGTACCGGCGGGTCATCCTCTCCAGCTCCCGCCGGGACATCTTCTTCGGGTTGCAGATGACGCCGCCCTTTCCGCCCCCGTAGGGAATATTGACCACGGCGCACTTCCAGGTCATCCACGACGCCAGCGCCTTGACCTCGTCCAGGGTCACTGCAGGGTGGTACCGGATGCCTCCCTTCGCCGGCCCTCGGGCGATGCTGTGCTGCACGCGGTAGCCTTCGAACACGGCGTAGGTGCCGTCATCCATCAGGGTCGGGATCGATACGATGGGCTGGCGCTTGGGATGCTTCAGGATCTCGCGCATGCTCGGCTCGAGCTTGAGGTGTTCGGCGGCGATGTCGAACTGCCTCATCGCTATGGAAAACGGATTGAGGTCCTCGGCGGTGGCTGCAGGTGTCTTGATCTCGGCTGTTGGATTCATGGGCTGTCGCTCCTTGCAAACAGCGCGGCTTCAGCCGCGCGCTCCGCGCGCCACCGGGCGCGCGCCTGTTCGCTTCCTTCGTTTTTCGTCCCTGGAAGGGCTGGCATCGCTTCGCGCTAGGTGGTAGGCGAGGCTCTCGAGCTGAACTTTCAGGTCCACCGTTACCATCTCGCAGTCCTCCGGCACCTTCATGCGCACCGGCACGAAATTCAGCAACGCGCGTATCCCCGCAGTATAAACCGCATCGAGGGCCTGCTGACCCGACTGGGGCGGAACGGCAAGGATGGCGATGTTGATGTTGTGTCTCTTCACCAGCCGCTTGAGGTCTCGCGTTGGATAGACAGGCTGGCCGGTCCCCGAGAGGGCCTTCACACGCTCCTCCGAGGAATCCACGAGCGCCACGATCCTGAAGCCCCCGGTGTAGAAGCCTTGATAACCGGCCAGCGCCATCCCGAGGTTGCCGGCCCCTACGATGAGCACGTTGTACTGCTTGTGGAGACCCAGGATCTTGATGAGATGACGCTTCAGCTCGGGGACGTAGTAGCCCACTCCGCGCACTCCGAACTCGCCGAAGTACGCGAGATCCTTCCGGATTTGCGCCGAGTTGAGGTGGAACTGGTCGGCCAGCTCGCGCGAGGAGACGGTCTTGACGCCCGCCTCCTGGAGAAGGCTCAGGCAGCGCAGGTAGAGAGACAGGCGGTTCGTTGTCAGCCGGGAGATTTGGACAGCCTTCATCGAGCCGGTGGGCTGCCCTTCAGCGGAGGGGGAGCCACCTCACGCTTGTGCCTCGATTCACAAGAGGCCGCATTCTATCACACGCCTTTCCACCAAGCCGCGACGGCGCCGTTACTCCGGCTATTCCGGCGTTCCCGCTGTGCCGGGGCGTTGCGGCGCTGCGGGGGTCCCGGCCCACGGATGATTCCTCCACCGGCGGCGGCCGGGGCCGGGGGATGATAATGAACCCGCCGGCCGGGCAGGCTCGGTGCGCTCCAAGGGGCGTGGAAAGGTCGCGAGCATGAAGGGAGCAACGAGCTATCATGACGTGCGGGAGCGCATCCAGGGAGGGTCCATCCTGGAGGTCGAGCAGTGGCGGATGGCGGGAGGGCGGCTGTACGAGAAGAGGCGCTCGGCAGGCGGCGAGCCTCGGGTGCGTGTCGCGGCAGGGGTCAAGGGATTCGAGATGGAGGGGAACCAGGCGCGTCCCCTGCGCTCGGCGGAGATCGTGCGGTGGCGGCGGCAAGTACGCATGGTTCCGGCCAACTTCGAGGCCCATGTAGGGGAGATGGAGGTTGTCTCGACGCTCGAAGGCGGCATCGAGAAGCTGGAGGCCGTCAAGGAGCGCCTCGTCCTCGAGCGGGATGCCCGCAGCGGCGTGCCGAGGAAGGCCTCCGACCTCCGCTCGAAGCATACCATCCTCTTCGAGGAGCCGAAGGACGCACAGGGCCGCCACGTCCCCCGCAGGGAGGTCCACCTTGTCAATGACCGCGAAAAGTGGCGGGACAGACTCCTTGCGGTGGAGTTCGACGCACCCGTGCCGGAGGAGATCCAGCGGCTCTGGTTAGCCCTCGAGAGTGGCGAGCTGCCCCGTCCCACCTGATCCCCTCGGCGATCAGGGTGCCAGTGTCGATCCAGAACGATGGATCTTGACTGCCCAGCGGTCGAGGTTGTCCGGGAGCTAACGACGCGCTTCGCGCCAGGAGCGCTCGAGCTGGTCGGCACGCTGCCGGAAGCGCTGCCGGACGCTTGCCGGAATCGCCCCGTCGATCACGCGCGCCAGCTTCACAACGGAAGGAGCGAGGCGCGAGTCCCTGAACAGGCGGCTTCCCTCCGGCAGATAGGTCGCAAGCGGCACGCTCAGCGCTCCGAACAGCATGATGGTCGCGATCGCTCCCGCGACTACCCCGGCGAAGCGGTCGATCCAGCGCAGCTTCGCCGCCTCCAGGACCTTGACGACCAGCCATCCGGCGATTCCCCCCAGCACGAGCACGCCGATGAAGATGAGAGCGAAACCGGCCAGCCGCCGTGCCCCATCGGATGCCAGCAGCCCGGAGAAGAGTGACCCGGCCACGCCGTCGAACCAGGCACCGAGCAGAAAGGCAAAGACGAGCGACCCGATGCCGATGAGAACCCGGAGCACCCCCTTGATGGCTCCGAAGAGCACCAGCGCGAGCCCTGACAGCACGATTGCCGCGTCGTAGGCGTTCACCGGGAAGCCGCCTTCCGCGGCAGGCGCGCGGGGGATTCTGCAAGCAGCCAGGCCGCCGCAGCGAAGGCCGCTGCGGCCTGCTGCAGCTCCACGGGCTCGACCTTGTCGAGGGTATCTGCCATCGTATGATGCCAGTCGAAGTAGCGCGTCGTGTCCTGGTCGAGCTCCATCAGAGGCACGCCGGAGGCACCGAGCACCGAGATGTCGGCCCCGCCGCCGCCCGCGCGAACGCGTGCGGCTCCGATCGGAGCCAGCGCCGAGGAGAGTAGCTCTCTCAAAGCGGCCTCGCCTCCCTCGCCCGCATCGATCGTGAAGCCGCGAGCAGCTCCGGCGCCGGAGTCGGCCTCGATGGCGGCGACGTGGCTCGGCAGCTCATCCTTGTGCGCGTCCCTGTACGCAAGAGCTCCCTTCAATCCGTTCTCCTCGTTGGCATACAGGACGGCCCGGACCGTGCGGCGCGGAGGCGGACCGGCGGCCATGAGGCGCATGGTCTCGAGGACGATCGCGCAGCCGGCGCCGTCGTCGATGGCGCCGGCCCCCACGTCCCAGGAATCGAGATGCGCCCCGATCAGGACGATCTCATCCCGCTTCTCGCGACCGGCGATCTCGGCGACGACGTTCGCTCCTTCCCTGTCCGGCTCCTGGTGCGCCCCGAGGAAAAGATGCACGCGGACCTGTTTCCCCGACGCAACCAGGCGGCGGATCAGCAGGGAATCCTCGATCGTGACAGCCGCCGCCGGGATCCTAGGAGCATCTTCCACGTAGTGGAGCCCTCCCGTGTGGGGTGTGCGGAGGGAGGCCGTCGCGACGGAACGCACGAGCGCCGCCACCGCCCCGTTCCGGGCCGCCATGGACGCTCCTCCCCCGCGGAATTTCACCGCTTCGCCGTAGTCGTGCATCTCGTCTCCGGTTCTGACGAACGGGTTGTCGAACAGGACGATCTTCCCGCCGACCTTGTCCTTCCCGAGCGCAGCCAGCTCTTCGTAGGAGCCGACCACGGCCACGGGCGCCGTAATCCCCTCCGGCGGAGTGCCAACGCTCCCGCCGAGGCCCAGGATGACGAGCGGCTGCCGCGAGGGCTCGACGATCTCCGCCGATTCGGCGCC
>Ga0066710_100006286_pt1 | contig 11051 bp, 7 predicted proteins | sample GraSoiAngelo_159_FD_79666 | JGI IMG/M metagenome (GOLD analysis project Ga0066710, IMG submission 79666) | Grasslands soil microbial communities from the Angelo Coastal Reserve, California, USA - 14_1009_16_40cm | ecosystem: Environmental > Terrestrial > Soil > Grasslands | place: USA...
GCGGCGGGGCTCGGGGCCCGCGGCGCGGGGGCCGGCGCGGCCACCGCGACGCCGCGCGGCGCCGCGAGCGGGACGCCGGTGCCCGGCTGCTCCGCCGCGGTGCCGCGGCGGCCGGGAGCCCGTCCCGCGGCCGGCGCGCCCGCCGCGCCCGCCGCCACGCCCTGCTCGCCGGCCAGGACCTCCAGCCGCTTGAGCTCCCAGCGGCGCGCGAAGGCGAGCAGCTCGTCGCGCCGGATCGGGGCGACCGCCAGGTCCTCCACGGTGAGCCCCAAGTCGAGGTCGGCGGCCACGGTCGCCAGCTCGCGCGAGAGGAACGCCAGGTCGCGGTGCTCGACCAGGCGCTGCTTGAGCGCGGGCTGGGTCACCTCGTCCAGCCGCGCGTAGAGGGCTTCGAGCGAGCCGAACCGCCCCATCAGATTCACCGCCGTCACCCGGCCCACGCCCGGGACCCCCGGGATGTTGTCGGTCGAGTCGCCCATCAGCGCCAGCACGTCGCGGATGTGCTCGGGCCCGACGTGCCACTCCCTGCGCACCGCGTCGGGATCCAGGCGCAGGTAGTCCTCGCCGCGCGACTGGGGCGCCATCACCAGCACCCGGTCGTTCACCACCTGCAGCATGTCCTTGTCACCGGTGACCAGGATGACCTCGTACCCGGCCGCGGCCCCGCGCGCCGCCAGGGTGGCCATCACGTCGTCGGCCTCCATGCCCGGCTTCTCGATGACCGGCAGCCCCAGGCAGCGCGCCAGGTCCTCGATCGGCCCGAGCTGGGCTGCCAGGTCCTCCGGCATCGGCGGCCGCGTCGCCTTGTAGGCCGGGAAGCGCAGATGGCGGAACGTCGGCCCGGGACCGTCCCAGGCCAGCGCCCAGCGGTCGGGCTTGAGCTCGCGGCGCAGCTTGAGCGCCGTGTTGCCGAAGCCGAAGATCGCCGAGGTGGTCTCGCCGCGCGTGTTCTTGAGCGGCCGGCCGATGAGCGCGTAGTGGGCGCGGTAGATGAGCCCCAACGCGTCGAGCACGATCAGCCGCGGCACGGACGCCTCCTACGAGACCCGGCGTGCGACCAGCAGCTTGTTGGTGCGCTCGCCTCGGCCCAAGCCCAGGGCCAGCAGGGTCACGTCGATCGCGTAGAGCAGCGCCGGCGCGCGGTTGAGGAAGCGCCACGGGCCCAGGTCGGAGTTGAGCAGCAGGTGGGTGGGATCAAGCGCCACCACCGCGAGCCCGGCCGCGTCCAGCAGGCCGCGGTAGCGGATCATCGAGCGCATGCGGTTGTGCGCGGCCAGGGTACCCATGTCGCTGAAGGTGTCCGAGATCAGCAGCAGGCCCTTGGGGGCCACCGCCGCCGCCAGGTGGGTGACCGCGGTCTCCCAGCGGGCGTCGTCGGTGATGTGGTAGAGCACGTCGAACACGTTGACCAGATCGTGGCGCCCGGGGACCGGCTGCTCCCCCACGTCGGCCAGCACGAAGGTGGCCTCGGGATGGCGCCGCGCCAGCGTCGCGACCGAGGTCGGGGCGATGTCGACCCCGGTGACGCGGGCGCCGCGCTCGAGATAGTAGGCGGTGAAGAACCCGGTGCCGCAGCCCACGTCGAGCACCGTCCGGCCGCGCGGATCGAATCCCTGGGCGGCCAGGGCCCTAGTCAGCACGCGCCGCCGCAGCCGGTAGCAGGCCCGGTTGTAGGCGAGCGAGAGCCCGGTCTCCCCGCTGCCGCGCAGGTCGAAGTGCCCGGCGAGCCGCTCCTCCCAGAACTCCCGCGGCCGGTAGCTCACGCGCGCCGCCGATAGAGGCGGTGGCGCGCGATGTAGGCCGCGACCGCGTCGGGCACCAGATAGCGCACCGAGCGGCCGGCCCGCACGCGGGCGCGCACCAGGCTCGAGGAGAGCGCGATCTCGGCGTTGTCGAGCCGCACGATGCGCCCGCGCCGGGCGGGCCCTCGGACCCGGGGCGCGGCCCCCGCCCCCGGGCGGCCCGCCACCACCAGGGTCGCGAGGCGCAGGATCGCCTCCGGCTCGTGCCAGGTCGCGAAGTCGTCGAGGCTGTCGGCGCCGATCAGGAGATAGAGCCGGGCCCGCGGGCGCTCGGCCGCCACCGCCCGCAGGGTCGCGACGGTGAACGACGGACCGCCGCGGCGGATCTCGAGGGTGGAGACCGTGAAGGCGGGATTCCCGCGCACCGCGCGCCGGGTCATCGCCAGGCGCGCCGCCGCCTTGGCGATGGTGGCGCCGCGCTTGTGGGGCGGCTGGCCGGCGGGGACGAAGCGCACCTCGTCGAGTCGCAGGCGGTCGCGGGCGTGCTCGGCGAGCGCCAGGTGGCCGAGGTGCGGCGGGTCGAAGGTGCCGCCGAACAGGCCGATGCGTCGCATGGCTACGACCGGCGTTCGAGACGCTTCCGCTCGCGGGCCGCGCGCTGGGCGACCGGCCGGCCGGCGTAGCGTTCCTCGATGCCCTTGAACTGCGTGATGGCCTCCTCGCGGCGGCCGTCGCGGGCGTCGCAGAGGGCCAGGCCCAGCTCCGCCTCGGCCAGCCAGACGGTGTCGGCGTACTCGGTCGTCACCCTGCGGAAGTAGACGCGCGCGGGCTCGATGTGGCGCAGCTGGAGATACAGCCTCGCGGTGCGGATGAGCTTGTCGGCGAGCCGGGTGCGGCAGGCCAGGATGCGCTGCTGCGCCTCGCCGACGCGCCAGTGCTCGGGGAAGTCGCGCGCGTAGCGCTGCCACTCCCCGAGCGCCTTGAGCGTGAACTCCTGATCGAAGTCGGCCGAGCGCGACTGGGCGAAGTCGGCCTCGGCCAGCCCGAATCGGGCGGCCGCGCTCGAGTCGCTCTCGGGGTAGTCGCGCAGCAGCCGCTCGAAGTCGCCGCTGGCCGCCACCCAGTCCTTGTTCCTGAGGTGGCAGTCGCCCAACAGGAACAGGGCCTCGTCCACGTCCGCCGCGCCCCCGTTGTTGGTCACGTAGAGGCTGAGGAGCTCGGCGGCGGTCCCGTAGTCGCCGCGGTCGTGGAGCGTGCGCGCCAGCGTCAGGCGCTCCGCCTCCGAATGGACCGTGGGCATCAGTCCGGCGCCGCAGCCGGCGAGCACCAGCGGCACGAGCAGCGCGGCGATGCGCCGCGCGAGCGAACGTCGGATCACGAGGTCTCCTAGTGTCCCGTCCCAGAAGTAGCTTGACCACCAAGGCTGCCGCTGCGCCCGGCGGGCAAGGCGCGACGACGAAGTCGTATCAGTGAGATACCTCGAGGAGGAGCAACGCCGGCCGCCGGGATGCAGCGGCAGCCGACTGGCAAGGTACTTCTGGGACGGGACACTAGGGCCGATTCTGGAAGAACAGGGCGACCAGGCCGCCGATGATGGCGATGACGGCGATGGGCTCGAGCGCCTTGCCGGCGCTGCGCGTCGGCACCTCGCCCTTGAGGTCGGCATAGCGCGCGTCCTCGACCAGCGGGAGCTGGCCGCGCGGGAACGCGTCCACCAGGTTGTGGACGGCATCGCCGGTCCAGCGCACCGTGGAGTGGGTCGGGTCGCGCAGCGTGAGCGCCCCCTCCACCAGCGCCTGCCGCTCGATCTTGACCCGGCCCGGGAGCCAGCCGCGCAACCTAAGATAGGTGACGCGCGCCGAGGCCAGCTGGTACTCCAGCACCGGCACGTCCGGGCCGCCCGCGATCGCCAGCAGGCTGTCGTCTGGGAGGATGCCGCGGCGCACGATGACGGTCATGCCGCGCTTGGCCAGCACGCGCAGCACCGCGTGCTCGACCACGAAGTTGAGCGGATGGCTCTCGGCGGGCGCCACCAGCACGCGGCCGCCGCTGTCGAGCGGCACGGTGGTGAGCGCCTTCTCGAACGCCACGTAGGCGACCGTGGTCACCAGCTGGAGGTTGGTGAGCGGCACGCGCGGGCCCCGCACCCGCACGATCGGCTCCAGGATGGGCTCGGCGACCGCGAGCACGGTGTCCACCTTGGGCGCGGGACCGCTCGAGTAGCGGAACGTCTTGGCCCCGGCCGGGGCGACCACCAGCAGGGCACCCAGCAGGGCCATCGTGCACGAGGGACGCATCAGCGGGATCCTCTCAGGAGGGGGGATGTCTCGAGGACGATCGGCTCCGGGCGCGCCGGCGCGTCGACGCGCGCCAGCAGATCGTACGCCGAGGCGCCGACGACGCGGACCGGGACCAACCTCCCCGGCGTCAGCCCCTCGCCTTCCACCACCAGCCCCCCGTCCACCTCCCACGCCGAGCCGGCGGTGCGCGCCGCCCACGCCGCCGGGGCGCCCGCGCGCCGCCGCCCGGGGGCCGGGCCGTCGATCATCACCGTCACGCGCTCGCCGATGCGCCGCGACAGCCGCTCGGCCGACAGCCGCTGCTGCTTGGCCAGCAGTCGGGCGCGCCGCCGCCGCCGCTCCGCGACCGGGACCTGGCCGCGCATCCCGTAAGACGGGGTCTCGATCTCGCGCTCGTAGGCGAACACCACCACGTGGTCGAAGGGCTCCTCCTCCAGATACTGCTCCAGCTCGGCGACGTGCGCCTCGGTCTCGCCGGGGAAGCCGACGATGAAGTTGGTGCGGAAGGCGACCCCCGGGATGCCGGCCTTGATGCGCCGGACCAGCGCGCGGGTGTCCTGAGCGGTCATGCCGCGGCCCATCGTGCGCAGCGGCTCGGCCGCGATGTGCTGGAGCGGCATGTCCACGTAGGGCACCACCCGCTTGGCATGGGCCCACACCTCGATCAAGCGGTCGCTCCACAGCCGCGGGTAGGTGTAGTGCACGCGGATCCAGTCGAGGCCCGCGACCGTGTCGAGGGCGGCCAGCAGGTCGGCCAGCGCCGGCCGTCCCGGCAGGTCGGTGCCGTAGCCGGTGGTGTCCTGGCCGATGAGGTTGAGCTCGCGCACGCCGGAGCGCGCCAGGCGCGAGGCCTCGGCCTTGAGGTCCGCGATCGGGCGGCTCCTCTGGTCGCCGCGCAGGCGCGGGATGATACAGAAGGTGCAGCGGTGGTCGCAGCCCTCGGAGATCTTGAGGTAGGCGAGATGGCGCGGCGTGGACAGGGCGCGCGGCACGCGGTCGTCGAGCGCACCCCCCGGTGATTCGATGCGCGCCCGGCGCGCGCCGCCCGCCAGCACGTGACGGGCGGCGAGCGCCACCTCGCGCCACTGGCCGGTGCCGAGCACCGCGTCCACCTCGGGGAAGTCGTCGAGCAGCGAGCCGCCGGCGCGCTGCGCCAGGCAGCCGGTCACGATCAGGCCGCGCAGCCGGCCCGCCTGCTTCAAGGCGGCGATCTTGGCGATGGTCTCGCGCGACTCGCGCACCGCGCTGGCCAGGAACGCGCAGGTGTTGACCACCGCCACGTCCGCCTCGCGGGCGTCGCCCACGGTGCGGAAGCCGTCCGCCACCATGAGGCCGAGCATGGCCTCGGAGTCCACCGTGTTCTTGGGGCAGCCGAGGGTGACGAACGCCAGCGTCGGGGTCGCGGCCGCGCGGGGGGCGCGGACCGGGCTCGCAGGGCGCGTCACTCGAGGCCCCGATCCTCGAGCCAGCGCTCGTCCACCAGCACGTCGCGCGCCTTGCTGCCCTGGAAGGGGCCGACCACGCCCAGGTTCTCGAGCTGGTCCATGAGCCGGCCGGCGCGCGAGTAGCCCACCTTGAGCCGGCGCTGCAGCAGCGAGGTCGAGCCCTGCTGATGGGTGACCACCAGGCGCGCCGCCTCGTGGATGAGCGCGTCGTCGAACTCGCCGCCCTCGCCGCCCTCCTCCTCGTCGGCGTCCGACAGCGTGGCGTCGGTGGCGAGCGGCGGGGCGGCGCCGGGCGTCGCCTTCGCGCGCCAGAACTCGACCACGCGCGCGGTCTCCTCCTCCGAGACGTAGGCGCCGTGGATGCGGTAGGGCTCGGGCTTGCCGGCGGGCGTGAACAGCATGTCGCCGTGGCCGAGCAGGTTCTCGGCGCCGTTCATGTCGAGCACGGTGCGCGAGTCGGTCTTGCTCGCCACCTGGAAGGCCACGCGCGACGGGAAGTTCGCCTTGATCACGCCGGTGATGACGTCCACCGACGGACGCTGGGTGGCGAGCACGAGGTGGATGCCCACCGCGCGCGCCATCTGCGCCAGCCGCGCGATCGGCTCCTCGATCTCGGCCGGCACCGTCAGCATGAGGTCGGCGAGCTCGTCGATCATCACCACCACGTAGGAGAGCGCCTCGGGGGGCGCCGCGGGCCGGCCGTCGGGCGTGGCGGGGCCGGTCGGCACCAGCCCGGCCGCGACCTTGTCGTTGTACGCGGCGATGTTCCGCGCGCCGCAGGTGGCCATGAGCTTGTAGCGCTTCTCCATCTCGGAGACGCCCCAGCGCAGGGCGCGGCTCGCGCGCTTGGCCTCGGTGATCACCGGCATGACCAGATGCGGGATGCCGTTGTAGGCGGACAGCTCGAGCATCTTGGGATCGATCAGGACCATCTGCAGCGTCTTGGGGGTGTGCTGGAACAGCAGGCCGGTGATGATCGCGTTGAGGCAGACGCTCTTGCCCGAACCGGTCGCCCCCGCCACCAGCACGTGCGGCATCTTGGTCAGGTCGGCCACGAACGGACGGCCCACCACGTCGACGCCCATCGGCACCTTGAGCGCCGCGTCGCTGGCCTCGTACTCCGCCGAGGCGAGCACCTCCCGGAGATACACCGTTCGGCGGCTGCGGTTCGGGATCTCGACGCCGACCGCCCCCTTGCCGGGGATGGGCGCCAGGATGCGGATGCGCTGGGCGCGCAGCGCCAGCGCCAGGTCGTCCTCGCGCGAGACGATCTGGTTGACCTTGACCCCGGCGGCGGGCTCGAACTCGAAGGTGGTGACCACCGGCCCGGGGTGGATCTCGGTGACCCGGCCATGGATGTCGAAGTCGGCGAGCTTGGCCGCCAGCAGCTCGGCCTCGGCGTTGAGCTCGGCGGCACTCATCAGATCCTCCTGCTGCGCCGGCAGGGCGAGCAGGCTCAGGGTCGGGAACGCCTCGGTCGGCACCGGTCCGGTCGGGGCCGCCGGCGTGTGGCCGTTGGCGCCCGCGGGGATGGGCGGCTTGGGGCGCGGCCGGGCCGGCTGGCGCGGCGGCATGAGCGGGAGCGTGAGCTGGTCCACCTGGCCGCCCGGGCCCTGGGCCATGGCCGGCTTGGCCGCGGGCGTGGCGCCCGCGGTCTCGCCGACGATGCGCGGCCGGCTCTTGGCCTCGGCCGGCTCCGGGGCCGGCGCGGGGCGGGCCGCCCTGGGCTTCCTGGCCGCGCGGGCGTCGGCGGCGGCCGCCGCCTCGTGGCTCTCCTGCCACGAGCGCCCGAGCCGGGCCAACCCCGCGAACGGGGCGAGCAGCGTGCCGCGCAGCAGCGGCTTGAGCCAGTGGAAGCCCAGCTCGCTCGCCGCCAGCACGGTCACGCCGAGCAGGGCCCCCGCCACGATCCACGAGCCCACGCCGCCGAGCGCCGAGCGCATCGCCAGCGAGCCCGCGAGCCCCCAGCCGCCGGTCCAGGTCGCGCGCGCGAGGCCGCCCAGGCCGAACAGCGTGCAGACCTCGAAGGCGATCAGGGCGCCGAGCAGCGTGGTCAGGAGCAGCGGGGCGACCGGACGGTCGCGGAAGCGGTTCACCGACCAGGCGCCGGCGATGAGCGGGGCGCCGAAGGCGGCGACCCGCCCCACCGCCCAGATCAGGGCGAAGGCGAGGGTCGCCCCCACCGGCCCGCAGGCGTTCGCGGCCGTCCAGGGGCGCGCGAACGGCAGCGGCGGCTGGTAGGTCGCCACACTGGCGAGCGTCAGCACCGACAGCGCCCCGAGCAGCAGGGCGATGATCTGGCGGCGGCTTGTGGTCGAGATGGGTGAGGCCACGATCGGCCGGATGGCTCCCTTAGGATGGATGACGCCGACTTGGGGCCGCGGGTCTGGCCCGGTCGTGCGGCGTGGCGCGCGTCGGCCCGTGGGGCGGCCGGACACGCTCGCCCGCCTCCCTGGCGGGCACCGGTCCGGCATTGTGCAACAGACCCCGTCCGCGGGCAACGGGGGTTCCGGACCCGGGATCCGGGCGGTCCGCGCACACGCGGCGGCGGGCGGGTTGTGCGTCGGGTCGGGCGTCGAGTCGGGCGCCGAGTCGGGCGTCGGGTCGGGCGTCGGGTCGGGCGTCGGGTCGGGCGTCGGGTCGGGCGTCGCGTGCCAAGGCCGGATTGCCACGGCCACCATCGCTTCACTAGCCTCGCCGCCCATGTCCCCAAGACCCACCCCGCGCGCCCGGCGTTCCCGGGCCGGCGGTCGCCCGCGCCTCGCAGGCGGGCTGCTGCTCGGCGCCGCGCTCGTGGCCGGCGCCCTCCTGCGCGGGTGGGTGCTGTTCCACTCGAGCGGCCTCACCATGGACTCGCCCCTCTACGTCCTGATGGCCGAGCAGTGGGGACACGCGCGGGAGCCGCTCGGCCCCGCCCACCACGGCTACTCGGCCCTGGTGGCCCTGGCGAGCCTGGGCGTCCCGGGGCGCGAGTGGCCCGGCCGGATCGTGTCGCTGGCCGCCGGCCTGCTGCTCATCGCCGTGACCTGGCGCCTCGCGCGCGGTCTCCTGCCGGCCCGCGCCGCCGCCGCGGCCGCCGCCCTGGTGGCGCTCCACCCGCTGCTGGCGCTCTCGAGCGGGGCGGTGATGACCGAGTCCACGTTCCAGTGCCTCACCTACCTCGCCCTGCTGGTGCTCGCGGGCGGCCGGCCGGCCTGGGGCGGCGGCCTGCTCGGGCTCGCCTACTGCGTGCGCCCCGAGGCGATGGTGGTGGCGGCCGCGGCCCTCCCGGCGGTCTCGCCGCTCAAGCGTCGCGCGGTGTGGCTGCTGGCGTTCGCGCTCGCCGCACTCCCCGAGGTCGCGATGCTCAGCGCCGAGCACCACGCCTTGACGCTGACGCCCAAGACCAATCTCGTCGCCGCCGCCGGCGCCACGCAGGACGACGCCGAGTGGCACGCCACCGGCGCCGAATCGCTGGCCGCGGTCCCGGCGAGCCCCGCGCTCGCGCGGCTCGGCACCGCGCTCGCGCGCGCGGCGGCCCGCTATCCCGACCGGCTCAAGGGCCAGCTTAAGCGCGTGCACCAGACCTGGCCCGCGCCGCTCCTGCTGCTGAGCCTGATCGGCATGGTGATCCGGCCCGGGCCGCTGCTGGCCCCGCTCGCCATCCTGCCGGTCCTGCCCCTGCTCGGCGTCACGCCGCACCTGCGCTATCCGCAGACGATGGTGCCGGCGCTCGCCATCTTCGCCGCGATCGGCGGCGCCTGGCTGGTGGGCCGGCTGGACCCGGGACGGACGCGCGCGCGTGGGCTCGCGCGCGGCGCGCTCGCGCTGGTCCTGGCGCTCGGCCTCGGCTGGTGCTGGCGCGGCCCGGCGGGAGACGCGCTGCGCCGCTCCGAGGACGGGCCGACGAGGGCGTACCGCAAGGCGGGCCGGTGGCTCGCCGAGCACGGGAAGCCCGGCGCGCTGGTGATGGACCGCAAGCCCTACATCCCGTTCTTCGCCGGGATGCCCCAGGCGCTCATGCCCGACGACGACTACGACGCGCTGGTCGACTACGCGGTGCGGCGGGGCGCGGACTATCTGGTGGTCGAGGAATACGTGATGTGGACGATCCGCAAGCAGTTCATCCCGCTCATGACCGACCCGGCGTTCCGGGCGCGCGAGCGCCGGCTGCGGATGATCTACTTCGGCCGCGAGGGGCCGCGCACCGGCATCGCCATCTTCGAGGTGACGCGGGCCCGCTGAGCCCTAGCGGGCGCGGCGCCTCCCGTCCGCCCCTACTGCCCCGCCGCCGCCCCGCGGCTCGCCATCTCGGCCGGAGCCGCGACCGCCTCGGCCGCCGCCGGCTCGGTGGGTGCCGCGACGATGCCCTCCTCGAGCCAGGCGTACCGGCCGTCCAGGGCGCCGCGCGCGACCCGGTAGCCGCGCAGGTCGTCGTTGGCGTCGAGGCTGCGGAACAGCGTCTCGACCTTGCGCCGCGCCTGGCGGCAGACCAGGTCCGCCAGCTCGGTCGCGGTGTCGTCACGCCCGGCCTGGCGCCGGTCGCGGTCGGCGCGCACGCAGGTCGCGGCCATCGCGAACAGCTCGGCGCCGATGTCGACGCAGCGGAACAGCTGCGCCTGCCGCTGCTCGAGCGCCGGGCCGTGCTGGACCATGAGGTGGAACTGGCGGCGCGCCAGCCGGCGCGAGGCCCGTTCCAGGTAACGCAGGTGATCGGCCAGCGGCCCGAAGGCGCCGTACTGCGGCCACCGTCCCCAGCCCAGCCAGCGGCTGGGGTACCACGCGGCGTAGAACGCGCCGGCCTTGAGCGCCCCGGCCAGCCTTCGCCCCAACGGCACGCCCGGCATCACCACGTCGCCGGCGGCCTTGAGGTGAACGTCCAGGGCCTCGCGGGCGATGAACAGCCGCATGATCTGGCTCGTGCCCTCGAAGATGCGGTTGATGCGCAGGTCGCGCAGCAGCCGCTCGAGCGGGATCGCCGCCTCGCCGCGCATCGCCAGCGAGCGCGCGGTCTCGTAGCCGCGGCCGCCGCACACCTGGACCGCGAGGTCGCACAGCTCCCAGGCGACCTCGGTGTTCCACAGCTTGCCGAGCGCCGCCTCGAGCCGGATGTCGGAGCGGCCGCGATCGGCCAGCAGTGAGCCCAGGTCGGCGACCGCCTCCATGGCGTAGGTCTTGGCGGCGATCTCGGCGAGCATCTGGGCGACCGCGTCGTGGCGGCCGACCGGCCGGCCCCACTGGACCCGCTTGCCGGCGAAGGTGCGCGCCACCTGCAGGCACCATTTCCCCGCCGCGGCGCACCCGGCGGGCACGGTGAGCCGCCCGGTGTTGAGCGTGACCAGCGCCAGCTTGAGCCCGCGGCCCTCCTCGCCCAGGAGGTTCTCCTTCGGCACGCGCACGCCGCGGAAGCGCATCAGCGCGTTCTCGATCCCGCGCAGGCCCATGAACTCGAGGCGGTGCGCCACCTCGACCCCGGGCCAGGCGGTCTCGACGATGAACGCGCTGATCGGCCCGGGCTTGCCGTCCTTGCCCGGGGTGCGCGCCATCACCACCATCAGCTCGGCGATGGTGCCGTTGGTGCACCA
>Ga0066710_100006287_pt1 | contig 11051 bp, 9 predicted proteins | sample GraSoiAngelo_159_FD_79666 | JGI IMG/M metagenome (GOLD analysis project Ga0066710, IMG submission 79666) | Grasslands soil microbial communities from the Angelo Coastal Reserve, California, USA - 14_1009_16_40cm | ecosystem: Environmental > Terrestrial > Soil > Grasslands | place: USA...
AACCGGTCCTGATGAGTGAAGTCGGCATGCCTGCCTTGCAGCCGTGTCGCGATCGACAGCGGCAGTTTGCGACCGCGGACGTAATACGAGACGGACAAGCCCGCGCTCCGCAAGGCGCTGCGTACCTCCCCATCGCGGTCGCGCAGCATGGCATCGACTGTCGGTCCGTAGCACAGCACCTTCTTCTGGACCTCTGCGTTCAGGAGATCGACAAGCCGGTACTCGGGCGGCTGAGCGGTGAGGTCTGGGATCCACCTGGGGATCGCGACGCGGGCACCCCGCGTCAGTGCCCGGGTGGGCGTTTTGACCAGGTCACCGCGCGAGTCGATCGTGAACAGGTTGTGGCCCGCCGTGACCTGAATTCGTCGGCCGGAGGCCAGCCTGACTTCGTAGATACGGTCTGGTAGCTCGCGGAACCAGTTGGTGACCTGGTGAAAGCCAACTTCGAAGGTGTCTCGGTCGAAGCCGACGACACACCCATGGAGCCGGTTCTCCACAATCTCGCCGATCGGACGGGCAGCCAGGACGCCACTATCGTCCAGAAATACGACTGGCTCGTCGTACGGCAGGCTCGAATGGATCACGACGCCGAGGCGGCCGAGGGAGCTGCGGCCTTCGAGGCGGGCGACCAGGTCGTCGGGCATGCGGACGCGCTCGATGGTGTTGCCGAGGACGAACTCGTGGGGATGAAGGAACATCGGCTCGTCGGGGCCGACCTCGATCAGCTCCATCAGGTCGTCGGCAGGCTGCTTGACGTCGATGAAGGCGCGCTTGGTGTTGCGGAAGACCAGGAATTTGTTGTCCAGGCGAACGTCGATGCTCGAGGGCTGGACCAGGTTGGGGTCGAACGGATCGATTCCGAGTCGACCGCTGGCGATGGCTTCTTTGATCGAGCGGTCAGAGAGGATCACCCGGCGGTCCGCGTTGACGCTACGCCAGGGTCGACCGAATTGCTGTGCCTTGCGCGATCGATCAGCCGCCGCACTTCGTCCTCGAACGACGAGATGTCGGCAAAGGCGCGATAGACCGACGCGAAGCGGATATACGCCACCTGATCGAGCTGCCGCAGTTTCTCCATGGCCAGATCGCCGATGACGGAGCTGGGGACTTCGGCCGTGTCTCGCCCGCGCAGCTCGGCTTCGATCTGCTCGACCGTGCGCTCGATCGTCTCGGCGCTGATGGGTCGCTTCGTGCAAGCTACCTGCAGGCTGCGCCGCAGCTTGTCGGGGCTCCACTCCTGGCGGCGCTGGTCGCTCTTGACCACCATCAGCGTGGAGGTGTCCGGGCGCTCGTACGTCGTGAAGCGATGTGAGCACTTCGCGCACAGCCTTCGACGCCGCGTGGTCGAGGCATCCGCCGAGTCGCGTTTGTCGAGCACGCGTGTGTCGGGCGAACGACACACAGGACAGCGCATGGCGCAATCATAACGTCGCGCTGTATCGCGACAACGTTCATACAATCTGAGGAGCGACGATGACGCGCGAGGCGAGAGTACGCATCAGTCCGCTGGGCGGCGTGGGCGAGGTCGGCAAGAACTCGACCCTGGTCGAGCTCGCCGAGGAGATGCTCATCGTCGACGCGGGCGTCAAGTTCCCCGAGACGGAGCTCCACGGCGTCGACCTGGTCGTGTGCGACTACTCGTACATTGCGGATCGGCTCGACAGCCTGGTCGGAATCGTCTTCACCCACGGGCACGAGGACCACATCGGCGGGCTGCCGTACCTGATCATGCAGCTCGACCCGCACGATCCGATCCCGATCTACGGCACGCCACTGACGCTGGGGCTGATCTCGGTCAAGCTCAAGGAGCACGGCCTGCTCGGCCGCGTCATCCAGTACGCGATCCGTGATGGCCAGCGTTCAAGGCTCGGACCGTTCGAGATCGAGCCCATCGCGGTCAACCACAGCATCCCGGATGCCGTCGGCCTGGTGATTCGAACCCCGGCTGGCGTGCTCTTCCACACCGGTGACTTCAAGTTCGACCCGACGCCCGTCGAGGGTCGCACAACCGACAACGAGCGCCTGCGCCAGCTTGGCGACGAGGGTGTGCTGGCACTGCTGAGCGACTGCGTCCGCGTCGAGCAACCCGGCTGGACTGCTTCGGAGCTGGGCGTGCGTGAAGCACTCGAGCAATTGATCGGCCTGGCGCCTGGACGAGTGCTGGTCACGACATTTGCCTCGAACATCGGTCGCTTGCGAGAGGTGGTCCGATCTGCCCACAAACTCGGCCGCAAGACCTCCATCGTCGGTCGAAGCATGGAGGAGAACCTGCGCGTCGCCCGCGACCTCGGCTTCATGAACGTGCCCGAGGGCAGCCTGGTCGATCTACGCGATCTGAACGACCTGCCGCCCGAGAAGGTCGTGCTCCTGTCGACGGGCAGCCAGGGCGAGCCGACCAGCGTGTTGAGCCGCATCGCGCGCGGCGATCACCCGCTGGTCAAGATCCAGCCGAACGACACGGTCATCTTCAGCGCCAGCCCGGTGCCCGGCAACGAGGAATCGGTCGCGCGCTCCATCGACAACCTGTTCCGACGCGGTGCGCGGGTGATCTACCAGATGATCGACCCACGCGTGCACGTCAGCGGCCACGCGAGCCGCGAGGAGCTGAAGCACCTGCTGGACCTGGTGCGGCCGAAGTACCTGGTGCCGTTGCACGGAGAGCACCGCATGCTGTGGCTCTTCCGCGAGCTGGCCGCGGAGTGCGGCCTCCCGCGCGAGAACGTCTTTCTGACTGAGATCGGCGATGTGGTCGCCTTCGGCGAAGCCGGTGCCCAGCGTGAGGAGCCGATCTCGTCCGGCTCGGTGCTGGTCGATGGCCTGACGATCGGCGAAGTGACCAACGTCGTGCTGCGCGATAGACGTCGGTTGGCCGCCGACGGTGTCGTGTTCGTCTCGGTCACGCTGGATCGCGAAACGGGCGAGCTGCTCAGCGGACCCGATTTCGTCTCTCGCGGCTTCCTGCAGCTCTCGTCGGAGGAGACAGACGGGCTGTTTGAGGAGGCCCGCGAGCGCGTTTGCGAGGCCCTGGAAGGCGACCAGCGCCGCCAGCCCGACGTGAACTACCTGGTCGGCAAGGTGCGCGACACGCTGAACTCGTTCGTGTACGAACGCACCAGGCGCCGGCCGATGATCCTGCCACTCGTCACCGAGGTGTGAACGCCGAGCGCGAGCTGGGTATCGTCAACGCGGTCGCGGAGGCGCTGAACTCGTCGCCTGACGTTCGCCAAGCGCTGGAACGTACGCTGAGCCTCGTGGCCGACATGCTCGGCCTTCGCACGGGTTGGGTCTGGCTGCTGGACCAGGACACCAACCGCTTCTACGACGCCGCCGAGCGCGAGCTGCCCCCGTACCTGCAAGAGCGGGTACGCATGGCGGGTCGCCGTCGCTGCTGGTGCATCGACGACTTCCGCTATGGCGAGCTGACGCCCACCAACATCGACGTTATCGAGTGCAGCCGCTTGCAGCCGGCGTTTCGCAGCAAGTCGTCCGCGCTGGCGGCCGGTCTGCGCTACCACGCCAGCATTCCGCTCTACTTTCAGGACAAACCGCTCGGCATCATGAATGTGACGGGTCCCGAGTGGCGCAAGCTGACGGCGGAGGAACTGCGGCTCCTGTCGACCATCGCGTACCAGGTTGGCATCGCCATCGAGCGCGCCAGGCTGGCGGAGAACGCGACGCGACTGGCGCGCGCCGAGGAGCGGACCAGAATCGCTCGTGAGATCCACGACACGCTCGCCCAGGGGTTGACGGCGATCGCCCTCAACATCGAGGGCGCCATGCACCGGCTCGAAACACGCCCCGACCAGGCCCGCGAGCGGCTCGAACGCGCGCTGGCCATGGCGCGCGAAAACCTCGAAGACGCACGGCGCTCGGTGCTCGATCTACGCAGCGCCGCGCGCCTGGAGGGCAAGCCACTGGCCGAGGCACTGGCCAGCCTGGCGCGCTCGTTCACCTCGGACACGGGCGTTCCCGTTCACGTGCAGGCGACAAACGTCGGCCGACTCCCGCTGCCTGTGGAATCCGAGTTGTTTCGGATCGCCCAGGAGGCGTTGACCAACGTGCGCAAGCATGCTCACGCGGGCCAGGTGGAGATCGCGCTCCGGCGCCGCGGGCCTCGGGTCAGCCTGACCATCTGCGACGATGGGCGTGGGTTCTCGCGCACAAGCAAACGGCCCAAAGGTCACGGGCTGCTGGGCATGCGTGAGCGGGCGAAGCTGCTTGGGGGCCGGCTGATGGTGAGCGGCGCGCCGAGCAAGGGCACGCGCGTCGTGGCCACCGTGCCCATTTCGAACGGAGAGACATGATCAGGGTGCTGGTCGTCGACGATCACCCGATCGTGCGCCAGGGGCTGGTGTCGGTCCTGGGTGACGAGGAGGATCTGGAGGTCGTGGGCGAAGCGCGTTCCGGCCGCGAGGCAATCGCGCTCACGCCGCGTTTACAGCCGGATGTGGTGCTGCTCGATCTGGAAATGCCCGATGTCGATGGCGTGGAGGCCATACCGCTGTTGCTGGCGGCGCGGCCGGGCGTCGAGGTGCTGGTGTTCACCGCGTACGACACCGACGAGCGGGTGCTCGGGGCGGTGCGCGCGGGCGCGCGCGGCTATCTGCTGAAGGGCGCCAGCGCCGACGAGATTGCGCAGGGGATTCGCACCGTACACGGCGGCGGCTCGTATCTGGAGCCGCGCGTCGCGAGCAAGCTGTTGGCTGAGGTCACCTCGCCGCACCGCCGGGCGCCGGCGTTGAGCGATCGAGAGCGTGAGGTGCTGCGGCTGGTCGCGGAAGGGCTGCCGACCAAGCAGATCGCGCTGAGCCTGTCGATCTCCGAGCGGACGGTGAAGTTCCACGTCAACTCGATCTTTCACAAGCTCGGCGCGGACAACCGCGCACAGGCGGTGGCGCTGGCCGCCCAGCGGGGCCTGCTGTAGCGGATAGCTGTAGCACGTAGGCTGTCCCTAAAGACAGGTCGGCAACTGACCACCTGCCCGAGGGCGCGGTGGGCGGTCTCGGCGGATGCTTCTGTCGAGATGTCGACAACACAACAAGTAGCACTGATTACTGGCTCGTCGCAGGGCCTTGGCCTCGAGGTGGCGCGACTGTACGCCAAGCGTGGCCTGCGCCTGATTCTCACCGCGCGCGGCGCGAAGCGACTTCAGCGCACGGCCAATGAACTGCGCGCAGAGACCGAAGTTCTGGACCTGGCTGGCGACGTCGCCGATTTCGCTCACGCCGAGCAGTTGGTCGAGACCGGGCTCGAGCAGTTTGGGCGAATTGACGTCCTGATCAACAACGCCTCCGAGCTTGGTCCAAGCCCGATGCCCGAGCTGGAGCGATTGCCAGTCGAAGCCTTCGAGGATGTGCTGCGGGTCAACGTGGTCGCACCGCTGAAGCTCGCGCAACTCGTCCTGCCTGGCATGCGCGCCCGGGGCTCGGGGTTGATCGTCAACATCACCTCTGACGCGGGCGTGCAGGCCTATCCAACGTGGGGAGGCTACGGCGCGAGCAAGGCCGCGCTGGAGCATCTGTCACGGGTGCTGGCGGCGGAGCTCGAGGCCAGCGGGGTGCGGGTATTCGTCCTCGATCCGGGCGACATGGACACGGCGATGCACCGGGCGGCAGAGCCTGGTGCGGATCTCTCACACCTGCCGGGTCCGGAGGTCGTCGCGCCAGCACTGGTGGAGCTCCTGGATGAGCCAAGAGCGTTCGGCCGATTTGAAGCGCAGCGGCTGCCGGCAGGCGTCCGGGAGTGAGAACGGAAGTGTTGGTGATTGAGCAATCAGGTCCGCTGGAGTTCGAGCTTCCCGCCGAGTTGGAGGCGCACGAACCGCCGGAGGCGCGTGGGATTGCGCGGGATCGTGTGCGGCTGCTCGTGAGCCATCTCGAGGATGACCGTGTCGAGGACCGGCGCTTCACCGACCTGCCGGATGTACTGCGGCCAGGCGACCTGGTGGTCGCCAATGACTCGGGCACGCTGGCGGCCGCGCTCATCGCGCGGCGGGGAGACGGAACGCAGATCGACCTGCACGTTTCGACGCATCTTCTTGGGGACGTGTGGGTGGTCGAGCCGCGGCGAATCACTGCGCATGAGGGCGAGGTGTTTGCACTGCCCGGTGGCGCCAGTGTGGAACTGCTTGCGTCCTATCCGGACTCGCGGCGTCTGTGGATTGCGAGATTCGACAGGGACGCGCACCGGCTCATGGCACGCTATGGCCGTCCGATCTCGTACCGGTATGTACGCGGCCACTGGCCGATCGAGATGTACCAGACGGTGTATGCGGGAGCAGCGGGGTCGGCTGAGATGCCATCGGCGGGTCGGGCGTTCAGTCCGGATGTACTCGAGCGGCTTGCTCACCGCGGGATCGGCTTCGTCACGCTCACCTTGAACACGGGTGTGGCGAGCCTCGAAGGACACGAGAAGCCGTACGCCGAGGAGTTCTGGGTTCCTGAACTGACGGCGTCAGCGGTCGGTGCGGCTCGGGCGGATGGGCGACGGGTGATCGCCGTCGGGACCACCGTGGTTCGCGCGCTCGAGAGCGCATTCGACCTCGGCTATGGTGAGGTGATCGCCTGCCACGCCTGGACGGATCTGGTGATCTCGCCCGAACGTGGCGTACAAGTGGTGGACAGCCTGCTCACCGGCTTCCACGAGCCGAAGGCAAGCCATCTGGCGATGCTCGAGGCGATCGCGGGGCGGGTGCACCTCGAGAAGGCGTACCAGGCGGCGCTGCTGGGTGGCTACCTGTGGCATGAGTTCGGCGACCTCCACCTGATCCTGTCGGCTTGACGCCGACTTCACAGGGTGGTCCGCGCACGCCCAGGCCCGCTGGCGGGCTCGTTTGCGGCCGAGGGCCAAACAAGGTTTCCCCAGGGGGACCCATGGTCGCGGCGAGCGGCGAAACGCAGTCGAAGCACGGTCTGGCCCGCTGGCGCGCCGCTGCGCGGGCGGGAGCCAGAAGAGGTTTCCTGGGGGACCGCGGGGGGCGCTATCGTGGGATCGCGAGCGCGTCGGCCGGGCGCACGATGGCGCGATCGATCACGGCGCGCAGGAGCGCGGGGTACTCGGAGGACTCGAGGTCGCCGGCGCGACGGCGGGCGTCGACGCCGCGGACGCCATCGAGCAGGGCTTCGGCATCTACCGCGTAGGCCGGCTCCACGCGCCAGACGGCGGGGCGGTCCGTGCCGATGAGACGCTCATCCAGGCTGTGGAGCTCCTCGCGCAGCTTTTCGCCAGGCCGCAGGCCGACGTAGTCGATGGTCACGTCGCGACCTGGTCGCAGCCCTTTTAGCCGCATGAGGCGTTCGGCGAGCTGCTCGATGCGCACTTCGTCGCCCATGTCCAGGACGAACAACCCACCCGGGGTCTCGAACGCCGCGGCCAGCAGCACCAGGCTGGCCGCTTCGGACGCGGTCATGAAGAACCGCTGCGCGTCGCGATGGGTGATCGTGATCGGCCCGCCAGCCTCGATCTGCCGTAACAGCGTCGGCACCACACTGCCGCGGCTGCCCAGCACATTGCCGAAGCGGACCGCCGAAAGCACCGTGCCTGGTGCCGCGGCGCCGCCGAGGGCCACCACCATCAGCTCGGCCACGCGCTTGGTGAGGCCCATGAAGCTGTACGGGTTGACCGCCTTATCTGTCGAGATGACTACCACCCGTCCGACGCCAGCCTCCACTGCCGCGGAGCACACGCTCAGCGTTCCCAGCACGTTGGTAACGAATCCCTGGTCAGGATTGGCCTCGACCAGCGGCACGTGCTTGTAGGCCGCCGCATGGAAGACCACCTCCGGCCGCTCGCGCTGGAACAGCTCACGCATGCGCCGGCTGTCGGCAACGTCGGCGATGCACGTTCGCAACGTTGATTTATGAACGAGATCGCTCTGCAGCTCGTACAGGCCCGTCTCGTTCAGATCGACAGCCAGCACCGAAGCAGGCACGACGGCCAGAACCTGGCGCACCAGCTCGGAACCGATCGATCCCGCCCCGCCGGTGATCAGCACGCGCTTGCCCGCCAGGACCGCCGCGCAACGGTCGACGTCCAGGCGCAGCACGGGTCGAGACAACAGCTCCTCGATGTCGATGGCGCGCGCGGCGGCCAGGCGCAGCGCAGCGCTCGCCGACGCGGCGAGCAGCGGGCCGACTATGGCGACGAAGTGTGGCAGACGCCAGGGCTCGCGCAGGACCAGATCGTTGACGACCAGCACCACCAGCAGCGCTGCCAGCGTCGCCACCAGGAACGGCGCCACCGGCCGCCGCGCCAGTACCGAGCCCGGCTTACGCAGCCGATTCATCAGCTCGCCTGCGCCGATCTGAAGCACGGCAGCCAACAAGACCCACGGCATGAGCCGCTGCACGTACGTCGATGGCACGCTGCCTTCGTCGATGAAGCGCAGGAGCGTGGCCAGGGTGACGCCACCCGCGCCGGCTACGGCGTCGAGCGCTGTGAGCTGCCAGGGTGCGGGGCTGAAGCGCAGCGGCCGGCTACGCACTCGGCGACTCCGCGTGAGCCCGCGCCTGCAGTCCGACGCCGAGGACGCCGATCTCGAAGCCGCGCGCGCGCCACGCCGCCCGATCGAGTGCATTGCGCGTGTCGAGGATGCGCTTGTGGCTGACGAGCGCCGCGGCCAGGTCCAGGTCAAGCTCTCGAAATGCGCGGTGGTCGACCAGCAGCACCACCGCGTCGGCATCTCGCAACGCCTGTTCGATCGGCAGCAGTGGGGCGGGCAAGCCAGGCGTGTCCGGCCTCACGTGTGGGTCGCACAGCCGGACCGCGTAGCCGTGCTCGACGGCTAACTCCGCGACCCGCAGCGCGGGGCTCTCACGCACGTCGTCCACTTCGGCTTTGTAGGTGACACCCAGCAGGGCCACGCGCGCGGGCGGGGCGACCAACGTGTTGAGCCGACCCAGGACATGCCGCGGCATGCCATCGTTGATCTCGCGCGACGAGGGAATCACACGCACGGCATCGGACGCGGCGCCTACCAGGAACCACGGATCGACGGCGATGCAGTGGCCGCCGACGCCGGGACCCGGTCGAAGCACGTTCACCCGCGGATGATGGTTCGCCAGCCGGATCGCCTCCCAGACGTCGACGCCGACGCGCTCGGCGATCAACGCGAACTCATTGGCCAGGGCGACATTGACGTCGCGGAACGTGTTCTCCATCACCTTGACCATCTCGGCCGTGGTCGCGTCGGTGCGCATGATCTGGCCCTTGACGAAGGCCGTGTACAGGTCGGCGGCGCGCTCGGCGCAAGCCGGGGTCAGGCCACCGGCCAGACGATCGTTCTGCTCGAGCTCGACCAGGATGCGGCCTGGCAACACCCGTTCGGGACAGTGGGCGATGAAGACGTCAAGACCGGGTCGCAAGCCGGATTCAGCCAGGATCGGGGCGAGCAGGTCGCGCGTCGTGCCTGGCGGGACAGTGGATTCGAGCACGACGAGATTGCCGCGGCGCAACAACGGCGCGATCTCACGGGCGGCCCGCTCAACGTAGCTCAGATCAGCACGATTGGTCAGTGGATCGAGGGGCGTCGGCACCGCGATGATGAATGCGTCGGCGGGCGCCGGGCGCGTCTGGACGCGCAATCGACCCGAGTTGATCGCCGCGGCGACCAGCGTTTGCAGCTCTGGCTCGTCGATCGAGGTCTGACCATCCTGGAGGGCCGCCTGCACCCGCGGGCTCGGATCGACGCCGATGACGTCCTTGCCAGCCAGGGCGAACATGCTGCCGGTCGGCAAGCCGATATAGCCCAGGCCGAGCAGGCAGATCGTGTTCATGTGGAGGTCAGTTGTGTCCCTGAGTGACAACGGGCGATGGCTCATTCGGTTGCTTGGGGCCAGCGCCGCCCTCGAGGCGCCATACGAGCGCGACCACGGCGAGCATCGGAGCGTACGCGAGGAGGTCCAGCGTGGCTCGCGCCGGCGTGTCGGCGTTCAGGCCAGCCAGGGCCGCCGTGGCGGCGACGATGGCCAGCGCGGTGTACAGGATCGTCACCTGCGCGTGCGACAGACCGCTCTGCACCAGCCGCTGGTAGTAGTGCGAGCGGTGTGCGGCGTACCACCGCTCGCCCCTCAGCAAGCGCCGAGCGAGCGTCGCCACGCTGTCAAACAGAAACGGCGCCAGAACGACAATCCCGAACTCGATCGGCAGTCGTCCGCCACCAACTCCGACGCCGCCCAGGAGGGTGAGTCCGGCCAGGCTGAAGCCGAGGAAGGTGCTGCCGATGTCGCCCATGAACAGCCGCGCGGGTGGCAAGTTGTAGACGAGGAACCCGGCGGTGGCCGCCGCGAGCAAGCCGCCAGCCGCGCCGATCAGCGGGTTCTCGAGCATGAGCCCGGCGATCGCCAGGGCACCGCCCGCGACAATGGCCTGGAGTGCGGCGAGGCCGTCGATGCCGTCCATGAAGTTGTAGACGTTGGTGATCAGGCTGATGTAGACGAACGCCAGGGGCAGGATGAGCATGTAGCCAGCCTGGGCAGCGCCAACGGTCAGGAGTGCCGCACCGACGAGATGCGTGAGCAGGCGTGGCGCGGGGGGAAGCGTCCGCAAGTCGTCGACGAACGACACCGCGGCGACCAGCAGCGCACCGATGAGCCAACCGAACGCACGCGGCGACAGGCTGCCGCCAGTGAGCAACCAGATCGCCAGCCCGGCGAGGAAGCCAACGACGATGACCAGGCCGCCTCCGCGCGGCGTGGGTCGGGTGTGGGAGCTGCGCGCGTTCGGCACGTCCAGCACTCGGCGCGGCGCCCAGCGCAGGTAGAGCCTGCCGCCGACGAGCGCCGTCACGAAAGCCACGCTCAGCGGGGCGAGCATGCGCGCAAGGGTACAGAGTTATGCGCGAAGGCGGCGCGCGGTGGGGTCCCAGCGGTCCCAGGGCAGCTGGCGGCCGAAGAGCGGCTCGCCGAGGCCGGCTTCGTCGAGGAGAGGCTCGAGCCTGGCGCGCAGCTGCTTTCGCAGACCCTCGGGGTTTTCACTCAGCAAGCCAGCCGCTTTGAGCTGCGTGACGACGGAATCGTCGGGCTGGCCGAACCAGGTGAACGCGTCGTCCCATA
>Ga0066710_100006288_pt1 | contig 11051 bp, 15 predicted proteins | sample GraSoiAngelo_159_FD_79666 | JGI IMG/M metagenome (GOLD analysis project Ga0066710, IMG submission 79666) | Grasslands soil microbial communities from the Angelo Coastal Reserve, California, USA - 14_1009_16_40cm | ecosystem: Environmental > Terrestrial > Soil > Grasslands | place: USA...
TCGGCACGCGTTGCCGCGCCATGCGTCGCGCGCGTTCGTCCGGCAAGAGTTCCCCCCATGCTTCCTGCCAGGCGCATAGCGTTGCCGGCCCGTACGACTGGGTGAGACCGTACAGATGCGTGACTCGAAAACCCATGCTCTGCATTGCCTCTATGATGGCCGAAGGCGGCGCTGCACCGCCGGTTGCCACGTCCACCGTGTGATCGAATGCTCGCCTGACATCATCGGGCGCGTGCACCAGCATGTTGAGCACGATCGGCGCGCCGCACAGATGCGTGACGCCGTACGCGGCGATTGCGTCGAAGACCGCCTTCGGCTCGATGCGTCTCAGGCAGACATGAGTTGCTCCGACCGCGGTGACAGCCCATGTGTAGCACCAGCCGTTGCAATGAAACATCGGCAGCGTCCACAGGTAGACGCTCTCAGGCTTCAGTGCGAATGCGAGCGCGTTGCCGAGCGCATTGAGGTAGGCGCCGCGGTGATGGTAGACAACACCTTTGGGATCGCCGGTTGTGCCCGAGGTGTAGAGCAACGATAGCGCTTCCCATTCGTCGCCGATGCCGGGCCACTGATAGTCAGGATCGCCTCCGGCGAGCAGTTCTTCGTAAGTGATCGCGCCCAGCCGCCCGCTTGCCGGCGCCAACACATCATCGATGTCGATGACGGTAATCGCGCCACCGACAGCGTCCAGCGCAGCTCTTACAGCCACCGAAAACTCGGGGTCGCTCAAAAGGACCTTCGCTCGACCGTGACGGAGGCAAAAAGCAATGGTCGCCGCATCCTGTCGCACGTTGAGCGCGTTGATGACGGCGCCGAGCGCCGGCACAGCGTAGTGCGCCTCGAGCAGTGCCGGGATGTTGGGCGCCATGATCGCCACCGTGTCGCCGCGTTGCACGCCGCATCCGGCGAGCGCCGAAGCGAGCCGCCGGCAACGTGTCTCGAACTCACGGTAGGTGTATGCCCGGTCGCCATGGCGCACTGCAACGCGGTCGGGATAGATCAATGCACTGCGCTCGAGAAACGCAACCGGCGAGAGCGGCACGTAATTAGCGCGATTGCGTTCGAGACCAGTGGCGAGGCGAGGCGCGGCGTCGCTCATCGATTCATCATGACATCATGCCGGACGCGCATTGCCGACCCCGAGCGCACGTTGCATCAAAACCACGTCGAGCCAGCGCTGGAACTTCCAGCCCACGCTCGCAATGATGCCAACAGGTGCGAAACCTGCGGCGGCATGCAGATGGATCGAGGCGATGTTGGCGGAGTCGCCAATGACGGCGATCATTTGTCTCGCTCCCGCGCGCTCGGAAGCCAGGATCAGTCTTTCGAGCAGCGCGGCGCCGATGCCCCGACGCGCCGAATCGGCGCGGACATAAACCGAATCCTCGACCGTGTAGCGATACGCGGGACGTGGCCGATACGGGGCGGCATAGGCGTAGCCGAGGACGCGCTCGCCCTCGATGGCGACAAGGTAGGGCAAGCCGCCGTCCACCACATCGCGCCAGCGGCGCGCCATCTCGGCAGTATCCGGCGCCTCGATTTCGAAGCTTGCCGTGCCCGTTTGCACATGGTGTGCATAGATCGTCGCGATCGCTTGGAGATCCGACCGCTCCGCCATTCGCACCGCAAAGCCGTGCTGATTCATCTCGCGGTCCGGCTCCGGCCCACGCCACGTTTGTCGCGAAGCAGCCGTTGCTTTTCGCGATTCCAGTCGCGGAGCTTTTCCGCTTCGCGCTTGTCGTATTGCTTCTTGCCCTTCGCGAGCCCGATCTCGAGCTTGATGCGCCCATCCTTGAAGTGCAGATCGAGCGGCGTCATGGTGTATCCCGCACGTTCCACCTTGCCGATCAGGCGATTGATCTCCGCGCGGTGCAGAAGGAGCTTTCTGGTACGTGTAGGATCGGGCCGAATGTGCGTTGAAGCGGTCGGCAAAGGCGTCACATGCGCGCCAAGCAGAACGATCTCGCCATTCTTCACGACGACGTACGCCTCCTTCAATTGAGCGCGTCCTGCCCGGATCGACTTTACTTCCCAGCCCTGCAGCGCGAGGCCGGCTTCGAATTTCTCCTCGACGAAGTAGTCGTGATAGGCTTTTTTGTTGGCGACGATGCTCACGTCAGCGCTCGACTAATCCGGGGGCCATAGGCTTATTGTAGCAATGGCAAGCGTCCACAAGTCGGTACTCGTTCCCTATAGTGCAGGACAAATGTTCCACCTTGTGGAGCATGTCGAAAATTACCAGATGTTCCTGCCTTGGTGCGCCGGCACCCATGAACTCGAGCGCACCGGCGATCGCGTGCTGGTGCGCATCGACGTCAACTACCATGGCGTGCGAACCCACTTCACAACGGCCAATCTCAACCAGCCCCCCGAGCGCATCGTGATCGAACTCCGCGATGGCCCATTCCGCCGCCTCGATGGCACCTGGAGTTTTCGTGCGCTCACCGAGGCTGCCTGCAAAGTCGAACTGGAGCTCAACTACGAGTTCTCGACGCATGCGCTTGAGAAACTGATCGGCCCGGTGTTCACCCATATCGCAACGACATTCATCGAAGCGTTTGTGAAGCGGGCAGAAGCCGTCTACCGCGCATGAACACAGTAAAGGTGAGCGTGGTGTATGCCGTGCCCGATGCCGCAACCGAAGTCGAATTGAACCTGGCCGGCGGGGCGACTGTTGGCGACGCCTTGCGAAGCGCAGAGCTCGCTTCGCGGCATCCGGAAATTGACTTCACTCGCTGCGCGCTCGGCATCTTCGGCCGACGCGTCAACCGTGATACCGTGCTCAACGACGGCGATCGCGTTGAAATCTACCGGCCCCTGCTGGCTGATCCCAAGGATTCGCGCAGACTCAGGGCGGAGAAGCGAAAGCGCCGGTCCGGATAATTGCCACAGCTTTAGAACCAGGACCGTTAGCGCGCCCCCGCCTGTTTGAGCGCTTTGACAATGCTCTCGTTACCACTGCGTTCGGCCCACGCCAGCGCGTTCGCTCCGGACTGGTTGCGATGGTTGATGTCGGCGCTCTTCGCAAGAAGGAGGTCAACGGTAGCCAGGTGGCCGCCTCGCACCGCCATCATCAGTGCGGTCGTGCCGTTGGGAGACTCTGCGTCGATCTTCGCGCCCACGCTGATCAGATAGCTAACGGTTTCGGTGTGACCATTGCTGGCGGCGTAGATCAGCGGAGTCCAACCCGGCGGATTGACATCGGCGCCTCGCGCGAACAGCTTCTTGACGACGGACAGGTGACCACCGAGCGCAGCGACCATGACCGGCTTGTCACCGAATTTGTTCTGTGCATCGACCTTGGCCCCCGCTGCCAGCAATGCGTCGACCGTAGGTTCCCAGCCGGCGCGTGCTGCGACCACCAATACCGGATCGCCGTTGGGGTCCACTGTATTGGGATCCATTCCCCGGGCGAGCAGCTTGCGAACCTCATCGCTACGATCGACGGCGACTGCCTGAACGAAGGCATCGTAGAGCGCCTGGGCAAGCGCGACGTCGGCAGGCAATGCGAGGACGCCGAGCGCCAGGATGAGGCGTGCAGCAAACCGGTTGCGTGCGTCAGTGAACATGCTCGTTTACGCCAAACAACCGGAAGAAATTGGCCGACGTGGCGCTCGCGATGGTCTCGACGGAGGCGCCGCGCAATCGGGCAATCCCTTCGGCGACGTAACGCACATAGGCGGGCTGGTTGGTCTTGCCGCGGTGCGGCACGGGAGCGAGATACGGTGCATCGGTTTCTATGAGCATGCGCTCGAGCGGAACTCGAGTGGCGATCTCGTGCAGGGTCGCTGCGTTCTTGAAGGTGACGATACCCGAGAATGAAATGTGAAAGCCGAGCTCCATGGCAGCCTGAGCGACCTCCCAGGTCTCCGTGAAGCAGTGCATGACACCGCCCGCCTCAGCCGCGCGTTCCTCGCGCATGATCGCCAGCGTATCGTCCGCCGCCGCACGAGTGTGGATCACCAGTGGCTTGCCGCACTGACGCGCGGCCCGGATATGCGTGCGAAAACGCGCTCGCTGCCACTCGAGATCCCCCGAGAGCCGGTAATAGTCGAGCCCTGTTTCACCAATGGCAACAACTTTAGGCTCGCGCGACAGCTCGACCAGTTGCTCGACCGTGGCTTCCGACGTCCGCTCGTAATCCGGATGCACGCCGACACTCGCATAGATGTTCGCATGCTCGGCGGCAATGCGAAGCACCGAGGGTAGCTCGGGCAGATTGACGCCAATGCACATGGCGTGCGTCACGCGCTCTCGCTCCATGGCGTCGAGCACGGCAGGCAGTTCTCCAGCAAGTTCAGGAAAATTGATGTGACAGTGGGAGTCGACGAACATACACGCGTGCGGCTCTCGCGGAGCATCGCGGGGCGGGACTTGCGCGCTACATCGTATGCGTCGGACGGTTCGACGCCAGCGTTTCCCCGAGGATCCTTTCGATCGTCGCACGCGCGGCGGCGCCCGTTTCATCGCGGGTGAATTGCACGCCGATGCCTTGCGTACGGTTGCCCTGTACCCCGTCCGGAGTCACCCATACGACTTTTCCCTGAACCGCGATCCTCTGTGGATCGTCCATCAGCGAGAGCAGCATGAACACTTCCTCCCCCAGATGATATTGACGGCTCGTCGGGATGAAGATGCCGCCGCCCGCAAGGAAGGGCATGTAGGCAGCGTAGAGCGCCGCTTTCTCGCGGATGTTGAGCGACAGCACGCCCGGTCGCGCGACCGTATTGGATCCGGAGTTTCCATTCGTGCGATCGTTTGCCATGCCCAAAGTCAGAACGCCGACGCAATTGATGGAATAAACAAGCTCTGATACTCGAAAAGCAACGCTTCGGCCACCAGCCGCGGCTGCAATGGATGCGCGAGCAACGTGCGCTGGCGAAGCAGCGTTTGATAATAGCGGAACAGTGGAACGCGCGCCACCCGCGCTGCCAGATCGCCAAGCGCCTCGCGCTGGTCGGGATGAAAGTGTGGCGCACCACCGCTTGCAACTGCGGCAAGATCTGTAGCCCACGTCAAGAGCCAGTACAACACTTGGCCAAGCGCTGGTACACGTTCATCCTTGGGCAGCGCCTCGAGAGTCGCTCCGATAGCCAGGGGCGAGAACTGCTCAGGGCGGGCGAGGAGCGCAAGCAGCCTGTCACGGCCTCGCTGGATTTGCGGGTCGGCAAGCGACAAAGCTAGGAATGGCGCTCCCCCGGCGAGAGCAAGAGCGCCGTGGGCGTCGGCGATGCCTTGTTCGGCCAGCCAGGCGGCGGCAATCGCCGGCCGCGGATCGACCACCGAGATTCGACGACAACGGCTGACGATCGTTGCGGGGAGCCGGCCGGATTGGTGACTCACCAGCAGGAGAAAGGTCGCGGGCGGCGGCTCCTCCAGCGTTTTGAGCAGAGCATTCGCCGCGGCAGGATTGAGCACTTCTGCCGGAACGATCACGCCCACTTTGGCGACGCGGCGATGGCTGGAGAGCTGCACGAATGCGGTCAGCTCGCGAATCCGGTCGACACCGATGCTATCGACTCTCTGGGCGCCGCCGTCTTCGTCGTAGGTGACCGGTTCGATCAGGCGAAGGTCGGGATGGCTCGCGCTTTCAACCAGGTGGCAGCTCGTGCAGATGCCGCAAGCGCTGCCGTCGTCGCGAGGCGTCTCGCACAATAGCGATCGAGCCAGATGCATCGCCAGCCGGCGCTTGCCAAGTCCTTCCCGGCCGCCGATCAACGCGGCATGAGGCCAGCGCTCGCGCGTCGCAAAGAGGGTCGAGGCGAGCGTTTGCTGCCAGGGAGCCAAGGCTTCCCACGTCGTGTCCGGAGGCGAGGCGCTCAAGATGCGGCGAGGACGACAGCCTCGATTGCGGCGCGCACGCGCTCCCGGGACTGCGTGCTGTCGATGACGCGACAGCGTTCGGGCTCGGCAGCGGCTCTTGCGAGATAGCTCGAGCGTACACGTTCGAAGAAGACAGCCTGCTCGCTTTCGAACTTGTCGAGCGTGCGACCGTCCGCGAGACGCGCCTTGCCGACCGCGGGAGGAACATCGAGGACGAATGTGATGTCGGGGGAAAATCCGCCCATGACGATGCGGTCGATGTCGGCGATCTGCTGCACCGCCAGCCCATGACCGGCACCCTGGTATGCGTAGGTCGCATCGGTAAAGCGGTCACAAACGACCCAGGTGCCCGCAGCAAGGCGCGGCCAGATCTCGCGCTCGCAATGTTCGCGGCGCGCCGCGAACATGAGCAGCGCCTCGGTGAGTGGCGCCATCGACTCGTGCAGCAATAGTTCTCGCAGGCGCTCTCCGAGCGGCGTGCCGCCCGGCTCACGCGTCAGCCAAACCTGCCGGCCCGAGCGTTCGACGAGTTCTTTCAGCCATGGTAGATGCGTGCTTTTGCCGGCCCCATCAATCCCTTCGACGGTGATGAGTCGCCCGCGCTGAATGGAAGCTGCCATGCTGGAAGCTGCCATGCGTCTAGTGCGCACCGCGCTGGTATTTTGCCACCGCCCGATTGTGTTCCGCGAGGCTCGTCGAGAACTCACTCGTGCCGTCGCCGCGCGATACAAAGTACAGATAGGGCGAGGCCGGCGGGTGCAGCACGGCGTCAAGCGAAGCGAGGCTCGGCATGGCAATGGGCGTCGGCGGGAGACCCTCGCGCGTATAGGTGTTGAAGGCTTGATCGGCGTCGAGATCGCGTTTGTGAAGCGGGCCGTCGAGGCGCGCGCTCATGCCGTAGATCACCGACGGATCAGTTTGCAGGCGCATCCCTTGCTTGAGGCGATTAATGAATACCGCCGCCACAAGCGGGCGGTCAGCCGTGCGTCCCGTTTCCTTCTCGACAAGCGAAGCAAGCGTCAACGCCTGATAGGCCGAAGCGAGAGGGAGGTCCGGCGCTCGCTGCGCCCACGCCGCAGCCAGCCGCTGCTGCATGAGCTTGTAGGCACGCGACAGCAGCGCTGTATCGGTCGTCCCATTCGCGAAAAAATAGGTGTCCGGGAAAAACAGCCCCTCAGGTTGCGACTCTGCTGCGCCGATGCGGCGCAGCAGCTCGTCGTCGGGAAGATCCGACACGACCTTCGTCACACCATTGTCCGCTTTGAGGGCTTCACGCACATCGCGGAAGGTCCACCCTTCAACGATGGTGAATGCGCTTTGCGTGACATCGCCCTGGGTAAGCTTGGCCAGCAAGCCGAGCAGCGTCGTGCCCGAGCCGATTTCGTAGTTGCCCGCCTTGATGTTCCGATCGATGCTCGTTGCCCGGGCGAGCGCCACCATGATCCAGTCGGCCGGAATGACGCCAGCGCTGGTAAGTTCGCGGGCGACGGAGCGCAGCGTCGCTCCGGGCCTGACGTCAAATGCGTAAGTCGATTGCGGAAGGCGCAGCGGATACCACGCCGCCCACGCGTAGGCAGCGGCCGCGATGAGCAACACAAAGGCGAGCAACCATCCAAGGCGACGCAGCACCGATTCACCGGAAAAAAGGAAACGCTGCGGGCGATTATAATGGCAGCATGCGCACGCCGTTTCGCGGGCAAGGCTTTACGCTTGTCGAGGTCCTCGTCGTCATTGTCATCCTCGGCATTCTCGCTGCGCTGGTCGTACCGAGAGTTCTTGAACGGCCCGACGAGGCTCGCGTGATCGCGGCGAAGAACGACATCGCCGCGATTATCCAGGCGCTTAAGCTGTATCGACTCGATAACGGGCGCTACCCCACCACCGACCAGGGCATCGCCGCTCTGGTTTCACGGCCGACGCTCGCCCCGATGCCGCCCAATTGGAAGCCCAATGGCTATCTCGAAAGATTGCCCAAGGATCCTTGGGGCCATCCGTATCAGTATCTGAATCCCGGGCTGCGCGGTGAGATCGACGTGTTCAGCTTCGGTGCCGACGGTCAACCCGGAGGCACTGGCTTCGATGCCGATGTGGGTTCGTGGGATCTGTAGCCATGGAAGAGCGACCGCGTGCGCCCTTGGCGACGTTTTTCAATCGCGACGCGGACGCCATACGCGGCTTTACCTTGGCCGAAGTGTTGGTGGTGATCCTCGTGATCGGCCTCGCGGCAGGCTTTGCTTACGCACGCCTGGACAGCGATCCGCGTCGCGACGTCGAGCGCGAAGGGCGCCGGCTGGCCGCGGCGCTGGAGCATGCTGCGGCGCTTGCGCAATGGCGCAATGAGACGCTCGGCGTGTCGGCAGCCGGCCCGGGATACCGCTTTTGGCGACGGCTGCCGAGCGCGGAGGGCGATCGGTGGAACGCATTCTCGGACGACGAAATCCTCGCGCCGCGCCTGCTGCCTGAACCGTTGCTGGCGAACACTCGCGAGTACGCCGGCCGAAGCGTTGCTTCCGACGCCATCCTGCCGTTTTCGCCCAGCGGGCGCAACGAACCCTACGCGATCGAAATCGCGTCCCCCGCATGGCGAGTGTTCCTCGTCGCCGATCCGCTGAATCGCGTCGCGGTCGTCGATTCTTCGTCTCGTTAGCCGGGTCTCCCGGTTTTACGCTGGTTGAGGTGCTGGTCGCCCTTGCCATCGTTGCCGTTGCGCTCGCAGCGGGTTTTCGCAGCGTGGCACAAAGCGCGGACGGCGCCACCGCGCTGAAGGCGCGCACCTTGGCATTGTGGGTCGCGCAAAATCGCTTGGCCGCGGCGCAACTGGAGAATCCGGCGCCCGCTACCGGGGAACGCAGCGGCACTGCATTGCAGGCCGGCGCAGCATTTTCATGGCACGAAACCATCGGTGGCACGCCGAATCCGGCTTTTCGCAAAATCGAAATCGGCGTTGCTGATGCCTCCGTTCCCGACTACGTGCTCGTAAGATTGGTGGGTTATCTGCCCAATCGCTGAATGCAAGCACGTGGCTTTACGCTGCTCGAGGTGCTTATCGCCGTCGCTATCGTCGCGGCTATGGCGAGTCTCGGCTACCGCGCTCTCGAATCGCTGTCGGAAAGCGAAGCACGCCTTTCCGCAGAGGCGACGCGCTGGGGCCAACTCGACTCATTCTTTGCCCGCATGGAAGGCGATCTGCGGCAGGCCGTTCCGCGTAGCGTGCGCTTGGCCGGTGCGCGTGTTCCCCCATGGCTCGGGACGCTCGCGGCTAGCGACGGCAACGCCATCCTCGAGTTCTCGCGTGCCGGTCCCGAATTCAACGTCGAGGCTGGCAGTGCAGGCCAGCGGCTCGGTTATCGGCTTCGCGACGGAGTTGTGGAAGTGCTCTATTGGCCCGGCTACGATGAGCCGCGGGGACTCTCGCCGACTGCGTATGCCCTGATCACCGATGTCGCGCGCTTTCGGCTCTCCTATCTGACTAGCAACGGCGCCTGGATCGAGGCATGGCCGGCAAACGGTGAAGCGGATTTGCCGCGCGCCGTGCGGGTCGAGCTGACGCTCGCTTCGGGCGACATCATCGAGCGATGGCTGGTGCTGCGATGACCACGCGCACGCGCGGCGCGGCCATCATCATGGCGATGCTGCTCGCCGCGCTTGCGGCAACGATCGCGGCGACGCTGCTTTGGCAGCAACAGCGCTGGATGAGTGTCCACGAGCATCGGCGCGACCAGGTGCAGGCACAGGCACTTGCATTGGCGGGCATCCAGTGGGCGCGACAGATCATCCACGACAACGCGCCGGCCGGCGCGCCGGTGCATCTTGGACAGCCGTGGGCGCTGCGCTTGCCGGCCATTCCCATCGAGAGCGGATCGATCGCGGGCTACATCGTCGATGCCCAAAGCCGGATCAACGTCAACAATCTTGCCAACGGCAGTGTGCAGCCGTCGAGTCACCGTGCACTGGTCCAGCTTTTCTCGGCGCGTGGAGTGTCTCCAAACCTTGTCAACGCCGTCAACGATTGGGTGGATGCTGATGACACCGTAAGCGAACCCGGGGGCGCAGAAGACGCGTGGTATCTCGCGCAGACTCCGCCAGGCCTCGCCGCCAATGCGCCGCTGCGACGCGTCGATGAGCTGCTCGCCGTGCGCGGCATGGACGCGAGCTCTTTTGCGCGCCTGAGTCCGTTCATTTCAGCGATCGATGCGCCTGCCGCCGTCAACGTCAACACCGCACCTCCTGAAGTGCTTTCCGCGCTGGTTCCGGGACTAGATCGTGCCGCCGTCCTGGGCCTTGCGCAGAAGCGGTCGCAGGCGCCTTTCGTCAGCGTGTTCGACTTCAGAGCCCGCCTCGCGCGTCCCGACTTGAGCTTCGACGATACCCTGGTCGATGTGAAAAGCGCATGGTTCGAGGTATCCATCGAGGCACGCCAGGGAGAGACACTGGCGCGCGCCCGGGCCCTCCTCAAACGCGCCACCACCGGCAATGAATGGCCCGCCGTGGTGTGGCAGACCGTCGAATAGCTTTGGCAAAGCCGTCGCGAGGGTCGAGTAGAATCGCCGCACCATGCCCACCTTGCGCATTCTGATTGATGCGGTGCCGGACCCGGGTCGCGACGTCGAATGGGCGCTCTTCGATGCCAACGATCGGGTGATCCGCACGGGTCGTAACAGCAAAGCGAACTGGCCCGCGGCAGATGCCCTCGAAGCGGTGATCGCCGCCGGCCGTGGACGGCTCGCGACGCTTGAGCTGCCGCCGCTGCCAGCGGCGCGAGTTGCTGCAGCGGCGCGCTACGCCCTTGAGGATCAGCTTGCCGGAGCCACCGAAGACATCCACATTGCGACGACCGCGCAACGCAGCGATGGATCGGTGCATGTCGCAATCATGGACCAGGTCTGGATGCGCGCGTTCGCGACGGCGTCCGCGAAGAGCGGCCTTCGCTGGCGCAGGGTCATATTGGAAAGCGATCTGGCCCGGCCACCCGCGGCTGGCTGGTGCTGGTGCGCCCTGGCTCAGGATCAACCGGGCTTCGTCCGGACCGCGACCGGCGCCAGCATCTCTGTGGGCGCCATTCATGACGACACGCCGCCCGACGAGCTGGTGCTCGCACTGATCAACAGCCGAACGCAACGTCCGCGCGCTGTGCGCGTCGACATCGCCGGCGCCACATCCACCCTTATGTCTCGGGCGCACGAGCTGACCGGCGTGGAATTTTCCCCGGGGACGGCTTGGCGCTGGCA
>Ga0066710_100006291_pt1 | contig 11049 bp, 9 predicted proteins | sample GraSoiAngelo_159_FD_79666 | JGI IMG/M metagenome (GOLD analysis project Ga0066710, IMG submission 79666) | Grasslands soil microbial communities from the Angelo Coastal Reserve, California, USA - 14_1009_16_40cm | ecosystem: Environmental > Terrestrial > Soil > Grasslands | place: USA...
CGCACCCTATCGTAGCAGGGCGGCGGCCCGTCCGATATCCGGTGGTAAACTCTTGCCGTTTCGACGGAGCATCATTGTAGCGTCGGAAGCGTCTAGGAACCCGGTGGGCCTCCCGGACTTCAAATCCGGTGGACCGTTCTAGACAAACGGTCGATGGGTTCGACTCCCATACGCTTCCGCCAAAGGAGCGACATGGCCAAGGACGAGCGGCAGGCACGGGCACGTCGGCGGATTCCGCGGCGACGGCGGACCGTCGTCGCCGTCACGGCCGCCGTGCTGGCGTCGATCGTCGTCGGATATCTCGCCTATCGCGCCCAGGCGAACCTGCCCGGAACGCAACTGCCGGATCAGGGCAACCTTCACATCGCGGGCCCCGAGTCGCCTCACGAATCGTACAACTCGGATCCCCCGACCTCGGGGCCACACCTTCCGTACATCGCGCCATGGGGTGTGCACACGCGGCCGATCGTTCGCGAGCTCCAGGTGCACAACCTGGAGGACGGCGGTGTGCTCGTGCAGTACAACTGCGAATGCCCCGAGATCGTCGCGACGCTCAAGGCGATCGTGCAGCGGTATGACAAGCAGGTCATTCTCGCGCCCTATCCCGGCATGAAGCACCGGATCGCGCTGACGGCGTGGACGCGAATCGACACCCTGGACGAGCTCGACGAGGCGCGCATCACCCGGTTCATCGAGGCCTACCGTGGCATCGACCACCACAAGTAGCCGGACGGTGTCGGCTCCCGCCGGGGTCGGGCCTTCCGCCGTCTGCGCCCGGCTCACGGCCCTCGCGGCGGTCACCGTCGTGTTCGGCGGCTGCTCCGGACTCTACGTGTCACCGCTCGCGCCGCCGCCCTACCAGGCCGAGGTCGCCGCGCGCTACGACGCGACCTGGGCGGCTCTCGTGCGCGCGCTCGCCAGGGAAAACGTTCCGCTGCGGGCGATCGCGCGCGATTCCGGCGTCATCGCCTCCGACGACTTCGTCGCGCCGATCGGCGTCTACGCGGATTGCGGCCGGGTCGGGGGTGATCGCCTCGAGGGCGAGGCTCTGGTGGCCTTCACGCTCTTCGCCGAGCCGAACGGCACGTGGACTCGCGTCCAGGTGAATTCGAAGATGCGGACGCATATGCATCGCAAGGGGTCGAGTGGCAAGCTACGCTCGGCGCCCGTCTACCAGTGCGCGTCGACCGGACGGTTCGAGGCCAATCTGCTCGACGCCGTGCGTGAGCTGGTGAAGGAGTAGGCGATGCCGTCGCGGCTGGCCGATCTCATCCGGAAGGCGCGTCGTCTGGCGGCGGAGCGTGACCGGCTCATCGAGGAGCTCACGGCCGAGTGGACGCACGCGTTGCGCGGACAGGGCCTGTCGCCGGCGGACCTCGACGAGCTCTGGGCCGGGCTCGTCGAGGACGCGGTGCGGCGTGGGCGACAGTCGAGTGACGCGAAGTGGACGGCCCAGGTATGGCGGCACGAAGCGCAGGAAGTCGTCGCCCGCGTCCGCCAGAAGGTCGAGGCCGCGCTCGGTGAGCGCTGACCGCACGGCGGCGCTCCGGAACCTGCCCTCGGTCGATCAACTCCTCCGCCGGCTCGCGGACCAGGACGAGGTCCGCGGAATCACGCGGGCTCGCTTGACCGCGCTCGTCCGGGAGGTGCTCGGTCAGGAGCGGGCGCGCGTCCTCGAAGAGCGGACGGCGCCGAGCGAGATCGAGACCCTGTCGGCGCGCGTCGTGGAGCGCGCCCGGCGCGTCGGGACATTCTCCCTGCGGCCGGTTATCAATGCGCAGGGCGTCGTGCTCCACACCAACCTGGGCCGGGCGCTCATGAGCCCCCTCGCCCTCGAGCGGCTCGCGGCGGTCGCCACCGCCTATTCGAATCTCGAGCTCGATCTCGCCCGAAAGGAGCGCGGCTCACGCTACAGTCACGTGGAGGCACTGCTGCAGCGGCTGACCGGCGCCGAGGACGCCCTGGTCGTCAACAACAACGCCGCCGCCGTGCTCCTGGCGCTCGAGACTCTCGCCCACGGTCGCGAAGTCATCGTCTCCCGAGGCGAGCTGATCGAGATCGGCGGAGAGTTCCGGATCCCCGATATCATGCTCCGCAGCGGCGCCGTGCTGCGCGAGGTCGGGGCGACGAACCGCACGCACGTGCGCGACTACGCCGACGCGATCACCTCCGACACGGCGCTGCTCCTGAAGGTGCACACCTCCAACTACCGCGTGGTCGGGTTCACCGCCGAGGTATCGTCCCGCGAGCTGGTGGAGCTGGGGCGCGAGCGGGGCGTTCCGGTGATGGAAGACCTCGGCTCGGGCTCGCTGATCGATCTGCGCCCGTGGGGCTTCCCTCACGAGCCGACCGTGCAAGAGACCGTCGCCGCGGGGGTCGACCTGGTGTCGTTCTCCGGCGACAAGCTTCTGGGCGGCCCCCAGGCCGGCATCGTCGTCGGCCGGCGCGCCATCGTCTCCCAGCTCAAGAAGAACCCTTGGAACCGGGCGCTCCGAATCGACAAGTTCACCATCGCTGCGCTCGAGGCGACCCTGTATGCCTACGAGGCGGGGACGGCGCTCCAGACGGTGCCGACGCTCGTGATGCTGACCGAGCCCCTCGCCGCGGTGCGGAGCCGCGCGCGGCGCGTGTTGCGGCGACTCCCCCCGGAGGTGCGGACACGTCTGGGCGTGAGCCTGGTCGACGATCAAGCCAAAGTGGGCGGCGGCGCCCTGCCGACGGTCGAGCTGCCGACGGCGGCGCTCGCCGTCGGGACGAGCGCGGCAGCCGCGATGCGGCTCGACGAGGTGCTCCGGGCGGGTGATCCACCGGTCGTCGGCCGCATCGTCCACGACCGTCTGTTCCTCGACTGCCGGACCGTCTTGCCCGCGCAGGTGACCGTCCTCGCCGCGGCGTTGACGGCCGCGGCGGCTCGCCTATGACGGCGACGACGCCGAAGCACGTCGTCGTCGGCACGGCCGGGCACATCGACCACGGCAAGACCTCGCTCGTGAAAGCGCTCACCGGGATCGACACCGACCGCCTGCCCGAGGAAAAGGCTCGCGGCATCACGATCGACCTGGGCTTCGCGTTCCTCGAGGAGGCGGGTGGGCTCACCATCGAGATCGTCGACGTCCCGGGCCACGAGCGCTTCATCAGGAACATGCTGGCGGGCGTCGGCGGCATCGATCTCGCGATGCTGGTGATCGCGGCGGACGAGGGCGTGATGCCACAGACGCGCGAACACCTGGCGATCTGCACCCTGCTGCACATCAAAGGCGGGCTGGTCGCGCTGACCAAGGCCGATCTCGTCGAGCCCGACTGGCTCGAGCTGGTCCGCGAGGACGTGGCGGGGGCGGTCCGCGGGACGTTTCTCGAGAGCGCGCCGATCCTGCCGGTGTCCGCGAAGACGGGCCGGGGGCTCGACGACCTCCGCGCCGCGCTGCGCGGCCTGGCGGCGGCGGTGCCCGAGCGGGGAATCGATCAACTTCCGCGTCTGCCCATCGATCGGGTGTTTACCGTCAAGGGGTTCGGCACGGTCGTCACCGGGACCCTCACCGCGGGCGCGCTCGCCGCTGACGAACGCGTCGAGGTCTATCCGAAGAAGGCCGAGGCGAAGATCCGCGGTCTGCAGACGCACGGCCGTCCGGTGGCCTCGGCGCGGGCCGGGCAGCGCACGGCGATCAACCTCCAGGGACTCGAGCGGGCCGCGATCGCACGCGGCGACGTCGTCGGTCTGCCCGGCACGCTTGTCCCCTCGCTCCTCGTCGACGGCACGCTCGAGCTCCTCCCGGAGGCCCCGCGCGCGATCAAGTCGCGCACGCGCGTGCGCTTCCACGTCGGGACCAGCGAGATCATGGCGCGCACGCTCCTGCTCGACCGGCCGGAGCTGGTACCGGGCGACACGGCGTTTGCGCGGTTCCGCTTGGAAGCGCCGCTGGTCGCGCGGCCCGGCGACCGGTTCGTCGTGCGCTCCTACTCGCCGATCGTCACGATCGGCGGCGGGACACTGCTCGACGTCGACCCGCCGCGCTTCAAGCGCAAGGCCCCCGCGCTGGTCGCCCACCTGACCCTGCTGCAAACGGGAAGCCCGGAGGCGGTCCTGGAGGAGCACATTCGTCACGTCGGCGCCGCCGGCGTACGGCTGGCCACCCTCGCGGGCCGCGTGCCCTTCGGTCCCGAGCGCCTCCGCGGCCTTCTCGACGCCCTGCAGCCAGCCGGCCGGGTGATCGCGGTGGACCGCGATTGGTTCATCCATCCCGACAGCTTCGCAGGCCTGCGCACGCTCGTCGTGGAGGCGCTCACGGCGTTCCACCGCGCGAACCCGCTCAAGCCCGGGATGTCCCGCGAGGAGCTCCGCGGCCGGGCGGGGGGCGCCGACGAGCGCGTCTTCGCGTTCCTCCTGACGTCGCTCGCCGCGGAGGGCACCGTCAAGACCGATCGTGACAAGGTCCGGCTCGCGGCCCACGAAGTGCGTCTGTCGCCCGAGCAGCGACGCATCGTCGATCGCCTGGAAGAGGATTTCCTGCGGGCGGAGGCCGCCCCGCCGAGCGCCGAGGAGGCGCTGGGGAAGGCCGGGCTCGTCGGTGACGAGGAGCACGAGCTCTTCCAGGTGCTCGTGCAGGCCGGGACGCTCGTGCGCGTGAAGGAATCGCTCTTCTTCCATGCTCGCGCCCTCGACGCGATCCAGACGAAGCTCGTGGCACTGCTGCGCGAGCGCAAGGAGATCGGCCCCGGGGACATCAAGGACCTGCTCGGCATTTCCCGGAAGTACGCCATTCCCCTCCTGGAGTTCTTCGATCAGCGCCGGGTCACCGCCCGCGTCGGGGAAAGGCGGATCTTGCGCGCGGGGTAGGGGGAGAGTAAGGTGTGGGCGTCGTTGGAAAGGAGTTCCCCATGTTTGGGCTGGGCTACCAGGAACTGCTGATCATCCTCGTCATCGTGCTGATTCTCTTCGGTGCGAACCGACTACCGGAGCTCGCCCGCTCGCTCGGCTCGAGCGTCAAGGAATTCAAGAAGGGCGTCAACGAGGCCAAGACCGAGGACACCACCGCGGCGACGAAGAAGCCAGAGGAGAACAAGACGTAACCTCGCGTCTCGATTTCCTCTGCGCGGCGGCTCTCTCCCTCCTGACGATCGCCTCCCGGCTCCCATACCGCGCGCGTCTGCTCTACAACTGGGACGCGGTGCAGTTCGCGCTCGCCCTCCGTGAATACGACGTCCTCAAGCACCAGCCCCACCCGCCGGGCTACATCCTCTACGTCGTGCTCGGCCGGATCGTCAACACCTGGCTCGACGATCCGACGGCGGCCTACGTGGCGCTCGCGGTCGCGTTCAGCGGGCTCACCACCTTCGTCGTGTACTACCTCGCCCGCGCGGTCTACGACCGGACGACGGCGCTCGCTGCCGCCTCGCTCCTGGCGGTGAGCCCGCTCTTCTGGTTCTACGGCTCCGTCGGGCTCACCTACGCCGGCGAAGCCCTCTTCGCGTCCACGGTCGCGTACTTCGCCTTCCGCGCGCTCAACGGCAGCCGGAGCGACGCGTACCTCGCCGCCTGGTACCTGGGCGTCGCGGGCGGGATGCGCCAGTCCCTCCTGGTCTTGTTGTTCCCGCTCTGGCTCGGGTGCGTGGCTCTCGGCGTGCGGCGGCTCCGGGTCGTGGCGGTGGGCCTCGCCATTCTGAGCGCCTCGGTGCTGACCTGGTTCCTCCCGATGATCTGGCTCACCGGCGGCCTCGAGCGATACGTCGCCGCATCGGTGGAGCTCGCGGATTCGGTCGTCAAGCCCACGTCGATCGTCGGCGGCGCGCTCGAGGTCACGCTACGGATGTCGCGCTATCTGCTGGAGTCGGTGCTGGTGGCGCTTGGTCCGCTGACGGCGGCGAGTTTCCTGGCCCCCTGGTACGTCCGCCGCGAGGGCTGGGGGTCACGGGAGTGGTTCCTGCTCTGGTGGACGCTCCCGTCGGTGATCGTCTGCACGCTCGTGCATTTCGGCCAGGCGGGCTACGTCCTGACGTTCCTCCCGGCGCTGGTGATCTTTCTCTCGCGCGTGATGGTGACGGCGCTCGCGCACGCCGGAGAGTCGCTGCCCCATCCCCGGGCGCGCGTGGCCCTCACCGCCGCCGTTGTCGTGCTCGTCGTTCTCGTGAACGGCTCGTTCTTCGTGTCGGCGCGGCCAGCGCCTCGGGATTTCGATACGCCGCGGCCCGACTGGGTCCGCCAGGCGCAGGATGAGGCGTTCGACTGGATCTTCAGCCGGACGGCCGCCGCCCTGCGCGAGCACGAAGACGTCGTCCGGGGATTCGTCGACTCGATCGGCGGGCTCTACGCCTCCGCCGAGACCGCCGTGATCACCGAGCAGGGCAATTCCCGCTCGTACCCTTGGTTCCGACACGCGATGTTCTACCTGCCCGCCTACGCGGTCTACGAGCTCCACGTGGGCGGCCTGGTCCCCGGCTTTCGGGCGTCGCGTCTGTCGTCGACGATGACGATCATCCCGGAAACCGAGATCCACCTGCCGGCCTCGGTGGAGCGCCTCGTCTGGTTCGTCGACCACTGGAGCCCGACGACCGTGCGGCCTGAAGGCCTCGTCGAGATCGAGATCCCCTACGGCCGCTACCTTTACGTGCTGCCGCTCGGCCGGAAGTCGATCGAGTACGAGGACTACACGTTCGTTCGCGGAGAGCCCCCTCGCCGCGCCGTCAGCGCCGCGCATGCCAGGCCGAGGTGAGCGTCTCGCGGCGCGAGCCCGGCGGGGGCGCGATGATTTCCTCGTAGTCGCGGCGGCGCTGCTCCCGCTGGTCCTCTTCGTCGCGCGCGAGAGGCAGATCGCGGGAGCGTCTGGATTCCCGCTCGACGATTCCTGGATCCACCTGCACTTCGCGCGTAACATCGCCGAGGGCGCGGGCTTCTCTTTCAACCCGGGGTCTCCGATCGCCGGATCGACGGCGCCGCTGTGGACGCTCCTGCTCGCGGCGGGCGCCGTCGTGGCCTCGCCCTCACTCGGGATGGCCAAGGCGCTCGGCGCGACCGCGGTTCTCGCCGCAGCTCTGCTCACCCGGAGGGCGGCGCTCGCCTGGGGGGCTCGAGCCGAGGTCGCGCTCATCGCGGCCGTCGCGCTCCTCTGGACCGGGCCAGTCGCCTGGGGTGCGCTATCCGGAATGGAGGTCTCGCTCGCTGCCCTCCTGACGGCCGCCGCCCTCCTGGCGCACGGGCACGATCGCCCCCTGGTGACGGCAGCGTGCGCGGCGCTGGCAGTCCTGGCGCGGCCGGAATCTTTTCTGCTCATCCCGCTCTTCGTCGCCGCTCGCCCGGTGACGTTCCGCCGAGTCGCGACGTTCGCCCTCGTGACCATCGTGGCCGTGACGCCGGCGGTCCTGTTCAGCCTCTGGACCGCGGGCACCGTGTATCCCGCCACCGCCGCAGCCAAGGTCGAAGGCGGCCTCGTCGGCTGGCTCGGCGGCGTCCGCGAGCCGTCGGCCCTCACCTGGGTCTGGCGGCCATGGGCGTTCCTCACGGAATGGATCGCCTGGCTCGTCACGACGCACTGGCTTCTGCCTATCGCGCTCGTTCCAGGGCTCGTCCTGGTGTGGCGTCGCGCCGGCCCCGCGCTCGGCGTGGTCGCGCTCGCGCTCGTCGTGCACCCGCTCGGCATGGCGCTGTTGGCGCCCTATCGCGGGCCGGCGTTTCAAGAAGGCCGCTACTCGATCCACCTCCTCCCGCTCGTGATGCTCACGCTGGCGGTTGCTTTCGGGGCCCGGGGGCGCGAGGGGATGGGGGATACGCAATCGGCTCTGTCACCCACTCGCCCGAATCGCAGCTCTCCGAGCTGCGGACGGGACGAGGAGGTCCAACTCCTCGCGCCCTCGGGCCCCCTGCGCAATACCTGGATCGGCACGGTCGCGGTGGTGGTGTGGCTTGCGATCTCGGTCATCGCGCTCGTGCCGGCTGCGACGCGGTACGCGTGGGGCGTGCAGAACATCAACGCGATGCAGGTCCATCTTGGGCGCTGGGTGGACGAGCACCTCCCGAAGACCGTGCGGCTCGCGGTGAACGACATCGGGGCGATCGCGTACTTCTCACGCCGTGAGGTCATCGATCTCATGGGGCTCGTGACGCCCGAGATCATTGCCTATCGACGGCAGGGGGAGCCCGGCGTCCTGCGGTACGTGACGGAGACGTGTCCCGAGTACGTGATCATCTTTCCAGCGTGGTTCCCGCGGCTCGCCTCGAGCACGGACATTCTCCGGCCCGTCTACCGGGTCCGCCTGGAGCGCAACGAGGTCGCAGGTGCGGCGGAAATGGTCGTGTATCGTCTGTTGCGGTGTGCGGTATGATCGGCGCATGCGACGGACGGCGCTTTTCCTCGTGGCCGTTCTGCTCGTGCTCTGGCAGTCGGGGCGCGCCGATGCCCAGATCTATCGCTGGGTCGACGACAACGGCGTGCCCCACTTCACCGACGGGATCGACAGCGTCCCCGACCGCTATCGCGCACGGGCGGTCCCGCTCGGCCTCAAGAATGCGCCCGCGCCAGGCCCGGGCGGCCCCTCCGCCACGGGCGCCAAGTCCGCGTCGGGCGAAGCGACGGTCCGTTTCGTCCCTGGCAAGCGGATCATGGTGGACGTCAAGATCAACGGCAACGCAGAAGCCCAGCTGATGCTCGATACGGGCGCCGATCGGACGCTCATCAGCCCCCGCGCGCTCCAGGCGGCCGGTGTCCGGATCGCGGGGCCGACGACCACGGGCCAGATCGTGGGCGCGACGGGAAGTGAGCAGGTTCAATTCGTCCTCGTCGATAGTCTCGAGGTGGGTGAGGCGCGTGTCGGACGCATGCCCGTGGGCGCGTACAACTTGCCCACGACGGAGGTGGGCGATGGGCTGCTCGGACGCGACTTCCTCGACCAGTTCAACGTGAACATCGATGCGGCGAAGGGTGTCGTGACGCTCTCACCCAAGTAAGCTCCCGACCGCGCTGTGGTACCATGACGCTCCGGGTCATGGACTACAAGGCCACGCTAAACCTGCCGAAAACCGCCTTCCCGATGAAGGCGAACCTGCCGAAGAGCGAGCCGGAAATGCTCGCGTGGTGGGATTCGTTCGGAATCTACAAGCGCCTGCGCGAGGCGGGCGCGGACCGGCCCCCCTGGATCCTCCACGATGGCCCACCGTATGTGAACGGCCACATTCACATGGGCCACGTCCTCAACAAAGTGCTGAAGGACATCGTCGTGAAGTCGCGCACGATGCTCGGCTTCAACGCCGCGTACGTGCCGGGCTTCGATTGTCACGGCCTGCCGATCGAGCATCAGGTCGACAAGGAGCTCGGTCTCGACCGGCCCGGTGTCGACGTGCGCCAGGCGATGAACCCCGTCGAGAAGATCGCCCGGTGTCGCGAGTACGCGCGGCGCTTCGTCGACATCCAGCGGGACGAGTTCCGGCGGCTCGGCGTCTTCGGCGACTGGGACAATCCATACTTGACGATGGCGCCCGCCTACGAGGCGGTGATCGCCCGCGAATTTGGCCGCCTGGTCGGACGCGGCCTCGTCTACAGAGGCCTCAAGCCCGTCCACTGGTGCATGTACTGCAAGACCGCGCTCGCTCAGGCCGAGGTGGAGTACGAGGAGCAGCGCACGCCCTCGGTGTACGTGAAATTTGCCCTGGAGACGGTGCCGCCGACCCTCACGGCCGAGCTCAAGGGACGCAAGGCATTCGCCGTGATCTGGACGACCACGCCGTGGACTCTTCCGGCGAATCTCGCGATCGCGGTGCAGCCCTCGCAGAGCTACGTCACCCTCGACGTGACCGGTGAGGTCCACGTCGTGGCCAAGGCGCGGCTCGAGGAGTATCGCCTCGTGCTCGAGAGAGCCGCGAAGGGTCGCGTCCAGCTCGGGCCGGTCGGGTCGGAGTTGCCCGGCTCGGACTACGTCGGGAGCATCTACCGCCACCCCTGGATCGATCGTCGCGGACAGATCGCAGGAGCCGATTTCGTCGCCATGGACACCGGCACCGGGCTCGTTCACATCGCCCCGGGCCACGGCGAGGAAGACTACGAGCTCGGACGGGCCCTCGGGCTCAAGATCTACAACCCGGTGGACGACGACGGACGCTTTGTCGCCGACGTGGCGCACGTTGCCGGGATGACGGTGTGGGAGGCGAACCCCAGGATCGTCGATCTCCTCCGCGATCGGGGCGCCCTGGTGGCCGAGGAAACTATCGACCACACCTATCCCCACTGCTGGCGCTGCAGGAACCCGACGCTGTTCCGCGCCACCGAGCAGTGGTTCGTGGCCCTCGACCAGCACGGCCTCCGCACGCGCACACTAGAGGCCATCCGACGCGACGTGCGCTGGATCCCCGCATGGGGCGAGGAGCGCATCTTCAACATGATCGCGCACCGACCGGACTGGACGCTCTCCCGCCAGCGCGTGTGGGGCGTGCCGATCGCCGCCTTCTACTGCGCCGGCTGCGAGACGGTGCTGCTCGAGCAGGCGGTTATCGAGCATGTTGCACAGATCTTCGGTGGCGGCCGCGGGATCGAGGAGTGGTACCTCCGCGGCGAGCAAGAGCTGCTTCCGCCGGGCACACGGTGTCGCCAGTGCGGCGGGTCGGTGTTCCGCAAGGGCACGGACACCCTCGACGTGTGGTTCGACTCGGGCTGTAGTCACGCGGCGGTGCTGGAGACGCATCCCGAGCTCCGGTGGCCGGCCGAGCTGTACCTCGAGGGCTCCGATCAGCACCGCGGCTGGTTCCATTCCTCGTTGCTCGAGGCCATGGCCACGCGCGGGGCGCCCCCCTACAAGAGCGTGCTCACGTGCGGCTTCGTGATCGACACCGAAGCTCGCAAGATGTCGAAATCGGTGGGGAATACCGTCGCTCCCGAGGAGCTCTTGCCGAAGTACGGCGCCGAGGTCCTGCGGCTCTGGGTGGCGGCGGAGGACTACACCAACGACATCCGGGTCTCGACGGAGATCCTCGACCGGTTGGCCGACGCCTACCGCCGCATCCGGAACACGTTTCGATTCTTGCTCGGCAACCTCGGCGACTTCGAGCCGGCGCGTGACCGGCAGTCCTAC
>Ga0066710_100006292_pt1 | contig 11048 bp, 10 predicted proteins | sample GraSoiAngelo_159_FD_79666 | JGI IMG/M metagenome (GOLD analysis project Ga0066710, IMG submission 79666) | Grasslands soil microbial communities from the Angelo Coastal Reserve, California, USA - 14_1009_16_40cm | ecosystem: Environmental > Terrestrial > Soil > Grasslands | place: USA...
CAAAGACACAAAGGCACAAAGAAAGGCCGCGATTAACATTTCTTATTCGCGGCCTTTCTTTGTGCCTTTGTGTCTTTGTGTTTTGTCCCTGATTCCTAAGCGATTTCCAGCTCCGCGTATTTGGCGATCATCTTTTTCAGCCCGTAAGAAATAAAGCTGACGGTGAGTTTGAGATCGTCGCCGGCGCCCTCGGTCCGAAGAATCGTGCCGTAGCCATACTTGGCATGCTTGACGCGTGTGCCGAGTGTCCATGTTCCGGGTGGTTTTTTATTGGATTCGGGCTTAAGCGTGGGGCCGGGTTTCTGCTGGCCGCCGCCGAGCACTTTCATCACGGCGTCGACGGTATCGAAGCTGGCCCCCTCGTATTTGACGGCGGGTTTGCGCCGCCGCTCGCCGGCTTCCTCGATCAGTTCCTCGGGGATTTCTCCCAAGAATCGCGAAGGCTTGGATGCCTGTTGATCCATGTTGCCGAAGTAGCGGCGGAACTGTGTGAAGGTCAGATACAGCTTGTGTTCCGCGCGAGTCATGCCCACATAGAAAAGCCGGCGCTCTTCTTCAAGCTGAGGCGCCTCCATGATCGATCGGCTATGAGGAAATAATCCGTCTTCAAGGCCGATGATGAGAACTACAGGAAACTCGAGCCCCTTGGCTGTGTGCAGCGTCATGAGCGAAATGGGCGCGCGCTCGTCGTATGCGTCCTGATCGGAAACGAGTGCGGCATTATCCAAAAATTCCCGCAGTGTCTCGCCCCGCTCCTGGCTTTCCTGGGCCGCAGTCAAAAGCTCGCGAATGTTTTCAATCCGGCTTTCCGCCTCTTCGGTCCCGTCTTCCTGAAGCATTTCGAGGTACTTTGTGGAGGTTACGATCTTTTCAAGCAGCGCCGAGACGGAGAGTTCCTCGGCCGCCTCAACAAAATCCGAAGCCATCTTGAAGAAAACTTCGAGCGCGCGAATCGTGCGCATGGGCAGCCGCGTTTCCTGGATCGCGATCTCGATGGCGCCCCAGATCGACGTCCCGCGCTGGATCGCCAACTCCTCCAGCAAATCTGTTGTCGTCTTGCCGATGCCGCGTGGAGGCACATTGATGATGCGCAGCGTACGCACCGAATCGTGCGGATTCAAAGCAACCGTCAAGTAGCTGATCATATCTTTGATTTCCGCGCGCTCGTAAAAACTGAAGCCGCCGACAATCCGATATTTCATGTTGTACCGGCGCAGCTTCTCTTCAATCACCCGCGAGAGAAAATTCGTTCGATAGAGCACGGCGATTCGAGCGCTCGGATCCGCCTTCTGGTGATCGAGGATCCGCTCGGCCACATATATCGCCTCTGCCTCGGCATCGCTGGCCTCCATGACCGTGATCAGCCCGCCCGAGGGATTCTGGGTCCACAACGTCTTGCCTTTACGCATTTCGTTATGCGCAACCACGGCACTGGCCGCGGCCAGGATATTCTTGGTCGATCGATAATTCTGTTCGAGCTTGATGATGCGGACCTGCGGATAGTCCTTTTCAAACGACAGGATGTTTTGAATATCGGCGCCCCGCCAACTGTAGATGGACTGATCTTCGTCTCCGACGACACAGATATTCTCGTGCACGCGGGTGAGGTGCCGGACCAGCCGGTACTGCATGCGATTGGTATCCTGGTATTCGTCGACCATAACGTACTCGAAACGGGTGCCGTACTTCTCGGCCGCGGCGGGGAATTTATCGAACAGCTCAACCGTTTTGATAAGCAGATCGTCAAAGTCGAGCGCGTTCGATTTTCGCAAGCGTTTATCGTATTCATTGAAGACGTTGGCGGTGTGTTGCCACGAGGGTTCCCACGAATCGTCGAGCAGGTTTTGCGGCGTCTTTCCGTGGTTCTTGGCGTGACTGATGCGCGATTGAATGGTCTTCGCGGTGACAAGCCGTTCTTCTATCTTGAGATCCTTCATGGCGGCCTTCACTACTTGGACCTGGTCGGCTTCATCATAGATCGTAAAATCGCGCGTATATTCGAGCGCCTCGATCTCGCGGCGAAGGATGCGCACGCATAGCGAATGAAACGTCGACATCAAGGGATCACCCGAGCGTGCGGCTCGCAGGAGATTGTGAACGCGAAACTTCATCTGATCCGCGGCTTTGTTCGTAAACGTGACCGCCAGAATGTGCTCGGGACGGACATCCCGATCCTCGATCAGGTGCACCACACGATACGTGATGACGCGCGTCTTGCCGCTACCGGCTCCGGCCAGAATCAGAACCGGCCCTTCCGAGGCCTGAACCGCTTCGAGTTGTTTCGGGTTAAGAAGTTTTGACAGGTCCATACGAACAGCCGCGAATTGCGCCAATCACACCAACATTCGCGCAATTGGCGTCATCGGCGGCTTTCATTCCACCGTAACGCTTTTTGCCAGATTCCGGGGCTGGTCAATATCGCAACCGCGGCGTACTGCACAATGATAAGCCAGTAACTGAAGGGGAATCACTTCGAGTATGGGAAGCAGGTATTCGTTGGTCGGCGACAGCGGAATGAAATGGTCGGAGCTTTCGATCAGGTCCGTTTCGTTTTCATTCCCGACCGAAACGATGATGCCGTCGCGCGACTTGACTTCCTTGATGTTGTTCAGGACTTTCTCGTACCGCTGGTGCGATTCCGGAGAATCGGGATCATGGGCGCCGAGAAAGACCACCGGGAGGTTTTCGTCAATAAGCGCATTCGGGCCGTGTTTCATCTCCCCAGCCGGATAGCCTTCAGCATGGATATAGGAAAGCTCCTTCAGTTTGAGCGCTCCTTCCAAAGCAATTGGAAAATGGATGCCCCGCGCCAGAAACAGAAAGTCACTGTGGCGGAACAAGAACTTCGAGATCTCCTCGATATGTCTCGCGTTTTCCAGAATCACCTCGATTTTGTGTGGCAACTCGACCAGATCCGTGAGCGCCTTTCGAACCTGAGCATCGGACAACGTTCCATGGAGCTTCGAAAGATGAATCGCGATGAGGTACAACGACGCCAGTTGCGTCGTGAACGCTTTCGTCGAAGCCACTCCAATTTCCGGTCCCGCGCGCGTGTAGAGCACGGCATCGGCCACGCGGGTCGTCATCGAGCCGACAACATTTGTAATTGTCAGGATCTTTGATCCGGATTCGCGAACCTGACGCTGGGCGGCGACGGTATCGGCTGTCTCACCAGACTGGGTGATGAAAATGAAAAGCGTGTCCGGAAGAATCACGGGGTTCCGGTATCGATACTCGCTGGCGTAATCCACTTCAACCGGAAGCCGCGCGAGCGACTCGATCATGTATTTGCCGGCGAGCGCCGCATGCCAGCTGGTTCCGCAGGCGAGGATGCGAACGTGCCGGAAACTCTTCCACTGGGTTTCCGTAAAGGCGGCGTCTTCCAGGTGGATCGTGTTGGTATCCAGCGAAAATCTCCCAAGCACCGTGTTGGAAATGGCGGTAGGCTGCTCATAAATTTCCTTGAGCATGAAATGCTTGTAACCGCCTTTTTCAGCCATGACCGGATCCCAGGAAATGTGCTGGAATTGCGGTTGGAGTTGTTCGCCGCCGGAATCAAACAGACGGATACCGTCGCGGGCAACGACGGCAACCTCGTGTTCGTCGAGAAAGAGAATCGACCGCGTGTATGGAAGTACGGCGGGAACATCCGACGCGACAAAACCTTCACCTTCGACGCTTCCCACGATGATCGGAGCGCCTTCGCGGACGGCAACAATCTTCTGAGGATCGTCAATTGAGACCGCCGTGAAGGCAAACAGTCCTTTCAACTCCGAGAGCGCTTTCAAGATTGCCTGTTCCAGGTTTCCATTGAAATGCTGCTCGATCAGGTGGGCGATGACTTCCGTGTCCGTCTCGGTTCTGAACGTATGTCCTTCCGAGATGAGCTTCTTCTTCAGGATGAGGTAGTTCTCGATGATTCCGTTGTGGGCGACAACGATGTGGCCTTTGCAGTCCCGATGCGGATGCGCATTCTCTTCGGTGGGCCGGCCGTGCGTGGCCCAGCGCGTGTGACCCAGCCCGAACTGGCCGGTCACAGGCTGTTTGGCGATCAGATCCTCAAGCCTTTTCAGTTTGCCTGAAGAGCGGCGAATCTGAAGGTTGTGACCATCGATGATCGCAATCCCGGCGGAGTCATAGCCGCGGTATTCGAGCGATCGAAGGCCAGCCATGATGATAGGCACCGGATCGCGCGGGCCGATATAGCCGAAGATTCCGCACATACCACACAAGAATACCAAAGAGTCTCTGCGGTACTTACACCAATTTCATCCCGAAATTTGACAAATGGTCTCAACTGTAGGCGCGGTCTATGACCGCGCGCTTTCCCCACAAGTGCAACACACAAGGTCAAATTTGCGACGAAAGGCGCGCGGTCATAGACCGCGCCTACAGTTGAATTTACGCAAACGGATTTGGCGCGATAGGCGTAATTCGCGGCTCATTCTTTTTGCTTGCGGCGTTTGACCCAGCCCTCTTTGATGGCTTGCCGGCCCCGGGCAATCGCCAGGGATTCCGGAGGAACGTCGTCCGTGACCGAAGAACCCGCGGCGACGTAAGCGTCCTTGCCGATGCGGACGGGAGCGATGAGTTGGGAATCGGTCCCGATGAAAGCGCCGTCTTCAATGATAGTGGGATGTTTCTTGACCCCGTCGTAGTTGCACGTGATGACGCCAGCCCCCACGTTAACGTTCTTGCCGATTGTGGCATCGCCCAAATACGCCAGGTGCATGGATTTCGTCCCGGCGCCGAGCGTTGAGTTTTTGATCTCTACAAAATTGCCGACTTTCACGGTGTCCGCCAACTTCGCGGCCATTCGAAGGTGAGCATAGGGACCGGCGGAGACCCGCTCACCGAGCTCGCTATCGACAATGACACAACCCTCTAGCACTACGGAGCCAGCGCCGATTCGTGAATTCGAGATGCGGGTGAAGGAGTGGATCGTCACGTCCTCGTCAATCACCGTCTTTCCCTGGATCTGCACCGACGGATAAATGATCGTATCGGCGCCGATTTCGACGCCGGCGTCTATGAAAGTGGTATCCGGATCGATAATGGTCACGCCTTCGGCCATCAAGGACTCGCACTTTCGACGGCGCATCAGCCGATCCACTGCCGCAAGCTCCTGCCGTGTGTTGATTCCCAGGATTTCATCAATGGCGGCGATCTTGAACGCCCCGACCTTCAGCCGCTGGTTCACAAGGATTTCAATGACGTCGGTCAAATAGTATTCGCCTTGCGCGTTGTTATTGCCGATCTTCGTCAATGATTCCAACAGCGTTGGCGCATTGAAAAGGTAAATACTCGAATTGATCTCGGAAATCTTGAGGATTTCCGGCGTCGCGTCGCGGTGCTCGACGATGGAGTTTAGTTCGTTGCCGTGACGACGAACGACCCTGCCATAGCCGTGCGGGTTCGCGGACTCCGCAGTCAGGACCGACGCGGTGAACTCCCCTTCATGGTGGAATTTGATGAACGCCTCCAGAGTCCGAGCGCTGATCAAAGGAACGTCTCCGGGCAAGACGAGGACATCCCCGCTGAACCGAGAAAAGCTCTCGCGGGCGGCCATGACGGCGTGCCCGGTTCCTAGTTGTTCTTGCTGATCCACGAATTTCACGCCGGGAACGAGCGCCTTTACCTTCTCGGCCGAATGTCCGACAACGACGAAAATATCCGGCGAGACGGAATGCGCGGCCCGCAGTACGTGTTCAATCAATGTGGAGCCGCCGACCCGGTGCAGAACCTTGGCGTACTTCGATTTCATTCGGGTGCTTTTGCCGGCGGCGAGAATCAGAATTCGAAGATTTTCCATCATGACCTCAAAAAGGGACACAAAGACACAAAGCCACGAAGACACAAAGAAAGGCCGCAATAAAAAGTTCGTTGATGCGGCCTTTCTTTGTGTCTTTGTGTCCCATCATTTTCCGACCCATCGAGTCCCCATCTCGAAAACGGCGCGGGCAAGCCGATCAGGGTCGTGGCGGATCACACCTTCTTCAGCGAGCAAATCGCGTTCCAGCGTGTTCAGACCCCATGCGTGAAGCCGTTCGACATCAGCTCTGACGAGACTGGCCTTCTCTGCATCGTATTTCTCCAGGCTGGCCGCCGAGGGCACCTTGCTGTTGAGCAGAACATTTGGGAAGAGAACGCCGCCGCAATGTTCCGTCAGGGCCTCGACGTGGTCCGCAGCGGAATAGCCATCGGTCTCACCCGGCTGCGTCATGATGTTCTGGATGTATATCTTGGTCGCCCGGGATGCCCGAACAGCGTTGATCACTTCCTTCAACAACATGTTGGGGATCAAGCTGGTGTACAGGGATCCTGGTCCGATGGTGATCATATCGGCCGCCAGGATCGCATCCAGCGCCGCCGGCAGAGGACGCGCATCGGGTGGATGGAGCTGTACGCGCCGGATCCGGCGCAGGGAAGCAGTAATCCGCGTTTCGCCTTCGGCCCAACTGCCGTCTTCCAGCTCCGCACGCAGTGAGACATTCGAATTCGTCGCTGGGTAAATCACGCCTTTGATCGCAAGGACTTCCGACGTCAGCCGAACGGCTTCCACGAAATCGCCAGTCACCTCCGCCATAGCCGTAAGGAAAAGGTTGCCGAAGCTGTGATTGTGCAGCCCGCCATCGCTTGTGAATCGGAATCGGAAGAGACGGGACATGAGGTGTTCATCTTCAGAAAGAGCGATCATGCAGTTACGGATGTCGCCCGGCGGCAGCACACCCAGTTCTTCGCGAAGCCGTCCGGAGCTTCCTCCGTCATCGGTCACGGTAACGATTACGGACAGGTCCGCCCAACACTTCTTCAATCCGCGCAAAAGCGTGGAGAGCCCTGTGCCCCCGCCAATGGAAACGATTCTGGGCTTGTTGGATTTCACTTCTCTGAAGCAGTTACCAGTTGTTTGAAGTCCGCATCCTGGTGGAGTCTTTCGAAGTCGCTGTCGCGGATCGCCAAAAAACGATTTGCCGGCCTGTACTGAATGGACTGTTTCAAATAACTCAGGGCTTGCTCGCGATCGTCCTTGAGGGCGCTGGCAGCGGCAAGAGCGTAAAGGATGTGATCGGACTTGGGCGCCAGCTTTAGGGCTTGCTGGAGATGTTGACGAGCCGAGTCCAGCTCCCGCCGATTCAGGAAGGCAATACCAATGTTGTAATGATCATCGGCGGATCGCACTACGGTTCTCGCCTTCTCGTGAATCTTTTTTTCGCACGCGCTGACCAGGATCTTCGCACGGTCCTGAATTTCCGGCTCGTCGGGATACCCGGCGATGAGATTCTCGAGGATCTTTTTTGCCTTTTCGAAGTGCTCCGCGTGCATCGCTTTCAGTCCGGCTTCGTAGGCGTGAACGGCGCTAAGAAATTGTTTGGAATGGACTCGGGTCGTGGTCGGTGGGGATGTGGACGGCGCTGCCACCGAAGCCCTGCTCGACTCCCTGACCGATGCTTTTGCGCGCGAAGGGGATACGGACTTTTTGGTAGCTTTCCTACTCAATCCTAAGGACTTAGCGTTCGGAACACGCCTTCTCGACACCTTCTTCGCCGCCTTTGCTTTTGATTTAATCTTGGTCGCCATTCGATAAACTCAGTCGAGCCACAGAACTGCGCAACTTATAAGGTTATACGAATCAAAAGTCAAGACGACGCTGCAGGCGGTGCAGGCGGTTGTGCTAGCGGCGGTCCATTTTTTGAGGCTGCTGAACTGCCGGCGCTCACAGAGCGCCGCTACAGTTGGACTTTCTTGTTTTGAGGAGCTACAACGCGGGCGCCGCATAATAAAGCGCCGTAAAGCAGTTGCTACGGTAAAGCAGTTGCTATGGAGATGGCGGCTAGCGTCGCTTGGCGACTGCGGCGACGGCGGGCATGCTTTCTAACTGTGGTTGTTCAGCTTCAGTTTTAACGACTTCCGGTTGTTGTTCAGGAACTGGGGAGGTTTTAAGTCGAGTGTGGATAGGGATATGTTTAGGCGCCTTGATTCCGAAACGGACTCGATTTCTCCCAACGTCTAAGATCGTGATTTCAATCTCATCCGCGAGAATGATCTTCTGGTCTTTCTTGCGACTGATAATCAGCATGAGGACACACCCCTTCTCTGAGAGATCTTATCTTTGTAGAGAATTACCGCGTGCTAAAAATACAGCAGAGTTTAGTATTTTTGCATTTTCACAGAAACTCTTCTAATTTGTTAACCTTTATAGGACAATCATTACGACTTCATGAAGAAGTACCTACTCTCAACGACTACTCTGATTCTCTTACTGTTGGGGCCGATTCAGGCGCAGGAACTCGCCCATATCGACCGGCTACCGGTCGCCGCTTTGGGGTTCGGGCTTCCGGAACGCCTGAGCAGCGTCTCAGAGACGGCTTACCTTGGCAAATTGGCTCGCCGGGGTATCAAGCTCGAAACTCAAGGCCTACTCATCGAGTCGCTGGACGCATCAACCGTCTATGCCGACATCAACAGCAACGTCGGACTCAATCCGGCTTCCGTCATTAAGATAGCCACATCATTTGCCGCACTGACTAAATTGGGCCCGGAGTACCACTTCGAGACCAGTTTGCTGACGGACGGCGTGATCGATAAAAAGACACGGACGCTTCGTGGCGATTTGATCCTACAAGCCACGGGAGATCCCGTGATTACAACTCTCGACGTCACAAGGCTGGCACGCCAGGTCGTCCGCAGCGGCGTTACCCGGGTAACGGGAAATCTCATCACATCCGGCCCCTTCACCTACGGATCCAATTATGACACCGCCAGGGCCGTTCGCGGGTTTGCCGATATACTGCGCCGTTCAGGGGTTCGCATCTCGGGCAGAACCCAACCCGGAACCGTCCGTGGCACCCCACTCGTGACGCATGTTTCATCCAGTCTTCGCGACATCCTGTTCTATCAGAATGCTCATAGCAGCAATCCGATTGCAGAGCGCGTCGGCCGGGTTCTCGGAGGACCGAAGGCCGTCGAGCAATTTTTGGTGCGTGAAGTCGGAATTCCCGAGGGCGAGGTCTATCTCAGCCACACTTCAGGACTCGATTACAACCGGATCACGCCGCGTGGAACCGTACTGCTCTTGCGCGAGCTGACTTTCTGGCTGAACCTCAACAATCTGCAACCCCAGGACATCATGCCAGTGGCCGGCATCGATGCGGGAACACTTCGCGGCCGGTTCGCCTCGCTGGAATATCGGGGTGCCGTTGTTGCGAAGACCGGCTCACTACCCGGCACAGATGGCGGGGTTAGTACCCTCGCGGGTATCGTGTATACACGCGAGCGTGGACCGGTTCTTTTCGCAATCTTCAATACCAGAGGTTCGGTTTCCGCTTACCGGAAACTCCAGGATAGTCTCCTGAAAGACTTCATCTCGGAATGCGGAGGCATTCCGGAAGTCAATGCGTCATTGCGTAGATCAAATAATTGATGCCGAAACGCACGGACTGAGCAGCCGGCTTGAAGGGCATTTCTCCGCGATCCACCCATTCCCAGAATTCGCCGAAATCGTTATCGGCATTGGCGATTAGGATCAGCCGGTCCTTCCCGTCCTTCATGCCCCAAAACGTCGGCCTGCCCGAATCGTAGTTCATATAGGGCGGCTGCATATCCAGCGAGTCAATGTCGTAGAAGGCATTGAAGATTGGGCTGGAAAGATCCAGCTTGAACATGTCCTGGTCCGGGAACACCTTCTTCATTTGAACTATAAGATTGTTCAGAGCCCTCCCTCGGAAGTCATCAAACATCGCAAAGCCGCCGCGATTGAAATACTCCCGGAGATTGGTTATTTCCTTGGCCGTGAGCTCCATATATCCCGGCTCGGAGAAATAAAGAAACGGGTAATGGAAGATCTCTTGGCTATCCAGTTGCACAATCTTGTACGCATCCGGTGTTGTGTGGACCCCAGTGACCTCCTTAATCATGTTCAGATAGAAGTCTTCGGAATCGGGATAGTCGTGATGCCACGGCGCCTCGCGGTAAGAAAAAATCCAATTGGACGTCATGTTAAATTGAACTCGGGCAAAGATGAATTCCGAGTCCGTGTTTGCAGGCACGTCCGAAACCGCTTGTGATGCAGAAAAACCCGCAACGATGACCAGTGCCAGAAGCTTCTTCATAACTCCCGAAGTATACGCCTTATGGGCCACCTGGATCGAATAATTGCGGCCACTCTTCCCTTCGTACCCAAACCTATCGTCCGGAGAGTTGCCGGCCGCTATATCGCAGGGGAAACCGTCGACGAAGCACTCACCGTTGCGGCCGAACTCAACCGGCGGGGAATACGGGCCACATTGGATATCCTTGGGGAAGACACTCACAATATCGATCAGGCCGGGCGCGCCGTCAATGACTACCAGCAACTGCTGGAGGAAATACACCGGCGAAAGCTCGACGCCAATGTTTCCATAAAACTGACGCAACTCGGATTGAAAGTCGACGCCCGAACGTGCCTGGAATGGACCAGTGCCCTGGTCCGGCGAGCGAAAGAACTGAACAATTTTGTTCGGATCGACATGGAGGATTCGTCGTGTACAACCGGCACACTCGAGATCTATCGCTCGCTGAGAAGAGAACATTCAAATGTCGGTGTGGTCATCCAAGCGTACCTGCGAAGAACGGTTGATGATGTCGTAGACCTGGAGGATCTCCGGCCCAATTACCGGCTCTGCAAAGGCGTCTACACCGAGCCCCGTGAAATCGCATACCACGATATGCGGGCCATCAATCGCAACTACGTTTACGTCCTGGAGAAACTCCTGCGGAATGGCTCCTACGTCGGCATCGCCACACATGACGAACTGATTGTCTGGGAAGCGCTCCGGCTAATTCGTGATTTGAAACTGCCACCGTCCGCCTATGAATTCCAGATGCTGCTCGGCGTAGACGAGCAGCTCCGCAATATCATCCTTGAGGCAGGTCACCATCTTCGCGTCTATATTCCATTCGGGCGCGACTGGTACGCCTATTCCGTACGGCGCCTGAGGGAAAATCCCCGCCTGGCGGGCTACGTCCTGCGGGCAATGTTGAAGTAGACTGGCTTCGGGCTTCTTGGCTTC
>Ga0066710_100006295_pt1 | contig 11045 bp, 8 predicted proteins | sample GraSoiAngelo_159_FD_79666 | JGI IMG/M metagenome (GOLD analysis project Ga0066710, IMG submission 79666) | Grasslands soil microbial communities from the Angelo Coastal Reserve, California, USA - 14_1009_16_40cm | ecosystem: Environmental > Terrestrial > Soil > Grasslands | place: USA...
CCTTCCGAGCGGAAATGTCTTCGTTGATGATCACCGCTCCAACGATGGCCTGATGCTCGTCCCGGATCGGGACGGCCGAACTCTGAATGACCTTCCGCACGCCATCGAACGCTTCGATGTCGATGACTTCGGCGATCGACGTTTCTCCTTTGACGTAAGCTCGCACTGACGGCCACTCGTCAGGTTCGACTCTCTTTCCCGTGTCGTGCCACCACGCCTTGCTTTTCGTGTAGCGTTCCGCACCGGAGCGAATCACCGCGCCCCACATGCGCATCGATGCCGGATTATTGAGGATGACGTCACCAGCAGGATCGATGACGGCGACGGCGACCGGAAGCGCCTCCAACACCAGCCGCAAAAGCTGTTCGCTCCGCCGCAACGCCTCCTCGGCCTGCCTTCGCTCCGTCACGTCCTGCGTCGTGCCGAAGAGGCTGATCGGATCTCCGTGCTCATCGCTCACGAGATATCCGCGTGAATGGAGCATCCGTTCCGCTCCATCACGGCGACGTATCCGATAGAAGAAACTGTATGGCTCCTTCGTCTTGAACGTGTTGTCGATCGCGGTCTCGACGACACCCACGTCGTCCGGATGAATGAATGACATGGCTTCACGAACGGGATCGATCTGATGCGGTTGGGTGCCGAAGATGCGATACAGCTCGTCGGACCAGGTGACGGTGCGGCTCGACAAGTCCCAGTTCCAGCTGCCGATGTGAGCCAGGCGCTGGGCCTCTGCCAGGAGATACTCGCTGTTCCTGAGCCGTTCTTCGGCGCGCCGGCGTTCGGTGATTTCTTCGCGCAAGTCCTTTTCAGGAAGGTGTCGCTCGACGGCGATGCTCGCCAGGTGCGTCGCACGATCAACGAGCCTCAGATGAGCGTCGCTCGGACTGCGCGACTCGTGATCGGCGACGGCAAAGGTGCCGAGCACGTGGCCCTCTTTCGAAAAGAACGGCGTGGACCAGACGCTGCCGATGCGGGCGACGCTGAGGGCGTCGCGCCACTGGAGACACAGCGGGCTGTCGAGCACGTCCCGGATGATGACCTGTTCGCGGCCGAGGACGGCCGCGCCGCAGGCGCCCGCGTTCGACGTCACTTGGGAGGAGCTCGTCGCCTGGCGGCAGACCTCATGAAGACGAGGCCCAGCGGCCAACGCCAACTGATCGCCCTCACGATTGAGCAGGAACACGGAGGAGATCAGGCCGCTTTGTTCATCGATCATTCGACACAGCGCATCGAGCGTATCGTCGAGAGGAGCGCCGGCTGCGATCAGTTCGAGCACCTTGCGTTCGCCACTCGGCAACGTTCCGTCGTCGCGTGATTCAAGAGCGGGATGTCGCGTCACCCTTCAACGTTACACCGGCATCGCCCCCGGTCAAATGGTGCTGCGCTACCTAGACGTCCCTAGGTAGTTTCCGAATTCGAATTCCGCACTGGCACCAATGTGCAGGCGGTCTTCAATGAGCTTGAATGACGGGTGTGCGCTGCTGCGTGACCTTCTGCACATTGATGTTCCGACGCCCGATGACGACGGTGCCAAGCTGGCGCCGCTCGACGGTTTGATTTCAGCGCCACGACGTCCAATGTGACCCGATATCGCACCCGTCCCCGCAAGGTCTCGCGCCGCAATTCCGCAGCCTCCCACCTCATAGTCGGCGACGCCGGCACTCCGAAGCACGCGGCTTTGAAGAATCACATCCTGCGTCAGTTGACGGCGAGTGATCGCGAGACGCTGCTGGCCGAAGCGGACTACATCGGGTTGCCGGTCGGAGAGACCTTTACGAGTGTCGGAGATCCGATTTCCACGGCGTACTTCCCTGACAGCGGCGTGATCTCGCTGGTGAGTGAGATGAGGACGGGGCATCAGGTGGCGGTCGCAGCCGTCGGCGCCGAAGGCGTGGTCGGAGTCGACGCGATCTTCGGAATACGCCACTACCCACATTCATCGGTCGTCCTGTTGGGATCACGCGGCTATCGCCTCGCCGCCGACCGCTTCCGCCGCGTGTTCCAGCAGTCCGAGACGATGCGCCGCGCCACGCTCGCGCACGTGGGCGACCGGATGTGGGAGTTGGCAACTGCCGCCGCATGCAATCGCGTCCATTCGTATCGTCAACGGCTCGCGCGGTGGCTTCTCATCACGACCGACAAGGCGAGGCAGCCATCGATCCCCATCACACACGAAACACTGGCTCAGATGGTTGGCGGGCCCCGGCACGCCGTGACCGTCGCGTTGAGCGAGCTTCGCGCAAAAGGGGCGATCGCTCACCTGCGCGGCAGGATCGATATTCTCCAGAGGTCCGTCCTCGTCGAACAGGCGTGCGAATGTTACGTCGCACCCGCAGGCCTTCTCGGGCCGTGATCGTCACGCCGATCTGATGCGTTTGGTACAGACGTGTACAGACAGCGAACGGAAACGATGGCACGGTGCGGGAAGAGAACCGACTACATCACCGAGATGGCGTTCGATAGATTCACGCCACCCGGTGAGTCCAAGCGAGCGAAAGGGAAACGGCGTGGACGTAAGTCGACGGCACTCTCTACAGCACGCCCTCTCCGCACATCGTCTCACCGTGCTCATCGTCGATGACGACCCGACCGTGACTCAAACCTTCGCGCGGATCTTGCGGTTGGTCGGCTACAACGTGTTGACAGCGGCCAACGGCGAAACCGGCTTGCGCGAAATGGAAGCCCGTCACCCCGATGCGGTTCTCGTGGATTTGCGGATGCCACTCGTGGACGGCGTCGCTTTCCTGAGAAAACTGCGAGCGCAGGACAAGCAGCGCCACACGCCGGTTGCTGTCGTCACTGGCGACTACTTTCTCGATGAGACGATCTCGAGCGAACTGCGTGAGCTCGATGCGTCGCTGTATTTCAAGCCGCTCTGGCTCGAGGACCTGCTCGACATCACCAAGCGGCTGCTCGAGAGGCCTCACTAGGGCACGTATCTCAAATCTTTCAGGTTCACCGTTTCGTCGGCTGCCTGCGCCGGAGTCACGGGCGCATGCGACGCGAGCAGTCGGCGCGCGACGATGTGGTCGGCGGGACGGTTGATCGAGTCGACGGCGATCAGCCGCGACTGCTTGAAGTAGTACACCGAAAATCTCTGCGCGTCGGGATTCCCGCGCGTCACCGCTTCCTCGTAGCCGCGCGACAGCCCTGCCATCTGCAGTCGCACGTCGAACTGATCGGTCCAGAACCAGGGTACGGCGTGGTACGGCGCGCGGCGTCCGGCGATTGTCGCCGCGACCGTGCGTCCTTGATCGGCCGCGTTCTGTACCGATTCGAGCCGCACGCGCGCGCCGGCGTACGGATTGGGATGGTCCGCGCAGTCACCGATCGCGAAGATTGCGGGATCGGCGGTCTGCAGATGCTCGTCGACGAGGATACCGTTGCCGGTGTCGAGGCCGGCGTCGCGCGCGAGCTCCGCGTTGGGCACGACACCGATGCCGACGACGACGAGATCGGCCGGATACGACGCGCCGTTCGCGAGCTGCACTGATCGGGCGCGGTGGGCATCGTCGCCCCCAATTCCAGAGACCGATGCATTGCACACGACGGTCACTCCGCGCGCTGCGTGCAGCGTGCCGTAGAACGTCGAGACGAGCGGCGCCACGACTCGTGGCATCAGCCGAGGCTGGGCTTCCAGCACGGTCACCGTTTTTCCGAGCGACCGTGCCGACGCCGCGATCTCGAGTCCGATGAAGCCGCCGCCGACGACGACGATTGCGTTCGCGTCGTGGAGGCGCTGCTTGACGGCGATCGATTCGTCGAGCGTGCGCAAGTACAGCACGCCGTCGAGCTCGGCGCCGTCGACGGGGAGTTGGCGATTGCGGGCGCCGCAGGCGAGCACGAGCACGTCGTAGGATTTGATCGAGCCGGAGGCGAGGCGGACGCGCCGCTCCTGACGCTCGATCGCCGTCACGCGATCGCCGGTCACGAGATCGATGCGGTGATCGGAGAAGAAGGCATCCGGCCGCAGCTCGATCTCGTCCATGCCCTGCTTGTCGAGAATGAATCCTTTCGAGAGCGGCGGCCGCTGATAGGGCAGGTGTCGCTCCTCGCCGATGAGCGCGATCGGCTCTTGATAGCCTTCGGCGCGGAGCGCGGCCGCCGTTTCGAAGCCTGCCTGGCCGTTGCCGACGATCACGCAACCCGCAGCCATCAGCGTTGCGACGGCGGGATCGTGACCGTGAGACCGTCGAGCGCCTCAGTCATCTTGATCTGACAACTCAGGCGGCTGTTCTGCAGCCGCTCGGCGTTGGTCACGTCGAGCACCGCTTCTTCCGTGTCCTGAATCGGGGGGAGCTTGTCGAGAAAATCCTCGCGCACGTAGATGTGACAGGTGGCGCACATGCAGACGCCGCCGCACTCGCCGATGATGCCGTCGACGCCGTGCTTGACCGCGGCTGTCATCAAGCTGGTGCCGGAGGCGACGTCGACGGTGTGCGATTCGCCGGAAGGCTGGATGAAGACGACGCGCGGCATCGCGGATACTGTGCCCTCGGTTGACGTACGACCCGGTCCTACACTAACTTGAACGTTCGTTCAATTCAAGGACGGTCGCGGCATTCACGTTCATGGCGTCGTTCTCCTTCACCTGGCTCGGCCATGCGACGTTTCTTTTTCGCTCACCCGGCGGCAAGCGCCTCGTGCTCGACCCATGGATTGTGGGAAACCCGTCGAGTCCCGAGTCGGCGAAGAAGCTCGGGGCGCTGGACTTGATTCTCGTCACGCACGGCCACAGCGATCACATGGGCGACGCCGTGTCGCTGGCGCGATCGAGCGGCGCGATGGTCGTCGCGCCGTACGAGGTGTCGCTGTGGCTCCAGAAAAAAGGCCTGCAGCACGTCGTCGGCATGAATCCCGGCGGCAAGCTCGCGGCGCACGGTCTGTCGATCACGATGGTGCCGGCGATGCACAGCAGCTCGGTCGAGGAAGACGGACAGATCGTTTCGCTCGGCGTAGCAGCCGGCTACGTCATTCGCTTCGAGAACGCGCTCACTGTGTACTTCGCGGGCGACACCTGCGTCTTCGGCGACATGCGATTGATCGGCGAGCTGTATCAGCCGGCAATCGGCTTCCTGCCGATTGGCGATCACTACACCATGGGACCGGAGCAGGCGGCGAAGGCCTGCGAGCTCCTCGGCATCAAGCAGGTGGTGCCGATGCACTACGGGACTTTTCCAGCGCTCACGGGAACGCCGGCGAAGCTGCGGGAGCTGGTGGAGCCGAGAGGCGTGCAGGTACTCGAGCTCAAACCCGGGGAGACCGCGAGTTGATTTCAACACGGCTATGACACATCTCCACCACGTTTCAACCACGAAAAACACGAAAACACGAAAACACGAAACTCTTTTTCGTGGTTTCGCGGTTTCGTGGTTTCGTGGTGATGTGAGGCGCCAATGACAACGACCGCGGTAATGCGGAAGCAACTGTTCATCAACGGCGAGTGGCGCGACGCGACGGGTGGGAAGACGATCGAAGTCGTCAACCCGGCGACCGAAGAAGTGATCGCCGAAGTCGCCTCCGCCGATCGAAGCGACGTGGATGCGGCGGTCGCCGCGGCGCGCGCCGCGCTCGACGGTCCGTGGGGCAAGCTGTCGGCGCGCGAGCGCGGCCGGCTGATCTGGAAGATCGGCGAGAAGCTGCTCGAGAAAGCCGACGACATCGCGCGGCTCGAGACGCTGCACAACGGCAAGCCGATCTTCGAGTCGCGGCAGATCGAGGTGCCGGCCTCCGCGGAGTGCTTCCAGTACTACGCCGGGTGGGCCGACAAGATTCACGGCGAGACCGTGCCGGTGAAGGGCAACTACCTGACGTATACATTGCGGGAGCCGGTCGGCGTCGTCGCGGCGATCGTGCCGTGGAATTTTCCGCTGCTGCTGACGTCGTGGAAGGTCGCGCCCGCGCTCGCGTGCGGCAACACCGTCATCATCAAGCCCGCGAGCCAGACGCCGCTCACCGCGCTCGCGCTCGCCGAGATCGCGCAGGAGGTCGGCGTTCCGGCGGGCGTCATCAACGTCATCACCGGACCGGGGTCGAGCGTCGGACAGATGCTCGTCGAACATCCCGCGATCGACAAGATCGCGTTCACCGGCGACACGTCGACCGGCAAGGGGATCATGAAGGGCTCGGCGGAGACGCTGAAGCGCCTCACGCTCGAGCTCGGCGGCAAGTCACCGAACATCGTCTTTCCCGACGCGGACCTCGACGCGGCGATCCGCGGCGCGACCACGGGCATCTTCTACGGCAAGGGTGAAGTCTGCGCGGCCGGATCGCGGCTGCTCGTCGACAAATCGATCAAGAGCGAGTTCGTCGACAAAGTGGCGGCGCGCGCGAAGAAGATGACGCCCGGCGATCCGCTGGATCCCAAAACGCGCCTCGGCGCGATTTCGTCGAAGAAGCAGCTCGAGGCCGATCTGCGTTACATCGAGATTGCGAAGAAGGAAGGGGCGCAGCTCCTCGCCGGCGGCGGGCGCGCCGACATCGGCACGGGCAAGGGCTACTTCCTGCAGCCGACCGTGTTCGACGGCGTCACGCCCGCGATGACGATCGCGCGCGAGGAAATCTTCGGTCCGGTGCTCGCGACGATCGAGTTCGCCGACGTCGACGAAGCGATCGCGCGCGCGAACGATTCCAGTTACGGCCTCGCCGCGGCGGTCTGGACCAAAGACATCAAGAAGGCGCACTACGTCGCGCGAAAGCTTCAGGCCGGTACGGTGTGGATCAACACGTACAACATCTACGACACCGCCGCGCCGTTCGGCGGCTACAAGCAGAGCGGCTTCGGCCGCGAGATGAGCCTGCACGCGCTCGAACATTACACGCAGGTGAAAAGCGTATGGGTCGATCTGAATCAATGACGCGGCGCGCGCTCCTCGGACTTCCGCTCGCGCTTGCGCTGAAGGATCGGGTGATCGCCATGGCGCGTGAACAGCAGACGCCGAACATCAACGAGCTGCCGGCCAACCTCCCGGTGCCGAAAGACGATGGCGGTGCGCGTCATCTGCACGGGATGCCGATGCCGGACCTCGAGCTGCCGTCGACCTCGAACCGGCTCGTGAATCTTTCGAAGATCAACGCGCCTCGCATCGTGGTGTACTGCTATCCGATGACCGGGCAGCCCGGCAAAGCGCTGCCGGCCGGCTGGGACGACATTCCCGGCGCGCGGGGATGCACGCCGGAGACGTGCGGCTTCCGCGATCATCACAAGGACCTCGCGAAGTTCCACGCCGAGATCTTCGGCGTCAGCACGCAGACCACCGTCTATCAGCAGGAGATGGTGAAGCGGCTCGCCGTGCCGTTCGAAGTTCTGAGCGACGAGCACTTCGCCTTCACCAAGGCGCTGCGCCTGCCGACGTTCACCGTGGAAGGCATGACGCTGCTGAAGCGGCTCACGCTCGTCGTCCGCACCCATCGCATCGAGCACGTTTTCTATCCGGTCTTCCCGCCCGACAAGCACGCGGAGGAAGTCATCGCGTGGCTGGAAAAGCACCCGATTAGCGCGTAGCGGGGAAATCCGACTTGACTGGTCGGGGATCTCCGACTATTGTGACGAGTCGAAGCTGAGATTAAGTCTCAGTTTGGCTGGCTGCAAAAAAGAGCCGGCCGGTGCGTCAACACCGAGCGGCTTCGAAACGCCCGTCGGGTTCCTGGCAGAACCGTTCACGCTTTCGCGCCGGCGCCTTCCGACCCGATTCTAGCGAGGCTGCGCCTGAGACCGCCAAGAAAAAAGACGGCGCATCCTCGCTAGGCGAACTTTTCTTACGCCCCGCTACGCGGGGCTGGGGAGAGCGGACCGCGAGGTGCAACCGGAGTGCACCATGTTCAGTGTCCTGCTCTCGTTGTTTCTCCAGATCTCGATTGTTCGCGGGAAAGTCGTCGACGCGATGGGCGCGCCGGTTGCGGCAGCGCGCGTCACCGCCGTGGCAGACGGCGCGACGTCGGGCCCTTCGACGGTGACCGACGAGCGTGGCGCGTTCACCTTCGGTCTCGATCCTGGCCGCTACACCATCACCGTGCGGTCGAGCGGATTCGTGGACGCCTCGCGATCGATCTCGGTCTCTCAAACGGGTGCCGTCACCGTAGATTTCATCCTGCAGATCGCCGGCTACAGCGACGCGGTCACGGTGACGGCGCCTGCGGGATATCTCACGCCGGTCATCAGCACCGCGACGAAGACGCCGACGCCGCTGCGGGACGTGCCCCAGTCGATCGGCGTCGTGACGCGTGAGCTGATCACCGACCAACTGATGACGAGCGTCGGAGACGTCGTGCGCTACGTCCCCGGGATCACCGCGCATCAGGGCGAGAACAATCGCGACCAGGTGATCATCCGCGGCAACAACTCCTCGGCCGACTTCTTCGTCGACGGCGTGCGCGACGACGTGCAGTACTACCGCGATCTCTACAACCTCGATCGCGTCGAGGCGCTCAAAGGGCCGAACGCGATGATCTTCGGCCGCGGCGGCGGCGGAGGCGTCGTCAATCGCGTGATCAAGGAAGCGGACTTCCAGTCTCTGCGTCAAGTCAGGCTGCAGGCCGGCGCGTACGGGAACCGGCGCGTCACCGCCGATCTCGGCCAGCCGTTGACCGATCGCATCGCCGTTCGACTGAACGCGATGTACGAGAGCTCCGACAGCTTCCGCCGCGCGGTCGGCCTCGAGCGCTTCGGCGTGAATCCGACCGTGACGTTCGCGCCGAGTCGCGACACGAAGATCGGGGTCGGCTACGAACATCTGCGCGATACACGCGTGGCGGATCGCGGCATCCCGTCGTTTCAGGGGAGACCCGCCGACGTCGACGTCGCGATGTTCTTCGGCGATCCCGACGCCAGTCACGTGCGCGCCCGCGTCGACCTCGCGTCGGCGCACGTGGAGCACCGATCGGGCAACCTCTTCGTGCGCAACCACACGCTGCTCGGCGACTACGATCGGAGCTATCAGAACTTCGTCCCCGGCGCCGTGACCGCGAACAAGACGCAGGTCGCGCTGAGCGCGTACAACAACGCGACCACTCGCACGAACCTCTTCAACCAGACCGACGTCTTCTACACGATGTCGACCGGACGGCTCCGGCACACGCTGCTGACGGGCGCCGAGGTCGGGCGTCAGCTGACGGACAACTTTCGGAACACGGGGTTCTTCAACAACACGGCGACGTCGCTGCTCGTCCCATACGCGACGCCGACCATCGACGTGCCCGTCACGTTTCGGCAGAATGCCACCGATGCCGACAATCACATCCGAACGAACGTCGTCGCGACGTACGCACAGGATCAAATGGAGCTGTCGCAGCACGTGCAGCTGATTGGCGGTGTTCGACTCGATCGGTTCGACCTCCAGTATCACAACAATCGGAACGGCGACACGCTGACGCGTGCCGATATCCTGCTGTCGCCGCGCGCCGGTCTCGTCGTCAAGCCAATCGCACCGCTGTCGATCTACGGCAGCTATGGCGTGTCGTATCTTCCGAGCTCCGGCGATCAGTTTTCGTCGCTGACGACCATCACTCAGCAGGTCGAGCCGGAAAAGTTCGCCAACTACGAGCTCGGCATGAAGTGGGACGTGCATCCCGACCTGGCGCTCACCACTGCCGTCTACCGGCTCGATCGCACGAACACGAGGTCGACCGATCCCAACGATCCGACACGGATCGTGCAAACCGGCAGTCAGCGCACCAACGGCTACGAGCTCGGGTTGAATGGACGAATCGGCGCAGGCTGGCGGATCGCGGGTGGATACGCCTACCAGGACGCGTTCGTGACGCGCGCGACCATCGCCGCGGCGGCGGGCGCACGCGTGGCTCAAGTGCCGCATCACACGCTCTCGCTGTGGAATCAGATCCAACTCCACACGCGAGTGGCCGCGGGTCTTGGCGTCTTGTATCGCGACGACATGTACGCCGCGATCGACGACACGGTGACGTTGCCGGGATACACGCGCGCCGACGCTGGCGTGTTCTGCTCGCTCACCAAGGGCGTCCGGCTTCAGCTCAACGTAGAGAACCTCTTCGATCGCACGTACTACGTGAATGCCGACAACAACACGAACATCTCCCCCGGGTTTCCACGCGCCATTCGAGTAGGATTGACCACGACGTTTTGATGACGCCGGCGAAGAATCCCGATCTCCACGGCAACGTTCCCGAAACGTCTCCAGTCGCGCTGCTGCTGGTCGACGTCATCAACGATCTCGAGTCTGCTCGTCCCCCGCCGACTGCGTGGTGTCGAACACGGAAGAGGAGAACGGCCACGCGCTGGATCAGATGCGGGCGGTCTTGAAAGCCGACATCACACGGTCGGATGCACTGAATCTCGACGAGATCCTCCGTTCGGCCACGTGATCATGATGTATGCTCTTCGCCGCATGACGTAACACTCGCTCCGGAGGAGGAGCCTGATGCGTTCTCATCTTTGTGTGGCGTTCACGTGCCTGTTTCTGAGCGCGGCCGTCGCACACGCTCAAGATGCGACCGTCGTCGGGACCGTGACGGACGAATCGAAATCGGTGCTGCCCGGCGCCACCATCACCGCGACCGACGTCGCGACCGGCCGTCAATTCACCGCCGTCACGTTGGACCGTGGGGAGTACCGTCTGGCCGGCCTGCCGCCCAGCACCTACAAAATCCAGGCGGAGCTGGCCGGCTTCTCCTCGGTCGTGCTCGCGGACCTCGAGATGCTCGTCGGTCAAAACGCCACGATCCCCTTCACGCTGAAAGTTGCGTCGATCGCCGAGAGCGTCACTGTGATCGGCGAGTCACCGCTCGTCGACACGCGCAGCGCGCGAGTCTCATCGTACGTCGAGCGGCGACAGATGGAGGAGTTGCCGATTCAGGGGCGCAACTGGCTCGAGCTCACCGGTCTGGCCAAAGGGGTCACGGCCAACAGCGTGAGCCGCATCGACCCTGGTGTCGGCGGCAACTATTCCGGCTATCAGCTCAATCTCGACGGGCAGGAGATCACGCAAGGTGTGTACGCGCCGTACGGCCAACCAGGACTGAGTCGCGATGCGATTGCGGAATATCAGGTCGTGACGAACATGTTCGAC
>Ga0066710_100006296_pt1 | contig 11045 bp, 14 predicted proteins | sample GraSoiAngelo_159_FD_79666 | JGI IMG/M metagenome (GOLD analysis project Ga0066710, IMG submission 79666) | Grasslands soil microbial communities from the Angelo Coastal Reserve, California, USA - 14_1009_16_40cm | ecosystem: Environmental > Terrestrial > Soil > Grasslands | place: USA...
CAACAATTGTACTGTTAATCACGCAAGTCGCGAGATCGCCAATGGAGGGCAAGATATTGTTCTTGATCTTCGTTTGGTAGTCCTCGCCCGTGGCCGATCCCAGCGTCAGTACGTGCAGCGCCAAGAAACGCTCCACTAGTCGGCGAAACGCTATCTGCGACTGGAATACGAACTTGCCCGTATTGATTGTGGCCATGATCTGCTGCTTACGTGCCTTGGCTTCGCGCATGGTGATTTCATTGACGAAGCGAAGCGGTATCGAGTGTTTTCTGCGTTCGACACCCGTCACCGTGAACACCGGCACGTAAGGACGAATGAAGTAAAAGGGACGTTTTACGTCCGTCCTGATTTGTATTTTGGGAAGTGTTGCAACAGCGTTGAATGATACAGCGGTGCGGGGGGGTGGGTTCTGTTACGGTGTTAGTTGAGACCGAGCAGATTGCCGAATACCCAGCCTGCCCATGTAGGTTCTTTTTGGTGATCCCAAGCACTTGCCCTTTGCGAATCATCTGCACCGCCTCAATTCCGGCAACCACTGCGCAGGCCGTCGCAGTCGTCCGCGGACCCTGCATGGCCCGCAATCGCCGTTTCACGTGACGGTGGTCGGATTCGATGCGATTATTTGAGTAGGGGCGGGTTCGGTGGCGACAACTACCTTGGATTTGGCCTTCGTTCTGCAGTTCTCGAATGGCGGCCGGATAACTTCGCAGTCGGTCTCTGGCGAACGTGCGCGGAGCTCGATTATCGGGATTCGCCAACGCTCGCTTCAGGAAGCATTTGGCGGCTTCACGATCGCGAGTTTCGGATAAGTAGAAGTCCACCGTCTGCCCAATGCCGTCGACGGCACGGAACAGGTACATCCAACGACCGGCAATCCGTACAAAAGTCTCATCCATGTGCCAGGTCGATCCTTTCGGCTTGACACCCTCGCAACCGGCGCTGGACCTCCGGGGCATACGTCTATGTCCAACGCCACACCGTCGTGTGGTCTATTGATAAGCCCCGTTCGGCCATAAGCTCTTCCACGTCCCGCAGGCTGAGTGAGAACCGAAGATACCACCGCACGCATGTAACGATAATCTCGGCAGCGAACTGGCGTTTGTGGAATAGAGGTGCCCGGCAAAGCCCCATCCGCTCACCCTACCAGATGCCCAGCCCTCAAGTTGCAACACTTCCCTCCGGTGACATGCAACCGCCTGAGTAGTTTGTGGCCTTTTGCCGCAATTGCCGTTGCTGCCGCAACAAGCGCATACCCCGAGAGCAGGGTGCCCAACAAATTTTGCACCCACCAACTATGATGTTTCTGTGCCTTAGATCAGTATTGGGCGTTTAGATACATGATAATCTACATAATTTCTCCTTGACGTTCCAGGTTAAATCGTCCTATCATTCAAAACACAACGTCACTCCGCAGGCTGAAGGGAATATCCGTTGCCTGCAACTACGCCGTCCAGTCGCCACCAAAATCTGTATCCGGGATGTTGTCATGCCTGTTCGCAGAGTTACGGTGCGTATCAAACGAATGCCATTGCTGAACTCAACCAGACACTTGAGAAAAATCCTGCATGAACTGAAACACCGTCGCTCCTCAAATGCCACGTGCGATTGGGTGCATGGGCGGGTTAGTCGGAGCACCCCGCAGCCCAGATTAATCGACGCGGTTAAGTTAATTAAGACAGAGGTTAAGTTAATAAGAGGGTAGGGAGGTTAAGATGTTTGCTCGTAGTGTTGCAATTCGAATTAAGTCAAATGCCGTTGCAGAGTTCAACAGAATGCTGGAGAGACAAATCCTGCCTCTGGTTCAAAAGCAGAACTATCAAGGTTTTCGAGGCGAACTCACCCTAGTGGCTCAAAATGGATCGGAAGTTGTTGCCATCAGTTTGTGGGATCGGAAAGAAGACGCTGAAGCGTATCACCGCGCAACTTATCCCGATGTGCAGAAGCTCCTGTCAAGAGTGACTGAGAGGACACCACACGTTCAAACCTATGACGTTTCCACCTCCACCATTTACAAGGCCGCCGCTGCGCGGGCATAAAATGCATAAAACAGGAAATGCGCTCCTGTCGTATTGGTGGATCGAGCGGGCTAAACCAGAGCGAAAGAGGGACTGAATTCCGTGGCAAACAACCGTGAGGTCGTGGTGTTGAGCGCTGTGCGCACGGCAATCGGAAAGTATGGCGGGAGTCGCAAAGAAGTGCCACCCACCGACTTAGCTGCAGGCGTCGTGCGCGAGTCCATAAAACGTGCCGGCGTGGCTCCCGACGAAGTTGGGCATGTAGTCTTCGGCAATGTGATCCATACCGAAGCCAAAGATATGTACTTATCCCGGGTGGCGGCCGTAAAGGGCGGCATCCCGGTCGAGACGCCTGCCCTGACAGTGAACCGGCTTTGCGGCAGCGGTTTGCAAGCCATCGTCTCGGCCGCGCAGATGATAAAGCTCGGAGATGCCGATGTAGCTGTGGCCGGCGGCGCCGAGAGCATGAGCCGGGCACAGTACTGGATCGGAGGTCTCCGCTGGGGCCAGCGAATGAATAATGCTGCCGTAGTGGACGCCATGGTGGGAGCCATTACGGACCCGTTTGACGATGTGCACATGGCGATCACCGCCGAGAACATCTCCAAAAAGTGGGGCATCACGCGTGAAGACCAGGATGAGCTTGCTTTCGAGAGCCATCGCCGGGCAATTTATGCCATTAGGAACTGCGTTTTCAAGGAACAGATCCTGCCGATCGAGTTAAAGACGAAGACCGGTTCGACATTCTTCGACACCGATGAGCAACCGCGGCTCGATGCAACCCGTGAGGCTCTGGTCAAAATGAAGCCGGCCTTTGACAAGAACGGCACGGTCACCGTCGGCAACGCTGCCGGAGTCAATGACGGTGCCGCCGCTGTTGTGCTCATGGAAGCGGGCGTCGCTGAGGAGCGCTGCCTGAAGCCGATCGGGCGCTTGGTGGATTACGCTCTCGCTGGCGTGGAGCCGAAATACATGGGTATCGGCCCGGTGCCGGCAGTGAGGAAATTGCTGAAACATACCGGGCTAACGGTCGACGACATCGACGTGTTCGAAGTGAACGAGGCGTTTGCGGCACAGGCGCTTGCGATCGTGCGCGATCTCGGGTTACCGAAGGAGAAAACGAATCCGAACGGCAGCGGTATTTCGCTCGGCCATCCCATTGGGGCAACAGGCGCCATCCTGACGGTCAAAGCCCTTTACGAACTTCACCGCATAGGTGGGCACTATGCCCTGGTAACGATGTGCATTGGGGGTGGTCAGGGCATCGCAGCTATTTTCGAGCGAAACGGGAACTAAGAGAGCGGAGAACATCACGAGAACCGAAAATCCGACTCTCGCAGGCAGCTAAGCAATTATAAAGGGAACAAAGCTATGACAAATGGTAATGGATACGTAGACGGAAAGGTCGCACTGGTCACCGGGTCATCACGCGGCATCGGGCGCGCTATCGCACTCGAACTCGCGTACCGCGGGGCGTCAGTTGCGATAAATTACCGCACCAGCAAGGAAAACGCGGAAAGCGTGGCCGAGCAGATCACCAAAATCGGCGTAGATTGCATGCTTGTCCAGGGGGATGTGGCACTAAAAGAGGAGGCGCGCCGGGTTGTGCAGACCGTGCTGGATGCCTGGAACCGACTGGACATCCTGGTGAACAATGCCGGGATCACTCGTGACAAGTCGCTACGAAAGATGAGCGACGACGAATGGTTGGACGTCATCAACGTCAATCTGAACGGGACGTATTACTGCACCACAGCCGCCCTGCCATCGATGATCGAGCACAAGTTCGGACGGATTATCAACATCAGTTCGTTCGTGGGCCAAGCCGGCAACTTCGGCCAGGCAAATTACGCGGCAAGCAAAGGCGGCATCATCGCGTTCACCAAGAGTCTCGCACTCGAGATGGCTAAGTACAATATCACGGCAAACGCGATTGCCCCCGGTTTCACCTGCACAGAGATGCTGGCCGAAATCCCGCCGAATACGCTGGAACAGATTCGGATGAAGATCCCGCTCCAGCGCTTTGCTCAGCCAGCTGAAGTAGCCAAGGCCGCCGTGTTTCTAGCGAGTGAAGGCGACTACATCACCGGGCAGCAACTCAATGTGAATGGCGGGCTGCACATGTAGGCGGCAGGGATCGAGTTTCATATTTGGTGGCCGGCGGTAGTGCCGAAGCCAGAATACATCGATACAGACAAATACAGACAATATGTCTGGTCATAGGGAGATTTGTAATGTCTTACGATCACCTCGAACTCTTGAAGATGAAGATTACGTCGTACGATTCGGGATACGAGCACAGCCCGGAACACTGGGTTGACCTTCAACAACTCGTGGAACAGGCAGATGAGCAAGAGTCGGACTGCCCCACTCCGCTCTTGGCAACCCGCAGTAGTAGCCTGGCCGGGTCTGCATAAGGGCACCCTTCATTGAGGTCGACAACACACAGTATGTCCAACGTACGCGCGCTAATCGGCCGCGACGGCGCCAGAAGGGCGAGCGGGCAAGGAAGTGGAGGTGCCGGCTTACGCAGCCATGCAAGATCAGCCGCGGCCTGATGCGTGGTGCTTCGACGCGCCAGTACCGCAGCGCATTCCAGAGATGGCCGACACGGTGGGTGTGTCCAGGTCCAGCATGAGCCGGCAGATTATCGAAGCCTCGGATGCCGAAACGTGGTGGACCACTTGTCAAAAGATCAGAAGGACCAGGTGAAGTCAGCCATGCCGGCGGCTGGATGCAAAGGGCGGTATGGCGCGGCTCAAGAAACTGGCCGAGTGTTGGACCGAGCGGACGCGGACCGCTGGCGTGATAGGGGCATGGGTGAAAGGCTGGATGGCGTCGGCCCTGCTGGCGACTGAGAAGAACTTCCGGAAGATCATGGGTTATCGGGATCTCTGGACTTTTGGATGCGATCCTCAATGGATCGAAGTCTGTCATCCGACGGGAGGTGGCGTAGTAAGATGGCGTCGACCGCCGCGATTCAATTCTCAACGAGCTCGGGCCACTTACCATGGGAGGATTTTCTTGACAAAACAACATGTAGTGAGGGCTGTACGCCTTTTGGTGGACGTACTCGGGGCCTATCAGGTCGTCCACCTTGTCTCGCCACTAGCGCCAGCTCGAAGGCTTGTGCATACCCCAATCGGGAAGAACGAGGGCAGTCTCAAAGAGGTGCCGACCGATTCGGTCGCTGAGGCCGTGTCGGAAAAGTGGCCAAGAATCTACGGCGTCTTCCACGAAGGCGCTGATTAGACGTCGGATGGGCCAGCATTGCCACGATAGCGGGCCAGAACGTTCTCGGTGCTGGGGAAGGGCGTGTGCTGCAGACGAGGACCTGCATCACGCTCTGGTTGGTCAAGGCCGCACACCCGGGGCCGGCGTCCCGGGAGGCTCACTATGTAAATTGTGAATTCAATCCGAACGCTTCGCCAGCCAGGTGTCGATGTGTGGCCAAGTCTTCTTCTTGGCGCCGCTTCCAGCGATGATGCCGATGTGGCCGCCGGGAATTCGGAATAGCTCTTTATCGCGGCTGCTAACTTTCTGATTGATCGTTTCGGACTGGCAGGGTGGGGTGATGTGGTCCCCCTCGGCGATCACTGTGAGTAGGTTAGCGCGAATCCGGCTGACGTCCACACGCTCGCCGCGGATCACCAAGGTACCCTCCAAGAGGCGATTGTTCCGGTAGAGGTCCACGATCAACTGACGGAAGGCTCCAGCCACCATAGGAATGTTGTCGGTGACCCAGGTGTGCATGGCATGCCAGGCCTCGACGACGCAGGGATTGTCAAGGTTGTCCCAGAGCCGGAGGTAGTTCCCGATGTAGTTTTCCGCGGGTTTGAGCGCCTTGGCGCCGTACTCGATCATCTCGGCGGGCATGTTGCCGAACGCTGCCAGGATCTTGTCCACATCGAAATAGCGCTCGTCAACCCACCTGGCAAAAGTAATGGCCTCTTTGTTGGAAAAGTCCAGGGGCGCGGTGAGCAGGAGGAGATTGCTTAAGCCGTCATCGGGCCGAAGAGCCGCGTAGATTGTCGTCAGGATCGCGCCGATGCACCAGCCGAGAAGGCTGAATTCCTGGGATCCGGAGACCGCTTTCATCTTGCGGATAGCCCGGGGCATGTATTCCAGCGTGTAGTCGTCGAATTTGAGGCTTCGATTTTCCAGCCCGGGCGAGCCCCAGTCCAGCAAGTATAGATCGTAGCCCTGTTGGAGCATGAACTCGACGAAGCTGTTCCCGGGCCGAAGGTCGAGAATATAAGGACGGTTCATCAAGGCGAAGACCAGAAGCAACGGCACGCGATGCCGCTTCTCCTCCGGAACGGCGGGCAAGTAGCGGTACAGCTTGGCCTTATCCAGAGTCCAGATCAACTGCTTGGACGTCTGGGCGATGGCCGCGCGTGTGGTCAAGACCTTGGTGAGCCGGCGGAGTCTCTCCTCCGCCGGCGACACTTCCTCCGCAGTCGGCGGAAAATTGGACATGCTCTACACTGGCTCCTTTTTGGACGGCTTCGTATCGGTGCGCGGTGGCATGGTGAGGTCATCCACCTTGGCATCCAGATCATCAAAACGCATTTCGAGACTCGTCATCCGCTCGGCCAAACTCTCGAAATCGGCGCGGGTGGGCATGCTGAGCTGCTGGAGAGATTGCGTCATTGACTTCTCCAGAGCCTCCCGAAACGGAGTGGATGCCGCCAGATAAGCATCCAGCATGGCTCCGGTCGCTTTGGCATATGCATCCGTGTTGACCGCTTCGATCATTCCCTTGGCCCAGGCATCGAGACTCGCATCCCGTAGGCTCCGCCACGCTTCCATCGGATCGAACGGTTTGTCACCATTGGGCGGACCGCCCGACCCACGATGGCCTTCCGGATTGTCAGCCATTGTATTAACCTCCAATATATTACAGCTGACAGGCCAAGCCGGCGCGTCCGTTTGGGGACCATCCCCAGTTTGTTTGGAGATGGCGGCGCACCGTCTGGCCTGTGCTCGACGCTGTCCTTAATCGCCAGCAACGTTGACGGTTGCGGCCTTGAACGGTTTGGACGCGAGATCGAGTAACTCCTTCTGGGTCTCGAGCACGAAATCCACTCCCCGCCGGATCGAATCCGCTGCCATCGCTGCAGGAGTGGATTCGGGGAATCCAAATTGCCGCCTGAACAGGTCCGTCACGGCCGCGTTTTGCTGTGCAGCAAAATCCACCACGACTTTTTCTGCAGCCACCATCCGGTCCGTGGATTGCTGAACCATGTCGGTTAGGTTGGTGGCGAATTTGGAAGCGGAATCGGCACGCTCCTTGGTGGCGTTCGTCACCAGCGCGCTCTGCTGTACCGACAGGTCGAGCAGATTCTTTTGCGCGTCCACTGATTTTTCAACTCCTCGCACGGCCCATTCCATGAACAACAGTGCCGGTGTGGCCGAGGGCTGTCGATAGGCCTGTTTCCATGCGTTGTGGGCATCCGCGCTCTGCTGTGCGAATATGTCAAGCACCGATTTTTGAACTTCGGCGAGTTTCGTCAGCCCCTTATGGAATAGATTGGCGAATGCGGTGGCAGGGGGGGCCTCCCGACCCTCCGATCTATCAGTAAAAGGCGGATCCGGAACGGCATCCTTGGTTGACTTCTGGTTTGGATTCATGCTTAGCTCCTTACTGGGTGTTGGGTTGCTAATGCTGCATAGCAGCAATTTCATTATGGCTCCGAACGACAACGCTGTCAAGGGCGCATTTGCATGAAAGCCAGCAAGGTGGTCATCAAGAAATATGAGAACCGCCGTCTCTATGATACGACCAACAGCCGTTACGTCAATCTGGACGAAGTCGCGGAGATGCTGCGGGAAGGAATCGAGGTCCAGGCAGTGGATGCCACAACCCAGGAGGACATCACCCGCCTGGTACTGACCCAGATCGTCGTCGAAGGCGCCAAAGACCGCGACTCGGGCTTGCCGCTCGATATTCTGCGCCAGATGGTGATCGCCACCGGAAAGATGAGCCAGGAGAGCTTCCTCAAGTACTTGCGGGCAATGTTTGAAATGTACCAGAACGTCTATCGCGGGTTCTCGTCCACTACGACGCCCTTTGACTTCATGCAGGCGATGATGCAGCCGGGGAGTTGGCCTGCGGGTGCGGCGGCGGGTCCGGCCGCTCAAAGTTCACGCGAACCTGGCCACACGCGAGAGGATAACGGCGAAGTGGCGGAACTGCGGCGCCGTATCGACGAACTCGAGCGGCTCGTAGCCACCGCCCCCAAGAGAGCCCGAAAACAGCCCCGGAGCCGCCGTTAAGAGTTGTGCGGGCCGATTGCTTAAAAGTGCAGTCCGCCGCCGCAGATCAGGACCTCGCCTGTAACGTAATCCGATAGCGGCGAACAGAAGAACAGCACCGCGCCAGCAGCCTCGTCGGGGGTTCCCAGCCGTCCCAGTGGACACAGTGACTTGACAGCTTCCAGCAAGGCCGGCTGCACGCCAATGCGAATCTCATGGCCCTGCCTGACGATATGCGCCTCCTGACCGGTCAGTGGCTGGACCAGGCGCGTGTTCATGAGTCCAAATCCAACCGCATTGACGTTCACATTATAACGGCCCCACTCCTTGGCGAGGGTCTTGGTCAGCCCGATCACGCCCGCTTTGCCTGAAGAGTAGCCCGCTTGCCCAGGGTTGCCATCCGTGCCGGCGATGGATGTAATATTGACCACCTTGCGCATGACTTGCTTGCCCGCCGCGATCTCCTTTTTGGCGGTCTCGCGTAGGAAGTCCGACGCAGCGCGCAGCACCCGGAAGGGAGTAACCAGGTGGATATCCAGCATGGCCTGAAACTGTTCATCGGTAGTCTTCTGGATGACGTTATCCCAGGTGTAACCCGCGTTGTTAACGATGATGTCCATGGAACCGAATGCGCTGAGGGCGGCATCCACAAGCCGCTTCGGAAAAGCAGCTTCGGCGACGTCTCCGGTCAAGTGGTCGATGCGATATCCCTTGGAACGCAGAGCACACTCTGTCTCGCGCAGTACCTCGGCATCGAGATCGTTGATCATGACGGCGGCCCCCGCGCTGGCGAGGCGGGTAGCGATGGCTCGCCCAATTCCCCGGCCAGCTCCGGTGACGAGCGCAGTTTTCCCTTCCAGCGTGAATGGCATCGGCTCCTCCTGCTTTGCCTCCCGCACAAGGCTAACACACTGGCGCGCTCAGTTTGCAGTGCAGCGTGATCATTGCTGCAAAGCAAACGGACGACCACCGGAAATGTGCGACCGTGGACCCGCCTGTGCGTCCCGTAAATCCCAAACGATTAAAAAACAATCCCTTGTGGTTCTGTTTTACTGGCGGCCCACTTTGATGGTGAGGGTGTAATCGCGCCTCCAGGCTCACTCCGCGAGGCGCCCCTGCCAGTTTGTGACCAGCACCAAAGGTGATTCCGCTCCCTGTTCCCGGATGGTGCGAACGAGGAAGCGCTTGCCGTCAGGCGCGACGTCGTAGGACCTGAATATCGGAACGGTAAGACCCAGCCAACGGTCGTCCTGTGACAGCTGTCCCGAAACTCGTAGCGAGAGACCAGCCGGGCGGCAACTTCCGACAATCAAAATGGACCTCCACCCGCGCGGTGGTTGCGAATTTGGGATGAACGAGCCCATTCTGCGTGTTGAACTCGAAGTATTCCGGTTCGAGGATGGCATGGTGGTCCGCGCGCGGCGGCGGCACGACCCAGTCCTTCACGAGGTCGTAGGAAACTGTGCAGCACTGGAGCCTTGCATATGTGCGCCTTCAAGGACGATCGTGTCACTCTCTCGGCTGATATTGGCGATGAATCTGTGGAGACTTCACTGCTTTTCATGATTGCCATTGTGCCACTGCAAAGGCGGTAACGCTGCTCACTTTTGGGAAGTCCATGGGTCCAGCTGCCGAAGCTTGCCACGCCAGTCTGTGAGTGCTGCGATCAGCTCGTCAATACGCTCCGATGGATTCATTGGATGTTATACCTCGAATCCTTGTCGCGTTTTCATGCGAGTAAGGTTCGCTGCAGCATCTTGTTTGGCCGATCTCTTCGAAATAAGTCGTCGAAGGACATGGCCTTTCCACATCCACAATCCCGAGAGGAGCATTACACGGAACGACGACAAACCGAACACGACCGGCGTACTTTGGAATTTCTTCAAACGGACTATAGATATAACCGAGGATCGGAATGCTAAAGACGATGTGAATCCAGCGAATGATCGAACGTTTGGTGGCATCTTTCATGATTAATTTGTTCTCCATTCACGACTTTTGAGCCGCCTGAGGCGGCCAGTTGGGCGTTTCAGCGCCGAACTGCTTGGCGTACTCGGCGCTCAATCGCTGCCAACCTTCGAACTTCATCGCCTCGCCACCAACGATGCGGCCGATGGGAGTTCCGCTGAGAAGGCGATCCAGGACATCGAAGCAGATGTGCCAGCCCGCGGCGCCCCACGAGATGAAGCGGCGATCGATATTGTGCCATAGCGTCAGGCGCGTGCCGCCACCGAAGGCTTCGAGTTCCCACCGGATATCGCTGTACTCAAGCAACTTGGGAGCGTCGGCCCGCGTCACTGTTGTTTCGATCGGTGTGGGCGTTCCCACCCAGGTGAGATTCACCTTGCTTCCGACCGTACCCAGGCTCCCATCGGCTACGAAGGGCGCCCACTCGCGCAGGTGCGCCGGATCGGTTAGCGCTTGCCAGACTTTTTCCGGCGAGTGGCGCAGTTCTCTGACGAGAATGAGCGTCCACTTCTCCCCGTCCTTTCGTACCTGCGCTCCGCTGGCCGGACCCGGTATGTACTGTTCGCGATCCATCATTTTGTTCTCCTTGGCTTCCTTTTCGTTGGCGCGGACTGATCCGCGCGGTTGCGGTTGAGGTGGCGTTCGAGAGCATCGACGTAAGCGGACCAAAACCGGCGGAGCTGCGCCAGCCTGCGATAGAGCTGCATATAATAGCGAGCCAGTAGCCTGTACAGACTGAGGTTTCCGCAGATGTCGTTCAGCACAACACTGGTCGAGCCGATCACGTCGGTGGGGGGCATCGTG
>Ga0066710_100006298_pt1 | contig 11042 bp, 8 predicted proteins | sample GraSoiAngelo_159_FD_79666 | JGI IMG/M metagenome (GOLD analysis project Ga0066710, IMG submission 79666) | Grasslands soil microbial communities from the Angelo Coastal Reserve, California, USA - 14_1009_16_40cm | ecosystem: Environmental > Terrestrial > Soil > Grasslands | place: USA...
ATCGTGAGCCGCTGAGCAGCCCTCAGTCATCGGCTCGTACCCAACCGTAGGCAGCATTGCTGCGCATGCCGCCGCCCTGGAGATATGCGGTCTTCAGCCGTGCCAGCGCGTCCGCAGGAATGGCTTTCCGCTGAGCTTTGACATCAATGCCGTAGAGTCTCGCCGCATTCAGGCCGAGGATCATGGCTTTGTCTTCTTTAGTCAGTTTTTTGTAGCCAAATTTTTCACAGAGTTTGTCGCTGATCTGGAAACGCCTGAATGCATCGATGACCCACTGAGGAGATCCCCACCACAGGCAGTCCGTTCCCCAGACCACGTGATCGGCGCCGTAGTACTTGATGTTCTTCCCCATGCCGTGCATGCACATCTCCGGATGCTCGATCGCAAGCGGACCAAAGAAGCTGCCGATTTCACAATAGACGTTTTTGATCTGCGGATTGCGCCTTTTGACGTCCATTAGCACGCCGTGCCATTCGAAGTCGCCCGTGTTGGGATCGTACTTGTCATTTTCGACCCAGTCCGGCTCGTTGGGCCCGTGCTTTATGGCGGAGTGGTAGATGACGAAAGTCAGGTCGGGATTTTGCAGCGCCGCTTTTTCGACATCCCTGGGGTTGGCAAGGTGACCCAGGGTGCGAGATTGATAGGAGTAGCCTTTGTGCACGCTGAATAATTTCATGCCGAGCTTCCTGGACTGCTCATAGAACCAGGCTGCGTTGTCGTCATCGAGCTGGAATCCCGCGCCGGTCCGGGCGGGATCGGAATGGCAGTACCATTTCCAGGAATCGATGCCGTAGAGCTTCATCTCGCGTTCCATCTGCTCCATCGTCGCGGCCTTGTCGACGCAGTTGGCGGTCTTGTCCCAATAATGATTGGGAGCAAGATTTCCCTGACAGAGCGCTCGTGTCGAACCGGCAAGCTCGTTCAGTTCCTTCTTGCACTGCGACATGAGCCAGCTCGGAAGGATACCGCCGCCCCGCGAGCGGCCCTCCAGCGCATTACCGTTCGCATCTTTCTGATTCTCACGACCCGGAACTCCCGAAATCACGATCATCTCGGTCTCGCTGTCAAAGAACATCTCCTTGACCATGTTCTTGTAGCTGTAGGCCTCCACGTCGTTTTTGAGATTGAAACCCATGTTCTTGATGAATTCCAGGTTGCGAAAGTTGAGCGCCACGCCGTTGGTGAAGTGCGTCTGGACATCGAAAATAAAATATTCCCCCTTCGGCCATTTTTCCTCGTAGGCCTCCGGCTCCATTGTTTCGGCTTCGTCCACGTCCCAGTAGTTGCCGTACACGCGGTTCGCGGCCAGGAAGCAGGTCGCGAGGCCCATTGTGCTGGACATGAAAGCGCGGCGGTCCATGCCAAGCTTCCTGGACTTCTCCTCCGCCATCCGGCCGATCAAATACTCGACCTGCTCCTGCTGGCGGGTCTGGGGCCGGGGAATGAATTACTCGTTGGATACGATCTGGGTCGGCATCGGGGAATCCACACCTTTTTCCAGGTCTCTCAGCGCCTTCCTTATCCACATGGGTTCGGCTCCTTGAAGAAAAACATCCAATTATAGATCCTATGCTCCCTCGGGGAAACTCAAAACTAGGTCTTCTTGGTTACGACGTTCACAAACTCGTCAAGTTTACCCCTAGAAATCCGAAGCTCGAATTTCGAAATCCGAAACAAATTCAAAATCCTAATTTCCAAATCACGAAAATGCACCGCTCGTAGGCTGGCGCGTTTTGAGTTTTGAATTTGGGACATTTGATATTGTTTCGGATTTCGAGCTTCGGATTTCGAGTTTTGTCTCGTCGTGCATCGGCGTTCATCGGCGGCTTCAGACTCTTGGCCACACCTGCTCCTTTCTTCCTTACTATCAACCGCGCCCTGTCGCACCAAAACGCCCGCAATCGCGAGGCCACTAGGGCTTGAGCGCAGATTCGGCTTCCCCCATAATGGGCGCATGGATGTGAGCGTGTTGGGGAGGGTCGGGTACGATCTTTATGCCGAGGACCACCACGTGCCACTCAAGGATGTTCGTCGCTTCTCGCGTTACCTGGGCGGCTCTTCCGCCAATATGGCTGTCGGTCTCAGCCGCCTGGGACTGCGAGTGGGCATCATCAGTTGTGTGGGCGATGACCCTCTTGGATACTACCTGGTCGGGTATCTTGAAGAGCAGGGGGTCGATACCCGGTTTTTGCGCTTGAAGAAAGGATATCTCTCTTCGCTCTGCCTGACTGAAATTTCGCCGCCCGATTCTTTCCCGCAGGTTTTCTATCGCGATCGACCAGCGGACACTCAGGTGGACTTGGGAGAGTCCGAGCGGGAATTCATTTGCGCTACCCGGCTGTTTATCGCAAATGGAACCAGCCTATGTGCGCCTCCTGCCCGGGAGTCCACCTTTCGAGCTCTGGAATGGGCGCACGGCGCGGGAGTTCGCGTCGCGCTGGACATCGATTATCGCTCCAGTTCCTGGAACAGCGCCGCGCAGGCTGGACTCTACGCCCGCCTGGCGCTGCCGTATGTCGACATTCTGATCGGCAATCCCGAAGAGATCAGCATGGTCGCAGAGCGGGACGATCTCGATCACGCGATAGAGAGGCTGCGGGATATTGGTGTGGGACTCGTTGTGGCTAAGATGGGGGCGCTCGGCACCCGCGCGGTCCAGGACGACAGGTCGATCTTTCTCCCTTCCTACCCGATTGACGTGGTTTCCACGATCGGTGCAGGCGACGGATTCGGCGCAGGGTTTCTTTGCGCCCTGCTGCGAGGAATGCCTCTCGAGACGGCGCTCAAGTACGGCAACGCGGCCGCCGCTATTGTTGTCAGCCGGCTGATGTGTTCCGACGCCATGCCCCTGCTCCCCGAAGTCGAGAAATTGATCGCTAGGCACGAATCCATCCAGGCTCAATCGCTTTCATGATTTGTGGAACATGATTTTCATTGGAGTTCCTCATGCCCCAGCTGGCGCACCATCGCGAATGAAAATGGCTTTGATGGTGGTTCTTTCGTGTAATCCGTGGCAGTTTTTTTGGCCACGAATTCCACGGATTACTCTGAGGGAAGGCGGAATTTTCACGAGAGATGCAGCAGCAGAAAAACATCCACGGACAGGCGGAGGAAAAAGCAAAGATGGCAATAGCTGCGGTTCATCCCGAAGCAAAGTTGTTGCTCTATCTGATTGACCAGGCCTTCGACAAACCCGCCTGGCATGGGCCCAATCTCCGCAATTCCGTGCGCGGGCTTTCAGCCGACGAAGCGGCCTGGAGGCCGGCTCCCGGAAGACACAATATCTGGGAGGTAGCGGTCCATGCGGCTTACTGGAAGTACGTCGCGGCGCGGAGACTGACGGGCGACAAGGAGACTGCTTTCCCGCACAAGGGTACCAATTGGTTTTCTCTCCCGCCGCCGCCGGACGAGAATTCCTGGCGAGAGGACATTGCCTTGCTGGAGCAGCTGCATTCCAGCCTGCGCGAGGCGGTCAAGGGAGTGCCCGCCTCCGAACTCTACAAACCGGCTCGAGGCAGCAGACAGATCAACGCTACCCTCATCATCGGGATCGCCTCGCATGACCTTTACCATGCGGGGCAGATCCGGCTTCTGAGGAGATTGCGTGAGAAAGCCTGATCCGTACGGGTGCTTGATACCCGCTTCAGTCACGTCCTGGTATCGGGGTCCGGCTTTCACCGCCCCACTGCTTGGAGCAGAATGACTTCGCAATCTTTGTCGCTTTTGAGATCTCCGCCGGATTGAGCACGATCTTACCCCCGCCACGGCTCTGCAGCCAGCTTGATGCCTTGAGCCCGCGGCTCGCATTTTGGTCCCGAAGACCGATCGTTCCAAGGACAGACAGGGCCTCTGACTGCGTTGGATTTCCGATCCCCGCGTGTCTGAACCAAAGCGCGAGAAGCGTCGCCGCCAGCGCGACCGGCGCTACGGCGCCACGACCACGGGCCGGCAGCTGGCTGCGCAACGCCTCCCAACAGTGCAAATCCAAATGCAGGTAAGGGGCCTCTGTACTCGGTGAAAGAGCGCCGGCGACCACCTCCGGCGCCAGCCCTAGCTGCTGCGCTAACCCGTTAATTGCATCAGCGTCTTGATTGCCCGACGCGCCAGCCCGAAAAGCCGGCCTTGCCTCGTCAGAAGGCACGCTACGGACTTCTGCTTCATGCGCCGCCCTGCCGGCAATCGTGTCGCTCTTTCCTGTATCGATCAGGCTCAGGACGCGCTGCCACAGCTGTGCGTCCTCCACTTCCGCCACGATCACCTCGTTCGCCTTCAATACCACGGATAATCGCGCCTTCAGCGGCGTCTGCTCTTTAGACACGTCATAATCTCCTTCTTGAATGCATACGAAGTCTAATATATAGACGGTGCCGATGTCAAATTGTACAGTCAAGAAAGCGTCTTATTGACGGAAATTAGACAGTTGGCGGCTCAAACTTTCGGTGCCGGCGGAGTGGAAGACGCGGCGAGCGGGAGGATTTTCCGTCCTGCGACTTAACGAGGGTGGAGGGCATGACGGGCCGGCTGCTGCTTGGCAGGTCTTAAGTGTTGTCTAAATCGCAGAATATGACTGCACCAAAGACTTCTCTGGTTGATTGAAAAATCCGGTGACCGGCGCGAATGGCGCTTAGATAGGGATTCCGAGAGGGGCTCCGGCCATCACGAGCGTGGCCGGACCATTGCCCGCCAATACGTGCGGGTGATTCGAGGCGTGCCAGGCACTAAAACAGCTCAGCCACGGATTACACGGAAAACACTTCTCCTTGAATGAGCGAAAATATTTCAGAAAAAATTCCGTGTTAATCCGTGGAATCCGTGGCGAGTTTTTAGAGGAGCGTCATCGCAAGTCCCCCCGCCCCTGCCGGGGCGGGATGGGCAGTTAGGCACGATTTCCAGGGGTTCGCAAACAGCGCTCACCCCTGGCTAAGCTCCTCCCGCTCCTCCGGAGCGGGGAGTTGGAGCCCGCGCATTGCCCGGCATTGGGCGGAGAATTGCCAACTCGGCCGGCTGACTGCCATTCGTGGATATCACCTTTTTTCGCTAGCGCGGGACGCGGACGGGGGCGCCGAGGCGCAGGGATTCGCGCGCGGCGAGTGCGATTTGAAGCGAGAGGATACCTTCTCGAAGGCCGCATTCCGGCTGCCGCCCTTCGGCAACGCAGTCGATGAATTCACTCATCTCCCGTTTATAGGAATCGAGAAATCTCGCTTCGAATCCGCGGATAGCGTCGCGCCGGAAGCCGTCGCGGCCGGCTGCCACGAGCGAATCATCCGCGATCGGACCGATATAGAGAGCGCCGCGTGTCCCCACTATCTCGGTCCGGATGTCGTAGCCGTAAGTGCCGGTGCGGCTCGCCTCGATGTTGCCTATTGCCCCCGAAACGAAAGTCAGGTTGACGACCGCATTGTCGATATCGCCGGCCGTGGAGAGTTGGGGAAAGAGCAGGTTATTCCCTTCGGTGGAGACGCGGACGACCTCGTTTCCCATCAACCAGCGTGCGAGGTCGAAATCGTGAATTGCCATATCGAGAAGTAGGCCTCCGCTCACCTCTGCACGGGCGTATTCGAGGTTCGGTTCCCAGGCATCGCGGGATGTAGCCTTGAATGTGATCGGGTCGCCGATCAGGCCGTCGCGAATTTTCTCGAGCGCATGCCGGTAGGCGCGATCAAACCGGCGCTGGAACCCGATCTGAAAGAGAACGCCGTTGGCATTCACCGACTGCGCGGTCTGAAGGGCTTGATCCAGCGTCAGGGCAAGCGGTTTCTCGCAAAAGACATGCGCCCTGCGAGCGGCCGCAGCGGTAATCAGCGCCGGATGGCTTGCGGGCGGCGTGGAGATCACCAGCGCGTCGGGTGTTTCGTGCTCCATCATTTCCGCGCAGTCCGGATATCCAGGACAACCGTATCTGGTTGTCATCCCATCTAAAACTTCTTTCCGCGCGTCGGAGACCGCCGCGATCGAAACCCTGTCTCCGAATGCCGCAAGATGGGCTAGATGGATCTGCCCCATTCTCCCCAAGCCGACTAGACAAAATCGTAGTCTGTCTGGTGTTTTCATGCCGGAACACGCGAAAACGAGAAAGGATGTACAGGATTCTCGGGATTCAATGATCCTGTCCGTCCTGCTGATGTTTGTGAGAGATGTGGGTCCCGCGCCGCTCAGCGGATGACTTGCTTCTTTTTTTGCTCTTCGTAGAGACGGCGGCGCTCTCTGAAGTTGCCGCGAGCGTCGACTTCCGGTTGCGGCACATCCCACCATCCGCCGTACCCGCCCATCAGGTCGTCCTTTTCGCATTCGAGGTGGATTACGGAGGGCCGGTCAGCGACGCTGCGCGCCAGTTCCAAGGCTCGTGCGAGGGTCGCGCGACTGTCGGCGCGAAGAGCATTGCAGCCCATGCCGCGCGCGATCATCTCGTAATCGACCGGCACGTAGCGCGAGCCCTCGCCGCCTGCGAAATCGAATTCCATCGCGAAATCCTCGAAGCCGCTCCCCTGCTGCAGGTGCCGGATGCTCTGGTTCCCATGGTTGTCGAAGACGACGACGGTGAAGGGAAGGCGCTGCTGGACCGCGGTCACCAGCTCCTGGCTCGCCATCAGAAACGAAGAGTCTCCGACGAAAACGATGATCTCTCTTTCCGGCAGGGCAAGCCTGGCGCCCAGCCCGGCCGCGATCTCGAAACCCATCGTTGAGTAGCCATACTCCATCAGATACCCTTTGCCTTCCGGATCCTTGCTTCTCCAGAGACGGTGCAGATCTCCGGGAAGGCTGCCGGCCGCATTGATCACGACGGATTTGCCGGTCACATGCCTGTTGATGACATCTATGGCCGCCGTCTGATCGATGGGGCTTCTGTCGCGGGAAAGCCAGCTATCCGCGATTTTCAGCCATTTCGACAGAGAATCCCGGATCTCGTGGAAGTATTCGGAGTCGTTGGAATAGCTTGACCCGCTTCCGCTTGCCCGGACTTTCGGCGGACGCCGCGACAGCTCATCGAGCAATGACGACAGTGTTCGCTGAGCGTCTCCCCAGAGCTTGTATGCGCGCTGCTTGCCGACGTCGAAGTGGCAAATGTTGACGTTGATGAATTCCGGGCGCGATGCCCACAACGTATCGTTGCTGGTGGTAAAATCGCTGTACCGGGTTCCTACTCCCAGCACCAGGTCGGCCTTCTGTACCATCTCGGTCCCGCAGGACGTCCCGGTCGGGCCGGCTGAGTACAGATTCAGGGGATGGTCATGGATTATCGAGCCGATTCCGGCCTGAGTGCATACCACCGGAGCACCGATTCGTTCGGCAAATTCCACCAACTGTTTCTGGGCGCCGCTGCGCAGCACGCCTCCTCCCGCGATAATGACGGGCCGTTGCGCGGCGATAATCCGGTCCGCGGCTCCGGCTATTTTTTCCGGGGTTTCGCAGATACGCGGGTAGACGCGATCGACCGGCGCGCAGTAAAGGGACGTGTCAAAATCGGCGGATTCCGCCTGCACGTCCATCGGGAGACAGAGAACGGCGGGCCCTTCGTTGCCGGCTTCCAGCATGGCATCAAAAGCCTCGCGCATTTTGCGCCTGAGCTGTTCGACGCGCGTGACGCGGGTCCAGTATTTGCTCACCGGTTTCAACGCCGAGTTCACCGTGTCGTCGCGGGTCGATTCGAGTTGCTGCAGGACAGGGCCGACTCCGTCGGCGAAGACCTCGCCGGGCAAGAGCAACACCGGCAGGCGGTTGATCCGTGCGGCGGCTGCGCCCGTGACCATATTAGTGGCGCCCGGGCCCACCGAAGTGGTTACCGCCAGCGGCCTGCCTGTGAGCTTTGCATAGGCTGACGCCGCATGCACGGCGCTCTGTTCGTTTTTGACGAGGATGTATTTGATCTGGCCCCGTGCCTGCGCAATGGCCTCGCCCAGCTGAACATTGCCGTGCCCGAAGATCCCCAGGATATGGGTCACGCCTTCGTGGATCAGATAGCGCACCACTGCCTGCCCGCCGGTCATGCGCTCCAGCTTCTGCGCGGGGCGCTCGCGGGCGAGCTCGGCCGCGGGAGTCTCGAGTTGCTTACTCATGGGGTGCTCCTTTGGTTGAGAGTCCAGGCGTGCTCAGGATCGAAGGTGAATCCATTATAGCGATTCCCCTCCAGATGCCGGACAGCCCAGAGATAGTACATGTTGTAGCCCGGCGCGCTTACCTGGCAGTGCGACCGGCAGTTAGTGATCGCCAATAGATCTCCGCCGCGGACCTTGAAAACCTCGTCTCCCAGTTCGCCATATCCGTAACCGTTCGGGGGATCGAATCTGTAGTAATAGATCTCAGGCTGCGGATGGGAGTGTGGAGGATAGGAGCTCCAGCGTCCAGCGAAGTTCACCACCTCCCCGAGCACCAGGTTGCTTTCCTGCGGCCCATTGCCGTCGTCGAAAACCAGCCGAACGATGCGATGACAGGTTTCTTGCAGAATGCCCCTGCCCCGGTGCTCTATTTGTATATCTGTCGCTTCATAGTAGCGCGCCGGAAACTTCCGGGGGTTTCGCGTCTGCACTATGAGCGCTTCGAGCGGAATCTTGCCCGCATTGAATATCTCGATGGAGTTGCCCGCACCGCAGTGGATAACACTCGGCGCCGTCTCAACCCAATTCGGGCGTGAAAATGCCAGCTTCCTGCCGGCGCAGGCAAGGAAACCGGTCCCGGAGAAAGCCAGAACGGCGGTTTCAGAATCAGCGGATCCGATGAGCACCAGCTCCTCAGGGGCGAGCATCCAGGTGCCGAGAGTCATTCCGGTTTCGGGCTCTTGCTCGGCGGACAACACAAGACGGTAGCCTAAATGAGCGTCAGGCCGAAGGTCCGATCGGAGCAATCCCCCGGTCATATGCGATCCCTTTCACAACTTGATAACTTCCTTTAGGTAATTCCGAGAAAGTATTGAACTTTGCAGTGCATTTTGAAGCTGAGTGTGGTCGGTCTCGACAATGGCCCAGCCGGACCAACTCTTGCTGCGGAGAAGTCTGAACAGGGATTCAAAATCAATCGCTCCGCTCCCCAGTTCGGTCCAGACGCCTAGCGCGCACGCCTGCCTGTAATTCATTTTTTCCTCGCGCACGCGTTTAAGAACGGGTTCTTTCACGTCTTTTAGGTGGATTCCGCCCAGGCGAGCGAAGTAACGGTCAATGAAGTCGATCGGGTCTCCGCCGCCAAAAAATATGTGACCCGTGTCCGGGCCGAAACGGACGAGATTCGGATCCGTTATCTCCAGCAAGCGTTCGATTTCGTGCGGGGCTTCCACATAGGTGGCGGCATGCGGATGATAGTAGAGATCGATTCCGTAGCCTTTCCACAGGCGTGCGATCCGCTCCAGGAGACGGCCCATCTGTCCGAACTGGGCCTCACTCAGCGCGACAGCCTCCCCGGGTTTGACACGTCCGGCAATGGCGTGGCGCTCCAGGGGAGAGACCAGGGCGCTGACGAAAATGCACGTTTGTCCGAGGGCTCGCGAAAACTCCGCCTTGTGAACCGCAGCGGATAAAATCCGCTCCTCCTCTTCGGGGAGATAAAAGGGGCCATGGAAGAACCCCGATGCAATCTCCATCCTATAATTATGGACAATGGCGCTGGCATCTTCCGGGCTGATTCCCTCCTCTTCGTCAACGTTCACCGCCTCGAATCCCGCGTCGGATGCCTCGCTGACCCGTTGGGCCGTGGATTTGAAAACCAGGGTATCGGATACGGATAAGGGAGTGGTATCGGCGTTCAAAGCCAGTTTTATCGGACACATGGGCTCCCACCGGGATTTCTCAGACCTTATCTTCGGCATCCAAAGTTGTCAAGTCGATAGGGTAATATGGATAACCGAGGCGACAAGGAAACCGGATTGAAGATCGAGGATGGAGGATTGAGGATCGAGGATAGAAGATTGAACAGTCCCCGGTTTCGCACGTCTATCTTCAATCTTCAATCCTCAATCTTCAGCTTCATGGCCTGGCTTGCGCTGTCGCTAGGTATCGGTTCTACAGGCTGTGGCAAGCGAAATGACGATCCGAATACGCTTCTACTGGCGGTCAATGCCGGCGTCGAAGCAGACGGACTGAAGGTGGCGGCGCGCGGGTATCAGAAGGAGCGTGGGGTGCGCGTACAGGTCATCGAGTATCCCTACCAATCCCTCTTCGAAAAACTCCTGATCGCTCTCAGCAGCCGCTCTTCCAATTACGATCTGGTGATGATCGATGATCCATGGTTTCCGCGCCTGGCGCAGATGGAAGGCTTGCTGTCGCTGGAGGCCTTATACCATGAACGCGGATTAACCGGGCCGGACGGCGATCTCGTCGAAGCCTCGATGGCATTGTGCCGCTCTCCTTACGGCAACGGCACGCTCTATGCTCTGCCCTACGTCGGTAACACCCAACTTTTCTTCTACCGCCGAGATCTGTTCGAGAAGCACGGGCTGCGGGCTCCTCAGACCTGGGATGAGGTTTATCAAAGCGGCAGAGCCATCGGCGGTAAGGAACAGATGTACGGTTATGTCATGAGAGCCGCTCAGGGGAATGCCATCGTATCCGACTTCATGCCGCTCTTCTGGGCTTTCGGCGCAGAAATGTTCGACAAAAATGGGCGTCCGCATCTGGACAGCCTTGAATCCATAAATGCCCTCGAGTTCATGCTTAAACTCGCTGGGATTGGGCCGCCAGGTTACGTGAATTTCAACGCTGACGAAGTGGGGGCGCACCTTCTGCAGGGGACCGCGCTGATGGCCATTAACTGGCCCGCCTGGATCCCGGCTTTCGACGATCCGGCACGCTCGAGAGTCGTGGGCAGGATCGATTTCCTGCCCATGCCTGCGCAGAAAAAACCGGGAGCGTCGTCGATCGGCAACTGGCTCCTCGCGATTCCTCGCGCATCCCGCAAGGCGCGCGCGTCATTCGAGTTTCTGCTATGGGTCACGAGCAGGGAACAAATGCGCGTGTCGGCGCTGGCGGGAAACCCGCCTACTCGGAAGAGCGTCTTTGAGGATAAGGAGCTGATCGCGCGCTTTCGTTCTTACCCGGTCCAGTATCAGGCGCTGG
>Ga0066710_100006299_pt1 | contig 11042 bp, 7 predicted proteins | sample GraSoiAngelo_159_FD_79666 | JGI IMG/M metagenome (GOLD analysis project Ga0066710, IMG submission 79666) | Grasslands soil microbial communities from the Angelo Coastal Reserve, California, USA - 14_1009_16_40cm | ecosystem: Environmental > Terrestrial > Soil > Grasslands | place: USA...
GAGAGCAAGGGCACGGCGACTCGCCAGCGGTATGGCATCAAGGCCTATGTGGCCGGCAAGACCGGCACCACGCAAGACAACACCGACGGCTGGTTCATCATGATGAACCCGCAGATGGTGGCCGGGGCCAGGGTCGGCTTTAACGACAACAGCGTGACGATGGGCTCATGGGGGCAGGGCGCCCGCAGCGCGCTGCACATGGTGGGGGAGGTTTTTCAGCAAGCATTTCGCAACCGCTGGCTGGACCAGAACGCTGAATTCGACATTCCGCGCCCGCGGCCAGAGCAGCGCCGCGACGACCCGATCGGGGAGATCGTGAACGGTCTGCTGGGCAGGATCTTGCGGCAGCTGCGGATGAACTGACTGCAAATGCTATAGAAAATGTAGCTACTAGCGCCCGTGTTTACCGGGTCAGGGGTCAGTCTCTTTACAAACAAACAGCCGACAAGGCGGCATGAGCAGCAACGCGTAGCGGAGAAAACACGATAGTGATGACGTCACTATGGGCGCGCTTGTTCGGCCAGGGTGCGCAAAGGCTGCTGTGTTACTGTTGGCTTCTGACCTGCCGGAGCCGCTCCATGCCACGCTTTCTTCTTGACGAAGCCCATATCCACCCCGCCATCCGCAGCAAGATTGCGGGGCATCAGCAGGCCATCGTGCAGGAGGTGATCACGGCGATCAGGGACAACGACGTGGTCGTGGTGGGAATGGGGATGAACCCTTTTCCCAGAAAGGCGTGCAAGGCGCTGGACGATGCCGGGCAGGCTTACCAGTACCTGGAATACGGCAACTATCTGAACACCTGGCGCGAGCGCAATGCGCTCAAGATGTGGACCGGCTGGCCGACCTTTCCGATGGTGTTCGTCAAGGGCACTCTGGTGGGCGGCGCTGCGAATTTACAGGCGCTGATCGACAGCGGCGAGTTGAAAAAGATGCTGGCATAAACTTCGTCAGGCACCAATAGCCTCTGCGCTGGTAGGGGCTGTCAAAATACTGCCCAGCCCTCCGGGCGCTCCCGCCGCCGTCCTACAGCGCCGCGCTGAACTCGACGCTAGACTCGCCCCTGATGAAAATTGACCTGACCCGTTTCAAACCCCTTGCCGCTGAAATCCTTCGCCGCGTCCGCCATCCCACCCGGCGCGGCATCGCTCTGTCGCTGGCCGCCTTGCCGGTGCTGTTGCTGCTGTACGTTTTAATCCTGATTCCCTTTACCCCGAGCATCGGGGATGTCAGAAAGGCCAAGTTGCAGCAGCCTGCGATGGTGCTCTCTGCCGACGGCAAGGAGCTGGCCGTGTTCCAGCGCACCAACCGTGACTGGGTGAAGCTTGCCGACATTTCCCCGAATGTGGTGGCCGCGCTGATCTCTACCGAGTACCACCGCTTTTTCGCGCACCATGGCATCGACTTCACGCGTACGGCCTCGGCGGTGCTGCACACCTTCTCTGCGGACGCCCACGGCAGCTCGACCATCACGCAGCAGCTTGCCCGCAACCTCTACCCCGAGCAGGTTGGCCGCGCGCGCAGCTTGACGCGCAAGCTCAAGGAGGTCATCACGGCGCTGAAGATCGAGGCCGTCTATACCAAGAACGAGATTCTGGAGAGCTACCTCAACACGGTGCCGTTTCTCTACAACGCCTACGGCATCGAGATGGCGGCCCGCACCTACTTCGACAAGTCGGCCGACGAGCTCGATGTGCTGGAGAGCGCCACGCTGATCGGCATGCTCAAGGGCACGAGCTACTACAACCCGGTGTTGAACCCCGAGCGCGCCGTGCAGCGCCGCAACACCGTTCTGGGCCAGATGGTCAAGCACCAGAAGCTGGACGCCAGGAAGCTGGCGGTGCTGAAGAAAAGGCCGCTCAAGATTGATTTTGAGCGGCAGACCGAGCCGCTGGGCCCCGCGCCGCATGTCACCCAGTACTTGCGCCGGTGGCTGATCGAATGGGCCGACCGCCACGACTACAACATCTACGCCGACGGGCTGGTGGTGCGCACCACCATAGACTCGCGGCTGCAGAAGCTGGCCAACCAGGCGGTGGCGCGCCAGGGCAACAGCCTGCAGGGCGTGGCCAACGCAGAGTGGGGGCCGCGTGCGTGGGGTGCCAAAAAGGATTTGCTGAATGCCTTCGTGCGCGAGACGCGCGAGTACAAGGCCGCACGCGATTCGGGCCTGACGGACACGCTGGCCCTGAAGCAGGTGCAGGCTGATCGGGCCTTCATGCAGGCGCTGCGGCAGGACAAGACGCGCTTGCAGGCCGGCTTTGTGGCGCTGGACCCGGGCAACGGCCATGTGATGGCCTGGGTCGGCAGCCGCGACTTTCGCCTGGACCCCTTCGACCATGTGCAGCAGGCGCGCCGGCAGCCCGGATCGACCTTCAAGCCTTTCGTTTACGGCGCCGCGTTTGAGCAGGGCGCCAGCCCCAGCGACAGTTTTGTGGACGAGGCCGTGGAGATCCCGCTGGGCGGCGGCGCGGTCTGGCGGCCCGGCGATGGCGGCGCGCCCAGCGAGCAGTCCATGAGCCTGCGCGACGGCTTGGTGTACTCCAAAAACACCATCACCGCCCAGGTCATGCAGACCGTGGGCCCGGCGCGGGTGGCCAAGCTGGCCCAGGCCATGGGCGTGCGGCAAAGCAAGCTTGAGCAGGTGCCCTCGCTCGCGCTCGGAACCAGCCCGGTGACCTTGAAGGAAATGGTCTCGGCCTACAGCACCCTCGCCAACAGCGGCAGCTACATCGAGCCGCTGCTGGTCACGCGTGTTGAAGACCGCAACGGCAAGGTGCTCGAAACGTTTCAGGCCAAAGCGCCGGAGCAGGCCCTGTCCGTCGCCGCCGCGCAAACGCTGGTCGACGTGATGCGCGGCGTCATCGACAGGGGCACCGGCGCCGGCATTCGCAGCCGCTTCGGCATTCAGGCCGACGTGGCGGGCAAGACCGGCACCACCCAGGACAACACCGATGGCTGGTTCATCCTGATGCACCCGCAACTGGTGGCGGGCGCCTGGGTCGGCTTTAACGACAACCGCGTGACGCTGAGCGACTACTGGGGCCAGGGCGCGCACAGCGCGCTGCCCATCGTCGGCGACTTTTTTCAGCAGTCGCTGCGGTCCCGCGTGGTCGATCAGGGCGCGCGCTTTGCCGTGCCGACAGGGGCTGGCTCGCTAGACCCGGTGGCGAGTCCAGCGAATGACTGGTTCAACAGCCTGTTCCCTTCGGGCACCGCGTCGCAACCGGCACCAATTCCCGAGGCCGAAGGCGGCTTGAAGCCCGAGGCGGCCTTGCCATCGATACCGGCCACACCGCCGGAAGTTGTTTTGCAGCCGGTGCCTCAGCCCGCCATAGCGCCAGACCGCGGCGGCATCCCCATCCTGCGTGAGTCAGGGGTGCCCGAAAACGCTGGCAACAGCCTCTGACTCCAACCCTGCGGCCGGGCCAGTCAAAAAAACCAGCTTCACGAGCCTGCAGGCCCGGAACTCACGCGGCCACCGCCCGCCGAAGCGCGCTTGCCCGGGCCAGTGCGGCCTGCTTGCATGCACAATTGCAAACCATGCTGATTCACCCTCAAATCAATCCCGTCGCCCTGCAACTCGGTCCGCTGGCCATTCACTGGTATGGCCTGACCTACCTGGTGGCCTTTGGCCTGTTCTTTTTTCTGGCCACCCGGCGGCTGCGGCACCAGCCCTATGTCTCCATCACCGGCCCCGGCGCCTGGTCACGCAGGGACATTGAAGACATGCTGTTTATGGGGGTCATGGGCGTGGTGATCGGCGGGCGGCTGGGTTATTGCCTGTTTTACAAGCCGGGCTACTACCTCGCGCATCCGCTGGAGATTCTGGCGGTCTGGCAGGGCGGCATGAGCTTTCATGGCGGCATGCTGGGGGTGCTGGCCTCGCAGTTCTGGTTTGCGCGCACGCGCCAGCGGTCCTGGCTGCAGCTGATGGACTTCGTTGCGCCTTGCGTGCCCACGGGGCTGGCGATGGGGCGTGTCGGCAACTTCATCAATGGCGAGCTGTGGGGCCGTTTCAGCGCCCCGGATTTGCCTTGGGGCATGGTGTTTAAAAACAGCGGTTCGATGCTGCCGCGCCACCCGTCGCAGGTCTACCAGTTCCTGCTGGAGGGCCTGCTGCTGTTTGTGCTGCTGTGGCTGTATGCGCGCCAACCGCGCAAGACGGGGCAGGTCTCGGGGGCCTTTCTGCTGGGCTATGGCGTGTTCCGCTTCATTGCCGAGTTTTTCCGCGAGCCCGACGACTTTCTCGGCATTCTGGCCCTGGGCATGAGCATGGGCCAATGGCTGTGCGTTCCCATGATCGTGGGTGGCGCCGGCCTGTGGTGGTGGGCTTCACGGCAGGCTGCTTCCGCGCCGGCGGCGCCCGCCTGAGCGGGTTGAACTGCGGGGGGTGACGGCTCGTCTCCCGCCCCGCGCAGAAGGCCGGTGCGACTGGTCGACCGGTTTTTACCGGCTGTTGCTTTTTTGGTCGCAGGGGGGCAGACTGATACGCGACGTACCGATTTCGCCGCCCCTTGCCAGGGGGGCTGAAAGCGAGCGCAGCGATGAAAGAAAAAGAGCTTCGACTGGCCGTCGTTTTCTTCGGCGGCGTATCGTTGGCGATTTACCAGCACGGTATTAACCGCGAAATCCTCAATCTGGTCAGAGCGTCAAAAATCTGCCACAGGGATAAATCCTACGAAGGCGATGAGAAATCAGCTGCTGGCTTTCATGACTATTACCCGGATGAGCCGGAAAGCTCGACCGGAGACATCTACCTCGAATTTCTGAAAGCCCTTGGGCGCGACATTGATCTTCGGGTCATCGTCGACGTCATAGCGGGAGCCTCTGCGGGGGGCATCAACGGCGTGGCCCTGGCCACGGCACTGGCCCATGACCTGAGTCTGGCGCCGGTCACCGACATGTGGCTGACCGAAGCCGACATGCTCAATCTGCTGGCGCCCGAGGGCAGGGCGCGACTCTGGAGCAAATGGTATTTCTTGCCGTTGCTGCGCCCCTTGCTGACCCGGCTCGACCGCGAAGGCTTGCTGCCCGGCAAAGCCGACGCCGAGATGAAGGAGCGGATCTCGGTTCTTCTGCGCTCTCGCTGGTTCAGGCCGCCGCTGGACGGTCGCCGCATGACCATGCTGATGCTGGATGGCCTCACGGCGATGGGGAAGTCCGGCCTGGCTTCGGAATCGCTGTTGCCCACGGGGACAAGGCTTGACCTTCTGGTCACCGCGACCGATTTCAGGGGGCTCGAGCGACAGATTTTCATCCACGACCCGCCGGTCGCACATGAAAGGGAGCATCGCCAACTTCTGCGCTTCAGCCTGGACCATCGCAGAACCGGACATCTGCAGAGCGACTTCGATGTCGACAATCTCCCGTCTCTGGCCTTTGCATGCCGCGCCTCGGCTTCATATCCCGGGGCCTTTCCGCCGGCCCAGATCCGTGAGATCGACGACATTCTGGCCGAACGCCACAGGCCATGGCCGGCGCGCACCCACTTCCTGGAGCGCAATTTCCGGCGCTACCGTGAGCAGGGCGAAAACCCCGAGGACGCGGTGCTGGTCGACGGCAGCGTTCTGGACAACAAGCCGATCACGGCCTGCGTGGAGGCCATCCGCACCCATGGCGCCTTCCGCGAAGTGGATCGCCGCCTGATCTACATAGACCCGCGTCCCAGTCGCGACAAAGTGGCGGCAGGCAGGGGCGTTCCGGGTTTTTTCGCCACTTTGCGCGGGGCGCTCTCGGACCTGCCTCGCCACGACCCCGTCTACAACGAACTGGCGGTGATCAGTCGCTACAACCGGCAGGCGCGGCGCTTGAAGGCTGCGATCCTCGACGCGCGCGCCCATGTCGCGAGGATGATCGAAGACTTGACCGGGGGCGGTCTCCGGGGCCAGTTCACGACCGACGACTTGCGGCACTGGCGGCTCTCATCCACCCAGGTGCTGTCCGGCACGGCGATCGTCTATGACGCCTGGATGCGTTCTCTTGTTCTTGAAGGCGTAGATTTCATCGTTCAGGTCATTGTCAGTGCCTGCCAGTACGCCATAGATTCGCGGGAAGCGCGCCGCGTCCAGGAGACCGTCGAGGCATGGGCCAGAAATCAGGGAATCATCGCCGCCAGCTACTCGATGCCGCAAGATATTTACGAGTATTCCGGGTTACCGAAGTTTGCGAGAATCGTTGGGGATTTTGGCGTTATTTACAAAAAGAGGCGATTGAATTTTGTTCTGCATGAAATCAATGATCTCTATCACGATACTCAGGCGGATGATTCCGGTGCGCCCAATCCTGAATCCCTGGATCTTTTGAAGATAAAGGTGCAAAGATGTCTTGACGATTTGTCGGTTTATGACGATATCGGTTGTTTGAGTCGTCAGGCCGTTTCCATGTGTCGAAAGTTGTTCGTTGGGAGGTTTGCCGATGAAAAGGCAAACATGATTTCTGCCGGTATCGATTTTCTTGGCCAGGACGACATCGATGAAATATCGAAACTGGTCGCCAGGCTGGGCGGGGAATGCGACATGGAGCGGTCAATGGACAATGCGGATGCCGTGCTGGCATCTCCATTGCTTCTGAATCTCGGTGAGCGCAGTCGCATTGCGATACTCACCGGATACCTCGGCTATTTTTACTGGGACATCATCCTGCGTCCAACGGCCAGCGCCCTGTCATTGGACGCAGGCCCGGTGGAGGAAATTCTGATAGACCGCGTCAGCCCCGAAGATGCGACCACCATCACGCTCTATGATCAAAAGAGTGCTCTGCAAGGCGGGTCATTCGCCGGCTTTGGCGGTTTTCTCAGCCGGTCGATCCGTGAAAATGACTATTTGTGGGGCCGGCTCCACGCGGTGGACCGGCTCTTCGATATTCTGGACAGCACGGTTCCGGCGAACAGGCGCGGCGATTTCGATATCGCCGCCCTGAAAAAACGTGCGTTCGGGAATGTGCTTGAGGAGGAGGCCAAGCGGCTCAGGTTCATCCCGGAGTTGATGGCTCAGCTCAGGGAGGCCATCGCACGCCTTTGAACCGATCCATGGACGCCATCGCCGCCGCTTGCCGGCGGTCCTCGTGTCGTCTGCTGGCGCCGGGGTGGGGACAGGGTTTGTCCGGGTGAAACAAGACTTGCAGTCACGCGTCGGCCTCTTCATAATTACGCGTAATTACTTGAAATTACAGCCGTGACTTGCGGCGGTGATGGAAAGTCCGACAGGCTCCTTGTTGACCATAAAGGAATCCATGCCATGCGTCTTGTCCAGAGTTCATTGCACCAGGAAGTTGCCGACACCTTGCGCGAGCAGATCTTTGCGGGCCAGTTGGCGCCGGGCAGCTTTCTGGATGAGGTCGCCCTGTGCGAGCGGCTGGAAATCTCCCGCACGCCGCTGCGCGAGGCGCTCAAGGTCTTGACCGCCGAAGGGCTGCTGCGCCACGAGCCGCGGCGCGGCTGCTTCGTCAATGAGGTGACCGAGCAGGACCTGGACGATATTTTCCCGGTGATCGCGCTGCTCGAAGGGCGCTGCGCCTATGAGGCGGCGCGCAATGCCAGCGATGCCGACCTGGCGGCGCTCACCACTCTGCATGAGCGGCTGGCCGGCCACGCGCAGGCCGGCCGCATCAATGACTATTACGCGGTGAACTTCGCGATTCATGAAGCGATTATTTTGCTGGCCAACAACCGCTGGCTGGCGCAGGCGATTGCCGATTTGCGCAAGATCTTGAAGCTGGCCCGCTTGCAGTCGCTGCAGGCGCCGGGCCGGCTGGCGCAAAGCCTGTCCGAGCACATGACCGTGTTTGCCGCGCTGAAGAGCCGCGACAGCGAAGGCGCCGAGGCCGCCATGCGCACCCATTTGACGCGCCAGCGCGAAGCCTTGCGCGAGCTGGCCCGCAACCAGCGTTCGCGGGTGGCATCATGAACGCCGCAGACTGGCTTAACCGCAGCGTGTCGCGTCTTGCCGGCGAAAAAAATACGGAAAAAGTGGCCGTATCCCCCGTGCCGACGGCGCAGACAGCTCCTAAAAAGATAGCGACTGCAACCTTGCCCGAGGTCTTGCCGGCAGGCCGCTCCACCCGTGAGCGGCTCAAGGCCACGCTGCGGCAAAAGGAGGAGGCCCTGTCGCCGCGCGTATTGCGCCGCACCCTGGAGGAGTTGAAGGCGATTGTGGACCCGCAGGTCAGCGAGGTCGAGGGCGGGCGCCGGGCCAAGGGCGTGGCCGGCTGGTATGCCGGCGCCGCCCTGAACGAGCGTCGCGACATGTGGCTGCTGATGAGCGAGCAGTTCGTCGCCGATGCGCACAAGGTCAAGCTGGCGCAAGCCCAGTTTGCCGCCGCGGTAGGGACGCCCGATGAGGCGGTGGCCGAGGTCCGTTATCGCCGCGCCACGGTGTCGCCGCGCCGGCGTTTGCTGCAGCGCTTCAGTGCCTTCCCCGAGGGCATCCGCTTCCTGGTGGACATGCGTGCCGACATGCTGCCTTACCTCAAGGCGGACAAGCGTCTGCACGCCCTCGACGTCGAGATGGAGTACATGTTCTCGACCTGGTTTGACGTGGGTTTTCTGGACCTGCGCCGCATAAGCTGGGATTCGCCCGCGTCGCTGATCGAAAAGTTGATCAAGTACGAGGCGGTGCATGACATCAAGAGTTGGGCCGATGTGAAGAACCGGCTCGACAGCGACCGCCGCTGCTATGGCTTTTTTCATCCCCGCCTGCCCGACGATCCGCTGATTTTTGTGGAAGTCGCCCTGATGGATACGATTGCCGGCAGCATCACGCCCCTGCTCGACGAATCGGCTGATGCGGCCGACTTGAACAGAGCCACCACCGCGATTTTTTACTCCATCAGCAACACGCAGCTGGGCTTGCGCGGCGTGAGTTTTGGTGACTCCCTGATCAAGCGCGTGGTCGAAACGCTCAAGGAAGAGTTTCCAAGGCTCAAGACCTTGGCGACGCTGTCGCCGATTCCGGGCTTTCGCAGCTGGCTGGGCAAGCATGCGACCACCATGCTCGAGAAGCTCGACGACAAGGCGCGCGTGACGCTGGGCCGGGCCCTGGGGTTTGAGCCGCCCAGCGCGGGGCATTTGCTGCGTGCCGCCGACGATGCGCTGAACCTGGCCGAGAAATCGCCCGTGCGCTTGATGCTGCTGCAATGCGCGGCGCATTACCTCGGGCAGGCACTGGAAGAGGGCAAGCCCATCGATCCGGTGGCGCGTTTTCACCTGGGCAATGGTGCGCGCGTCGAACGGCTCAACTGGGCCGGTGACCCCTCGCCCAAAGGCCTCAAGCAGTCTTACGGCCTGATGGTGAATTACCTTTACGACCTCAAGCGCCTGGACAAGCACCGGGCCTTGCTGGCGCAGGGAAAAATACCGGTGTCCAGCAGCATTGAGGACTTGCGTATCTAGAACTTATTCGTGCGCCCGGTTTAACCGCGCGCCTGGTTGGGTTCGGTTTGGTGTGATTGCGTTTTTTTGATTCAACAACGACAGGAGACAACAATGACATTCAGCTTTGAAGCAAAGGCTTCCCGGCGCGAGGTGCTGCGCGCCGGCGCGGCCGGCCTTGCAGCGCTTTCCCTGAGCAGCCGGGCCCAGTCGGGCTGGCCCGCCCGGCCGGTCACGGTGGTCGTGCCTTTCCCGGCCGGTGGCGGCACCGATGCCTTTGCCCGGCCCTTGTCGAGCCAGTTTGCCCGCTTGACCGGCAAGCCGCTCATCATCGACAACCGCGGCGGCGCCGGCGGCACGCTGGGGGCCAGCATTGCGGCCAAGGCGCAACCCGACGGCTACACGCTGTTCATGGGGGCGGTCCACCACGCCATTGCGCCGTCCATGTATCCCAGGCTGGACTACGACATCCAGAAGGATTTTGTGCCGCTGGCCCTGATGGCCAACGTGCCGCAGGTCGTGGTGGTCAACCCCAAGCGTGCCGAAGCGCAAAACCTCCAGGCCTTTATCGAGTACGCCCGCAAAAACCCGGGCAAGCTCAACTACGCCTCTGCCGGTGCCGGCACGTCGCACCATCTGGCCGGCGAGCTGTTCAAGCAGCAGACCAAAACCTTCATCACGCACATTCCTTACCGCGGTGCCGGCCCGGCCTTGCAGGACCTGATCTCCGGCAATGTCGACATGATGTTTGACGGCTTGGGCTCTTCTGCGGCGCATATCAAGGGTGGCCGCATCAAGGCCCTGATGGTCTCAGGCAGCAAGCGCAACCCGGCCTTCCCGGATGTGCCTTGCGCCGCCGAGGTCGGCCTGCCGGAGTACACCGTGACCACCTGGTATGGCATGTGGGCCCCCAAGGGCACGCCGGCCGATGTGCAGGCGCGCATCGTGGAAGTGCTGCACAGGGCGGCCGCCACCGATGAACTCAAGGCCATCTGGGCCAACAATGGCGCGGAGTTTGGCAACCTGACACCGCAGCAGTTCGGGGCTTTTGTCAGCGCTGAAGTCAAGCGCTGGGCCGCCGTAGTCAAGGAATCCGGGGCCAAGCTGGAATGACGGGTCAGGTTCAACTGGCGACCGAAGGCGCGCTGGCCCTGGTCACCCTGTCGCATCCGGCCAGGTTCAACGCCATGTCGCGTGCGATGTGGCGTGAGCTGCGCGCCGTGTTTGAGGCCCTGCCGCAAAACAGTGCGCTGGGCTGCGTGCTGATCCGGGGGGAGGGCGGGCATTTTTGTGCCGGGGGCGACATCTCTGAATACGCCGGGTTTCGCTTTGCCGAGGCCACGCTGCGCGACTTTCATGAAAACGAGGTCTGGGGCGGCCTGCAGGCCATGCTGGACTGCGACCTGCCCATCGTCGCCCAGATCGAGGGCAACTGCATGGGCGCGGGCCTTGAAATTGCCAGTTGCTGCGACTTGCGGCTGGCCAGCGTTAGCGCCCGCTTTGGCGCGCCGATTGCCAGGCTGGGCTTTCCGATGGCACCGCGCGAGGCGGCGCTGGTCATGCGCGCCGTCGGCGAGCTGACGGCACGCGAGATGCTGCTCGCGGCGGCGCTGCTGGATGCGGCCGAGATGAAGCGGCGCGGCTTTCTCAACGATGTCGTTGCGGCGGGCGA
>Ga0066710_100006300_pt1 | contig 11042 bp, 8 predicted proteins | sample GraSoiAngelo_159_FD_79666 | JGI IMG/M metagenome (GOLD analysis project Ga0066710, IMG submission 79666) | Grasslands soil microbial communities from the Angelo Coastal Reserve, California, USA - 14_1009_16_40cm | ecosystem: Environmental > Terrestrial > Soil > Grasslands | place: USA...
CACCAGTGCGGCCTGCCGAAGCTGATGGCGCTCGAGCTCTTCAAGCCGTTCATCATGAGCCGGCTCGTCGAGCGGAAGTCCGTCCAGAACATCAAGGCGGCGAAGAAGTACGTCGACTCGATGGTTCCCGAGGTCTGGGACGTTCTCGAGGAGGTCATTGCGGAGCACCCGGTGCTGTTGAACCGCGCACCGACGCTGCACCGTCTCGGCATCCAGGCTTTCGAGCCCGTGCTCGTCGAGGGCAAGGCGATCCAGGTCCACCCGCTCGTGTGCCACGCGTTCAACGCGGACTTCGACGGCGACCAGATGGCCGTGCACGTGCCGCTGTCCGCGGAGGCGCAGGCCGAGGCGCGGATCCTGATGCTGTCGGCGAACAACATCCTCTCGCCGGCCTCGGGTCGCACCCTCGCCGAGCCGACGCAGGACATGGTCCTCGGGTCGTACTACCTGACCTACACCGACAAGGACCTGAGCAAGCTCGACGTGACGAAGCTCGATCCGCGCCCGTCGCGGTTCCGCGGGGAGGACGAGGTCGAGTTCGCGCTCGGCGCGAAGCAGCTCCTCCTGCAGGACACGATCGAGTACCGCTGGGGCGACGAGCTGCTCGTCACGACCGCGGGCCGCGTGATCTTCAACGCCGAGATCGGCCGCGCGCTGGCGGAGGCCAGCGGCGACCGCGAGGGCAGCGAGGTCGGTCGGCACACGTACGTGAACCGCACGCTCTCGAAGAAGGAGCTCGGCGCGTTCATCTCCGACCTCGTCAACCAATACGGGGCCCACACCGTCTCGGTCGTGCTCGACACGATCAAGACGCTCGGCTTCAAGTACGCGACGCAGGCCGGCGTGACGATCTCGAAGAACGACATCGTCATCCCGCCCAACAAGGAGAAGATCCTCGCTGAGTACGAGGAGCGGGTCGGCAAGGTCGAGCAGGCCTACGAGCGCGGTCTCATCACCGAGGCCGAGCGCCACGAGTCGATCGTCAACATCTGGACGGAGGCCACGGATACGGTCGCCGACGCGATGCAGGCGAACCTGCGCGAGCTGAATCCGATCTTCATGATGGCCAACTCGGGCGCTCGCGGCTCGTTCACGCAGCTGCGTCAGCTCGCCGGCATGCGCGGCCTGATGGCGAATCCGAAGGGCGAGATCATCGAACGCCCGATCAAGGCCAACTTCATGGAAGGCCTGTCGGTGCTCGAGTACTTCATCTCGACGCACGGCGCCCGCAAGGGTCTCGCCGACACGGCCCTGCGGACGGCCGACTCGGGCTACCTGACGCGGCGTCTCGTCGACGTCTCGCAGGACGTGATCATCCGCGAGGAGGACTGCGGCACCGAAGAGGGCGTGCAGCTCCCGATCAACGTCCCCGAGGGTCTGAACAAGAGCCTCACCGGACGCACGCTGGCCGAGGATGTCCACAAGCCCCTCGCCTCGGGCAAGCCGGGCAAGACCCTTCTTGCCGAGCGCGGCGAGGAGCTGACGATGCCGCGGCTGCGGGAGATCATCTCGCAGCTCGGCGAGCACGCCGACACCGTCACGACGCTGCCGGTCCGCTCGGTGCTGAAGTGCAAGGCCGACACGGGCGTGTGCCGCGCCTGCTACGGCACCTTCCTCGCCACCGGTGAGATGTGCGAGATCGGCGACGCGGTCGGGATCATCGCCGCGCAGTCGATCGGCGAGCCGGGCACGCAGCTGACGATGCGGACCTTCCATACGGGCGGCATCGCCGGCGCGGACATCACGCACGGCCTGCCGCGCGTCGTCGAGATCTTCGAGGCGCGGAACCCGAAGGGCGCCGCGGCCCTCGCCGAGATCGGCGGTCGCGTCGACATCGAGGAGACCGAGCGCGGCCAGATTCGGATCGTGATCGTGCCGGACGGCGTCGACGAGAAGGGCGAGCCGCTCCCCGAGAAGGAGTACCTCGTGCCGCGCCGGACCCGCCTGCTCGTCACGAAGGGTCAGGTCGTCGAGCCGGGCGACGCGCTCCACGAGGGCTCGCTCAACCCCGCCGACCTGCTGCGGCTGAAGGGCTACACGGCGACCGAGCTGTACCTCGTCGGCGAGGTGCAGAAGGTCTACAAGTCGCAGGGCGTCGAGATCCACGACAAGCACATCGAGCTGATCGTCCGGCAGATGCTGAAGAAGGTGCGGGTCGAGAACGCCGGCGACGCGGAGCTCCTGCCGGGTCAGCTCGTCGACAAGCTCGTGCTCGACCGTGAGAACGCGAAGGTGAAGAAGGGCAAGAAGGAGCAGGCGACGTACGAGCCGCTGATCCTCGGGATCACGAAGGCGTCGCTCGCGACCGAGTCCTTCCTGTCCGCCGCCTCCTTCCAGGAGACGACGAAGGTGCTGACCGACGCCTCGATCGAGGGGAAGGTCGACCGGCTGCTCGGCCTGAAGGAGAACGTGATCATCGGCAAGCTGATCCCGGCGGCGACCGGCCTCAAGCGGTACCGGAACATCGAGATCGGCCCGTCCGGCGCCGTCCCCGCGTCTGCGTACACGCGGCCGGAAACGGAGGCGGAGCTGCTCGCGGCGCTCCAGGAGATCGACGGCGACGGCCTGCAGGGCCTCAACATCGACTTCGGCGGCGGGCCGGACCCGACGGACGACGGGCCGCGCGGGAAGCGCGACGCGATCGAGGCCGAGGAGGTCCCGGAAGTGGACTCTCCGCTCGACAACGAATAGCCCGGGTCTCGTAAGGAACCCGTAAAGGGGGACGGCGGCCAGCCGTCCCCCTTGCTAGTTAAGGGAGCGTCGTGAAGAAGGCCGCCCTCGTTCTTCTCGCCTGTGTCGCGCTGCTCGCACCCGGGCGCGCCGACGCGGCCAAGCGTCCCGCGCCCGCGTACGCGAGTACCTGCGGGCTGCCGGCGGTCTCGCCGATGTGGATCGACTACGGCTGGCCGGACATGGTCTCCACCTTCGCGCGGCCGGGCATCGTCCTCACGACGACCGGGGCCGCGTTCACGGAGCAGCTGAGGGCGGCAGGCGTTCCCGCGGTCTTCTTCGACCTCAACTTCAAGAACCGCGTCGGCCAGCCGTCGGACCCGACCGATCCGTCGACGATGGTCGACCGCGCGAACCGGCTCTTCGACTACGCGGTCCAGCAGGCCGGCTGCCCGACGCCGACGATCGTCGAGAACGAGCTCTTCGGCGCCGGCCTCGTAACTCCGTGGTCGGACACGAACACGACCTACCGCGCGAACGTGCTCACGTTCCTCCAGCAGCTGGCGAGCCGCGGCGCGCATCCGGTACTGCTCGTGAACAGCCCGCCCTACACGGCGAATGAGGCGGGCGACTGGTGGCGCTCGGTCGCGGCCGTCTCCGACATCGTCCGCGAGGACTACGTGCCCGCGACGATCGTCTGGAAGCAAGGCGCGACGCTCGGCGGCCGGACCCTCCGCAACGCGTACCGCAGGAGCATCCAGGACTTCACCTCGATCGGGATCGAGCCGCAGCACGTCGGCGTGATGGTCAGCTTCTCGACGACGCCCGGCTTCGGCGGCCGCAACGGCCTGCAGCCGACGAGTGCGTGGCTCCAGGTCGCGAAGTGGCAGGCGCTGTCGGCGCAGGCGATCGCTGCCGAGACGGGCATCTCGTCGGTCTGGACGTGGGGCTGGGGACAGTGGACGGCCGCCGAGCAGGATCCGGACAAGCCGCTTGCGGCGTGCGTCTGGCTCTGGACGCGCGACCCCGGGCTCTGCGATGCGACGGCCCAGGCCGGGTCGGACTTCGACGCGTCGCGCACCGAAGGCCAGGTCCGGCTCCCGGCCGGCGTCCAGTGCCTCGTCGATGGCCGCGCGCTGTCGAACGACGCGATCCAGAAGCTCCAGCTGATGACCGGCGACCGGGACACGGCCTTTACCGGTCTCTACGAGCGGCTCGTCGAGAGCAAGCTCGCACCCGTCTCGGGCCGGGCGATTCTCGCGGCGGAGCAGTACGTGATCGCGACGCGGTTCAACCGCTCGCAGACGGCGTACGCGGCGGCGCTGGCGCAGGCGCACGCGACCGTGCAGATCGCCCGCGGGATCCTCGGCGACGAGCTGCGCCGCTCGCGAATCGAGCTACGCCTTCCGGGGGGCTCGCCGTCGGCCGGCGCGGTGGAGTCGTTCTACACGTCCTATCCGGACCTGCTCGCGCGCTCGGTGCAGGCGAAGAAGACGACGCCGTGGCTGCCGTACGGGAAGACGCGAGGCCTGATCCTCTCGGCGCTCGCACCCGGGCAGCTTTTCAGCGGCGGCGCGCGAACGGTGTGGACGCCGCTCGGCTCGGTCGCCGTCAAGCCGCTCGGAGAGCCGCTCGCTCTCGGCGCGGTGCCCCTGGAGCAGGCGCGTCCGGCGATCGTCGCGGCGCTGCGCCACTTCGCCCGAGGCGAGGCGTTCGAGCGCTGGACGGAGGCGGTGCAGAAGAAGAACCTCGACTCCACGGCCTGCGCCCGCGACGACCTCCCGCAGCCCGCCGCGGTCGAGCTCTCGACGTACCTCCCGTTTTTGCGCCTCTAGCCGCCCGTCCGCCGCAGACGTGGCCGTCACACTTTTGCGCGCGTACCTGGTACCGACGCAAAAGTGTTACAGGCGCCGTGCGCGGTGCGAGTTCGACCACACGTCCTTGCGCGCGATCTTGCCATCGCGGAACGGGAAGACGTCGACGCCGTCCCACTCGAGGCGCTCGCCGTCCTTCGTCGTCGCGCTCGCGGTCCATCCGCTGACGACGAAGTCGTCGCCGGCGCGCAGCTCGCCGCGGCCGCGGAACCGCAGGTCGGGCCAGTTCGCAAAGATTCCGGCGATGTGCTCGCGCACGGCGTCCGCGCCCTCGGCGCGCTCGCCCGCTGTGTGGTTCTCGAAGACGACGTCGTCGGCGTGCGCCGCGTGGATCGCGTCGAGATCCTGCCGGTTCCACGCCTCGTTGTACGCCTCGATCGCCGCGCGCAGGTCCATCACCCGGAGTTTGCCCCTACGGCCCTGGCCTTGCCGGCTTCCTTGGCGCGGTACAGGGCCTCGTCCGCGCGCTGGAAGAACGAGACCGCGTCGTCGTCCGGCCTCAGCTCGGCGACGCCCGCCGAGAGGTAGATCTTGTTGCCGCTCGATTCGACCGGACGCGAGGCGACGGCGTTCTGGATCCTCCGGTAGAGCTGGTCGCCGTCCTCGAGGGACGACTCGGGCAGGATCACGGCGAACTCGTCGCCGCCGACCCGGCAGGCGATGTCGGCGCTCCGGACGACGTCGCGCACGCGCTCCGCGAGCTCGGCGAGCACGGCGTCCCCGGCCAGGTGGCCGATCCGGTCGTTGACGTCCTTGAAGTCGTCGAGATCGAAGACGATCAGCCCGAGTCGCCGGTTGTAACGCTGGGCCCGCGCGACCTCGCGGGCGAGCGTCTCGTGGAAGTAGCGCCGGTTGTGGAGTCCCGTCAGCGCGTCGAGGTCGGCGAGCTGCCGCGCCTCGCGGAAGCGTCTCGCATTCTCGATCGCCGGGCCGGCGCGCTCCGCGAGCTCCTCGAGCCGGCTCGTGTCGTCCTCGCCGAACGAACGGCCGTGCGAGCGGGTGAAGACGGTGAGATAGCCGAGCTCCTCCTCCGAGTCGCCGGGCATCGGCACGGCCAGCCCGCCGTGGATGAGCTCGCCGTTGGCGTCGACCTCGGCCGTCCCGTACCGGTACGAGATGGCGATCGACCGCGCCTGGCGGCCGTCCGGAGGGCCCGCGATCGCCTGCCTCTCCGCCTCCTCGGCCGACAGGCCCAGCGTGGCCACGATCGGCTTGCCGTCGTGACTGCGGAGCGTGACGAGCGCCGCATCGGCGCCGGGCAGTGAGCCCGCCGCCTCGAGCGTTCGGGAGAGCACCTCGTCGAGGTCGATCGAGCCCGCGATCTCACCCAGGAAACGGCTGCGCCGGCCCTCCTCCTCGGCCCGCGCGACCGCCCCGGCGAGCTCGTGGGACAGCTCGTCCATGCGGTTCTCGAGCGCCCGGACGACGTCCGCGACGGAGTCCTGGGCGGCGCGGCTCGACCGCCGGTTCAGAACGACGAGCAGGACGAGCAGGACGACTACGCAAACAGCGAGGGCCGCAGAGATGGCGATGAGCAGGGTCGTCACGTGTTGGAAAAGGCCCCTCCGCCGGGGGCCGTCTCACTGTAATCGGGTGTCCAGGCAGTGGCTATGGCTCGAAAGCCATAAAACCGGCATTCGCGACGCGTCACGTTCACCACCTGTCTACGGTCGAAAACGACGCATTTACGCGGTTTGACGCGCGTCACGAGCTTTGGCTACCATGCCTCGTCCGGTTGGCAGGGCCCTGCGGCCTCGCCGACCGTTGTTGTGTGACCGCAAAACGACCAAGAACGAAACGGAGCTCATGCCCACCGTCAACCAGCTCGTGCGGAAGGGTCGGAAGACCCCGAAGTCGAAGACCAAGACCCCCGCGCTCGGCGGCTCGCCGCAGAAGCGCGGCGTCTGCACGCGCGTCTACACGACCACCCCGAAGAAGCCGAACTCGGCTCTCCGCAAGGTCGCGCGTGTCCGCCTGACGAACGGCATGGAGATCGGCGCCTACATCCCCGGCGAGGGGCACAACCTCCAGGAGCACTCGGTCGTGCTCGTCCGCGGCGGCCGCGTCAAGGACCTGCCGGGCTTCCGGTACAAGGTCATCCGGGCGGCCCTCGATACCGGCGGCGTCAGCGCGCGCAAGCAGGCGCGCTCGAAGTACGGCGCCAAGAGAGGCTCTTAGTGGCCTCCCCGGCAACATTCAGGGCGTCCCTGACGCGCGATTCGCGGCGCCAGGCCGCGTCCTCGGTCGCGCCCGGGCTATCGAGCCCGAGCGCTCCCTGCGTCCTTGCCTGGCTTGCGCCTCGCACGCCAGGAACGCGAGAACGTCACCGGGGAGGCCACTAATGCCGCGCCGCGCAGAGATCCAGCCCCGTCTCCCTGGTCCGGATCCGGTCTACGGGAACCCGCTCGTTACGCAGGTGATCAACAAGGTGATGTCCCGCGGGAAGAAGTCGACGGCCGAGAAGATCGTCTACGAGGCCCTCGAAACCGTGGGCACGAAGACGGGCCGGCCGCCGGTCGAGGTGCTCGAGCAGGCCGTGAAGACGGTCACGCCGGTGCTCGAGGTGAAGAGCCGGCGCGTCGGCGGCGCCAACTACCAGGTTCCGGTCGAGGTCCCGCAGCGCCGGGCCCGCACGCTCGCCGTGCGCTGGCTCGTGACGTATGCGCGGGATCGGCGCGAAAAGGGTATGAGCGACCGGCTGGCCAACGAGATTCTGGACGCCCTCAACCAGCAGGGAGGCGCCTTCAAGCGCAAGGACGACGTCTATCGGATGGCGCAGGCCAACAAGGCCTTCGCGCACTACCGCTGGTAAAGGACTGAATGGCTGCTACTGAGACAAGAGTTGCCCTGGACCGTGTCCGGAACATCGGGATCATGGCCCACATCGACGCGGGCAAGACCACGACGACGGAGCGGATCCTCTACTACACCGGCCGCACCCACAAGATGGGCGAGGTGCACGAGGGCGCGGCGACGATGGACTGGATGGCGCAGGAGCAGGAGCGCGGCATCACGATCACGTCTGCCGCGACGACCGCGTTCTGGCGGGACTTCCGCATCAACATCATCGATACGCCCGGGCACGTGGACTTCACCGTCGAGGTCGAGCGGAGCCTGCGCGTCCTCGACGGCGCGGTCGCCGTCTTCGACTCCGTCGCAGGCGTCCAGCCGCAGTCCGAGACGGTCTGGCGTCAGGCGGACCGGTACGGGGTCCCGCGGATCGCGTTCATCAACAAGATGGACCGGACGGGCGCGGACTTCTTCAACGCCGTGCAGACGATGGTCGACCGGCTCGGCGCGCACACAGTGCCGGTCCAGCTCCCGATCGGCCAGGAGGAGCACCACCGCGGCGTCGTCGACCTCGTCGAGATGAAGGCGATCGTCTACGAGGACGACCTGGGCCAGAACATGAAGATCGAGGAGATCCCGTCCGAGCTCGCCGAGCAGGCCCACGAGTACCACCATCAGCTGATCGACTCGGTCGCCGAGTACGACGAGGAGCTGCTCGAGACGTACCTGACCGACGAGGAGCAGGTCACCCCGGAGATGATTCGCCGCGCGGTCCGCAAGGGCACGCTCGCGAGCGCGATCACTCCGGTGCTGCTCGGCTCCGCCTTCAAGAACAAGGGCGTGCAGCCGCTGCTCGACGCCGTCGTCGACTACCTACCGAGTCCGCTCGACGTCCCGCCGATGCTGGGCGTCGACCCGAAGACGGGCGAGGAAGTGACGCGCCCCGCGTCGCTCGAGGCGCCGTTCTCGGCGCTCGCCTTCAAGGTCATGTCCGATCCGTACGTCGGCAAGCTGACGTATTTCCGCGTGTACTCCGGGAAGGTCAAGTCCGGCGAGCGCGTCCTCAACACGACGACCGGCAGGACCGAGCGCATCGGCCGGATCCTCCAGATGCACGCGAACCACCGCGAGGAGCGCGAGGAGATCGGCGCGGGCGAGATCGCCGCCGGCGTCGGCCTGAAGCAGACGACCACGGGCGACACGCTCGCCGTCGAGAACGCGCCGATCGTGCTCGAGTCGATGACGTTCCCCGAGCCGGTGATCGCCGTCGCCGTCGAGCCGAAGACGAAGGGCGACCAGGACAAGCTGGGCGCGGGCCTGCAGCGCCTCGCCGAGGAGGATCCGACCTTCCGCGTCTCGACCGACGAGGAGACCGGCCAGACCATCATCGAGGGCATGGGCGAGCTGCACCTCGAGATCATCGTCGACCGTCTGAAGCGCGAGTTCAACGTCGACGCCAACGTCGGCCGGCCGCAGGTCGCCTACCGCGAGACCGTCTCCAAGCCCGTCGAGAAGGTGCAGGGCAAGTTCGTCCGCCAGACGGGCGGCTCGGGCCAGTACGGCGACGCGGTCATCAACCTCGCGCCGCAGACGCCGGGCACCGGGTACGAGTTCGAGGACAAGATCGTCGGCGGCAAGATCCCGAAGGAGTACATCGGGGCGGTCGACGCGGGCATCCAGGAGGCGATGGAGTCCGGCGTGCTCGCCGGCTACCCGGTCGTCGACGTCAAGGTCCAGCTCGTCGACGGGTCGTACCACGAAGTCGACTCGAGCGAGCGCGCCTTCAAGATCGCCGGCTCGATGGCCTTCAAGGAGGCGATGAAGCGGGCGAAGCCGAAGCTGCTCGAGCCCGTGATGGCCGTCGAGGTCGTCACGCCGGAGGAGTACCTCGGCGACGTGATGGGCAACCTGAACAGCCGCCGCGGCCGCGTCGAGGGCATGCAGCCCGTCGGCAACGGCCAGCTGATCAAGGCCAGCGTCCCGCTGTCGGAGATGTTCGGCTACGCGACCGACCTGCGCTCGATGACGCAGGGTCGCGCGGAATTCACGATGCAGTTCGACCGCTACGAGGAAGTCCCTCAGTCGGTCGCCGGCGAGCTCATCGACTCGCAGGGCTCGTAACAGAAAGGAATCCGGAGGAGCAATGGGAAAGCAGAAGTTCGAGCGCACGAAGCCGCATCTCAATGTCGGCACCATCGGTCACATCGACCATGGCAAGACAACCCTGACTGCGGCGATTACCAAGGTTCTCGCCGAGAAGGCCGGCGGCGGAACCGTGAAGAGCTTCGAGGAGATCGACAACGCTCCCGAGGAGCGCCAGCGCGGCATCACGATCAACACGTCGCACGTCGAGTACGAGACGGAGAACCGTCACTACGCGCACGTCGACTGCCCCGGTCACGCCGACTACATCAAGAACATGATCACGGGCGCCGCCCAGATGGACGGCGCGATCCTGGTCGTGTCCGCGGCGGACGGCCCGATGCCGCAGACACGCGAGCACATCCTGCTCGCACGCCAGGTCGAGGTGCCGTACATCGTCGTCGCGCTCAACAAGGCCGACATGGTCGACGATCCCGAGCTGCTCGAGCTCGTCGAGATGGAGGTCCGGGAGCTGCTGTCGAAGTACGACTTCCCGGGCGACGACATCCCGGTCATCCAGGTCTCGGCGCTGAAGGCGCTCGAGGGCGACGCGGAGTGGACGCCCAAGATCCTCGAGCTGATGGAGGCCGTCGACTCCTACATCCCGGAGCCGACGCGCGACGTCGACCGGCCGTTCCTGATGCCGATCGAGGACGTCTTCACGATCACGGGCCGCGGCACCGTCGTCACGGGCCGCATCGAGCAGGGCAAAATCGCGGTCGGTGCGGAGATCGAGATCGTCGGCATCCACCCCGAGACGGAGAAGACCGTCGTCACGGGCCTCGAGATGTTCCAGAAGTCGCTCGACTTCGCGCAGGCCGGGGACAACGCCGGCGCGCTCCTGCGCGGGATCAAGCGCGAGGAGGTCGAGCGCGGCCAGGTGCTCGCGAAGCCCGGCTCGATCACCCCGCACACGCAGTTCAAGGCCGAGGTGTACGTCCTCTCGAAGGACGAGGGCGGACGCCACACGCCGTTCTTCAACAACTACCGGCCGCAGTTCTACTTCCGGACGACGGACGTGACCGGCGCGATCAAGCTCCCGGAGGGCCAGGAGATGGTCATGCCGGGCGACAACACGAACATGGACATCGAGCTGATCCAGCCGATCGCCATGGATCAGGGCCTCCGGTTCGCGATCCGCGAAGGCGGCCGCACCGTGGGCGCCGGCGTCGTCACCGAGATCGTGAAATAAGCCCTACGGGCTCTGGTCACACGTCGAGTTAATGGAAAAGGAAAAGACCTAGGGAGACGCAAAGGGTGCCGCAGCAGAAGATCCGAATCAGGCTGAAGGGCTACGACCACCAGCAGGTGGACAAGTCCGCGCGCGACATCGTGGACACGGCCCAGCGCACTGGCGCCACCATCACCGGTCCCGTGCCCCTGCCGACCGAGAAGAACGTCTACGCGGTGATCCGCGGTCCGTTCAAGGACAAGGACTCGCGCGAGCACTTCGAGGTCCGCACGCACAAGCGGCTGATCGACATCCACTCGCCCACGCCGAAGACGGTCGACTCGCTGATGCGGCTCGACCTCCCGGCCGGCGTCGACATCGAGATCAAGCTGTGA
>Ga0066710_100006302_pt1 | contig 11042 bp, 6 predicted proteins | sample GraSoiAngelo_159_FD_79666 | JGI IMG/M metagenome (GOLD analysis project Ga0066710, IMG submission 79666) | Grasslands soil microbial communities from the Angelo Coastal Reserve, California, USA - 14_1009_16_40cm | ecosystem: Environmental > Terrestrial > Soil > Grasslands | place: USA...
ACCGCGTCCAGCGCGATGCGATCGCCGCTGGCCAGAAGCAGATCGGCCCGGGCCGGTGTGCCGCTGGTCGGGCCGCCGGCGATCATGAGCGTCGTGCCGTCGGCGATGGTGAGGTGCGGATGGACGGCGAGATTCAGCTCGGCGATCCGCTCGTGCCAGTCCGGCGAGAGAAAGCTGACGGAGGGGCGGTAACGCGGGTGGACGATGCCGACCAAGTTCTTGAGGCTGCACGAGTAGTGCGCAAACCGGTGAGTCTTAACAACCGGCAGGTTGATGAACACATCCGCGTCGTAAACCGGCTTCGACACATAGTAGCGGGGGAGCGCCGTGGCGCCGGCGGGCTCCACGCGCACCCAGGGCTGCTCTTCCAGGGCCAGCACAGAGGCGCCGGCCGACTCGGCGGCCTGTTTGATGCCGGTCGCGTCGAGGTTGACCGAGGAAGGGAACCGGATGAGGCCCGAGCTGTCGGCGACGGTGACCGCGTGCGCGCCGGCCTCCCGCACGAGCCGGACCACGGCTGCCACCACTTGCGGGTTGGTCGTGGAGGGCGGGGGCCGGTCGTTGACGACATTTGGCTTGATCAGGACCCGCTTGCCGTGGAGATCCAGCCGGCCGATGCCTCCGATTAGACCGAGCCCGGCTCGCAGCATGGCCTGCGTGTCTTCTCCGCGCACGATGGCGACCAGGGCTTTGCCGTCCCGCGTAAAGGGATTCGCGGGCAACGGCTTTGCCGGGACCAGCGCCCCATCCGGTTCAAACAGCAGCGTACTGAGTATTGACCGCGGAGCGAAGGCCATGGCTGGCAGGAGGGTCAGCCCCCACGCGAGCCGTCCGAGCATATCGCGACGCGTGACCAAATCGGCATCTCCTCTGGCAGCCAGGCATGGTAGGAAAACCCAGAGAATCTTGCAATCCCTCAGCCAGTCTTAGTAGAGTGAATCCGGCAAGAGGAGGGCCGATGCGGGCGCGTGTAGTCAGTCTTGTCTTACTGATCGTCAGCGTGCTGGGGTGTACATCCGTTCCTCATGTTACGGCCGGCTCCTTGCCGAGTGAACCCGATATAACCACCCGGGTCGACGAATTGTACGATAGTGAATCGCGGCTCTATCTGTTTCTGTATTCCTTGAAAGGCGACGGCACGGTGGATTACGTCACCGGCCGCTTCGTGCGTGAGCACGCCCGCAGTGAGTACGGCAATCCGGTGTACGACACCGAACGTTTTCCTATGTTCTACTGGTGGAACCATGCCCTGTGGGCCGACCGCGACCAGGACGGCGTGAACGGGAACGAAACGGTATACAAGGAGGACGTCGATTTTGATCGGTCCCGGTACAAGCCCTGCCTGTTCAATGGCCAGGTGTGCTAGCATCCCGATCTCGGACTGCTTGGAGCCAGGGTGACATCAGCACCGTTTTAGGCACTTGACACACGCTTTGAGGCTGGGCTAAAAATATGAGACTTACGCCCAGGAGAATAAAAGCATACTTGTCTCCCGCTCACCAGGAGTGAATTTAAACAAGCATCCCATCATTTCACCGTAGGTCATGATCTCATTCGCGACCCCGGCGCAACGAAGGCACGCGTCGTGGCCGTTTTATCAGGAGGCCAGTCCATGTATACGTCACACTTCCCTCATCGTTTTCTCCCTTCGTGCGTGACCGCTTTCTTCTTGGCGGTTCTGCTTGTCCTCCCCACGCTCGGACGAGCTGCCGACCCTGATGCTCATCAGGGTCATGGGGTCACCCACGCGACCCATGCGCCTATGGGCATGATCGACAACTCCAACGAGCCGTGGGCGCAGCAACTCAAGGGACAGACCATCGTGGAAGACTCCATCGAGGGTCGTCCGGATCGAGCGGCGATGGTGGAGCTGCAGCACAACCGGCTCATGGACCATATGGCGAGTCAGGTCGAGGTCGGACAAGCGCCGAACACCGGCCTGTTCAACGGCATGTCCACGATGCATCAATACGACGGTGGCATGGGCTATCTGCTGGTCTCGCAGCCCGGTGTAGAGCCTGTTGCCGCCATGTCGGGACGCTGCCCGTCCACGGCCACGGTCAAGAAGTATGACGTCTCCGCCATCAACGTCGAGATCACGCTGAACCAGTGGCTCGATTTCTACCCCGGGTACATGTACGTCTTGACGGAGAACATCGAAAAGGTCCGGGCGGAAGAGGCCAAGAATGCCAAGGCGCGGGAGAACGAGAAGGACCAATACGATTCCGGAGCCGTGACCAACGGCATCCAGGGCGACTACATCCAGCCTCTCGTCATTCGTGGCAACCAGGGCGACTGCGTGAAGATCACCTTGCGGAACCAGCTCGAAGGGGGCGAGGCGGTCAGCCTCCACATCCATGGCTCCAGCATGGTCATCAGCGGGACAGGCAAGCCGGCGACCACCACCAATCCGGATGCCATTGTGGCCAAAGGTAAGAGCGTGGACTTGGAGTGGTATATCCATCCAGACACGCAGGAAGGCGGCCGGCAGTTCCATTCTTACAGCAACGATCGCGAGCTGACGGTGATGGGGCTGTTCGGCACGTTCGTGGTGGAGCCCAAAGGCTCCAAGTACCTCGATCCGATCGGCACGGGTCAGCCCACCGAGATGCGGAGCGGGTGGCAGGCGATCATTCAGAATGGCGCGGGCCCGGACTTCCGCGAGTTTGTCATCATCTACCACGAAGTGGGGGATGAAGCCTTCCGCCCGGTCAACAAGAAGGGGGACTTCCTCCCGCAACGCGACCCGCTGACCGATGCCTACCGACCGGGCGGCCGCGCGCTCAATTACCGCAGCGAGCCGTTCGGCATCAACAACATGCATGTCCAGCATGAGTACTTCGGATTTGAAGACGAGTCCATGGGCTACAGCTCTTACACGTTCGGGGACGCTCCCACCACGATTCCACGTTCGTATTTGGGCGACCCCGCGAAGTTCCGCTTGGTCCATGGCGGGTCCGAAGTCTTCCATTCCCACCATCCGCACGGCGGCTCGATTCGGTGGCTGAGGAGCCCGCGGTCCAGCGATGAAATGCCGTTGTGGTTTACGGCCAAGAACGGCCCGGTGAAGTACCCGGTGGTGCGCACCAAGTCGGATCGCGTGGACGTCCAGGTGATCGGCCCGTCCGAGACGTTCGATCTCGACACGGAATGCGGGTCCGGCCTGTGTCAGCAGTTGGCGGGCGACTTCCTATTCCACTGCCACGTGGCGCACCACTACGTGGCCGGCATGTGGGGCTACTGGCGCGTGTACAACACGCTGCAGCAGGGCGCGCTCCACACCGATGTCATGCCGGATCTCCGTGAATTGCCCGACCGCAAGGGCCGGATGAAGTTCGGCGTGACGTCGGACAAGCTGGTCGGCAAGCCAGTGGACTGGTTCGGGAAGACCTTCCAGATCGTGGAGAAGGGCCAGACCAATTGGAAGAGCAATCCGGCCGTCGTCACGATCACGGATTGGGTCGGGATGCAACTGCCGACTCAGGGGAAGCCCGGGCACAAGGACGACGAGAAAGGGCAAATTATCTCCTACGACGCCACAGTGCTGGACTGGGCCTGGAAGGGCAACACGGCGATGAGCGAAAAGGAGAGCACCTACGCCAATCCCAAATATAAGTCCAAGACGCCAGGGGAACGGCAGCCGATTCTCTTCGAACCGACCACCGGAAAGGTGTCGTGGCCGCATTTGAGGCCGCATTTCGGCAAGCGCGTCATGTTCTCCCCGAACCACAACGGGGCGCCGTGGCTTGAGATGATTCACCAGAATGAGGACGGCAGCCGCAGCATCGATCCGGCCAAGCCGGGCGAGAGCGGCGTATGGAGCCTCTGCCCTGAGAACGCAGGACGGAAGTACTACAACATCCACTTCATCAGGCTGCCGATCGAGATCAGCCGGGGCGAGGGCAAGCAGCCCCCGATGGTTGACAAGAATGGCCTCATTTACGTGCTGCACGAAGAGGAAGCGGAGGTCCGTAAGAACAATGACCGGAAGTTCCCGCTGGTGTTTCGCGCGAACGTCTACGACTGCGTGGATTGGATGCTCACCAGCGAGTGGGAGGACGATGACTTCACCAATTTCCAATCGTCCAAGGTCAACATCCACCCCCACTTCGTCCAATTCGATAACCAGTCGTCGGACGGCGTGATCACGGGTATGTCCTATGAGCAGTCGGTCCGTCCATTCACCATGCTGGAGAAGAAGGAGCACAAAGGCCTGCCCGCTCCGATGAACACAGTGCTGACGGCTCCGGCCAAGAAGGGCAGCAAGAGCATCACGGTGAAAAATGCGGCGCAGTATCACGTGAAGACGGAGTTGCTGGTTGGCGCGGATAACGTGCAGGGCAATGAGATCCAGCGCGTGGCTTCGATTTCCGGCAACACGATCGCGTTGGAGAATCCGCTCAAGCATGACCATCCGAATGGGGACATCGTCACCGTCGAGTTTGTCAGGCAGCGGGTGTGGGTGGATGCCGATGTGGGGACCGTGTTCTGGCACGACCACGCCTTCGGCGCCACCACTTGGCCGCACGGCGGGTTCGGAACTATGGTGGTGGAGCCGGCGGGTTCGACCTATCACGATCCCAAGACAGGCAAGCCTATCCGGAGCGGCCCGATCGCGGATATCCGCACCGTCGAACCGGTCGGCTATGGCGTCAACGGGAGCTTCCGGGAGCTGGTCGTGCACGTGCATGACACCGTCCCGCACACGGTCAATATCGTGACGACCGGGAATCCGCCTGGCCAGCCGGTGGAGGTGGGGTTGGAAGCCGGTAAAACCGTGTCATTCATGATGCCGGAGAAGATCGCGGTGAGCCCCATGCCGTTCCTGAACGGCGGGACCCATACGACCGGTAGCGGGTTGAATTTCAGGGCGGAACCTGTGGCCAAGCGGTTGGCCAATAACCCAGATGCGTCGCAGATCTTTAGCAGCAAGATACACGGGGATCCGTCGACGCCTCTGTTGAGAGCCTATCTGGGCGATACGGTGGTGTTCCGGTTGCTGCACACCTTGATGAACGAGAGTATGGACTGGGTTCTCTCTGGCCATACCTTCTTGACCGAACGGTACGCGGGTGATGCGAACCGGAAGAACGCGATTCACATCGGGATCGCGGAACGATATGACCTCGTCGTGCCCCAAGCCGGCGGTCCGCAGTTGATGCCCGGCGACTATATCCACTTCAATGGACGCTCGTCCCATTTCTCGGAAGGAGCATGGGGGATCCTCCGGGTGCTGGACAAGGAGGTGCCGGACCTGCAGAAGCTGCCGGCCGGGTATTCCGGGCGGAACGAGATCCCGACGCCGTCCAAATCGGTCTGTCCGGATAACGCGCTGGTGAAGACGTTCAACGTTGTGGCCATCGACAAGGCGCTCAACTTGAATCCAAAGGCCCCCGACGTGATCGAGGTGGACTTCGAGCGTAAGATCCTCATGAGAAACCCGCAAGGCAAGATCTACGCGCTCGAGGACGAAGCGACCAAAGTGGCTGAGGGTCTGATGCCGAGTCCCTTGACGCTCCATGTGAACGTGGGGGACTGCATCAAGATCCACCTCAAGAACAAGATGGCGAACAGCCGGGCGTCGTTCTCGGCCTTCTCACTGGCGTTCGATCCCAAGGATTCGCTCGGAGCGAATGTCGGGAACAATCCGGGCGACCAGACGATCGGGCCAGGCGGAAGCCGGACCTACACCTACTACGCGCATCCGTTCAACGGGGAAATCACGTCACTGGTCTGGGACTGGGGGAATGTGATGCTGCACCCCAGGGACGGCCTGTTCGGTGCGATCGTCGTCGGGCCGAAGGGCTCCAAGTATCGCGATCCCACGACGGGAGAGGATATTTCCCAGAAGAACAGTTGGATCGCCGATGTGATCATCGATAAGGCGATCGAGGGCAATGAGAAGCGGTCGAACTACCGGGATGTGGCGTTGTTCTTCCAGGACGAGGACAACATCATCGGCACGAGTTTCATGCCTTACGTGCAGAATGTCGCTGGGCTGGCTGCGGTCAATTACCGGTCTGAGCCGTATAAGGCTCGGGAAGAACAGGGGTGCGACCTCGGGCATATGTTCCAGCCGTGCAAGGTGGACAAGCCGGAGGACCCGGTGACGCCGCTCATCATGGCGCATGCCGGCGATCCAGTCCGTATCCATATCCTGGGCGCGAACAACGAACAGAACCAGATCTTTGGCCTGGAGAAGCATGAGTGGCCGATTGAGCCCTTCATGCGGGGAGCGGATATTCTGAGCGCCGTACAGTTCTCCGGGGCCGAGGTCCTTGACGCCTTCATCCCATCGGCCGGCGGTCCCTATAAGCTGCCGGGCGATTACGTCTGGGGCAACCAGCGCTTGCCGTACTCCCAATCCGGGCAGTGGGGCTACTTCCGGGTTCTGCCGGCGGGTGATTCTCGGATCCTGCCGTTGTCCAAGAGCGATGTGGGAAGCCAGAAGGCCGAGGCGCAGCCGGTCGAGGGGCAGGCGTTACCGACCGCTTTGAAGTAAGGCGGTGACGACAGAGTAGGAGGTTTGGGTGGGGGAGCCGCGTAGGCGTGCGCGGCTCCCCCGCTCTTTTTCTCGCCGTGGTATAGATTCTTGTGATTGTGACTAGGAAAGCGCGACCCGGTAAAATAATCGCCGAAGGACTTTGGGAGGTATGAAGTGAGAGGGATGAGACGGGTTCAGGGGTATCGCTGGAAATACTACGCATTGCTGATGAGTCTGAGTGTCGGTAGCTTGCTGACGGGTGCGAGCGCACTGGCATACCAGGAAGTACCGGTGACTGACGGAGGGACGATTACGGGAAAGGTGACCTTGGGCGGGGCAAAACCGGTGCCTCGCGGGTTCAATCTGGTCACGTTCCCCGATCCCGTCTATTGTGGCAGGATTTCGAATGGTCACGGGTTCCGCCTCCTCAAGGAGTTCACGGTCGCGGAAGGTCGCGGGGTCAAGGAGGTCCTCGTCATGCTGACCGGTATTCAGCGTGGCAAGCCTTTCGACCTTCCCGTGACTCGCATCGAGGCCCGTGACTGCCGGTTTCTCCCGTATGTCACGGTCGTGCGGAGCGTTGGCAAGGTCGAAGTCGTCAACATGGATCCGGTCATGCATGACATTCAAGCTTACGAAACCTCCGAGCTGGGACCGCGCGTTCTCTTCAACGTGCCGTTGCCGATGAACCCCCACCATCCCAAAACAGCCGGCACGGATTCCGAGTATCATAAGCACATCCCGGGTGAGTCCAAGACGCAAGACATGAGCATGACAAAGGGGCGTCGGGTCTTCGTCATGCAGTGCGGATTCCATGCGTATATGGAAAGCTTTGGTTACGCAGTGGACAATCCCTACTACACGCTGACGGACCAGTCGGGCCAGTTCACAATTCCTGATGTCCCGCCGGGGACCTACAAGCTTGTGGTGTGGCATCCGCAAGAGCGTGCTCTCGTGGAGCAAGAGGTCACAGTCAAGGCGAAGGGATTGGTGGCGGTGAATTTCGAAGTTCAAGCACATCAAGGAGCTCGCGCCGGCATGGAGGTCGTGGAAAATCCTCATTTTGGGCTAGGCATGTTGGGCGGGAAAGAGATCAAGCCCACTCTCGAACTACAGCAGCCCTGACCCGACGAGCCATGGCGCCCTCCTCCAACCGCTCATCATCGACGAGGCTACTCGCCGCCCTCACCGGTCTGCTCTTGTCAGCCTCCCTGGCGGTCTCCGCCACCGCACTGGCCGTGACGAGCGGGGGCACTGACGTCGCCGACATCGTCCCCGAGTGGACTCCCGAGGGGAGGCAGGCCGCGGCGCGCCTCGCGACACTTCCTCCGAAAGATGAGATGGTGCTCGTGCCGGCAGGACCCTTCCTGATGGGGAGCGATCGCCATGTTGACCGGAGCGCTTACCCCCAGGAGCTTCCCCAGCGGACTGTCTACCTCGACGCGTATGAGATCGATAAGTACGAAGTGACCACGGTTCAATACCTGCGGTATGTCTTGGCGAACAACTTGCCGCCGCTAGTGGACTGGAAATGGGGAGGGGTGTTCCAGGAGGCCATGGCCAGCCATCCGGTCATGCACGTCTCCTGGTTCGAGGCCGATGCGTACTGCAAGTGGGCCGGCAAGCGACTGCCCACGTCGGCCGAATGGGAGAAAGCGGCCCGTGGAACAGACGGGCGGATCTACCCCTGGGGGAATCAGCCGGCCGGCCTATCCCGTGCGAACTTCGGACGCACGGGACTGTCTGGGCCGGTGCGCGATCGGCCTGAGCGAGTCCTTCTCTATCCACCGATTATTTCAGTGGATAAGTACGAGAACGCGGTCAGCCCATACGGAGTCTTCAACATGGCCGGCAATGTCGCCGAATGGACCGCCGATTGGTATGATCCTCACTATTATAGGTATGGGCCAGACCGAAATCCGAAAGGCCCGGATCATGGTTCCCACAAGGCGTTTCGTGGTGGGGGGTGGGTTGACAGCACGCCAACCGTCCGACCCGCCCAGAGAAATGGAGCGGACCCCAAGACCCGCATGAACTGGCTCGGCTTCCGTTGCGCGCGGGACGTCAGCGCTCCTGCTGATAGCGGCGGCGACACAAAGGCGTCACATTAAAATGACCCACCGAATGCGACGGGCGGTCTTTCTTGGACTGATCGGGAGCCTGCTCACGATGGCGCCGGCATGGGCGCTTGAGTTCACCGCCGATCTCATCACACACGCCAACGGCAAGACGCACGCGTCGAATCTCTACTATCGGGATGATCGCTGGCGTCTGGAACATCAGGACAACGCGCCGGTGAATGTGACGATCGTCCGCAAAGACAAGCAGGTGACCTGGTTGCTCATCTCCAGCCTCAAGCATTACAAAGAGGTCCCGTACGATGCCAGCCAGGCTCCCAAGGTGCAGGAGAAGTTAGAGGGAGAGGTCTCGCGCAGCGTGGTGGGGACGGAAATTCTGGACGGGCATCCGACCACGCTCTTTGAAGTCCATGCGCAGGAGGGAACGACAATCGTGGACTACTACCAATGGCTGGCGACCGATATTCATTTTCCGCTGAAGCTTGTAAGGAAGGACGGGTCCTGGAGCGTCGAATACCGGCGCGTTCGGATGGGGCACGTCTCGGATTTCCTGTTCCAACTGCCGGTCAATTTTCCACCGCTGGAAGAGTTCGATGGTCTCGACCGACTGGAGCGGGACCAAGCCCGTCCTAAGACCAAGATGTAAGGGGCTAGGGCGTGCTCACCCCCGAGGCGTCCATGGCGCAACGGAAGCCGAGGCTGTGGTTTCGATTGTAGGGGTCGCTGTTGAGGCGATGGGCTGAGCGCAGGAGGGGAGCCTCCGATTCCCAACCGGAACCACGGATGACCTTTCGGGTCCCCTCCGGCGGACCCTTCGGATTCCGGTTTGGTCCTGTCTCGTAATAGCGTGCGCCATACCAGTCTGCCACCCATTCCCACACGTTGCCCTGAAGGTCCTGCACCCCTTCCGGGCTGGCACCTTGGGGATGGCTCCCGACGGGCTCCAGGCCAGCCCCGTTTCGCCATTGGTTGAGATAGTTCGCCAGCTTGCGCGTGGGTTCGGCATTGCCCCAGGGGAAGCGGCGCCCGGTCGTCCCCCGCGCGGCGCGTTCCCATTCAGCCTCGGTCGGCAAGCGCTTGCCCGCCCAGGTACAGTACGCGTCCGCGTCAAACCAGTCGACGTTTATCACCGGATGATCCTTAAAGATATCGGGTACGGAGTTTCCCTGCCAGAGGGTCAGCGTCTTATCCCGTGGATGCTCCGGAATGCGGTGACCGGTCGCCTTGATGAATTCCAGATACCGACTGTTGGTCACCTCATAGACGTCCATGTAAAACGCGTCGAGGGAGATCCGCCGCTCCGGGTACTCGTCCCGTCCCCCATCCCGATTGCTGAGGGATGTCCCCATCAGAAATTCACCGGCCGGGATCAGACTCATTGGAGCCCCGTCCTTGCCCGTCAAGGTCTTGGGAAGCTCGCGTGGGTTTTCGGCCGGAGGCGCAGCCAGGATCAGGCTGCCTACGAGCAGCATGCGTGTCCCAAAGGGGAACGGCATCAACGCGCCTAGCTCCGAGTCGTCATGGTACGTTACATCTATCAACCGGTCACGGGGGTGTCAAGGACAGCAGTGAAGACATGGGCGCGAATCTGTGCGTCTCTCCGGCAGATGGTCTTGACGGTTCTGGCCAGTGTCTGGCTTTCGCCGTCGCTCGTGAGCATGGCCGCGGATCCGCTCGACGAAGCGCGCACAGCCTACCAGCAAGAGCAATACGAACAGGCCTTGAAACTTCTCGATCCTGTGATCGGAAACGGGTTCGGGCCTCCCGGCGCATTGGAGCTTCGGCTCCGGACGTACTTGAAGCTGGGACAAACGGACAAGGCTGTTGAAGACTATCTGCGCTGGGCGGAACGGCGTGGCGCGGATGACACGGCTCTCCTGCGGGAGCTTACGATCAAGATCATCGCCGCCGCCATCGACGATATGCGCGAGCAGATGCGCGGGGCGGCTGTGACAGCACTGAAGGAGTATGGCGGAGCCGAGACCCTGCCGCTGTTGGAAAAGGCCTTGGCCGATCATTCAGGGCTCGTTCGCGCCTTAGCGGTTGAAGGCATGGCGCGGCATGCCCATGCCGACAGGTCCAAGCGCCTGCGTGACCTGCTGCATGATCCTGCTGCCCTGGTCCGGGTCGCTGTCCTGCGCGCGCTCGCTGAGTCCGGGAGGCGTGGGCTGATCCCCGCGATCGAACCCCTCTTAAGAGACGAACAACCACGAGTAAAAGCTGCAGCCGGGGCGGCTCTCGTTGCCTTGGGCCGGAGCGAGGCGCTGCCGGGCGTCTTGGAGTTGGTCAAGCATCCCAGGCCTGATGAGCGAGCTGCTGTGCTCAGTATCCTGGGACACCTGAAGGACGACAGAATCGTACCGGCGGTGTTCGGCGCCTTGTTGGACCGGGACGCGGCCGTTCGGGCGACGGCGGCCGGCATTCTCGCCGAGCGGAAAGAAGTCGGAGCGGCTGCAGCGATCACCCCGCTTTTGAAAGAC
>Ga0066710_100006303_pt1 | contig 11040 bp, 10 predicted proteins | sample GraSoiAngelo_159_FD_79666 | JGI IMG/M metagenome (GOLD analysis project Ga0066710, IMG submission 79666) | Grasslands soil microbial communities from the Angelo Coastal Reserve, California, USA - 14_1009_16_40cm | ecosystem: Environmental > Terrestrial > Soil > Grasslands | place: USA...
CGGCGTCGAAGTCGATCTCGCGCGTGTAGGTGACGCGCGTGGGCAGGGGATAGATGGTGAACCGCTCGGCGTTGGGGTCGAAGCGGATCAGCGAGTCGCTCCCGGTGCCGCAGATCCAGATCTGACCGGTCGGCCGGTGCACGTTCAGCGCGTAGGGCGTCTCGCTGCCGCGCGGCTCGGTCGGCAGCGGGAACTCGCGGAACTCCTTCGTCGCCGAGTCGAAGCGCGCCACCACACCCGACGAGAAGCCCGGAATCCAGAGCGCGCCGTGCGCATCGAAGCGCAGCCGGCGCGGGCCCGCGAACGGCGTGTCGATCATCTCGATCGCGAAGTCGTCGGGATCGACGCGCCCGATCCGGCGATCGTTGAGCTGGGAGAACCAGATCGAGCCGTCGGGCGCGACGTCGATGCCGTAGGGAATCGGCGCGGTGAAGCCGTCGCCTTCGGCCGCGGCGCCGCGCAGATCGAAGTGGCGGCCGAACCAGAGCGCGAGCGGCATCACGCGCATCGCGAACGCCTGGCCCAGCGTGCGCGACGGCAGCCGCAGCTCGCGGCCCTCGCGCGCGGCCGGATCCCACATGCCGAGGTGGTTCGAGCCGGCGATCGTGTACCAGATCCGACCGCGCGAATCGAAGCGCAGTGTGTGCGGGTAGTAGCCGTGCTCGAGCTGGACGGTGGTGAACGACTCGGTCGCCGGATCGAAGCGCGCCAGCTGGTTGCCGAGCGCGAGCGTGATCCAGATCGAGCCGTCGGGCGCGACCTGGAGCGAGTGCGGGCCGACGTGCGCATTGGAGCTCGGGTTGTCGGGTGGCCCGCCCGTCGCGAACACGCCGCCGAGCGGCAAGTCGCCGGCCGGGATCGGCCACGCCGCGCGCGCGCCGGTCGCGGGATCGAGCCGGTAGAGCTGGTCCTGGGTCATGTCGACCGAGTAGACGCGGCCGTCCGGGTGCACGGCCAGGTCGTGCTGGAGCGACGCGCGGCCGCCGAGATCCCATTCCTCGATCACCGTGCGGCGCACCTCGGGCGGCGGCGGCGGCGCGAAGTCGGGCGATGCGAGGTTCGCCGTGAGCGCAGCGACCGCGGCCTCGGGCGCGTAGGCGTCGTTGAATAGCGCGGGCAGCTTCGCGCGCAGATCTTCGGAGAGCATGCCGCCCATCCGACCCATCAGGTGCAGCACCTTGCGCCACTCCTCGGGGTCGCGCACGCGCCGCGTCGCCCAGCTGCCCTGCTGGTGACAGAACGTGCACTGCCGCACGAGCTCCTCGCGCTGCGCGGGATCGTCGACTCGCCGCAGCACGAGGTCGAACCAGTGATTGGCGGGCAGCTGCGCCGCGACCGCGGCCGGATCGAGCTCGCGCTCGAGCGCGAGGCCGAGCCACTGTCCGTCCTGGAGCGCCATGTCGCTCTGGCGCAGGTCCTTCCAGCCGATCCGCCGCACCGCGAGCAGCGTCGGGCCGGGATCGGCGAGCGGCGGCGTCGCGAAGCGCCCGCGCTCGTCGGTCCACACGGTGATGCGGTGCGCGGGATCGCCGCGCTGGAACGTCACGAACGCGCCCACCACGGGCTCGCCGGCCGGGCCGAGCACCGCGCCGTGCACGCGCTCCACCGCGTGCGCTGCGCCGGCGGCGACGGCAATCGGTGTCACCGATAGAATCGCGGCGATGAGGGTGCGCCCGCTCGAGACCATCGCGCGCGATGCTATCGCCCGCGCGCTGTGGCTGCCGCTCGCGGCGGCACTCGCGTGCGCGGGCCCGGAGCGCGAGATCGATCTCTCCCACGCGCTCGCGAGCCCCCCGCCGCAGCACGGCGTGCGCGTCTCGCTCGTGTTCGGCACCGAGGCCGACCTCGATCTCTACGTGACCGGCCCGGCCGACGAGACGGTCTACTTCGCCAACCAGATCTCGCGCGACGGGGGCCTCTTGATCGCGGACCGCCGCTGCGGCATGCGCGCGCCGCGCGTGGAGACGATCCAGTGGACGCGCGCGGCCGCGGGCCGCTATCGCGTCGGCGTCGACTTCATGATGCGCTGCCGCGGCAGCGTCGACCGCGCGCGCTACGAGCTGATCGCCGAGCTGCCGGGCCAGCCGGCGATCCGCCAGCGCGGCGAGGCGGACTTCGGTGCGTTCGCGCCGCGCGTGCTCGAGTTCGAGGTGGGCGAACCGGCTTCGAATCCAATTGGAGAGCCGAATCAGCCGCAATGACGGCCGATTCGCCGATTCAAGCGCCCCCGCCTCCAGACCGATGTTCCAGGCGGCGCCGGGCTCCCGGTGCCGGGGGGGAGGTGTCTGCGTGGTCGGCCCGTCCGAGGGTCCGGAGTCGCCTGGGGACGCCGTTCGCGTGCTGCTCGTGGGCGCGTCGGACGCGGATCTCGCGCGCGTGCGCGATCTGCTCGAGCGCTCCGCGGCGATGCGCTTCGCGCTGACCGCTGCGCCGCAGCTCCCGGATTCCCTCGTGAACCCCGACGCGCCGCGCGCCGACGTGCTGCTGCTGCGCGTCGCGGCGTCCGATCTGCCGGAGCTCGCGCCGGTCGCGCGCGCGCGGCTCGTGGCGCCGGGGATGCCGATCGTCGTGCTCGCCGACGCGGGCGACGAGTCGATCGCGCTGCGCGCGCTCCAGAACGGCGCGCGCGGCTTCGTGGTGATCGGCGAGCTGTGCACGCGCAGCCTCGTCACTGCGATCGCGACCGCGCTCGACAACTACCGCATGATCCTGCAGCTCGACAGCGCGCGCGAGCGCGCCAAACACCTCGCCACCCACGACCCGCTCACCGGGCTCGCCAACCGCGCGATGTTCCAGGACCAGCTCGCGCAGGAGATGTTCGCGGCGAGCCGCGCTGGCGACTCGCTCGCGATGCTGTCGATCGACCTCGACGGCTTCGAGACGATCAACGATTCGCTCGGCCACGCCGTCGGCGACGGCCTGCTGCGCAGCCTGGCGCGGCGGATCAACGCGTGCCTGAGCAAGGGCGACCTCGCCGCGCGGCTGGGCGGCGACGAGTTCGGCGTGATGCTCAACCACCTCTCCGACCCGAAAGACGCCGCGATCGTCGCGCGCAAGCTGCTGGCCGAGCTCTCCGAGCCGATCCATTTCCGGAGCCAGCTCACGGCGATCCGCTGCAGCATCGGGATCGCGTCGTTCCCGGGCGACACGCGCGACCCCGAGCAGCTGGTGAGGAAGGCCGACACCGCGCTCCACCACGCCAAGGAGTCGGGCGGCGCCAGCTTCGCCGTCTATCGCGACGAGATGGGCGCCGCCGCCCAGAAGCGCTTCGCGCTCGAAGACAAGCTGCGCAGCGCACTCGACGACCGCGGGCTCGTGCTGCACTACCAGCCGCAATACGACCTCACGCGCAACCGGATCGTCGGCGCCGAGGCGCTGCTGCGCTGGCAGCATCCCGAACTCGGCCTGCTCGCGCCGGGCGAGTTCCTGCCGATCGCCGAGGAGACCGGCCTGATCCTCCCGATCGGCGCGTGGGTCCTGCGCAGCGCGTGCGAGCAGAACGCGCAGTGGAGCCGCGCAGGCCACCGCGGGCTGCGAATGTCGGTGAACGTCTCGGCGCAGCAGTTCCTCGACCCGGCGTTCGCGGAGCACGTGCGCCGCGCGCTCGACGCGAGCGGTCTGCCGCCGGTGTCGCTCGAGCTCGAGCTCACCGAGAGCAGCCTCTTGAGCGACGTGAACGTCACCGTCGACACGCTCTGCCGGCTGAAAGACCTCGGCGTGCGGCTCGCGATCGACGACTTCGGCACCGGCTACTCGGCGCTCGCCTACCTGAAGCGCCTGCCGATCGACGTGATCAAGATCGACCAGTCGTTCGTGCGCACGGTCACCACCGACCTGGCCGACGCGACGATCACCGAGATGATCGTGAAGCTCGCGTCCGGCCTGAACCTCACCACGATCGCCGAGGGCGTCGAGACGCTCGAGCAGCTGCTCCTGCTCGGATCGTACGGCTGCACCCGGATGCAGGGGTTCCTGTTCGGCAAGCCGGTTCCGGCGGAGACGTTCGCGCAGTGGCTCGACAACCCGCCGTTCCGCTGGGTCTCGGGCACCGACGCGCCGCGCGAGGCTTCGGCGCCGAACTGACACCCGACCCGCTATCAACTGGCCCATGGAGTCGGATCGGGCGGGCGCCGCCCTCGCGGTCGATCGTCTCTGCAAGACCTACGGCGCCACGGTCGCCGTAGACGACGTCTCGTTTCGCGTCGCCCCGAGCGAGATCGTGGGACTGCTCGGTCCCAACGGCGCCGGCAAGACCACCACGATCAACATGATCCTCGGCGTGCTCGAGCCGACCTCCGGCGCGGTCCGGATCGAGGGCATCGACGTGGCGAGGCGGCGGTCGCAGGCGCTCGCGCGCACCAACTTCGCCGCGGTCCACGCGCCGCTGCCGGGCAATCTGACCGTGCAGCAGAACCTGCGCTTCTTCGGCCTGCTCTACCGCGTCAAGCAATTGTCGCAGCGCATCGAGGATCTGCTCGCCGAGTTCGACCTGGTTCGCTTTCGCGACGTGAAGTGCGGCGTGCTTTCCTCCGGCGAGCAGACGCGCGTCGGACTGGCGAAGGCGATGCTGAACCGGCCGCACCTCCTGCTGCTCGACGAGCCGACCGCCTCGCTCGATCCCGCGGTGGCGCGCGATACGCGCGCCGTGATCCAGGGGATCGCGCGCGCCGGCACCGCGGTGCTGTGGACCTCGCACAACATGGTCGAGGTCACCGAGGTCTGCGACCGCGTGCTGTTCCTGTCGCACGGCCGGATCCTCCTGGAGGGCGATCCGAAGAAGCTGCCCGCCGAGTACGGGAAGCAGACGCTCGAAGAGCTGTTCATCACGGTGGCGCGCGAGCCGCTCGCGCTGGAGCTCGCTTGATGCGCGGAAGCGGCGTGCTCGCGATCGCGCTGCGCCAGCTCTATCTGATGCGCGGGAGTCCCGCGCGCGTGCTTCCGCTGTTCGCGTGGGTCGCGATCGACATCGTGCTGTGGGGCTTCATCACGCGCTATCTGAATTCGGTTTCCCACGCCCAGCTCGACTTCGTCTCGGCACTGCTCGGCGCGGTGCTCCTGTGGGATTTCTTCTCGCGCGTGATGCAGGGCGTCTCCACGACGTTCCTCGAGGATGTCTGGTCGCGCAACTTCCTCAACCTGTTCGCGACGCCGCTCAGGGTCTCCGAGTACGTCGCGGGACTCGTCGTGAGCAGCATCGCGACCAGCCTGGTCGGTCTGGCCGTGATGCTCGTGCTGGCATCCGCCGTATTCGGGCTCTCGTTCTTCTCGTACGGCCTGGTCCTGATCCCGTTCCTGCTCGTGCTGTTCCTGTTCGGGATTGCGCTCGGCATCACCGCGAGCGCGGTGGTCCTGCGGCTGGGGCCGGCGTCGGAGTGGTTCGTCTGGCCGGTGCCGGCGCTGATCTCTCCGTTCGCCGGAGTGTTCTATCCCGTGGCGACGCTGCCGCCGTGGATGCAGGCGATCGCGTATCTGCTGCCGCCTTCGTACGTGTTCGAAGGCATGCGGGCGATCCTCGCCGGCCGCCCCTTCTCGTCCGCGTCGCTGCTGATCGGTGCGGCGCTCGCGCTGCTCTACATCCTGCTCGCCTACGCGTTCTTCGCGAGCGTCCATCGCCGCGCAGTCCGCACCGGATTGATCGCGCGCTACAGCGCCGAAACCGTCAGCTGAGCGGGTCGAGCGCGGCGCGGATCTGCGCCACGCGCGGATAGGTCGCGTCGAAGAACTCGGGGGCGGGGAAGATCCAGTAGCGATCGGCCAGCACGCCCTCCACGATCTGGCGCGCCACCTCGCTGGCCTCCATGCCCTTCTCCTTCATCAGCGCCTTCAGCATCTCGATCGCGCCGGCTTCCGGCGTTCCGGGCTCGCCGCGCGCGGTGTTGATCATGTTGGTGCGGATCGGGCCCGGGCACACGAGAGACACGCCGATCGGCTTGCCCGACATCGCCAGCTCGTCGCGCAGCGTCTCGGTGATCGCGAGCACCGCGTGCTTGGTCGCGGCGTAGGCGCCGTGCACCGGCGCCGTGACGAGCCCCATCAGCGAGCAGAGGTTCACGATGTGCGAGGGCTCCTCCTGCGCGAGCAGGATCGGCACGAAGCTGCGCAGCCCGTGCACGACGCCCATCACGTTCACCGAGAAGACGCGCGTCCAGTCGTCGAGCGAGGTGTTCCACACCGCGCCCAGCACGCCGACTCCGGCGTTGTTGATCAGCACGTGGACGGCGCCGAACCGGTCGACTGCGGCGCGCGCGAGGGCGTCGACGTCGTCCGGCTGCGCGACGTCGGTGCGCTGGAGCAGCAGCGGGGCGTCCGCGTCGCGGAGCTGTTCGCCGGTGTCCTTGAGCGCGGCCTCGTCCACGTCGGCCAGCACGAGCCGCGCGCCGCGAGCGGCCAGCGCGTGCGCGAGCGCTTCCCCCACACCGTGCCCGGCGCCCGTCACCACGCAGACCTTGTCCTTCAGATCCTTCACGTTCGTCTCCTTGCGCGTGCTAGGTCGCGCCCGCGAGCTGTGGAATGACCCGCTTCGCCATCAACTCGATCGACGGCCACGCGAGCTCCGGCGGCGTGCCGCCGAACAGCGGCCACAGCGTGAGGACTCCCTGCGGTCCCATTGCGCGGGCCCGATCGACGCACTCGTCCGGCGTCCAAATCGCGACCAGGCCCGAGGCGCGCAGCGCCTCGGCGCTCGAAAACGCGCGGAACGACTCGGGATCGGCGGGGCAACCCACGAGACCCATGTAGAAGTTCGCGCCGCCGACCAGGTACGGGCCCAGCTTCGCCCACGCGTCGTCCGGATCCTCGGCGAGCCCCAGATAGAAGAGCGGGAGCCCGACCTCCTCCTCGCACGGCGTGCGGCCGAGCCGCTCGCATTCGACGCGATAGGTCGCGAACAGTCCGGGGACCGCGGGCATGAAGCCGTCCGCGATGCGCGCCGCGCGCCGCGCCGCCGCCTCGCTGTTGCCGCCGAGCCAGATCGGCAGCGGATCCTGCACCGGCCGCGGCGTGACGCGCCGCCGCCTCCCCTGCCACTCGAACGGCTCGCCGCCGAGCGCGCGGCGGAGCACCGCGACGTATTCCTCGACGAGGCGCGCGCGGTCGCCGATCCGCTTGCCCACGGCTTCGAACTCGCCGGCCTGATGACCCGCACCGATCACGGGAAGCAGCCGTCCCTCACTCACGAGATCGAGCGTGGCGAGGTCCTCGGCCGCGCGGACCGGATCGTGCAGCGGCAGGATCAGCGCCGTGAGCCGGATTCCCAGACGCGTGGTGCGTCCCGCTGCGACCGCGGCCGCGATCATCGGCGAGCACAGGTATCCGTTCGACGCGCCGTGGTGCTCGCCCAGACACACGGCGTCGAAGCCGTGCGCGTCGGCCCACGTCACCTGCTCGAGCATCGCCGCGTAGAGCGCAGGGTGATCGACGCGCTCCGGCGCGCCCGCGGGCGCGCGCACCAGGTCGTAGGTGAGGCGCACGCGTGTCACGCGGGCACCCGCGCGCGGCGCACTCGCATGCGCAGCTGCGAGATCGCGTTCGTCATGATCGAGGGAATCCGCACGGGCGGCGCGGCCAGCTCGATCGACGGGAAGGCGGCGAGGATCTCCGAGAAGATCGCGTCGAGCTCGAGCCGCGCGAGATTCGCTCCCAGACAGTAGTGCGCGCCCGGTGCGCCGAAGCCCAGGTGTGGATTCGGATCGCGCGCGACGTCGAAGCGCTCGGGATCAGGGAAATACACTTCGTCGCGGTTGGCCGACACGAACCACATCGCGACGCGATCGCCTTCGCGAAGCTGCCGACCGGAAAGCCGCGTCGCGCGCCGCACCGTGCGGCGGAACATGGTCACGGGTGAGCTCATCCGCACGATCTCCTCGATCGCCGACGGCAACAGCTCGGGCCGTGCGCGCAGGCGCGCGAGTTCGTCGGGGTGCTCGAGCAGCAGCGCCATCCCGTTCGACGTGGCACTGCGCGTGGTCTCGCTGCCGGCCTGCACGAGCCCGAGGAAGAAGATGCCCATCGCGACACCCGAAAGTGACGCACCGCCCTGCTCGGCCCGGATCAGATCGGAGACGATGTCGTCACCCGGCTGGCGGCGTTTGGCTTCCACGAGCTCGCCCGCGTAGCCAAACATCGCGCCCGCGGCCTGCAGCTGCGCCTCCGGCGTGGCGACGCCGGCGCCCTGCGAGCCGATCGTCATCACCCACGCGAGGATCTGGTCGTGCGCCTCGCGCGGCGCGCCCATCAGCTCGGCGATCACGCGCGTCGGCACGTCGCCCAGGCGCTCCACGAGATCGATCTCCTCGGCCTCTCCCACGGCGTCGAGCCGCTCGCGCACGAGCCCGCGGATCCACGCCTCGTGCTTCGCCACGGCGCGCGGCGTGAACGGGCGGTTCACGAGCGTGCGCTGAGCCGTGTGTTCGGGCGGATCGCTGATGAAGGTGATCGCGTCGGTCTGCGCCGCCATCGCGAAGATCCCGGCGTCGAGCGGTTCGAGCGTCGGGCCGTCGGCCGCCGAGAAGTGCTCGTGATCGCGCGCCACGCGCACGAGATCGTCGTAGCGCGTCACCGACCAGAACCGCCCTCCGTCGGGTGTGCTCTGCTCGTAGACGGGCTGCTCGCGCCGCAGCCGCGCGAGCGCCGGCAGGTGATCGCCGGACGCGAATAGCGCGCCGTCCGTGAGATCGAAGTCGAAGGTCTTGGCGTCCACCGCGCTCATCTCACGCGATCCCCCGTACGAGCTTCCAGAACGGCGGAATGTCCGCGGGCAGCTGCTCGGCCGGACCGATGCCGGGGAGCCGGCCATCGATGTCGCGGAATCCGTACTCGCGCGCGAGCTCGGCCACCCAGTGCGAGCTGCCCGACTTCTGCATTCGCTTCGGATCGCCGGCCAGCGCCGCGGCGGCGCGTCCCGAGAAGCGCGGCCACTCCGCGCCGTCGAGCGGCAGCCCGAAGACGCTGTAGCCACCGTCTTCGCGCTGCTCCGCCTGCACCATCAGGTGCTCGGTGCGCACGAGCCCCGGCCAGATCGATACGACCGCCACGCCGCGATCGGCCAGCTCGCGAGCCGTGTCGCGCGTGATCCGGTCGAGCGCGGCCTTCCCCACTCCGTACGCCACACCCATCAGGTAGGTCTCCGCACCGTGCGACGAGACGTTCACGACCAGGCCGCGTTCGCTCTCGAAGAGCAGCGGCGCGCCGAGCGCCGTGGCCACGTACGCCGAGCGGGTGCCCACGCGATGGCACTCGTCGTAGACGTCGACGGGCAGCTCCCAGAATCGCTTGCCGATCATCCGGGCCATGTCGACGGCGGCGCACGCGTTGTTCACGAGGACGTCGAGGCGCCCTTCGTCGCGTCGGATCCTCGCGAAGACCGCCTCGACCTGCGCGTCGTCGTGGTGATCGCAGCGCAGTGCGATGCCTTCGCCGCCGAGCGCGGCGATGTCGCGCTCGGTCTGCGAGAGCGTGCCGGGATTGCTGGGATCCTCACTCGTGCTGCGCGCCGTGAAGTACACCCGAGCACCGTGAGCCGCCAGCTCGAGCGCGACGCCCTTGCCGATGCCGCGACTCGCGCCGGTCACGAGCGCGACGACTCCGCGCAGCGGTTGTGCGCCCTCGTTCATTCGGATCTCCGCTCGCGCAACAACCCCTCGATCATCCCGGCCAGCGCGCGCTGGCCGAGGTCGAGGGCGGCGTCGCGCGTCACTTCGTCGCTGCGGCTGCGCACGATGAACTCGGTCAACATCGCCGCGGCAGATCGCGAGACGAGTGCCGCCTCGATCTCGGTCAGGCCGCGCTCGCGCAGCGGCGCGAGCCAGAGCGTCTCCTGCTGCGCTGACACCTCGGCGAACCGGTCGGCGAGCTCCACGCCCAGGCGCGGCGAGGCGTAGAGGATCAGTCCGGCGGCGCCGACCTCGGTGATCGATTCCCAGATCGCCTCGAGCAGCGGCCGCGCCGCGTCGCGATCGGTGAGCGAGCGCATGCCTGCCGCCGTGGCGTTGGGCGACAGACGTCTCCCGAGGTTTTCGTAGAACTCGGCGATCACCGCGACGAAAAGATCCTCGCGGCTCGGGAAATAGCGGTAGACGAGGGAGCGGGCGCAGCCCGCCACCTCCGCGACGCGCGGGATCCGCATTGCGTCGGTGCCCTCGGTCTCGATCACGAAAGCCGCCGCGCGGATCAGCTGCTGGCGACGCCGCTCCTCGGTGGGCTCGAGAGGCAGAGGCGAGGCCGCAAAAGCCAGTTTTGACATTTCGTCCTTTTATTGACATTTTATACATCTAAGTGACATAGTGTCAATGAGGAAACCGAGGAGATCCGACGCCATGCCGCGCGCCGTCATCGCGATCGCCAGCAACCCGAACGGAGCCGGCAACGAGTCCGCGTACAACGAGTGGTACGCGAAGACCCATCTCGGAGAGATCCGCTCCGCTCCAGGCGTCGTTGCCGCGCACCGCTATCGCCTGCCCGACGCTCAGGTCACGCCGGCGGATCGCCCTCACCGCTATTTGACGCTCGTCGAGCTCGAGGTCGCGGACCTGCCCGCCGCCGTCGCGGGGCTGCTCGGCCGAGCGGCCGCGTCGCCCGAAGCCGCGCGGCTCATGGAGCTCGACCCGATGCCGGCGATCACCGTGTGGGAGCGGTTGCCGGACTGAATGCGCGATCCAACCGAGGAGGCACCATGAAGCTCGTCCAATCGCTGTCCGCGTTATTCGGAGCCGGAGCCCTCCTCCTGGCCGCCGCAACGTCGACCGCCGCGCCCAGGAACTACACGTTCACAGGCAAGTTCACGTCCAACCGCGGCACGCTGATCAACCTGCCCGTCGTCGGCGACACGCCGTGCGCCGGCGTGGGCCTGTCCAACCTGCGGATCATGTCGGGCCCCGGTCTGACGGGCCCGCACACGGTCCTCAGCATGACCGGCATGTCGATGCAGCCGAACCCCACGCCGACGATGCACAACTTCTCGCAGTTCGCGAACGGCAACAAGGCCGACTACTACTGCGCCGGATTCAATCCCGGCAAGAAGCTCACGTCGACCGGCCTCGGCGC
>Ga0066710_100006304_pt1 | contig 11040 bp, 7 predicted proteins | sample GraSoiAngelo_159_FD_79666 | JGI IMG/M metagenome (GOLD analysis project Ga0066710, IMG submission 79666) | Grasslands soil microbial communities from the Angelo Coastal Reserve, California, USA - 14_1009_16_40cm | ecosystem: Environmental > Terrestrial > Soil > Grasslands | place: USA...
TGCTGAGTTGCTTGATTCGGTCGTCGCGGAGTTTCATATCGGCCGTGGCCTGGCCGACTTCCGAGTACAGGACGAGTATCAATTCAACGGGCGGCCTAAGTGTGCTGTTTGGATATTCGGTAATGAGGCGCTTCCATACGGTCTGCGCGCGTTGCCAGTCTGCGCCGGCTTTCCTTAAGGTATATGCCATTCCGAGGCGGAATAGTGCCTGATCCTGCTGATCTTTGGCCGGAGTCAGTCGAAGGTAATCTTCGTAGGCGCGGCACGCATCGTCATACTCTTTTGCGGAGAATGCGCGATCCGCTTCGCCCAGGGCGACTATCGAAGGAGGCGGTGATGCCGGCACCGGAATCCGGGGAGGAGCGACGGCAACGTGCTTCGTGCAAGCCGCGACCATCAGCAGCAGGCAGAGTTCGACGGCCGCTAGACACTTTGTCCGCATTTGATTGCCTCCTCACGCACGGCAGCCCCCAGGCTGAATGAAAAGATGCTGCCACCATTCGGATTGTCTTCGACCCAGATATGCCCGTGGTGCGCTTCGATGATCGTCTTACAGATCGTCAGGCCCAGACCCACGCCCTGGCCGGTGTGCTTGCCTCGTTTGACCTGGTGAAATTTCAAAAAGATCCGCTCTTTATGGTCGTCCGGAATTCCGGGTCCCGAGTCGATCACAGACACGACGATCCGGCGGCTGTCTTCCGCAGGCTGGATACGCGTTACGATCTCACTGTTGGACGGTGAAAACTTCAGTGCGTTTTCATATAAATTGCCGACTACCTGCGAGATCCGGTCCCGATCGCAATCGACGTAAGTCGATTCCTGCTCGCACTCGAGACGCAGCCGGATGTGCTTATTTTGCGCTTGAACCTCGAATTCTTCCGCGACGGTCTTGACTATCGGGATCAAATCGTGGACCGCGATTTCATACTCCATCGATCCCGCTTCCATGCGCGACACGTCCAGAAGATTTCCGACCATCGCGGAAAGCCGCTCCGCGCTGTTGTAACTCAGACGCAGCAAGTCACGCTGCTGATCGTTCACTCCACCTGGAATTTCCTGCAGCAGGATGTGCAAGACCTGGCGAATCGATGCCAGCGGCGCCTTAAGCTCGTGCGAAACGTGGGACACGAAGTCTTTCTTCATTTCATCAAGCTCGCCGAGTCTTTCGCTCATCGCATTGAAATCGCGGGCGAGCTCGGCGAACTCGTCACGTCCCCTCACAGGAAGGCGATGCCAGAACTGTCCTTTGGCGATGAGATGCGTTCCCTGCGTCAAGTTGTGCAGTGGATCGTTAATCGATCGGACAAGCACAATGGTAACGAAGATGCCGAGCAGCAGCGCCACGATCCCCGCGGTCCACGAGAAACGTTCCGCGTTTTGGCCGGCGAGAGACGCCCTGCTAACTTCGTCGCGGATCGAGAGTTGTACCGCATCCCACGTAGTCCGGGTCTCGGCCTTCAGGCGATCGAGGGACGAAGCCAGGTCATTCGGTAGATAGCCCGGCTCATGCTCCTGTTTTTGTTTCAACTGTTGTTTGCGGTCGGCGAACTCGCTTTGGAACTCGTCAAAGGTAAGCGCCATTCGTCTAACTTCAGACCGTTCCCGATCGGAGCGGACCGTATTCCGCATGTCTGCGATGTTGTTCAGAAATTCCTGTTCCACGCCTTCCAGCTGGTGCTCATAGATGGGATCCCCCGTGGCGAAAAACTTTTGCGCGAATTCCTCGAGTGTATCGCCGAGCTGCATTGTGCGAAGCGCAGTGGAGGCTGCGCGGAAGTTCACTGCAGACAGGTCGCGATTGATGGATTGCATCTGGTGAAGAACGGAAACCTGGTATGCGAGACCGATGCACGCCAGCACGAGCAGTATTCCAAAACCCGAAACGGTTTTTGTTGAAACCCTCATTAATACTTAAGCTTCGATGCCGTATGCTTTCAGCTTGTTGTAAATCGTCTTCACGTCGACACCGAGCTGGCGTGCGGCTTCCGCCTTGTTTTGTCCGGCATGCTCGAGAGTCCTGAGAATCAATTCACGTTCGGCGTCGGCGACAGTTGTGGCGCCGATAGGGAATACGAGCTTTTCGGAATGCAGGACAGGATCGCGGACGTACGGCGGAAGGTCTTTCTCCTGGATCCACTCGCCTTTGACCAGGACCACAGAACGCTCGATGACATTCCTGAGTTCTCGGACATTCCCGGGCCATGAATAGGCCGAGAGGAGCGCCATGGCCTCATCGGTGGGGCCTTCGATTTGGAGCTGGTGCTTCCGGTTGAATTCTCCGATGAAGTGATGGACCAGGAGGGGAATATCCTCCGCCCGATCACGAAGCGGCGGTAACGGGATTGGCACAACGTTCAGGCGATAATAAAGATCTTCGCGCAATTTTCCGTCGGAGATCGCCTGCAGCGGATCCCGGTTCGTCGCGGCGATGACGCGTACATCGAACTCGAACTCGTAGTTGCCGCCAAGCCGCCGGACGCGTCCGTCGCCCAGGACTCGGAGCATCTTCGGCTGCAACGACATCGGCATTTCGGCGATTTCGTCGACAAACAGCGTGCCGCCATTCGCCTGTTCGAAGCAACCTGGACGCGTCGCGACCGCGCCGGTGAAAGCGCCACGCTCATGGCCGAAAAGTTCGCTTTCCATCAAAGATTCCGGAATGGCGGCCGCATTGATTGCCACAAAGGGCTTACCTTCGCGGCGGCTGAGCCGGTGGATGCTTTGCGCGACCATTTCCTTCCCTGTTCCGCTTTCGCCCGTAATCAAGACGGACACGTCGCGGGCTGCGACGCTTTCGATGAGGCCAAATACTTCGCGCATGGACTTGCTGCCACCGACGAAGTCGCTGCCGACCGGTGACGCCTCAGCTCTCATCGCAATACGTTTCGTCTTCAGACGCAACTCGATCTCGCGCTCGGCGTCATCGAGAAGAGCTTTCAGTTTCGGAAGATCTGTCAGCGGTTTTGTGAGGAAGTCGCGAGCTCCGTGCTTCATGGCTTCGACAGCCATGTCGATGCTGCCCTGCGCCGTAAGGAGAAGTACAGGCCGGTGAGGATCGCCGGCCTTGAGCTCGCGAAGTAGATCGAGACCGGAAAGCTCAGGCATTACGACGTCCGTGATGACGAGATCCGGATCGTGGCGTTCGACAAGCTCGGTTGCTTCCGCCCCGTCGCTTGCCTGCAGCGGTTCGAAGCCCCACTTCTGGAGAAGGACTGCCAGCGACGCCCTCATTCCGGCGTCATCATCAACGATGAGAATCTTTCGCTTCCGAGCTGTCATGCCGAATGAAAATGATACCTGCGTGAACAGTTAATACACAACCCACGGGAGTGGGGCGCCTTTCGGATCAGCTGTCAAATCAGCCGCAGATTACGCGAATTACGCAGATTCTATCCGTGTAATCCGTGCAATCCGCGGCTGATTGCTGGGTCTTTGCTTTTTAGGCCCTATGGTAGAATCCCCGAACCCCCTTGAGAACGTAGGATAAACAGGCTGTAGGTAAGGATACCTGATGCGTTTCGTGTTTCGGATAATCCTTTGGATTGCGACCATCCTTACTCTGACCGATACGGGGTGGGCGCTTCCGATTTTTGCGCGGCGTTTTGAAACGTCGTGCATGACCTGCCACGTTGTTATCCCGAAACTGAACGCATTCGGTATTGCCTTCCGCAATAACGGATACAAGATCCCCATCAACGATGCCAGGCTGATTAAGACACCGGATGTCGCGCTTGGCGCCCCCGCATGGAAGCAACTCTGGCCGAAGGCCGTATGGCCCGGGGCAATTCCAGGTATTCCTCCCATCGCTATCCGCGTTTTGACGGATGTGAATATTCGTCCTTCTGCGCCTGTCAATGTGAATTTCGATTTTCCAAACGGCCTTGCCGCTTATTTCGCCGGACCGGCCGGCGACAGCTTCTCATTTTTCGGGAATGTTTTTCTGCTCGGAGCGACAAACACACTATTTGTAGATCGGGCCTATGGTCAATTCAGGCTTGTATCGGAGACCGCTGGTCAAAACTGGTTGAACCTGAAGATTGGCCGCATCGACACGAGGGCTGAACCGTTTTCAAGTACCTACCGGAAGGTCACATCTCAGAATTACAACGTCAGTGATTTTCGCGTGGTCGGCAATGGGTTTGGATTCCGGGATCACGATGCCGGCATGGAATTGTGGGGAGCCGCAACGGGTCCCGACAATCGAGGAGGTCTGGAATACGGCGCCGGCGTGGTGCAGGGGACGGCCGGACGGCCCGAAAACAACAATTTTAAGGACTACTATTGGGCGGCTTCGTATAAGGTCGGCGGCCTTGGCGTGGTGGGATCCCGCGTCGAGGTCGAGCCTCAGACCACTCCTCCGGAGGGTTATCAGGAAACTTCGATTCTGGCCGGCCGTTTCATGTATGTCGGTAAAGGACAACCGGCGCTGCCCAATGTGCTTGAGGATCGGTTCACCCGAACAGGATTCAAGATCGATGCCTGGCTGAAAACTTTGAACGTCTACGGAGCTTTCGTTGAAGGCGAGGATCAGTTGCGCGGTGCCACGCCGAGAACCATCGATAGCAGCGCCATTATGGCTGAGGCGGATTATCAGCTGCTGCCGTGGGTCATGCCGACATTTCGATTCGAAAAGACGAATTACTCCGACCGCAGAAACATGGTTTTGCTGGTGCCGGCAGTGAGTGTCCTCGTCCGCGCCAACGTGCGCGTGCTGGTGGAAGGCCGATTTTACAATCGGCTGCAGGCTGCAGGAATCGACAGGACAGGATTGAACGAGGGATTGGTTCGGCTCGAGTTTTTGTTTTAGCTAAAGGATCTTCAGCGCAATGACGATAAGACCAAGGGGATGGTGGCGTTTCATGTATGGCATATTGCTGGTGACGGTGCTGGCCACAACGCCTGCACGGTTGGATGCTTCGAACATTGAAGGTCAGGTCATTGTCAAAAGTGCCCGCGACAACAGCAATGCTGTGGTGTACATCGACAAGATTTCCGGAAAGACCTTTACCCCGCCCCCGACGCCGGTTCCGCTGGATCAAGTCAATCTGACCTTTGTACCGCACGTTCTGCCCGTGCTTGTGGGTACGAAGGTAGCGTTCCCGAACAGCGACGACATTCGCCATAACGTTTTCTCCCCCACCCCCTGGTCGAAATTCAACCTGGGTACCTACCCAAAATTGACAACAAAGTATTACGTGTTCGATAAGCCGGGAACGGTTACCTTGTTGTGCAACGTTCACGCGGAAATGTCAGCGTATGTCGTCGTAACCGAGACACCGTATTTTGCGGTCACGGATAAGGCGGGAAACTTCACGTTGAAAAACGTTCCTCCCGGGAAGTACGTGTTGAAGGTTTGGCATGAAAAAGCGAAGCCCGCAAGCATGCCGATCGTTGTCGAGGACCGGACTGTAGTGGCGACGTTTGAGCTGAAAAGGTAAGCGCGATGAATCTCAAACAACAAACGTTCTTTTTTGTTGCCCTGATGATCACAGGGCTGGTCTGCGTTTATGCCCTCTTCAGCATCTACTACGTACGGGAACAGGAGGGCCGGTTTTTATCGGAACGCCTGAACCTTGCCGATTCGGTTGGCGAGGAATTCACCGGTTTGTTCACGCGCGGTGTCGAACGGCTGCAAACGGTGGCTCAGCTGCCCGGTCTTGTTTACGGCCTGCAAACTCTGGAAGAAAACCGCGCGGGGAGACAGATTCCGGCCTGGACGACATTGCATTATCTGTTCTTTCAATCGGAAGTTTTCACAGACGGTGTGTACCTTCTCGACGAAAAAGGACGGGTCCTGTGGAGCGAACCGCCGGATGTCGCTACGATCGAAACGGTGTTTCCGGTGTACGACCAGATTCGAGCAAGACTTGACGATCCCGCTGCTGAAGCTGCTTTCATTGTATGGCGCCGCCCGGAGCACAACGACATCCTCATGGCTTCGCGATTGATAGACGACGAAGGCCGCCTGGTCGGGATCCTCGTCGGAGAGACGCCGACCTCGCATCCTGCCATACGCGCCGTTCTCGAGCGGAATCCTCTCGGGCATGGCGTCACGCAGCTCATCGAAGCGACATCCGATCCGAACAAGTTCGCCATCATCGCCAGCAGCAATCCTGAAAAGGAAGGCCAGCTATACGAATATCCGAATCCGCCCGAAAGCGCGGTACTGGCGACGGCGCATGCCTCGCCTTCGCCATGGACGATCGTCATTGACCAGAACGCCAAAGAAGCGCTGGCAGGAATCAACAGTCTCACGAATCTGTTGACGGGTTTCGGAGTCGTGTTTGCGATTGTCGCTATGGGAAGCCTTCTGTTTATCCTGCGGAGTTTCACGCGCCCCGTTGAAGTGCTGACCGAAGCGGCGCGCAGGATTGGAGACGGCGATCTGTCTGGTGGATTTACTCTCGATCGTCACGATGAGATCGGCGTTCTGGCGAGAACGCTGGATGACATGAAGACGAAGCTGAAGTCATCTTACGACCTGCTGCTCCAGTCCGAGAAAATGGCTCTGATGGGACAAATCGTCGCCGGCATCGCTCACGAATTGAATAATCCTTTGACCATTGTGATCGGGAACATTCAATTGATGCTCATGCGCGAACGTAACGAGAAGAGTGTGGAGTCGCTGTCGCGTATACAGGACGGTGCGGAACGCGCGTCGAAGATCGTAAAGAACCTGCTTACTTTTGCCCGGCAGGAACGGCCCGAGCGGAAGCTCGTGAACGTGAATGCGATCATCAGAAAATCCGTCGAGCTTCGCTCATACGAGCTGCGAGTGAGTAATGTTCAGGTCAGTACCGAACTCGATGACGAACTGCCGGAAACTATGGCCGATCCGCATCAGCTACAACAGGTGTTTCTGAATCTCATCGTGAATGCCGAACACGCGATGATCGAGGCGCATGGAAAGGGACTGCTGCGCGTTACAAGCCGGCGCGAAGACGGAAAGATACTCATCTTCTTTTCCGACGATGGACCGGGAATTCCGAAAGAGAATCTGCATCGCATTTTTGAGCCTTTCTTTACGACCAAGGCGGTAGGCAAGGGCACCGGACTTGGCCTGAGCATTTGCCAGGGAATCATCGTGGAGCATGGCGGCAAGATTGATGTCGAGAGCACGATCGGCCGCGGTACCACGTTCGTCATCGACCTTCCAATTCAGAAATGGGCTCCGGAAACGCCGGCCGTTGCGCCGCCGGTGCGTGTTGCCACTGTTGCGAAGCGCAGGATTCTCGTTGTTGAAGATGAATTACAGATCCGGCTGCTGCTGCAGGATATTTTGAAATCGCTGGGCCATCAGGTGGAAGTTGCCGGCAATGGACGCATCGCGTTGGGAATGATCGACAACAAGAATTACGACCTCATCATCACCGACGTGAAAATGCCTGAATTGAGCGGTGCGGAATTCTATGCCGCCATCAAGCGAAAGGGAGCTGCGCTCGAACGGAAGGTCATTTTCGTCACAGGCGATCTTATGAATCCCGAAACGCTTCAGTTCGTCGAAAGCACGGGCCGACCATGGCTCGGCAAGCCTTTCGATATTGACGCGATCACGAAGACGATCTCGGAGTGTCTTAGCGAAATCACCGCGGTGAGGGGGTAAGGAATTGAGGGCCTCCGTCCCTCAATTCCTTACAGTCCAAAAACCAACACCACCGGCGTTCCCTTCGTTTGCATGATCGCATCAACGAGTCCTGCCGCAACCCCTACTAACTGCTTTCCTGCCGCTTTGTAGGTTACGACGCCGCCGCCGATCGGCTGCTTCGTGGGAATCCGATGAAGGATCTTCCCTGTCGCTGCGTCGAATGCAATGAGATCACCGTTGAGATCCCCGGTCAGGACAAGGCGGCTGGCGGTAACCGCCGTTCCCGCAACCATGGGCGCTGTCATTTCCTGCTTCCAGCGAACCATTCCGGAATCGGCATCAACAGCCGTGACCCAACCGGCTTTCCGTTCGTCCTTCACCCCAAAACCATTGGTGGTTCCCAGAAACTGGCCAGGCCCGAACACCGGGAGTTTCGGATCGAGCTTCACGAACGAACACCAATCCACGCTGTTCACATAAACGAGGTTCGTCGCAGGGGAGAATGACGGACCGTTCCATTGCACGCCGCCTGCTGTTCCCGGACAGAAATGCGTTCCTTCCGGCGTCAGCGGCGCTTCGATATTCTCGACTTTTGTCACCGGAGTCTTAAAAGCAACCTTTCCTGATGCGACGTCAATGCCGTGGAGATGACCATCTTTGCCGGCTGCCATGGCGCGCTTGCGGCCCTGCCGGGTAGTGACGAGCGCCGGCGGCGCTGCCTGGTCCCAATCGTGATAGTCGTGCGGCACGAGTTGGTACCAACTTTTTAGAACACCGGTTTTTGCATCGAGTGCAACGACGGATCCGGTGTACAGGTTTGCGCCGGGCCGATACGCGCCGGCGAAATCCGGACCAGGATTTCCGGTAGGAACATAAAGAAGACCTGTGGCTGTATCGATCGTCAGACTCGTCCAAAGCGATCCGCCACCGACGTGCACTCCCTTAGGCCATGTTTCAGATCCGGGTGCATTACCCGTAGGCACGATCACGAATTTCCATGCGACCTTGCCTGTTGCTGCGTCCAGTGCTGCTACGAAACATCCGCATGCGCGTTCTGCTCCGGATGTTCCGACGTAGATCATTCCGTTCCACGCCACGGGAGCTGCGGCAATCGTTGCAGGCTTGCCGTCAGCTTCGGTAAGTTTCGATATCCAGATCTGATGGCCATCATTGATGTCATACGCCACAACAGCTCCATCTCGGAACCCACGATAAAGGCGATTGCCCGCAACTGCCGCGCCCCGGACCGTTCCCCCTCCAGCTTCGTACTGCATTCTCCACTTCAGCGTGCAATCCGCCGCATTAAGGGCATACGTGTATGCGCCGGTGGTGAAGTACATGGTTCCGTTTACGACCACGAGGCTGCTTTCGAAGGTCACGCCTTCAGGAACCGGGTACGAGCAAACCTGCTTCAGCTTCGATACGTTTCCTGGAGTGATGTCCGTCAGCGTCGAGAAACTCGTCGAAGCGTAGTCGCGTGCATATCCCGGCCAGTCATCCTGGCCGAAGGCAGTGATGGAAAACGCAAGAAGCAGTAGAGTAAGAAAAATTGTCCGTCGCATGCGCGGGAGTCTAGCATGGCCAAAGGGATTTCGGATGTCGGATTTCGGATTTCGGATGTGAGCAAAACTCGTGCTTCAGCTGATTCTCAAATCCGAGATCCGAAATCCGACATCCGAAATCCCCTTGGCCTCCTGTCTTTCCTGAATTAGCATCAGCGAACAAGATGGGCTCAAAGAGCAGTTCCGAGACAGGTCTTCTCGCATTGCGCATTCTGCTGGGCGTGTTCTTTTTGTTCGAAGGTCTCGATAAAGGTCCGTTGCTGATCAACCCGTCGCTGCTCGTGACTCAATCGTTGCAGAACTGGGCGCGAGCCGGCGTACCGATCAGCCGCTGGTATGTTGAAACGATCTGCTCCTGTTTTTGCGCGGCTCATTTTTTTCGGAGAAGTAGCCACGGGCATTGCGTTGATTCTTGGAAAATGGACTCGCGTCGTAGCCACGGTCGGGTTCTTCATGGTCCTCAATATTCATTTCGCACACAGCCGTCTTTTTCAATATGGTTTTTTGTCGCAGGGTGATGGGCTGCCCGTTCTGGGCGGTTTACTGGCCCTGGCCATCGGAGGACAGGATATGAGAAAACGTGTAGCCGCAATATTTGGTTCTTGCTTGTTTGTCCTTGCAGGTTGTTCAAACGCTGCAAATCAACCGGCCCCTGCTGCCGCAGACAAGACCGCAGCGCCGCCGTTGGAGGCGGGGTACCGCGTCTACGTTACGGATGAGGTTTCCGGAGAGTTGAGCATCATCGATCCGGGGACGCTCGCAGTCATTTCCACAGTCAAGCTCGGCAAGCGCCCTCGAGGAATCCACACGAGTCCCGATGGCAGGACGATCTACGTAGCGCTCAGCGGTTCACCCATCGCTGGACCAGGCGTCGATGAGAGCAAGCTTCCGCCGCCTGACAAGTCCGCCGATGGAATCGGAGTCTTCGATGTGCTGCAGAACAAGGTTGTAAGGATCATCAATGCGGGTTCGGATCCGGAGGAGTTCGATCTCAGTAAAGATGGAACACTTCTATACGCATCCAACGAAGACATTGGCGGTGCAAGCATCGTCGATATCGCGCAGGGGAACGTTCTCCAGACCGTGAAGGTCGGCGATGAACCGGAAGGTGTGACGACGGGTCCTGATGGGAGATTTGTGTACGTAAGTTCGGAAGATGATCGGACGATCTCCGTCATCGACACAGCATCGAGAAAGATTATCAAAATGTTCAACGTCGGGCACCCTCCGCGGCACGTCGCGTTTCTGCCGTATGGATCGAAGGCTTATGGGAGCCGAGAGAACGACGGCGTCGTGACCGTCATCGATGCGGTCAAGCACGAACCGATGGGCGAGATTCAGCTCGGCGAGGCAGGAAAGATCAAGCCGATGCACATCACGCTCTCGCCCGACGCATCGAAGGCTTTCATCAGCACCGGGCGCGGAAAGATGGTTTTCGTTGTCGATACGAAAACAGACAAGGTTCTCTCTTCAATTGAAGCGGGGGATCGACCCTGGGGCGTCGGCGTCTCGCCAGACGGCAAGATGCTCTATACCGCGAATGGCCCGTCGAACGATGTGTCGGTGATCGATCTTGAAAAGCAGATGGTGGTGAAGAGAATTCCGGTCAATGGCAGTCCTTGGGGGATTCTTATTCTCAAGTAGCCGCGGATTGCGCAGATTGCGCGGATTCCCGCTGCGTAATCCGCGAAATTCGCGGCTGATTACAAACCGAGAATGATCACCGTCGGTTGCCCCTTCGACTGAATGATCGCATCGGTCAATCCGGCCGCTACGCCGACGTACTGCTTTCCACCAGCCTGGTAAGTGACGACACCGCCGCCGACGGGTTGCTGTGTCTGGATCCGATGCAGAACCTTCCCCGTGGCGGCATCGAATGCAACGAAGTCTCCA
>Ga0066710_100006305_pt1 | contig 11039 bp, 13 predicted proteins | sample GraSoiAngelo_159_FD_79666 | JGI IMG/M metagenome (GOLD analysis project Ga0066710, IMG submission 79666) | Grasslands soil microbial communities from the Angelo Coastal Reserve, California, USA - 14_1009_16_40cm | ecosystem: Environmental > Terrestrial > Soil > Grasslands | place: USA...
GCACAAGAGCCGCACGCGCTGGGAGCATCCGAACGAATCGCGCGACGGACGGCTGCTGTTTGAGAACTTTCTGCGCCTGTCCCTGTTACAGAACCGCGAGCAGTAGCGAGCGGATCGAAAGTGTTTCCAATCACACCTCAGAATTCGCCAACTCGACTCACGACGGAAAGCCTCGCGATAGCCGCCGCCCAACTTGCCTCTCGCGACCTTCAGCTTCGCTCGATCTACAAGATTCACAGCACGCCGCCAATGTGGGGCCGACCACCGGGGTTTGAGACGCTCCTGCGCATTGTGCTGGAACAGCAAGTCTCTCTGATTTCGGCCCGAGCCATGTTTGCGCGGCTCAAATCTAGGATCGAACCTTTTACTGCCGAAGGCTTCATTGAATCAGGTGAGCCTTACTTGCGATCGCTCGGCGTCACGCGACAGAAAGCACACTACTGCATTCAAGTCGCCAGTGCGTTTATCAATGGTCATTTGAAAACAATCGCAAAAATGAATGACGAAGACGCACGCGCCGAGCTATTGCGAATCAAGGGTGTGGGGGCATGGACTGCAAACATCTATCTCTTGATGGCGTTAAGACGTCCCGACATCTGGCCGGATGGCGATGTCGCGCTGGCGACCGCTGTCGGCAAGTTGCGCAAGATGAAGACACGCCCTTCTTTCTCGGAGCTTTCACAAATTGCTGAATCGTGGCGTCCTTATCGTTCCGTTGCTGCCAGAATGCTGTGGCAGTACTATTTGGCGGAAAGAAATGATAGACGCGAAACGAACTCACAAAGGCGAAGATGACGAACTCCGTCCGGAATACGACTTGAAAAGTCTAAAAGTAAGGAAACTCGGCCCGGGCCGTAAACGCTTTGGCGACATAGTTCGTTTGGAACCCGACGTCCTGGAAGTTTTTCCTGACGCCGATTCGGTTAACGAGGCTCTGCGTTCTTCTGATAAAGATCTCGAAAGAAAACAATGCCGCCAACACAAGGCCACAGAGATAGCGTCAGAATCTTGAAATGACCCGGACGTTTGCAGAAACAGTAGAAGATGTGAAATAGCTTTCGCCTGCTGAGAAGGAGCATCTGCAAGAGCTTCTCAATAAGTATTTTATTGAAGAAACGCGTACTGACATTCGAGAGAATGCCGAAGCGGGGTCTAAAGGAATACAAAGGCTCCGGCGCAACTCAGTGCCCTTCATACGTAGCTACTTTGCAATCGTCGATGGCGCCATGGCTGCATGCCCTACGGTCAGGTCCGCACCCTGCGGAACGTTTTCGGCTGTCAATTCAATCAAGCGATCGACGACTGCTTTCAAATCATTAGTTTCGCCGTAGACGCGCAGTTGCTCGTCGGCTGAGGTGCCACGCTCGAGGATGGTGTGAATGTGCTCGATCTCTTTCCGCGAACCCAATTCGTCGACCACATCGTCAACAAAATCCAGTAGCTCGCGGATGAGATCGCGCGCGGGAACTTCCTTATTCTTGCCGAAGTCGATCATCTTCCCGTCGAGACCGTAACGCACGGCGCGCCACTTGTTCTCCTGAATCAACATGCGGCGATAGAGACGAAAGCCGAGATTGCTCTCCATCAGCTTGTACAATTTGGCAACGATTGCCTGGAACAGTGCGGCAATCGCTATGGTGTCATCCACGCGCGTCGGGATATCACAGATGCGAAACTCAAGCGTGGGAAAGTAAGGCTGCGGCCGGCAGTCCCACCAAATTTTCTTGCCGTCATTGATGCAGCCCGTGTTAATTAGCAAATCGACGTAGCGCTGAAAGGCTGGATACGAATCGAAGTGATCAGGAATATCTGTGCGCGGAAACTGTTTGAAGATTTCCGAGCGATAACTCTTCAACCCCGTGTTGTGTCCCATCCAGAATGGTGACGAGGTCGAAAGCGCCAGGACATGCGGCAAAAAATATCGTGAGGCGTTCATGATATGAATCTGGCGTTCCCGATCCGCGACCCCGACGTGCACGTGGACTCCAAAAATCAGCAGCGAGCGAGCGACGGTCTGTAATTCCTGCACCAGTAGTTCATATCGATCGTCATCGAAGATTTTCTGGTCCTGCCAACGCGAAATTGGGTGGGTTGAAGCGGCGACGATTTTCAAGCCATTCTTTTCGGCGAGCGAAGAGATGATGCTACGCAGGCGCGTGATGTCAGCCCGCGCTTCCTGAATATTTTTGCAGACGCCGGTGCCGACTTCGATCTGAGATTGGATCATCTCGGGCTTGATCTGCTCGCCCAAAATCATTCGACCCTCGTCGAGAAACTCGGTTACATGCGAACGCAACTCGCGTGTGGTCGGGTCGACGATCTGAAATTCTTCTTCGATTCCCAGTGTGAATTGGTCGAACATAAGATCTAGAATAGCCACAGAGGCGCAGAGGCACAGAGAAAATTGCAAAAAACTCTCTGAATGATCTGAGATTCCATTGTTATCTCCGTGTCTTCGTGCTTCTGTGGCCAGTTGGGTTCACGAAGCTGTCAGCTCGCGCTCCATCAAAGCGCGCGCCTCATCTGATAGTTCCCTAAACTTCACGCCAACGCCCTCGCCAGGGTTGCTATAAACGACCTCGGCTTTAACCACGATGTGGTTGCTGCCGATCGGAATTCGTAGCGCCAGCGTTGCCCCGACGGGTATCTGCGTTCGCGTACTCATGTAGACCCCGCCGGGGCTGATGTCTTTGGTACTCGCGATGCCGGTTGAATCGGCGCCGTCGAAGTGAACATCCACGATTAAACGCGAACGGTCATGATGTCTGCGTTCGTCGGGTGAAATATTGTCGGTCAACTCTTCGTCAATCACAGACTATTTCCGATGCGAAACGCACAGCGTCTCCGCTTCTTCCAATCATGATAACGCTATTGGAGAACTTTTGAACTCTGGCCGATCATACTCCATCGCGCAAATTTACAGAAGGTTGGCTTAACCAGGGCTTGCCTGCAATTGACAGTAAAATCAGCCACAAGTTACTATCCGATTTCGCATTCAACTCCTAATTCTACCGGTTTCGAGCTTCGACCTTCTTATGGGTTTCGCTACTACTGCAATTCATGCCGGACAAGAGCCGGACTCTGCCACGGGCGCGGTTACCGTTCCGATCTATCAAACATCCACATACGCTCAGGAAGGCCTGGGAAAGCACAAGGGTTTTGAGTACGCTCGAACGTCGAATCCTACCCGGCTGGCGCTGGAACGAAACATTGCGGCTCTGGAGGGCGCACAGTTCGGCTACGCGTTCGCTTCAGGCATGGCCGCAATCGACGCAACGTTGCGACTGGTCAAAGCCGGGGACCATGTGATCGTCTCAGATAATACCTATGGGGGCACGTTCAGATTATTCAAACGAATTTTATCGAACTACGGTATTGAGTTTTCTTTCGTCGATACTTCTGAAGTTACAAACGTCGAAGCGGAAATTCGCGAGAACACTAGGATGATATTCGTTGAGACGCCGACGAATCCTGTGATGATCGTTACGGATCTCGCAGCGGTCTCAGACGTAGCCCATGCTGCCGGAGCGCGCGTAGTTTGCGACAACACTTTTATGTCGCCATATCTGCAAAGGCCTTTGGAATTCGGCGTCGATATCGTCGTGCATTCGACAACCAAATTTCTCAACGGACACTCCGATGGAGTAGGTGGCGTCGTCGTTTTAAACAACGAAGACGATGCCGCCTGGCTGGCGTTCGTGCAAAACGGCGCCGGAGCGATTTTGTCTCCGTTTGATTCATGGCTGGTGCTGCGCGGCACAAAGACGCTTGCCTTGCGCATGGAGCAGCATGACAAGTCTGGCCGCGCTGTCGCCGCGTTCCTGGAAGATCATCCGAAGGTAAAAAAGATCTATTACCCTGGCTCGACTTCGCATAAACAACACGAACTGGCGAAGCGCCAACAGAAGGGTTTCGGCAGTATGGTCTCATTCGACGTCGGCTCGCTGTCGGTTGCGCGGCAAGTGCTGGAGTCTGTTAAGGTATGCACTCTGGCCGAGAGCCTGGGAGGGGTTGAGACATTGGTCTGTCATCCCGCGACGATGACCCACGCATCAGTTGCCCCGGACGTCCGCGAGCGTCTCGGTATTACGGATGGGCTTGTGCGAATTTCTGTCGGTATCGAAGACACGGATGACATCATCGCGGATCTCGACCAGGCGCTTAACGCCGCCAGTGGGTGACAAGTAAAGTTTGAGAAGATAAAATCCGGACGCACGACCGACTTTCGATTCGCCCAAATTAGATCCTCAAAGATGCTCGTTGAGCTACACGCCAAATCAGACGTTGGCCGCGTGCGCCGCGGAAATGAAGACAACTTTCTGCTGCTCGATCTGGCCACCCAAAAGGCCTGGACCGGATCGGACGGTTCAGAAAACCCTGAAGAACTGCGACGCATAAGTCTCGGCGACAAAGGCCTCGTACTGGTTGTCTCAGATGGAATGGGTGGCGCCCTCGCGGGTGACGTGGCGAGTCGCATGGCGATCGATTCGGTCCGCGAGGTAATGATCGGAGAAAACGGAGAGGGTTGCGATCCCGATTCGTCATTGGTCGATTGTCTTAAGCACGCCACGATGCAAGCCAATCGTGCCATTCACTACAGGAGTCTGGAAGACAGTCGATGCAGTGGAATGGGCGCGACGCTGACCGGGGCGGCAATCAAAGAAGATAAGATTGATTTGATCCAGGTTGGCGACAGTCGTGCTTATCTTATGCGCGGTGATCAAATTCGACTCGCTACGAAAGATCAGTCACTCGTGCAACAACTGGTTGATGTCGGGCAGATCAGCGAGGAGGAAGCCGAAACACATATGTTTCGGAACGTCATCCTGCAGGCGCTTGGCGCGCAGACCGAGCTGATGCCGGCGATTGCGCGTGTTCAAATCCGGCAGGGTGATGTGTTGTTGCTTTGCAGTGACGGTCTTTCCGGGAAACTCCGTAACGAAGAGATTCGGCAGATCGTATCCAAGGCGAAAGACAATTTAGCCGGCGCATGCGCAGCCCTGGTGGCAGAAGCTAATAACCGCGGCGGTGAAGACAACATTACGGTCGTGCTCGCGCGATTTAGCGGCGATGAATTGCAGGAACCGAGCAGTATCGAATCACAATCGAACTGCCCGCGCTTGATGAAGATAAGACGTTAGATGAAACCGAAGCCGACAGCGAGCACAGAACGCCCACGCTCTAGTCATTCTGCTAGCTCTTTACCCCGCCAATCCGGCACTTGCCCGACGCGTCGAACAAAAATCGAAGCGCCCTGAACACGCTCTACCTCTACGCGATCGCCCGCTTCCAGAGGCTCTTCACCGTCAGCGGGATACGCGGTCCACGTCGATCCAAAAACTTTTACGGCTCCTTCGTGCAGCGCGCCCTGACTTGATGTGACGACCGTGCCAACCTTGCCGGGTAACGAGTCGGCGCCGCTCTTTAGGTCCCCTCCGCTTTTCTCGCGCGAAAAGTAATTAACGAAAATAGTACGAGAGGCCGCAGTTAATCCGATCGACACAAGAGCAAAAATCAAGAACTGAACGATGATGCTATTGAATCCGACCAGCGACGCGAGTGCGGCCGCGAGCGCGCCAATTCCAAACCAGAGCAGCACAAAGCCTGTGGTAAAGACTTCAGCAACGATCAATATCGCGCCGAGAATCGTCCAAAATATCCAGAGGTAGTTTTCCATCTCGATTGTTCGACAAACTTCAATTTGTCGTAGTTTCGACAATTCGTGCGACAAACTGAAGTTTGTCGAACACTCACTTCCAAAGATTCTTCAACATAAACCAAATATTCGCCGGACGCTCTGCCAGGCGCCGCATGAAATACGGATACCACTGTTTTCCGTATGGTACATATACCCGCATATTATAATCATCACGCGCCAGTTGCTCCTGCAAATCCCGCCGGATGCCGTAAAGCATTTGAAATTCGAACCGCTCTTTCCCAATGCCTTCCCGTTGTGCGAAATCGATGGTCGCATCGATCATCTTCGGATCGTGGGTCGCGATGCCGTGGTAAACGCCACTTGAGAGAAGCAGTTGCATGACTCGAATATAATTATCGTCGACGTCTTTTTTGTCCGGATAGGCGACCTCAGGCGGCTCATCGTACGCGCCCTTGCAAATTCGAATTCGCGCGGGAATCTTCAGCAAATCGCGCGCATCGTCCATCGTGCGATAGAGATATGACTGCAAAACGATGCCCACATCGTTCAGCCCAAACTCGCCCCGCAGCCGCTTGAAAACATCGATCGTCGCTTGCGTTACGTTTGAGCCTTCCATATCGACGCGCACGAAGTTGCCGCGGCTGGCAGCGTCTGCTACAACCTGCCGGGCGTTGCGATAAGCGATCTCAGGAACCATCTCAAGACCAAATTGCGTAAGCTTGATGGAAACGTTGGAGTCGATGTGTGTCTCGTCAATTTGAGCCAGGACATGTCGATATTCGCGGACTTCACTTTCAGTTTCCGCGACACTGTCGACGGCTTCATTCAGATGATCGAAGGATGCCGAGCAGCCGCGCGCGTTCACTTCGCGAATCGCTGCGATTGCTTCCTCGATAGTTTCGCCGGCAATGAAACGAGTGGTGAGATTTTTGAAAAAGCGAAAGCGCGTTGCAAAATCTTTCAGCCTTTCCTGCCGAGCTAGATAAAGCAGCGCGCTTCGAGTGAGCATTGTGTTGAGCAAGCTAGCCGCTATGCTATTCTACCGGACTGCCTTTTCAAATAATGTGGTGCTGCTATGCGTTGGAAATTGCTTGTGCTGGTGTCTGTCGCTGCAGCTCTGGTCGCCTTGACGATTTGGTCAGCACTAACTATCGCATTGTTCGGTTCAGCCAGGGCAATGGCGCGAAGCGATTGGCGACTGTTAGTAAGCCTTGTGATTCCGCTGGGCATGACGATCTTTGCTGCCGTGTTTGTATATCGCCACACATCAAGGCGGCGAAAATTACAAGCCTTGATTACTACAGGTTTGACTTTAGTCTTAACTGGAGCCGCATATCTCGTGGCTTCTACGGTATTTGTCTCACGCCTTTACATTCCCAAGACGTATGAAGTGCGCCATGCTCGATGAGTTAGGTAGTTGTGTGCTCTTCCTTCGGTCCCAATCCAATCTCTTTCTGGACCGGTTTTAGCGCATCAATCACAAACTGAATATGCTCATCGAGCGTCACGCCCAGTTCCTCAACACCTTGATGAATGTCTTCGCGATTGACTGAGCGCGCGAATGCCTTGTCCTTTAGCTTCTTCTTAACTGACTTCACTTCCATGTCATCGAGACTTCGTGATGGACGAACGAGCGCGCACGCGACGAGGAAGCCACACAGTTCGTCTGTTGCAAACAGAGCCTTCGCCATGTCTGTATCGCGCGGCACGCCCGTATATGTCGCATGCCCAAGAATGGCTTTGATAATTCGATCCGGGTAGCCGCGACCGCATAAGATATTCGACCCGGTAAATGGATGCTGGTCGGCGGAGGGAAACATTTCATAATCGAAATCATGCAGCAGTCCCACCAATCCCCACTCGTCCTCGTCGGCGTCAGCGCCCCCGTACCTCTTCGCGCAAGCGCGCATCGCAGTTTCGACCGCCAGCGCATGCTTGCGCAGGCTATCTCCCTTCGTGTATTCGCACAGCAGTTCCCAGGCTTCTTCTCGATTCGGCATGATCAATGCTTGGTAATTGATTTGCGCCGAGAAAACTAGCACGGGTGAATGAGAACGGACAAGCGGACTTCAGGTTCGGGAGTTCCGCCTTTAGGCGGTCTTGATCGGTTAATTACAATTCCGCCTAAAGGCGGTACTCCAAACTAACCGCCCGTGCGTGCGCGATATCCAGGTCGAGCGCGAATCGCTACGTCTTTGCGCGATGTCTTGACGTGAATTTTTCGATAGCTGCCATCTGCGTTTCGATTTGTCGGGTAATAGCCGAGGAGATACTGCGTCCGCAATTCGGCAGCAATCGCCGCGAACGCCTGAGGTAAACCAGCCAATGTATCAGCACGATAAACCTGGCCGCCGGATTTATCCGCCAGGTCTTTCAAATAGCTATCAGCCGTTAAATACAACATATTCAACATAGCGGTGATGCTATCGTCTCTGGCAGTGCCTGTCGTACTGCCAGGCCTGGTTCCTGGGTCTGGGGTTGAAGGCAGTCTGCCTCCCGCATCTGGAAATGGATCAGTCGGCGATGTCTGTGGCGCAGGGTTTCTTCGCCTATCAAAAATGATCGATGGCAAAGAATTTCGTTGACGCGGAATACTGGGAACCGGGGACGGGTCATCACTCGGGAATGTTGGCGGCGTACTCCCTGAGGGCGTGCCGCCGCGAATCACGTCGCTGGTTGGTAACTGCGCCCCGTTTGAGTTGGCGTCCTGCTGTCGCGCAATCCGTTCGGTCTCAGCGCGCGTGTCGAATCGAATCGGATAGACAATGACGCCGGATTCATCCAGGTCGCGAAGGGTTCCATCGAAGGTCGAGCTGTCGCTATGCCAATCGACGCCGTCGGTGAAAAGGACAATTGCCCTTCGCCCGTTGATCGGCCGAAGCGCATTCAATCCCATTTGCATTGCATCGTAAACTTTGGTGCCCTCGCCTGATTTCGTCTGGGTAATCACGCCACGGAGCTGCGCTTTGTTGCTGGTGAAGTCATTCCAATCTCGGACTGTATCATCGAAGGAAATGACTTTAACCTTGTCCGCATCACTCAACTGGTCCACAAACGCGGCAGCGGCGCGCTGAATGATTGCAAGTTTCTCCCTCGTACTGCCGCTCGTATCAATCATCAATACAACATGGAACGGCGCATTCACCGTCGCCAGGAATGCAATTGTCTGGGCCATTTCGTCCTCAGAGATTTTGAAGTCTTCCTTTGTTAGGTCGGCGATGTATTTACCATCGCGCGAGCTGGCAATTACCGGAACCGTCACGAGATTAGTATCAACCTTGAGTTTTTCGATATCACTCCCCTCAGGCGGTTGAGGTACCTCGACGTCATTCGGCTTCGGTGGATTGTGCGGTGCCGGCTTTTGCGGATTTGCGGATTGAGCACTAGCGGCCAAGACAACCAGCATTACGATTTGGGCTGCGTAGAAAGCTCGCAAGGTTTTCATCCTGGAGTTACCTCGATTGAGAATGCTTAGTACTTGGACCCCGCGAACAACTTTGCGGTGATACTGGAGAGCTGCCTTATTGTATTCTTCGTTCATCGATGAACCAAGCTTGCCGCGTGTTCCTGATCCCTTTAGAATCCAACAAGATACGCAACGTTGCTGCCTGAACACGCCCCGCATAGATGGAATTCCTGCACAACTCGCTGCAATTGATTGAGCACTACATGCTCGTTTATGGGTATTGGGCCGTTTTCTTCGGGGTAATGCTTGAGAATGCAGGCGTGCCGGTGCCGGGCGAAACGATTCTCTTGATTGCCGGTTACTTTGCCGCCACGGGTGAATTTCATCTGCTGCTCGTAATGCTTGTCGCGGCCACTGGCGCCGTAATCGGCGACAACATCGGCTTCGCGATCGGCCATCATTATGGTCGCAGCATGCTGCTGCGTTTCGGTCGTTTTGTTTTTTTGACGCCCAAATGCGTTCAGCAGATGGAGAACTATTTCGAGCGGCACGGCAACAAAACAATTCTGGTTGCGCGTTTTATTACAGGATTGCGCGTGTTTGCAGCCTTGTTCGCCGGCGCATCCAAAATGCCGTGGCGCGTCTTTGTGGTCTACAACGTCGCGGGCGCGATTCTCTGGAGCGTGGTAATTACATTGCTCGGCTATCTCTTCGGTCAGAGTCTGCCTTTGCTGGTGAAGTGGGTCGGCAGAAGCGGCACGATTCTCTTAATCGCTGCCGTAGTCAGCACCATCATCGTGTGGCGAATTCGAAAATTTCGACGCAGCAATGACTGAATTGGGAACTACGCCCCTAACGGGTCGAACGATTTTGATTCGACCAGGAGACGCGAAAAGCGTGACAGCCGAATCGCTCGCACGACTTGGAGCGCGCGTTGTCGCGTGGCCACAGATCGAGATTGGCGATCCGCAAAGCTTCGATGCGCTCGATGAAGCTCTGAACAATCTATTCGGGTATGATTGGATCATCTTCCGTAATGTTCACGCGGTTGAATTCTTCGCACACCGGCTGGAACAGTTAAAGCACCAAGCGAGCGATTTGGATTCCCTCCGTGTATTGGCAGTTGGGGATGCAACCAGCGAGAAGTTGTCGTCATTGCGGGTGCACGTGGATATTTTCGCTTCGCAAAGTTCTGCGAAAACTCTGGTGGCAGAAATTGAGAATTATCTCGGAAGTCGCGAGATTATTGCGCAGATGAATTTTCTGAATCTGCGCGCGGCCAATTCTGCAGAAATTCTTTCCCAAAGTCTTGAAGAACTCGACGCACGCGTGGACAGGGTGGTCGCCTATAGAACCGTCGCCGACAGTTCTCGTCTTGTCCAATCAAGCACGCTGCTGCGCGGCGGAGGTATCGATTGCGTGGTGTTGCGGGAATCGGGGGCCGTCGAAGAGTTAGTCACAATGTTCGACGGCGACGATCTGAACGAGCTGTTTAGAGGCATTACTGTCGCCGCCAAAGGTCAGGATATAGCTCGTGAAGCAGCGCAATTCGGACTAAATCCTCGGATCATTGCCGGCACGGAACTAACTCAATCATTGACGGATCTGATCGTAAATTACTTCTCGATGCACTCTGTCGATGCTTAACTTGCTGGGCAATCGCGTGTGCTACACTCAGGATTGATGAAGGGCCGCGTTCTTATAATTTACGGTGACGAGCAAAATTCTGCTTCGCTCGGCGAGGCCTTGCGCGCCAAGGACTACGAGGTCCAAATCGAAACGCGCACATCGTGGGCCATTGAAGTCTCTGATGCCTTCGCGCCGACAGCGATTATTACAGATACGTCGGCGAGCGACACAGACGGTTTTACAGCGCTGCGAGACTTGCGCACGACACAGCCGCACACGCCCATCATAGTTATTGCGAAAGACAGCTCCGTTGAGACCGCAGTCCGCGCCATACAGGAAGAGGGC
>Ga0066710_100006306_pt1 | contig 11038 bp, 2 predicted proteins | sample GraSoiAngelo_159_FD_79666 | JGI IMG/M metagenome (GOLD analysis project Ga0066710, IMG submission 79666) | Grasslands soil microbial communities from the Angelo Coastal Reserve, California, USA - 14_1009_16_40cm | ecosystem: Environmental > Terrestrial > Soil > Grasslands | place: USA...
CAGTTTCTTGGAAAACGCGACCAGTCCGAATGCATTCCCGTAGGGAGAGCGGAAAAGATTGTAGGAGTACTGTGCGTCCTCCCAGCAGGCGAGGATCTTTTGGTTATCCTTGTATGCCCCAGACGTGGAAACCGCGATGGTCGTTGCCGGCGTGGTGGCCGGCCCGTACAGGGCAGAGATCGCTTCGATCATGTCGTCTGTCGTCAGACCGTCGGTGCCGGCAGGATCGTATGTGACGACGATCCTGGAAAGTTCGCCGTTGTAGAAATCAAAACGAACATTTCTGAGCGAATCGGCTTTCGCCGCGACGTTGGAATAACCGAACTGGTCCCACTGGAGCGACTGAATCAGTGCCGGCCGCTGAGAAGTTGTCTTCGCGTCCGAGGCGTTCATATGTATTTGTTTGGCCACAGATTCCACGGTCATGCCAAACTGGAAATCACGATATTTGGCAAGATCTTGCGCAGCACCCAATGAATAAAAGAGCGCGGCACATAAAACCGACGTTGCAAGCATACGGGAACTAATCATCAGGTCTCCTTTAGGACTGGAACGGACTCTGGTCCAAGAACTATTAACGATTGACGAATGGTACGGATCCAACCGACTTCGGAGCGTGTTGCTGCGTTACCTTCCGAAATTCCCGGATACGAACTCTTTTGTGGAGCTTTGCGTTCCGTTTTCGATCCGCGCGGGCCCGGTCCCCATTTTGTCGCGACATATTTTTGCTCCTTGACTTAACCATATTAGGTGAATTGTCGGCAAAGCACAATCAACATTATTGGCTTACTAAACCGGTGTTAGTTAAGGATGAGCGTTGCCGCCGCGAAAGCGAATCGCCTTTCTTTTACTTAACTGTGTGAAGTAAAGTTTAGCTCACAAATAACGCTGGCTTGGTTCCATAATTAAGACCGATATTGGTTAATAATTAGATGAACGCCGGCGTTTTTTAGCAGGCATACTCAACCGGCAGGCGTTGTTGAGTATCAAGTTTAAACAATTTTCCGGTCTCTAGGGATCTCCAGCCTCTTGCCCGATAAGCCTTGAAGGTCTTTCTCGCAAGCCCCGAAGTTCCTTTCAGATTGAAAGGAATCAGATGAAAAGAGGGTTTTGGCTTATATCAAAACCGCGGCCTTTTCACCGGAACGGAGAGTTCTATGGACACGATCAAGCCAGGCGCCGGTAGGAACAGCGTGCGCAATTTCATTACAGAGTTGACGTGAAAGTACGGGCGCGAAATTACTCGGGCGAGGAACTGCCGCTGCGATCGGAACTCTTCAGTACCGATCAGATGAGAGGGTACGGCAAGATTCTGGCGGACTCGCACAAGTTAAGTACGAAAGGAGCTGCGAACCCGCTTCTCACGCGCCTGGATGAGAACGAGGATGTTTTAGTCAGTGTCTACGGCCTGCTCACCAAAGCCGTTAAGGCAGACCGCCGGGTCGCACCTGCCGGTGAATGGCTGCTCGACAACTTCTATCTGATCGAAGAGCAAATTCGCTTAGCCAGGCGGCATTTGCCGAAAAGCTACAGCCGCGAACTTCCTCGATTGATGAACGGCCCATCGGCTGGCCTGCCCCGCGTCTATGACATTGCGCTCGAGACGATCTCGCACGGTGACGGACGTTTAGACATGAATGATCTCGGCAGCTTTGTCGCCTCCTACCAAACCGTCACCCTCCTGAAGTTAGGTGAATTGTGGGCAATACCCACCATGCTGCGCCTCGCACTGATCGAGAATCTCCGGCGTGTGGGGACGAGAATCGCTGCCGGAAGGATCGACCGCAACCGCGCGGACTATTGGGCCGATCAGATCATAGAGATTGCCGAGAAGGATCCGAAGAGCCTGATCATGACGATCGCGGACATGACGCGGTCGATCCCGAATCTTGCAAGTTCATTTGTTGCGGAGTTCGCTCGCCGCTTGCAGGGACATGGCTCCGCGTTGGCGTTGCCGCTTACCTGGATTGAACAGAGGCTGTCGGAGTCAGGGCTGACGATCAAAAAATTGGTCCAGTCCGAAAACCAACAACAGGCCACTGATCAGGTCTCGGTCAGCAACAGTATCGGAAGTCTTCGACTTCTGGGATCGACGGACTGGCGGGATTTCGTCGAGTCGATGAGCGAAGTTGATGTCGTCTTGCGCGGAGATCCCGCGCAAACGTACGCCGAAATGGATTTTGCGACACGAGATCGCTACCGGCATGTTGTGGAGCGGATCGCCAAGCGCGTCCACCTTTCCGAGAACACCGTGGCATCCAAAGCCGTCGAACTGGCTACCCAGTCTGTGAGCGGCAGCGAATGCAACGGCAATCGGGCCGCACATGTCGGGTTCTACCTGATCGACAAAGGACTGCCGGAGCTTGAGCGGGCAGTTGGGCTTCGACGATCCCTCCCTGGGCGGATCCGAAGAACCCTCGGACGGTTTCCTTTAGGCATTTATTTGGGCGTGATTGGATTGATCACCGCAATCGTCACCGGAGGCCTGCTGTGGATTGCGTTCACCGGCGGCTTAAGTGGCAGCATGGTGGTGCTGCTGGGCATCGTCTCGCTTCTCTCCGCAAGTCACTTTGCGACTGCGACTGTGAATTGGCTCGCAACCCTATTGGTGGCGGCCGATTCGCTGCCCAGAATGGACTTCTCTGAGGGGATTCCCACGGAATCGCGTACGTTGACGGTTATCCCGACGATGCTGACGAGCCTGCGAAACGTCGAAGATCTGGTCGAAGCCCTGGAGGTTCGGTTCCTTGCTAACCGCGACGACAACCTGCACTTCGCCCTTCTAACCGATTTTCCGGATGCTGCAAGGGAAACCATTCCTGAAGATGAGCCGCTACTCCTATTGGCAAAGGCAAGAATTGAAGAGCTGAACGAAAAATACAAGAGAGAGGAAGGCGACGCATTCTTCCTGTTTCATCGCCCGCGCCGTTGGAATCCGAACGAACGCCTTTGGATGGGTTACGAACGCAAGCGCGGAAAGCTTGGCGATTTGAATGCACTGCTGCGGGGCGGCGCTTCGGGCGTGGGGGAACCGGACGGTGAGCCCGGCGCTAAGAAATCAGACCGGTTTTTGCTTGTCGCCGGTCGAACGGGGATTCTGGCAGGCGTGAAATATGTCATCACGCTCGATACGGATACGCAACTACCGCGAGACGCTGCGCGACAGTTAGTAGGAGCGATGGCCCATCCACTGAATCGTGCGCGTTTTGATAAGGCCAGGCAACGCGTCACCGAAGGTTACGGCATCCTTCAGCCACGTGTGGCCGTGAGCCTTCCGGGCACGAACCGATCGCGGTTTGCGCGGATGTTTGGGAATGAGCCCGGCATCGATCCCTATACTCGGGCCGTCTCCGACGTTTACCAGGATGTGTTCGGTGAGGGCTCCTTCATCGGCAAGGGTATCTACGATGTCGACGCATTTGAACTCTCTCTCGAAGGCCGCCTTCCCGATAATCTGATTCTCAGTCACGATCTTCTCGAGGGATGCTACGCGCGCGCTGGGCTGCTCAGCGACGTGCTGTTGTACGAGGAATACCCATCGCATTACAGTGCTGACGTGAGCCGCCGGCGCCGCTGGATTCGCGGAGACTGGCAGATTGCACAATGGCTGCTGCCGCGCGTTCCACGCTCCGCCGCTCGCTCCCAGGCGAATCCGCTTTCGATGCTGTCGCGATGGAAGATTCTCGACAATCTGCGGCGAAGCCTTGTACCTGCAGCACTCACACTTTTCCTGCTGCTGGGATGGACCGTCTTGCCGGCTCTCTGGCCGTGGACTTTGTCGGTCATCGGAATCATCCTGGCCCCCACTTTGTTTGCGGCCGGCCTGGATATCTTTCGGAAGCCGGACGACGTTCCGTTGGGCCAACACCTGATGGCGTCGACGCGTTCGACGGCCCGCCGCCTGGAGCAGGCTGTATTTTCTTTCGCCTGTCTTCCCTACGAAGCCTTTTTCAGCTTCGGTGCCATTGCGCGAACAAACGTTCGAATGCTCGTCACACACAAACGGCTTTTGGAATGGAATCCTTCTAATAGTCTTGACCGTGATGGCGGCACGAGCATCGTTGCGCTGTGCCGGTCCATGTGGATCGGCCCGGCCATTGCTACAGCGCTGACAATCTATTTGACGCTCGCAAGACCAGGTTCTTTCCGGGAGGCTATACCCATATTGGGCCTTTGGCTCCTCTCGCCGTTCTGGGTGTGGTGGATCAGCCAGCCACGGACTGCCCGTGCTCCGGGTCTTAGTGCCGGACAGACTACTTTCCTTCACACGCTGTCGCGAAAAACTTGGGCCTTCTTCGAGACATTCGTTGGCCCAGAAGATCATTGGCTGCCGCCTGATAACTTTCAGGAGAATCCTTCCCCCGTTGTCAGTCATCGCACATCGCCAACGAATATAGGCCTCGCGCTACTCGCCAATCTGTCGGCGTACGACTTCGGATACATTTCATCCGGGCAACTGATCGAACGAACCGAGAAAACGTTCCGCACGATGGAAGCTTTGGAACGGCATCGCGGCCATTTCTATAACTGGTACGACACGCTGACCATGAAGCCGCTGCATCCCCTTTACGTGTCGACGGTCGACAGCGGCAATTTGGCGGGCCATCTTTTGACATTGCGGAGCGGACTGCTGGCGCTTCTCGATGAACCCATACTTGGGCGGCGATTCTTTGAAGGAGTGGGACATACCGTCGACGTTCTGATAGAGGTGGCGGGGACAACGGTTCTACCTCCTCTGACTCAACTCCGAACCGCCGTCGAAGCGGCGCGTTACGACGATCCCACGACGTTGGACGCGGCCGCAATGTATCTGGAACCGCTGGCCGCGATTACGGCGGAAGTGGCGGAGAACCTCGATGCACCCGCCGGCAGCGAGACGCATTGGTGGGTTCACGCGCTTGCCCGTCAATGCCGGGACGCGCTCGACGATCTGAAGCTTCTATTTCCATCGACTCCCGGTATTGATGCGATTCCAACGCTGCGCGAATTATCTAAACTGGAAAAACCTGAAGCCAGCCAAAGGGTCCAAAAAAGGATCGCCGCCATCGAGCGCCTTGCAGCGCAATCAGGTCAGTTCGCCAAGATGGAGTATGACTTTCTTATCGACAAGAAGAGCCGGTTATTTGTCATCGGCTATAACGCGAGCGAGCACCGGCAGGATGCGAGCTATTACGACTTGCTCGCTTCGGAAGCGAGACTCGCGATCTTCGTGGCGATTGCCCAGGGACAGGCGCAGCAGGAAAGCTGGTTTGTACTCGGACGTCTGCTCACGGGTACCGGGGGAGATACAGTCCTAGTCTCGTGGAGCGGATCGATGTTCGAATACCTGATGCCGCTTCTCGTGATGCCGACTTATGAGAACACCATTCTCGATGAGACTTACAAGGCGGCTGTGAAAAGACAGATCCAGTACGGCGACCAGCGAGGAGTGCCATGGGGTATTTCGGAATGCGGGTATAACACCTTCGATGCTCATTTCAATTACCAGTACCGCGCGTTCGGCGTGCCCGGCCTTGGATTCAAGCGCGGACTGGAGAGCGATCTGGTGATTGCGCCGTATGCGTCGGCATTGGCTTTGATGGTGCAGCCCGAACAAGCATGCTCGAATCTCCAGTGGCTCGCTGCTGCGGGCCTCGCGGGCAAATATGGCTTATACGAAGCCGTCGACTACACGCCGTCACGCCTGCCACGAGACCGGGAGAACGTGGTCATTCGGTCGTTCATGGCGCATCACCTGGGGATGAGTTTCTTATCGCTAGCCTACGCACTGCTAAACCGGCCGATGCAAAAACGCTTCGAATCGGATCCAGCATTTCAGGCAACCACGCTATTGCTCCAGGAGCGTATTCCGAAGACTACCCGGACTTACCCTCATAACGCCGAACTCTCCGAGGCACAGAACCGTTCCGAGAATCGGGAAGCGCCGCTGCGCGTCTTCAAGAGCCCGCACACGCCGACGCCGGAGATTCAACTGCTGTCGAACGGCAGTTACCATGTGATGATCACCAACGCCGGAGGCGGCTACAGCCGCTGGAAGGACATCGCAGTCACCCGTTGGCGTGAAGACAGCACGCGAGACAACTGGGGTACATTCTGCTACATCCGCGACGTGACAAGTGATGCAGTCTGGTCGGTCGCTCATCAGCCGACGCTCAAGCCGTCGAAAAACTACGAAGCTATTTTCTCGGAGTCCCGAGTCGAGTTCCGGCGCCGTGATAGTGAAATCGATACACACACGGAAATCGCCGTTTCGCCGGAAGATGACATTGAGTTGCGCCGGGTGCGCATCACGAATTCCTCGCCGACGCGGAGGACGATCGATGTGACTAGTTATGCAGAAGTCGTGCTGGCTTCTTCAGCCGGCGACGCATTGCATCCGGCCTTCAGCAATCTGTTTGTGCAGACAGAGATTCTCCGGGAGCGCCGGACGATTCTCTGCACTCGCCGGCCTCGCTCCGCCGGAGAGGCCACGCCGTGGATGTTTCACCTCATGGTTGCTCAGGGCGCAACGGTTGGAGAAGCTTCCTATGAGACCGATCGGATGCGGTTCATTGGCCGTGGGAAAACGGTTGCGGATCCACAGGCCCATTCAGAGCCTCTCACGGGAAGCGAGGGCTCTGTGCTCGATCCGATTGTAGCGATCCGGCATCGTATCACTCTCGAGCCGCAAGAGACGGTCAGCATCAACATCGTCTCCGGCGTGGCGGAAACGAGAACCTTATGCATGGAGCTGGTCGACAAATACCAGGACCCGCATTTTGCGGACCGCACATTCGAACTTGCGTGGACGCACAGCCAGGTGCTGTTGCGCCAGATCAATGCCACGGAGAGCGACGCACAACTCTACGCCCAACTCGCCGGCTCTGTGATCTATTCCAATTCGTCGCTGCGCGCCAACCCAAACCTCCTGCTCCAGAACCGCCGCAATCAAACCGGACTATGGGGCTATGCAATCTCGGGCGATTGGCCAATCGTATTGTTGCGAATCGCAGACCCGACCCACATCGACCTCGTGCGCCAGCTCGTGCAAGCGCACGCATATTGGCGGGTAAAGGGACTTACCGTCGATCTGGTGATCTGGAACGAAGATCAGGCCAGCTATCGACAACCACTCCACGACCAGATCATGGGATTGATTGCCGCCGGCGCTGTAGCTGACGCGATTGATCGTCCCGGAGGCGTTCTGGTGAGACTCGCCGACCAAATCTCCAACGAGGCTCGGATCCTGCTGCAAGCAGTGGCTCGCGTCATCATTACCGATAATAATGGCTCGCTCGCGGAACAACTCAGTAAGCTCCCTCTCCCCATGGGTGAGGACGCCCGAAGGGCACGTGAGGTTCTCAAGCCTTCCACATACCGGCGACGCTCACGCGGCGCGCCCGATGCGGGCCAGCCTCTGCCAATTGGAGAGGGCTTGATCTTCTTCAACGGATTCGGAGGATTCACTTCGGATGGCCGCGAGTACGTCATCAGTACGACGCGCGGCCAAATGACGCCGGCGCCGTGGGTGAATGTAATAGCCAACAGATTTTTCGGAACCGTCATCTCCGAAACCGGCGCCGCCAACACGTGGAGCGAAAATGCCCACGAGTTCCGCCTTACGCCGTGGTGCAACGATCCGGTCAGCGATCCAACCGGAGAAGCCTTCTACATCCGCGACGAAGAAAGCGGGTATTTCTGGTCGCCGACCCTGCTGCCCAGTGGAGGCAAGACGCCTTATGTCGCCCGGCACGGCTTCGGATACAGCGTCTACGAGCACATGGAAGACGGTATTCGATCGGAACTCTGGGTTTATGTTGCGATCGACGCCGCGATCAAGTTCGCAGTGCTCCGAGTGCGAAACGACTCCACCCAGTCGCGCCGGCTCTCCGTCACAGGCTATGTCGAGTGGGTGTTGGGGGACCTGCGGTCCAAGTCGGCGATGCACGTCATTACCGAAATTGACGCCCATACAGGCACGATCTTCGCGCGCAACCCGTATAGCACGGAATTCGGGGATCGCGTGGCGTTCTTCGACGTGGGCGATGCATCTCACACCATCAGCGGAGACCGGACTGAATTCATAGGACGCAACGGCACGCTTTCGAGTCCGGCCGCAATGAAACGATCGCGACTTTCCGGCAGAGTGGGGCCGGGCTTGGATCCTTGTGCGGCCATCCAAGTTCCATTCGATCTGGTGGAAGGCCAGGAACGAGAAATCATCTTCAGGCTGGGCGCCGGGCAAAACATGGATGATGCTCAAGGCCTGGCCCGCCGCTTTCAGGGATCGGCGGCGGCGCGCGGCGCACTCGAAGGCGTTTGGCAGTATTGGAAACGGACCCTCGGCACAGTGCATGTCGAGACACCGGATCCGTCAATCAACGTTCTGCTGAATGGTTGGCTGGTGTACCAAACGCTTGCCTGCCGTTTCTGGGCGCGCAGTGGCTTCTATCAGCCGGGAGGCGCCTTCGGTTTTCGCGACCAATTGCAGGATGTGATGGCGTTAATCCATGCCGAGCCAGGCCTCGTACGTGAACACTTGCTCCTCTGCGCTGCGCATCAGTTTTGCGAAGGGGACGTTCAACACTGGTGGCATCCGCCCTCGGGCCGAGGCGTGCGGACACGTTGCTCCGATGATTACCTCTGGTTGCCGTTGGCCGCGGCCCGCTACGTCATGACCACCGGAGACACTGGCGTATTGGACGAATCTATCCATTTTATCGAAGGACGCCCGATAAAGACCGAAGAGGACTCTTATTACGATTTGCCCGTCCGTTCGGTAGAAGCGGCCTCTCTATACCATCACTGTGTGCGCGCCATCTTCCGGGGGTTTCAATTCGGTGAGCACGGACTTCCACTCATGGGCTCCGGCGATTGGAATGACGGCATGAACCTCGTAGGCCAGCACGGTAAAGGCGAAAGCGTCTGGCTGGGATTCTTCCTTTATGAAGTGCTCATGCAATTCAGTGATGTCGCGCGGATGCGTGATGACACAACATTCGCGGAGAATTGCCACAATGAGGCGGCACGCCTGCAACGGAGCATCGAACAGAACGGTTGGGACGGCGAATGGTATCGACGTGCGTACTTCGACGATGGTTCACCGCTGGGCTCGGCGATGAATACCGAGTGTCAGATCGATTCGATTGCCCAAAGCTGGTCTGTTCTATCCGGCGCCGGCGATGGGGAGCGCTCCCGCAGGGCCATGACCGCAGTCGATGAGCGTCTCGTTCGCCAGAAGGATATGCTCGTCCAACTCCTGGACCCGCCTTTCGACAAGTCCACCTCAGATCCGGGATATATAAAAGGATACGTTCCAGGAGTGAGAGAAAACGGCGGACAATACACCCACGCCGCAATCTGGTCGGCTATGGCGTTCGCCGCACTGGGCAATGGCGAGCGGGCCTGGCAACTAATGACCATGATCAACCCTGTCAACCACGGTGGATCTCCACAGGCGCTTGCGGCCTACAAAGTAGAACCCTATGTCGTCGCCGCCGACGTCTATGCGCAACCGCCGCACACGGGACGCGGCGGATGGACGTGGTATACCGGATCGGCCGGATGGATGTACCGGCTAATCACGGAATCTCTACTCGGACTTCGACTCGACGTGAACAAACTCTATTTCGCGCCCTGCCTTCCCTCAAGCTGGAACGCATTCAAGGTGCATTACCGCTATCGGGAAACCGTTTACCACATCCTGGTCCAACCGTTGCCGGATGGAAATGCGGAAGCCGGCGTGACGCTGGATGGCGTCTCACAACACAGCACGTACCTTCCTCTGATTGACGACCAAATCGAACACTTCGCGGAAGTGAAATTTTCAAGCCTTGCTGTACTCGCGCAATCCGAACGGTGAACGCTTGCAGCATTAGTGAGGTTTCAGGATTCGGTACCCGGCGAGGAGCGAGAGGATGCCAGCCAGACCGGAGCCACACAGAATCGCAAGTTTCGCTATTTCCAGTAACGGCCCGGGCGGAAACGCGAGTTGCGCGATAAAGAGCGCCATTGTGAAACCAATGCCGCCTACCATCCCGACCACACTGATGTGAGACCACCGAACACCACTCGGCAACGCAGCCACACCCGAGCCTGCGGCGATCCACGACACCGTCAAAATGCCGATGGGTTTACCTGTTGTTAGACCAAGCGTCACGCCCCAGAAAACCCATTTTGCATCTCCGGCGAGGCTTATTTGACCGGTGGCGGCCCGACCATCCGGTAGCCTGCGGTGAGCTTCACCGCACCCTTAGCTTCTATTGTTTCCAGGCTGACGTTCCGCGTCAACCATGTTCAGGACAGATCTTCAGCTGCTCACCCTCGGACGAACTCGAGGAATCCATGCAGAAACCGTTCAAGCTGTTTTTTAGAGGTCTCGTCGGTCATCTTGCCGTGTTCATCGAAAACCGTTTGTGCGCGTGATACTAGAAGACGTCCTCCAAACCAAGGCTTTGTTCCAAGGGTACGCAAAACAGGAAGCCACGCATTCTGACTCAAAATCGTTCCGAAACCTCCGGGACTGGCGCCCATCACGGCGACCGGCTTCCCTCCAAAGACGGCCTTGATGTCGGACGCCGGCCGTGAAAGCCAATCCACCGCATTTTTCAAAACACCCGGTATCGAGTTGTTATATTCCGGTGTCGAAAGAAGCAAACCGTCGGCCTCCGCAATCGCTCTCTTTAATTCCGCGACTCGTTGGGGTATGCCTTCGGCGGCTTCCATGTCGCCGTTATACAAAGGAATGCCTTCGATACTCTCGATTCTCAGTTCTGCGCCGTTCGGCATCAACTCTACTGCAGCCCGCAGTAGTGCGGTATTGAACGAGTCACGTCGCAGACTCCCGGAGATTCCAATTATTCTCGACACGATATTGTTCCTTTCAGAGTCTTACCGGACGTCATAATAGGTAGCCGGTATTGACCACACTTGGAGAATACTGCGAATGCCGGCCGCTGGGAGGTCCAAGAACAACGATATGAGAATTGCTGTCGGCCCGAATTTTGACGTGCTGCAGAGGCTGAGTGATGTAAGAAAATAACGAAAGGGAATGGAAAGA
>Ga0066710_100006308_pt1 | contig 11038 bp, 10 predicted proteins | sample GraSoiAngelo_159_FD_79666 | JGI IMG/M metagenome (GOLD analysis project Ga0066710, IMG submission 79666) | Grasslands soil microbial communities from the Angelo Coastal Reserve, California, USA - 14_1009_16_40cm | ecosystem: Environmental > Terrestrial > Soil > Grasslands | place: USA...
CCCGGGCGCGCTCGTCGCGCTCGGCCTGCTCGGCCTCGCCGTGGCCCGCCGGCGCGCCTAGCGCGAAGCGCGCGGCGGCCACGCGACGCCCGAGAGCTCCGCGAGCGCGAGGATCAGCGCCTGCGTGCCCGAGCGCGCGTGGCCCGAAGCAGCGAGCCGCTCGTAGAGCTGCTTCGCGAGGCCGAGGCCGGGCAAGTTGAGCTTCATGCGCTCGGCCTCGCGCAGCGCGATCTCCATGTCCTTCACGAAGTGCTCGACGTAGAAGCCCGGGCGGTAGTCGCCCGCGAGCATGCGCGGCGCGAGGTTCGCGAGCGACCAGCTGCCCGCCGCGCCGCCCGACACCGACGCGAGCACGCGCTCCGGGTCGAGCCCCGCGCGCGCCGCGTAGAGCAGGCCCTCGCACACGCCGACCACGTTCGACGCGATCAGCGTCTGGTTGACCATCTTCCCGTGCTGGCCGGTGCCGGGGCCGCCGTGGTGCACGATCGTGCGGCCGAGCGCCTCGAGGATCGGGCGCACCGCCGCGAACGCCTCGGGGTCGCCGCCGACCATGATCGAGAGCCGCGCCTCGCGCGCGCCGACGTCGCCGCCCGACACCGGCGCGTCGAGCGCCCACGCGCCGCGCGCGCGCGCGGCGGCCGCGAGCTCGACCGCGAGCGCGGGCTCGCTCGTGGTCATGTCGACGAGGACGCCGCCCGCGCGCAGCCCCGCGAGCACGCCGTCGTCTGCGAGCGTCACGTCGCGCACGTCGCGCGGGAAGCCGACCATCGTGAACACGGCGTCGCTCGCCTCGGCCACCGCGCGCGGCGAGTCGGCCCAGGCAGCGCAGTCGGCGAGCTGCGGCTCCGCCTTCGCGCGCGTGCGCGTATGCACCGTGAGCGGATAGCCCGCGCGCAGCAGATGTCTGCACATCGAGCTGCCCATCACGCCGAGCCCGATCCATCCGAGGCGCATCGGATTCACGGATCGAACGGCCGGTTCACCCAGCGCCCCGCGCGCGCCGAGCGAAACCAGCCGCCCGCCGCGAGCGAGCCGCCGTCGGTCGGGACCACACAGCCCGTGACGAAGCGCGCATCGTCGGACGCGAGGAAGGCCACGACGTCGGCCTGGTCGGCGCCGGTGCCGGGCCGGCCGATCGGCGCCCACAGGCGCCACTTCCCGCGCTCCGCCTCGGGGACCCAGCGCTCGTAGTCGACCTGGAGTGACTGGGTGAGATCGGGCGCGATCGCGTTCACGCGCACCTCGGGCGCGAGCTCGAGCGCGAGGCACTTCGTGAAATGCACCACCGCGGCCTTGCAGGCGCCGTAGACCGGGTCGGGCGGATAGCCGCGGATCCCCTCGACGGAGGCCACGTTCACGATCGACCCGCAGCCCTGCGCGCGCAGCGCGGGCAGCGCCGCGCGCGTCACCAGGAAGATGTGCTCGAGGTTGATCCGGTGGAGCGCCGCCCAGTGCTCCGGATCGGACTCGGCGAACGGCACCGACCGCAGATAGTGTCCGACGTTGTTCACGAGCACGTCGATGCGCTGCTCGCGCGCGAGCACGCCGTCGACCCACGCCGCCACCTCGCCGGCCTCGCACACGTCGACGCGCTCGGCGCGCGCGCGCCCCCCGCCCTGCCCGATCGCGGCGGCCGCCTCGACGCCGCGCGCGGCGTCGATCTCGGCGATCTCCACCGTCGCGCCCTCGGACGCGAGCCGCTCGGCCACGGCGCGGCCGATCCCGCCGCCGCCGCCGGTCACGAGCGCGACCCGACCCTCGAGACGCCCGGTCAACCCAGCTCCTCTTCGACGTCGAAGTAGTCGCGGTAGAAGCGCAGCGCGGCGCGCCGCTCGGCGAACTCGAGCCCGACGTCCTCGAGGCGGTAGTCGATCGTGCCGTGCTTGCCGCGCGGGTTCGCGTCCATGAACGCGCGGATCGCCGAGCGCGCCTCGTCCGACACCGGGTGCCCCGCGAAGGCGAGCACGCGCTCCGCCGTGGCCACGTCGTCCTTCATGAACTGTTTGAAGTGCACGTCGATCACCTGCGAGGGCGGCAGCGCCGCGCGGCCGGTGATCGAGCCGCGCAGGAGGTCCTCGGTGCGCGCGGCCCAGTAGCGCCCGATCTTCCCCGGGTCGACGCGCCGCGCGTTCATGCGGCTGCCGTACGCGATCATCGTGCACAGCGACGCCGTGATCCGCACCGGGTCGCGGTGCGTCTGGACGAACGTGGCGTCGGGGAAGATCTCGATCAGCGCGGCTTGCTGCTCGAGGTGCTGCGGGCTCTTGAGCACCCAGCGCTTCACGTCCTCCCCGTTCGATCTTCGCTCGGCTTCGCCTCGCTGCGCGACCGCTTCGCGGTCTTGCCACTGCAGCGCTTGCAGACACCGGCGCAGATACCGATAGGCCGGGCGCTGATCGCTGCGCTTGTACCAGGCCGCATAGCTCGGCACCTGGTAGCTCGACTCGAACAACATCGTCGAGAACGCGATCGCGAGCAGCTGGATCTCCTCGTGGCGCGCGTCCTCGGTCATCTCGTGCATCAATGGGAACAGCGGCATCACGCGGTGCACCATCGCGAGCGCCTTCTCGCAGCGCGCGACGCGCCCGTCGCCGCCGCCCGCCCGGCGCGCGTCGCGCGGGTCGGGCACGGGCTCGAGGCTCTCCCAGTACGGCAGCGAGCGCAGCGACGGGTCCTGCGAGATCAGGTTGTGCAGATGGGTGGTGCCCGTGCGCGGCAGCCCCGCGATGATGATCGGCCGCTCGATCCGCTCCTCTTCGATCTCCGGGTGATGGCGGAACAAGTCCTCGATCCGCAGCCGGTTCGCGAGCAGCTGCAACACGAGCCCGCGCGCGCTGATCCGGCCGAGCGCCGAGAGATCGGCATCGCGCTGGAACGCCTCGAGCAGCACCGCGAGCGGCTCGCGAAAGAACTCCTCTCCATAATCGTGCAACCCCGTGCGCGCGCGCGCAGCCGCGAGCAGATCCTCCGGATCGAGCGACGCCGCGATGTTCGTGATCGGCCCGCCGAGCGCGTTGAGTGCGCGCAGCGCGAACGGCAGCCGCGGGGCGGCGAGGTCCTCGATGTGGATGCCGGACACATCGCTAGTGTACGCACCGCGCCCCCCTGCGAGGAAGCCCCGTGATCGGCACGCAACTGGATCAGCTGCTCGAGCTGCTCGACCTCGAGACCCTCGAGCGGAACTGGTTCCGCGGGACGAGCCCGCGCACCGGCCGCGACCGGATCTTCGGCGGCCAGGTGATGGCGCAGGCGCTGGTGGCGGCCTATCGCACCGTCGAGGGGCGCAGCGCGCACTCGTTCCACAGCTACTTCATCCGCCCGGGCGATCCGCGCACACCCATCCTCTACCAGGTGGACCGGATCCGCGACGGGCAGAGCTACACCACGCGCCGCGTGGTCGCGATCCAGAACGGTGAGGCGATCTTCCACTTCGAGGCGTCGTTCTGCGTCGCCGAGGAGGGTCTGTCGCATCAGATCCCCGCCGAGGTCCCGAGCGAACCGGAAGGTTCGCTTTACGAAGACGAGATCCGCGCCGAGCTCGCGCGCCACGCGCCCGCGATCCAGCGCGACGACCGCCGCTTCGATCTGCCGATCGAGCTGCGCGCGATCGGTGGCCTGCACCTGTTCGATCGCACCGTGCGCGCGCCGCGCACGCGCACCTGGCTGCGCGCGAAGGGCGCGCTGCCCGACGACGAGGGCCTGCACCAGGCCGTGCTCGCCTACGCGTCGGACTTCACGCTGCTCGTCTCCGCGGTGCTGCCGCACCCGATCGGGATGGCCGCACCGGGCTTCCGCTCCGCGAGCCTCGACCACGCGATGTGGTTCCACCGCCCGTTCCGCGCCGACGACTGGCTGTTCTTCGACCAGGACAGCCCGATCACGGACCGCGCGCGCGGCTTCGCGCGCGGCGCGTTCTACACGCGCGACGGCCGGCTCGTCGCCTCGTGCGCCCAGGAGGGCATGATGCGCTACCGGACGCCGATGTGAACGCTCGGGTCGCGGCCTGTCGTACACTGCGGCCTCCGTCCGATCGTACCCCGCGCGAGGAGAGCGATGAGCGACCGACCCCTGAAAGGCCTACGCGTGCTGGACTTCGCCGACGAGAAGGGCGAGCTGTGCGGCCGCCTGCTCGCCGACTTCGGCGGCGACGTGATCCGCGTCGAGCCGCCCGAAGGCGCGCGCTCGCGGCTCCTCCCGCCGTTCCACGCCGGCGAGAGTCTCTACTACGCCTATCGCAACGCCGGCAAGCGCGGCATCGTGCTCGATCTGCGCGACCCCGGAGACGTCGAGGCGCTCCACGCGCAGCTGCGCTGCGCCGACGTCTGGATCGAGTCGTTCGGACCCGGCCATCTCGAGTCGCTCGGCTTCGATTTCGCCGAGCTGATCGAGCGCTATCCGAAGCTGCTGATCGTGCGGATCAGCGACTTCGGCCAGACCGGCCCCTATCGCGACTGGGTCGGCGACGACGCCGTGCTCGAGGCGATGAGCGGCATGGTCTGGAAGGCGGGCATCCCGGCCAAGCCGCCGCTGCTCCCGCCGTCGCCGATGGCGTACGACATCGCGGGAATCATGGGCGCGTTCGCCACGCTCGCCACGCTGCGCGAGCGCAACCGCTCGGGTTACGGGCAGATCGTCGACCTCTCCGTGCTCGAGGCGGTGGCCCAGACCACCGACTGGTCGATGTCGAACGCGTCGGTCTCGGTCGGCCAGGGGATCCGGCCCGTCGAGGTCCGCATGGGCTCGGGCCCGCTCTACACGATCTACAAGTGCAAGGGCGGATACGTGCGGCTGATCGTGCTCTCGCCGCGCCAGTGGCGCGCGATGTGGGAGTGGCTCGGCAAGCCCGAGGCGTTCGCGGATCCGCACTTCGAGACGTTCATCGCGCGGCTCCAGAACGCCGACGTGCTGATCCCGCTCTACACCGAGCACTTCAGCACGCTGACGATGGAGGAGGTGTCGGCCGAGGCGCAGCGGCGCGGGATCGTGTGCACGCCGGTGCTGCGGCCCGAGGAGGTGCTCGCGAACGAACACCTGCTCTCGCGCAAGACGTTCGCCGACATGGAGATCGCGCCGGGCGTGTCCGGCCCGATGGCGGCGGGCTTCTTCGAGATCGACGGCGTGCGCCAGGGTCCGCGCAGCCGGGCTCCGGCGATCGGCGAGCACACCGACGCCGTGCTGAACACCCGTGTGCTACCCAAATCGCAGCCGAGCGACTACCGGCCTGCGCCCGGCCTGCCGCTGTCGGGCCTGCGCGTGCTCGACTTCGGGATCGGCGGCGTCGGCGTGGAAGCCGGGCGGCTGTTCGCGGAGTACGGCGCGGACGTGATCAAGATCGAGTCGCGCACCTATCCCGACTTCATCCGGGTCGTGCTCAGCACCGAGCTGTCGCCGTCGTACGCGTCGTCGTCGCGCTCCAAGCGCAGCTTCGGCGTGAACGCGAAGAATCCGGAGGGGTTCAAGATCCTCAAGCGCCTGATCCACGCGTGCGACGTGCTGATCGAGAACAGCAAGACCGGCGCGATGGAGGGGATGGGCATCGGCTGGGAGACGATCCGCCAGTGGAACCCGTACTGCGTGATGGTGAGCAGCCAGCTGCTCGGCGCGCGCGGCGCGTGGAGCGACTGGATCGGCTACGGCCCGAGCACGCAGCCAGTCGGCGGCCTCGTCCATCTCTGGAACTACGCCGATCAGGAGGCGCCGGCGGGCTCGACCTCGATCTTCCCCGATCACCTCGCGGGCCGGCTCGCCGCGATCAACGCGCTCGCGCTGCTGCACGCGAGCGAGCGCACGCACAAAGGTGCGCACGGCGAGGTCGCGCAGGTGGAGGTCGTCACGGGAATCCTCGGCGACCTGCTCTGGAAGGCCGGCGTCGAGCCCGGGTCGGTCGCGCCGCGCGGCAACCGCAGCGACCGCGGAGCGCCGTGGGGTGCGTATCCGTGCGCGGGCGAACAGCAATGGTGCGTGATCGCGATCCGCGACGACGACGATTGGCGGCGATTGGTCGCGGCGATCGGGAGTCCGGCCTGGGCGGCCGATCCCGCGCTCGCACGCGCGGAGGGTCGCTTCGCCGCGCACGACGCGATCGACGGCGAGCTCGGCAAGTGGACGCGCGAGCGCACCAAGTACGACGTGGCGGTGCATCTGCAAGAGCACGGCGTGCCGTGCGGTCCGGTGCTCACAGGCAGCGAACAGCTCGAGGATCCGCACTTCCTCGCGCGCGGCTACGTGCGGTGGATCGACCAGCAGGTCGTCGGCAAGATGGCGTTCGAGGGCCCGGCGTTCCACGCGACCGGCACGCAGGACGTGGTGCTGCGCCAGGCGCCGCGGCACGGCGAGCACACGCGCGAGATCTGCAAGAACCTGCTGCGGCTCGACGAGGCGACGCTCGAGCAGCTGATCGCCGACGGCGCGCTCGAGGTGCCGAGCGAAGGTTGAGGCGGGGGGGACGGAGTTGACTTATTGACTTATTTCGGAAGGGAGGTCGGGAGAACCACCAAGACCTTGGAATAAGTCAATAAGTCAACTCCGTCCCCTCACACCGCCGCTCACACCGCCGCGTCGGCGGCGCCGCCGTCGATGCGCAGGTTCGCGCCGTTGACGTAGCCCGCGTGGCGGCTGGCGAGGAACGCCACGAGCGCGCCCACCTCCTCGACGCGCCCGGCGCGCGCGCTCGGGTTCGGCATGAACTCGGCCACCGCGCGCCGCTCGAGCTCGACGCCGTCGCCGGTCCAGCCGCGTTTGGCCGCCCGGCTCCGGAATCCCTCGCGCACCTCGTCGGTGGCGATGATGCCCGGGCTCACCGTGTTCACGGTGATCCCGCTGCCGGCGAGCTCCTTCGCGAGGCCGACGGTGAGGTTCGGCAATGCCGCCTTCGCGGCGTAGTAGTGCGGCGTGCGCGAGCCCGGGCGCAGTGAGCCGACCGTGCCGACGAAGATCACACGGCCGAATCCGCGCTCGCGCATGCCGGGCACGAGCCGGCGGACCAGCCGCACGCCCGCGAGCACGTTCTTCTGGTAGCTCAGCAGCCAGTCTTCGGTCGTGCCGTCGAGCCAGCCCGGACCCTCGGCGACGCCGTAGTTGTTCACGAGCACGTCGACGCGCCCGCCGTCGCACAACACCGCCTCGCACACCTGCGCGGCGCCCGCATCACTCGTGATGTCGCCTGCCACAGCACGCACGTCGCAGCCCTGTGCGCGCAGCGCCGCTGCCTCGCGCTCGGCGGGCGCGGACTCGAAGCCGTGCAGCCACACGCGCGCGCCCTCTTCGGCCAGTACCGTCGCGATGCCGCGCCCGGTCCCGCGCCAGGCGCCGGTCACGAGTGCCACCTTGTCGTCGAGTCCGAGGTCCATGCGCAGACGGCTATTCGAACAGCCGGAACCCGAGCGGAAACATCGCGAGCCACGCACCGGCGAAGGCGCCGCCGAGCGCGCGCTTCCAGGTCGCCATCTCCTCCGGCCCGACCTCGAACGCGACGGCCGAGATCGCACCCGCCGCGCTGCCGAACACGAACACCGCGCAGGTGAACGGATTGCGGCGGCACCAGGCCCAGACGCGCGCGAGCTCGATTCTCATGAAATCTCCTGGACTTTCGCGGTAGCCCATACCATCATGCCGTGCCCTGTAGGATTACAGCCAACTTTCTTTTCCCACTGCCGCACGAACGACGGTACCGGAGATAGCGATGACTTCGGCAATCCTGAGCCCGGCGCCGAGCCGGCGCGAGCGCCGGCGCCAAGAGATCCACGAGCGGATCCTCGCGGCCGCCACCGGACTGATGGCGGAGCGGGGCTTCCCGGCCATCACCGCGCTCGAGATCGCCGATGCGGCCGACGTCGCGGAGAAGACGTTCTACAACCACTTCGCGACCAAGCAGCACCTGATCGAGGAGCTGGCCGTCCGCGCGCTCGGGGTGACCCAACCGCTGCTCGCCGATCTGCGCGGCGGGCCGGGCGGCACGGCCGATCGGTTCCGCCGGTTTTGCGAGCGCTCGGCAGATGTGGCCGAGCACTCGCGCGAGTTCACGCGCGAAGTGATCCTCGAATTGATGCGCATGGTACACGTGCCCGGCGTCGCTCTCGCGCATCACAGTCAGCTCACCGATGCCATCCGCGCGTTCTTCGAACAGGGGCTCGCGCAAGGTGACGTCTCACCCAGTCGCGATCTCGCATTCCTCGCCGAGATCGGAGGCGCCGCCTACTTCGGCATCGTGATGAACTGGGTCACCCTTCCGGAGTATCCGCTGCGCGAGCGCTTGCGGCAGCTCGCCGACATCGCCGAGGAACTGCTGGCGGAGAAGCCCGTTCTCGCGACACACCAGGAGCGTCCATGAAACTCGCACTGTTCTACGAGATCCCGGTGGCGCGGCCGTGGAGCCGACACAGCGAGCACGAGGCGTACAAGAACGTCGTCGAGCAGGCAGTGCTCGGCGAGCAGGCCGGCTTCCACAGCCTGTGGACGGTCGAGCACCACTTCCTCGAGGAGTTCTCGCACTGCTCGAACCCGGAGATCCTGTACGGGCACATCGCCGCGAAGACGTCGCGGCTGCGGCTGGGATATGGCGTGCGCCTCTTGCCGCGCCCGTACAACCATCCCGTGCGCACGGCGGAGTCGGTGGCGGTGCTCGACCTGCTCTCCGACGGGCGCGTCGAGTTCGGCACCGGCCGCTCCGCGACGCGCGCCGAGCTCGAGGGCTTCGGGATCGATCCGAAGCACACGCGCGCGATGTGGCAGGAGTCGCTCGAACACATCGTCGGCTGCTGGACCAACGACGAGTACTCGTTCCACGGCACCTACTGGTCGATGCCGCGCCGGCGCGTGCTGCCGAAGCCGCTCCAGGACCCGCATCCGCCGATCTGGGGCGCCACGACGAGTCTCGAAGGGCATCGCACCATCGGACGGCTCGGAATCGGACTGTGCTCGTTCAGCGTCGGGCTGCCGCCCGAGTCGTTCCAGGAGAAGGTCGCCGAGTACCGCAAGGGCATCGCAGAGTGCCCGAAGCCGATCGGCAAGTTCATGAACAACCAGGCCGCCACCTTCACGATGGTGCACTGCGCCGACACCAACGAGCGCGCGTTCGCCGACGCGGCCGAGTCGATGGTCTGGTACCCGACGGTCGGCGCGCGCCAGATCGCCTCGCTCGCCGACTGGATGGAGGGCCGCGACCTCGGCAACTACGCCTACGCGGGCGACATCAAACAGAGCCGCGACTCGGGAACGCTCGACCAGATGAACTTCGACTACATCCGCGACTCGGGCGCCGCGATGGTGGGCGACCCCGCGCGCTGCGTCGAGATCGGTGAGCGCTATGCAGCGTCGGGCTGTGACATGCTGTTGTGCCTGGTCAACCCGTACAAGATCCCGCACAAGGCGGTGATGCGGTCGATCGAGCTGATCGGCGCGAAGGTGATCCCGGCGCTCGCCTAGCCGCGGCGCGGGCTGATCGCCGCGCTCGAGTCGAATCGATCGCCTGTCTGGCTACGAGGGAAGGAGACCGGAACGGGCGCACGAGCCCACCCTGGTAGGGTGTAGACTGCCTGCGACAGGGCAACACGAGAAGGTGTCGACGATGACCGATAGCCGACAGGACGCCGATCGCGATCGGCCCGTCGTCTTCATCGACGGCGAAGCCGGCACCGTAGGCCTGAGCATCCGGCACCGGCTCGCGGGCGTTCCGGCTCTGCGGGTAGTCTCCATTCGTCCCGACCTGCGCAAGGAAGTGGACGCGCGGCTCGAGTGCTACCGGCAGGCCGACGTCGCCGTACTCTGTCTGCCCGACCCCGCTGCCAAGGAGATCGTGGCGCGGGTCGCAGAACTCGGCGCCGAGGCCCCGAAAATCCTCGATGCGTCCACCGCACATCGCGTGGACTCGGGCTGGGTGTTCGGGTTCCCCGAGCTCGACGCGGCCCAGCCCGCGGCAATCGCGCGCGCCGCGAAGGTGACGAACCCGGGATGCTATGCGACGGGGACGATCGCGCTGCTGCGCCCGCTCCTCGAAGCGCGGATCGTCCCGTCCGACTACCCGATCACGATCAACGCCGTGAGCGGCTACACCGGCGGCGGAAGCTCTCTGATCGCCGACTACGAGAGCGGGAAGGCGCCGGCGTTCAAGCTCTACGCCCTCGAGCTGCGCCACGAGCACCTGGGCGAGATCCAGGCGTACTCTGGGTTGGCGAGGCCGCCGATCTTCGTTCCGTCCGTAGCGAACTACCGGCAAGGCATGCTGATCTCGATCCCGCTGCACCTCGAGACGCTTCCCGGGAAGCCGGCGAGCCAGGATCTGGCGGACGTTCTGAGCCGCCGGTACGCGAAGACGGAGAGGATCCGGTTTATCCCGCCAAGCGATCTGGAGAGCCGTTCCGAGCTGGAGCCCGAGGCGTTGAACCACACGGACGCGCTCGAGCTGCGGATCTTCGCCCGCGAGGATCACCGCCATGCCGTGCTCGTGGCGCGCCTCGACAACCTCGGAATGGGTGCGGCAGGCACGGCCATCCAGAACCTTTTTCTGATGACCGGGTGCACCGCGACCTGACGCCGCTCCGGCGATCGCGAGCGGGGAGCTGGACGGATGCCTGTCTCGAACGCGGTACGGCTTCCACGTGGAGAGGAACATCGGCTTCAGCTCCGAGGACCACGCCCACTCGTCGCCGGTGTCCGCCGCCATTCTTTCCGTCAAAGCCCAAGCCCGTGCTCTGCCCTCCTCAACGCGCCGACGGGCTTCCCGGCGTCTCAGCCGGATCGACCAATCCGTGCCGCCGCCATCCGCTGCGCAGCAGGAACGAGCGCGCGGGTGAGACCGGTCTCGGTGGAGGCGCTTCTCGCACGGGCGGCGTCCGTTTCCACCCATCGAACCACGCTCCGGATGAAGCGACGTCGAGCACCACCGGAGGAGTGGTCCCGTTGCGCTGCCGCCAGTGTTTTCGTGCATTGAGCAGCACGTACGCGAGCGCATGCCGCACCTCGCGCGGCGTGCGCAGCACGCGAAGGTGGTAACGCCCAAACAGCACGGGTCCCTTGCGCTTGAACACGCGATTCACTGTCC
>Ga0066710_100006309_pt1 | contig 11035 bp, 6 predicted proteins | sample GraSoiAngelo_159_FD_79666 | JGI IMG/M metagenome (GOLD analysis project Ga0066710, IMG submission 79666) | Grasslands soil microbial communities from the Angelo Coastal Reserve, California, USA - 14_1009_16_40cm | ecosystem: Environmental > Terrestrial > Soil > Grasslands | place: USA...
ATCGTCCCGCTCGCGGTCGCGATCCCCAAGACCGTCCCAGACGTCCAGCACCTCATGCGCTGGGCCGCCGTCACCGGCACAGCGCTCGTCCCCCGCGGCGCGGGGAGCGGCATGCCCGGCGGGAGCGTGGGCCACGGCGTGATCGTGGACCTAAGTCACGGGTTCGGCGATGTCCTCGTGGACCCCGACCGGCGCACCGCCCGAGCCGGGGCCGCGGTCACCTGGGCGCAGCTTACCGAGGCGGCCCGCTCCTTCGGGCTGCGGTTGCCGCCTGATCCGTCCTCCGGGGCGTTCGCGACCTGCGGCGGCATGGTAGCCACCAACGCCGCGGGCCCGCGCTCGCTCCGCTACGGCAGCGTGCGGCGCTGGGTGGAAGCCGTGGAGATCGTGGGCACGGACGGGGAGGTTCGGACGGTCAGGCGGGGAGGGGGGAGCGGGGAGCGGTTTTCACTGACGGCTGACGGCCGACGGCTGATCGCTGAGCGTTTCCCGCGCACCCGGAAGAACTCGAGTGGCTACGCCCTCGATGCGTTCACGGCATCGGGCGAGGAGCTGGATCTGGTGATCGGCTCCGAGGGCACGCTCGCCATCGTCACCGCGGTGCATTGGCGGCTCGATCCCATTCCCACCAACGCGGCGGGTGCCGCCCTCGGCTTCCGCGACCTCACCGCGCTCGGGGAAGCCGTGCCACACCTGGCCGCCTTCAACCCGTCGGCCGTGGAGCTGCTCGACAATACGCTGCTCTCCTTTGTCGAGGATGCCGTTCCCGGAGACCTCGCCGGCCTGCTCCTGGTCGAGTTCGAGCGGAAGACCGACCGCGCGACCCGCGGCGTGGTAAGGGACGCGGTGCGCGCCCTCAAGCACCTGACGGCCCACGTAGACATGGCGGTGGACCGCGCCGGCCTGGAGCAGCTGTGGGCGGTGCGCCGGCTGGCCAGCCCCGCCCTGGCACGCCTGCCCGAGACGCGGCGATCCTTGCAGGTGGTGGAGGATGGCTGCGTGCCGCCGGAGCGCCTGGCGGACTACGTCGCGGGCCTGCGCACGGCGGCCGAGCGGCGGGGCGTGCCCGTCGCCATCTTCGGCCACGCGGGCGACGGGCACGTGCACGTGAACGCCCTGCCCGACACGACACGCGCGGGGTGGCGTGAGGCGCTGGAGGGGCTGCTGGGTGACGTGACCGACCTGTTGGTGCGGCTCGCCGGGACGCCGAGCGGGGAGCATGGTGACGGGCGGCTGCGCGCCGGCCTGCTGGAGCGGTTCTACGGGCCGGCGTTGCTCGCGCTGTTCCGCGACGTGAAGCGCGCCTACGACCCTCGCGGCGTCCTCAACCCCGGTGTTATACTTCCCGCGGCCGATTGGGCGCCGCTCGCCGAGCTGAAGGTGGGCCCCGACGCCGCCCCCATTCCCGACGACATCGCCGCCCGCCTGCGCGAGCTGGAGCGCGCCGCGGCCTGGGGCACGCCGAAGTTGGAGCTGGCTCGCGCGGCCCCGAGTCCCTAGCCCCGAACCCCGAGCCCCTGCGCTCATGGACATCTTCCGCGAACCCCGCGTCACGCTCATCGCCCGACCGCAGTTCCTTGAGCCCGCGCACTTGCCGGTGCAGTGGCTGGGCGAGGGCTCCGACGGCGAGCGGCTCGCCGAGTACGCCGGCCGGCTGTGCTACATGAGCCAGCGCAACCCGATCCACCGCACGACGGCCGAGTACCTCGAGAACATCAAGAAGCAGGGCCACGGCTCGGTGCTGGAGCACTCCGTCTACGTGCTGCTGATCGAGGGGATCTCGCGCTCGTGCTCACACGAGCTGGTGCGGCACCGCGCGGGGTTCGGCTACTCCCAGATCTCGCAGCGCTACGTGGATGAATCGCACGCGGCGTTCGTGGTGCCGCCGGCGATTCTCGGCGACCCGGCGCTCGAGTCCGACTGGGAGCGCCAGGTAGCCGCCGCGCAGGCCGCCTACGTGCGCGCCGTGGAAGGCTTGATGGAGCGTTACGCCTGGATCGCCGACAAGGTGCACCGGCGCAAGCTGGCGCGCGAAGCGGCGCGCAGCGTGCTCCCCAACGCGACCGAGGTGAAGATCGTCGTCTCCGGCAACGCGCGCGCGTGGCGCACGATGCTCGAGCTGCGTTGCGGCGAGGGCGCGGAACTCGAGATCCGACGCATGGCCATCGCGGGGCTCCGTGTGCTGCAGCGCGAGGCGTCCGCGCTCTTCTCCGACTTCGAGATCTACGTCGCCGACGACAAACTGGACGCCGCGCGCGTGACGTATCACAAAGTGTAGCGTTGTCCGTTATCCGTTATCCGTTGTCCGTCACGGAAAGTGTTGTCGGATGACGGACGACGGAAAACGGAAAACGCCTTTTCCCTATTGCGTATTCATCTTGAATCTCATATTCTGATACCGGACAACACGTTGACGCTGGACGGACCGCCACGCAGAGCGGCCTTTTTTTGTAGGAGGTCACCCGAGACCACGATGCGCATCGGTCTCGCCTACAACGAGAAACCGGATCCCAACAGCACTCTCGACGATCCTGCGAGGACCAGCGATGCCTTCGTCGAGTGGGATGAGCCCTCCACCATCGACGCCGTGGAGCTGGCTCTCAGTCTCTTCGGCAGCGTCATCCGATTCGAAGCCGATTCCCTGTTCCCGCAAAAGCTCGCGCTCACCCGACCGCACCTCCTCTTCAACATGGCCGAAGGACTCCACGGCCCGAATCGCGAGGCGCACGTCCCCGCGATCTGCGAGTACCTGAACGTCCCCTACACCGCGAGCGACCCGCTCACCCTGTCGCTCACGTTGCACAAGGCTCGCGCCAAGGAGATCCTCGCTTGCCGTGGCGTGCCCACGGCGCGTTTCACGCTGGTGAGCGAGCTGAGCGAGCTCGCGCGGGTGCGGCTGCGTTACCCGCTGTTCGTGAAACCGGTGGCCGAAGGATCGGGGAAGGGGATATTTGCCAATAACTTATGCCACTCGCGGGCGGAGCTGCGCGACCGCGTGGCTTTCCTGTTGGAGACCTATCGGCAGCCGGTGCTGGCCGAAGCTTATTTGCCCGGCCCCGAGTTCACCGTCGCGATCCTCGGCAACGGCCCTGAAGCCCGCTGCCTGCCGATCGTGGGGTTGGACTTCTCGACGTTGCCGCTCGGGGCGCCGCCGGTCTACGGCTACGAGGCGAAGTGGATCTGGGACACCCCCGAGCACCAGCTCGACATCTTCGAGTGCCCCGCGCGGGCCCCCGAGCCCCTGTCCAGGGAGATCGAGCGCGTCGCGCTCGCGGCCTACCACGCCCTCGGTTGCCGCGATTGGTGTCGCGTGGACGTGCGCGTCGACGACGCCGGCGTCCCCAACGTCATGGAGCTGAACCCGCTCCCCGGCATCATCCCCGACACGAAGATGAACTCCTGCTTCCCGAAGGCGGCGCGCGCGGCCGGCTTCTCCTACGACGAGCTGATCCAGGAGGTCGTCCAAATCGCGTGGCAACGAATCACGGGCCGGCCGCTGCCGGTGCGGGCGGAGGCGACCGCGTGAGGGTCGTCGTCCTGTACGACCCGGGCGCCGATGACTGGTCCGCCGCTGACATCGCCGGGGTGATGAAGGCGGTCGACGACCTCGGCGTGATCTTCGGCGCGATGGGCCACCAGGTCCAGAGGGTGCCCGTCAAGCACGACATGCGGTGGCTGCAGACGTGCCGGCGCGCCGATCTGGTCTTCAATCTGTGCGAGGGGGTGCACGGCGTCTCGCAGTGGGAGGAGCACGTGGTTGGGACGCTGGAATTTGCCGGCATCCCCCACACCGGGTCCGGGCTCTGGACGGTGGCCGCGTGCCGGCGCAAAGCGATCGCGAACGCGATCCTCGAGAAGGCCGACCTGCCGATCCCGCTCTGGATCCTCGCGCACGGCAAGATCGCCGACGACTTCCCCCTACCCGCCATCATCAAGCCGGCCGCCGAGGACGCCAGCGCCGGCCTGGACCGGCAGTCCGTCGTGGCCGACCGCAAGATGCTGCGCACGCGCATCGCCGCGATGACCGAGCAGTTCGACGAGGTGCTGGTCCAGCAGTACGTCCCGGGACGCGAGTTCAACGTCGGATTCGTGGGGAGCCGCACCCTGCCGATCGCCGAAATCGACTTCACGGGGATGCCCGAGGGCACCTGGCCGATCCTCACGTATGCCGCCAAATGGCACGTCGGGTCGGCCGAGGATCTGGGAAGCCGCCCCGTCTGCCCCGCGCAGATCTCCGAGCGTCTCGCCATCCGCCTCGCGCGCACCGCCGAAGCGGCGTGGCGGGTCATGCAAGGCAAGGGCTACGGACGGGTCGACCTGCGAGTGGACGACGCGGGACGCCCGTGGGTCCTCGAGGTCAACCCGAACCCGGACTTGACGGACGAGGCCGGGCTCTCGCGCATGGCGCAGGCGGCTGGATGGGAATACCCGGAGCTGGTGCGGCGGATCGCCGAGGTGGCGCTTCGGGACGCTCAGGGAGCCAAGGCCGCGCGTGAGCTGCTCGCTCCGCCCCGTCGCTCGCGCTCAGCGCGCACGGTTTGAAGCGCTGACCGCGGCCACCGGCGTGTTCCAGCCGGCCGAAGCCGCGATCGCGGTGGAGGTGCTGGACGAGGCCCTCGCCGGGGACGACGACTACCGCTTCGTCGGGGCATACGAGGGCGGCGCCGACACCCTGGTCGGATTCGCCTGCTGGGGCCCGACGCCGGCCACCGTGGGGACCTGGGACCTGTACTGGATCGCCGTCGACCCGGCCTGGCAGGGCAAGGGCGTCGGCAGCGACCTGCTTCACGAAGTGGAGCGGCGGCTCGCGGCGGACTGCGCCCGCCTGCTGGTAGTGGAGACCTCATCCCGCGCCGAGTACGCCCCCACGCGGGGGTTCTACGAGCGGCGCGGCTTCCGGCGGGCGGCGGTGCTGCCGGAGTACTACGCGCCGGGTGACGACCTGGTGATTTATCTCAAGGATCTGACGCATGGAGTCCTGGCAACAACTGCTTCGTAAGCGGAGCATCGCCTCGCTCGACGCGCTGGCAGCCAAGTTCGGGCCGGAGCACTTCCCCGAGATCGAACGGCTGCGGCAAGCCGCCGAGAACTTCGAGTTCCGGATCGCGCCGGCGATGGTCGACCTGATCGAGTCCCCGGAGGACCCGATCTGGCGGCAGTACGTGCCGACGGTCCAGGAGCTGGAGGTGCATGACGAGCTGGTGGACTCCCTGGCTGAGGACGCCAACTCGCCGGTGCCCAACATCACGCACCGCTACCCCGACCGCGCGCTCTTCCTCGTTTCTCCGGTGTGCGCGTCCTACTGCCGCTTCTGCACCCGGCGGCGCAAGGTGGGCGACCCCGAGAAGATCCCGCTGTCGCAGCTCGAGTCGGCGTTCCGCTACCTCGAGGAGCACACCGAGATCCGCGACGTGATCATGTCGGGCGGGGATCCGCTGCTGCTCTCCGACCGCCGGATCGACGAGCTCTGCCGGCGGCTGCGGTCGATCAAGCACCTGGAGATCCTTCGCATCGGCAGCCGCATCCCCTGTCACCTGCCTGAGCGCATCACGCCCGAGCTGTGCGACATCCTGAAGCGGTACCACCCGCTCTACATCAACACGCACTTCAACCACCCGCGGGAGCTGACGCCCGCCGCCGTGGAGGCGCTCGGCAGGCTGGCCGACGCGGGGATCCCGCTGGGCTGCCAGACGGTGCTCCTCAAGGGTGTGAACGACGACGTGGAAGTCATGAAGGAGCTGATGCAGAAGCTGCTCGCGGCCCGGGTGCGCCCCTACTACATCTACATGTGCGACCAAGTGGCCGGGGCGGAGCACTTCCGCACCACCGTCGAGAAAGGCCTGGAGATCATCCAGGGGCTGCGGGGCTGGACGAGCGGCCTCGCGGTGCCGCACTTCGTGATCGACGCCCCGGGCGGCGGCGGGAAGATTCCGCTGCTGCCGGAGTACGTCGAGGCGATCTCCGACGACGAAGTGGTGCTCCGTAACTACGCGGGCAAGCGGTACGTGTACAAGCAGCCGGCAGCGGAGACAGTGCTGGTCGGGTAAGACCGGGAAGCGAGAATCGGGAAACGGGAACCGTGGAGCGGTCGGCTCCCGTTTCCCGTTTCTCGATAGGTTTCTGCAATGCGCGCCATGCTCCTCGACGCTCCCGGGCGCCCCCTGCGCCTGGCCGACCTCCCCCGCCCCGAGCCCGGCCCCGGCCAAGTGCTGCTGTCGGTCCGTGCCTGCGGCGTCTGCCGGACCGACCTGCACGTCGCCGACGGCGACCTCCCCAACGCGAAGCTGCCCCTCATCCTCGGCCACGAGATCGTAGGAATGGTCGCGGCCGTCGGGGCGGGGGTCGAACGGGTGCGGGAGGGCGACCGGGTCGGCGTCCCCTGGCTCGGCTGGACCTGCGGTACCTGCGGCTACTGCCGCGCGGGGCGCGAGAACCTGTGCGAGCGCGCCCGGTTCACCGGTTATCAGCTCGACGGCGGCTACGCCGAGTACGCGGTGGCGGACGCGCGCTACGTCTTCTCGTTGCCGGGTGGCTATTCCGACCTGGAGGCGGCCCCGCTGCTGTGCGCCGGGCTGATCGGGTACCGCTCGCTCGTCGCCGCGGGCGACGGCGTGCGGCTCGGCATTTACGGATTCGGGGCGGCCGCGCACATCGTCGCGCAGGTGGCCCGGCATCAGGGGCGGCGGGTGTTCGCGTTCACGCGGCCCGGCGATGCGGTGGCCCAGCGCTTCGCCCGGGACCTGGGCGCAGAGTGGTCGGGCAGCTCAGAGGCGCCGCCGCCCGAGCCGCTGGATGCGGCGATCCTCTTCGCCCCGGTGGGCGGCCTGGTGCCGGTGGCGCTGCGGGCGGTGGCCAGGGGCGGGACCGTTGTCTGCGCCGGGATCCACATGAGCGAGATCCCGGCGTTTCCCTACGAGATTCTCTGGGGCGAGCGGGTAGTGCGGTCGGTGGCGAACCTCACCAGGCGGGACGGTGAGGAGTTCCTGAAACTCGCTCCGGCCGTGCCGGTCCGGTCCACGGTCGAGCCGTTCCCGCTGGCCCGAGCGAACGAGGCGCTGGCGCGACTGCGCGAGGGCAAGCTTCGGGGAGCGGCAGTCCTGGCCCTGGCAGCGCCTTGACGAATTCAATCTGGATTGTATTTTTATGAAGCCGGACGCATAGAAATACACAACCAGTTGAGAAGGGGGACGCGGGCATGCCAGCGCGCTGTTACCATGCCAAGCTGCAACTGAATAATGTCGCGCTCTCCCCAGGGAGCGCCGGAGCGGCTTAGCGTGCCCCAACCCCAACCACCGCGCTCCGAGCCCGCTCCCTCCCCCGAGCGGGCTTTTCGTTGCCCCCCGCCTCCCCCCCCGGGCTCCGAAGCCGTGCTTCCGCCCTGGCGAGAGCAGGACGCGTGCGGCGTCGGCTTCGTAGCACAGGCCACCGGGGAGCCCTCCCATGACGTCCTGCGGATGGCGCTCACCGCGCTCGCCCGCTTGGCCCATCGCGGCGCCGCATCGAACGACCACTCGGGGGATGGAGCCGGCGTGCTGACCCAGATCCCGCGCCGCCTCCTGGCGGGCGCCGGGTCGGGCCGGCGGCTCGCGCTCGGCATGTTCTTTCTTCCCCAGGAGGACCCGGCGCTGGGACGCGCGGTCGCCCTGATTGAGCGGGCGCTCCAAGAGGTCCAGCTGCCGGTCCTCGGCTGGCGCGACGTCCCGGTGGATCCGACCGCCCTCGGGCCGCTCGCCCGCGCCACTCGACCCATAGTGCGGCAAGCTTTCGTGGCGGTGCCACTGCTTCTCGGGAAGGAATCCTGCGAGCGCCGCCTCTACCTCGCCCGCCGCGTCATCGAGCGACGCGCCGCGCAAGCGGGGCTCACCTCGGTCTTCACCTGCTCGCTATCCTGCCGCACCGTCGTCTACAAGGCGCTGCTCACGGGCACCGAGCTGCCGGCGTTCTACCCCGACCTGCGCTCCGCCCTCTTCGAAACGGCGATCGCGGTCTTCCACCAACGCTATTCGACCAACACGCTGCCGAGTTGGCCGCTGGCGCAGCCGTTCCGCCTCCTGGCCCATAACGGCGAGATCAACACGCTGTGGGGCAACCGCAACGCGATGCGCGCCCGCGAGCCGGCGCTCGAGTCTCCCGTGTGGGGACGGGACGTCGAGCACCTGAAGCCCGTGCTCTGGCCGGACGGCAGTGACTCGGCGAGTCTCGACAACGCACTGGAGCTCCTGGTCCGCTCGGGCCGCGACCCGGCGCACGCCCTGATGATGCTCGTGCCGCAGGCGTGGGAAGGCGTGGCCGACATGGACCCCGCCCTGCGGAACTTCTATGAGTTCCACGCCTGCCTGGTGGAGCCTTGGGATGGCCCGGCCGCCTTGGCGTTCACCGACGGAGTGGTCGCCGGTGCCGCGCTGGACCGCAATGGGCTCCGCCCCTGCCGCTACAAGGTTACCCGCGACCACCTGGTGGTCGCGTGCTCCGAAGTCGGCGTGGCCGATCTCGATCCGGCGAACGTGGTTGAGAGTAGTCGTCTGGGCCCCGGCGACCTGCTCATCGTGGACACCGCCCGCGGCTTGATCCTGCGCAGCGCGGATGCCAAGCGCGCGGTCGCTCGACGGCGGCCCTACGGTCGTTGGGTGGCTCGCCGGGTCCACCTGCTCCGCGCCGACACCTCCTCCCAAGTCCCCAGGACCTCCGCCGCGGAGCTGGTCCCCCGCCAGCGAGCGTTCGGGTACTCGTTCGAGGACCTCCGCTACGTCGTTACGCCGATGGTCGCTACGGGCCAGGACGCCATTTGGAGTATGGGGGACGACACGCCGATCGCCCCGCTCTCCCGGGTTCCGCAGACTCTCTACGCTTACTTCCGCCAGCGATTCGCTCAGGTCACGAACCCCGCGATCGATCCGCTGCGGGAGTCCCGCGTCATGTCGCTGCGGATGTACCTCGGGCCGCGCGGCTCGCTCCTCACCCCGCATCCCCCGAAGGGGCGGCGGCCGCTGGTCCGTCTCGAGCATCCGATCCTGTGCGACGAAGAGCTGACCACCCTGCGCGACGCCTCCGAGCTCGAGGCCGTCACCCTCGGGGCGGTATGGGATCCCGCCTCCGGCTCCGCCGGGCTCTCGGGCGCCCTCGATGACCTCTGCGATCAGGCTGCGCGCGCCGTGGGGGGAGGGGCGGAGCGCAGGAATAGAAGGGGGGGGACGGCAGCGACGCTGCTGATCGTCACGGACCGAGGAGCAGACGAGCGGCGGGCCGCGATCCCAATGCTGCTGGCGATCGGCGCGGTTCACCAGCGGCTCCTCCGCGACGGGCTCCGGACCCGCGTAGGACTCGTGGCCGACGCCGGTGACGCCTGGGACGTGCACCACTGCGCGGCGCTTTTCGGCTACGGTGCCGAAGCGGTGTGTCCATGGCTGGCGCTCGAGTCGGCGACGGTGCTGGGCGCCGGGCCGGAGGCGCGGGCCTCTAGCGGACAGCTCCGCGCCGCCCTCGAGCAGGGGCTGCGCAAGGTTCTGTCCAAGATGGGAATCTCCACGCTCCAGTCGTACGCCGGGGCGCAGGTGTTCGAAGCGCTGGGGCTCGGCGCCGCCGTGATCGAGCGTTGCTTCGCCGGCACCACGTCAGTGATCGGCGGGATCGGGCTCACGGAGATCGCGGCGGATGTGCTGGAGCGACACCGGGCGGCCTACGGCGGGGACGCCGGGCTGCCGGATCACGGCCGGGTGCGCTATCGTCGGGACGGCGAAGACCATGGCTGGGCGCCGCCGCTCGTCCGCGCACTTCAAGACGCAGTGCGCCCCGATCCAGGCACAGGCTACGAGACGTTCCGCCAGCGGGTGCAGGCTCGGCCCCCTGCGGGCCCGCGCGACCTGGTCGCGTTCCGCCCGGGCCAGCCGGTGCCCCTGGAGGAGGTGGAGCCTGTTGAGGCAATCCGCCGTCGTTTCATCTCCAGCGCCATGTCCCTGGGCGCCCTCTCGCCGGAGGCCCACGCGACACTGGCCATCGGCATGAACCGCATGGGCGCGCGGTCGAATACCGGCGAGGGCGGCGAAGATCCGGCGACGTACGTCCCGCTCCCGGGCGGCGACCGCGCCGACAATCAAATCAAGCAGGTGGCCTCAGGCCGCTTCGGGGTCACCGCGGAGTATCTGGTGCGCGCGGCCGAGCTCGAGATCAAAATCGCGCAGGGCTCCAAGCCGGGCGAGGGCGGCCAGCTCCCCGGCCACAAGGTGACGGACCTCATCGCTCGGCTGCGGCACGCGGTTGTGGGGATCCCGCTGATCTCGCCGCCTCCCCACCACGACATCTACTCGATCGAGGATCTCGCGCAGCTGATCCACGATCTCAAGCAGGTGAACCCGACGGCGCGGGTCGGGGTGAAGCTCGTCGCGGAGGCGGGCGTCGGTACGGTGGCGGCCGGGGTGGCCAAGGCCTACGCGGATTACGTGCTCGTGTCCGGGCACAACGGCGGGACCGGCGCGTCGCCACTCTCCTCCATCAAGCACGCGGGCTCGCCTTGGGAGGTGGGCCTGGCGGAGACCCAGTCGGTCCTGCTGCGGAACGGTCTGCGCGAGCGGATCGAGGTGCGCGTGGACGGCGGACTGCGCACCGGGCGCGACGTGGTGATCGCCGCCGTGCTCGGCGCCGAGGCGTTCGGGTTCGGCACGTCGGCGGTCGTTGCGCTGGGATGCGCGATGGCGCGTCAGTGTCACCTCAACACCTGTCCGACAGGCATCGCGACTCAGCGCCCGGAGCTCCGCCGCAAGTTCCGCGGCACGCCGGAGCAGGTCATCGCGTACTTCACTCTGGTCGCCGCGGAGGTCCGGGAGATTCTGGCGACGCTGGGCTATCGGCGCCTCGACGACATCGTAGGTAGGGTCGAGCTGCTCCGGCGAGTCGAGCGACCCGAGACGCCCAGGGCCCAGCTGCTCGACCTTTCCCTGCTCCTGACGCCGCCGGTCGACCCACACCGTCCCCGCCGCCACAGCGTGAGGCGCAACGAGCGGCCGGGGGTGGTCTCCCTCGATGCGGAAATCCTCGGGCC
>Ga0066710_100006310_pt1 | contig 11034 bp, 9 predicted proteins | sample GraSoiAngelo_159_FD_79666 | JGI IMG/M metagenome (GOLD analysis project Ga0066710, IMG submission 79666) | Grasslands soil microbial communities from the Angelo Coastal Reserve, California, USA - 14_1009_16_40cm | ecosystem: Environmental > Terrestrial > Soil > Grasslands | place: USA...
CCGAACCGCTGCGCGAGGCGGAGCAAAGCGGAATCTACGCCGCCGAAGACGTCCAAATCGACCGGCAACGCTTTCAACCCTTGATCGGACGCGCTTTCGATTACCTGAAGGTGCTGGAGGAAAACGAAGCGCTCCGCGAAGAAACCGCTGCGGCGCGGCTGCCTGCGCCGCCGGAGCGCGAGTCAATCCATGATCGTTACGGCGTGCCTTCGCTCCCTTTGCTGCGTTTCCCCCGTGTCTTCCGCAGGTTCGACACGGTCGATGCGTTGCTGAGCAGTGTGGTGGAAAATCTCGCGGATGCTGCGGGTGTAACCCGGGTCGGCATTTTTTCCAAAGTCCGCCAAGGCGACCGGTACCGGCTGCGCGCAGGCTTGCGCTGTTTGCCGGAAACGGCCGAGCTGGAATTTGGCGAGCGCGACGCGCTCGTGCGCTGGCTTGAACGGCAGGCGCATTTGATCTCGCGCGATACGCTCACGCAAGCGGTTGATCGCGCGGAGCGCACGCTGCTGCGCCGCAGCCTCGATGCTTTCGGAGCCGAAGTGATCGTGCCGTTGTACGCGCGCCGCGGCATCGTCGGCTGGCTGTTTTTTGGGCATCGCGTTACCGGAGAGCACTTCGATCCGCCGCATCTCGAGCGCCTGTCGATCCTGGCCGAGCATGTTTCAACTGTGCTCGAAAACGCACTGCTCTACGAAGAGATCACGTTGCAAAAAACCCTCTCTGAGACGCTCCTCAAGGCCATTCCGCCCGGCATTGTCGCGACAGATGAAAATGCGATCGTCCGCTGGTTTAGTCCGACCGCCGAACAAATTCTCGGGCTCACCAGCAAAGATGTGCTGAACAAACCGGTTGAATCCGTCGGGAACAGACTGGCCGGTTTCATCCGCGAGACGCTGGAGTCCAGCAGCACCCTGCCACCGCAGCAATGGCTCGATCACCACACGCGGCGCTCGCTTTTAATCGAAACTCGGCGTCTCGGCGATCAGCTCGGCGCCGTGGCCGTGGTGCACGATCTCACAGCCGAGGAAAACTTGCGCGAAAAACAGGCGCTACTCGATCGCGCCGCGTTCTGGAGCGATCTGGCCGCGAGCATGTCGCACGAAATCCGTAACCCGCTGGTCGCGATCAAGACCTTTGCCCAGCTGCTCCCCGAGCGGTTCGATGACGCCGATTTTCGAAAGCAATTCAATGAGATCGTCCTGAAGGAGATCGATCGCCTCGACAAAATCATCACCCAGATCAACAACTTCGCGCATCCGGCAGAATTGGTCTTTAAACCGATTGATGTGCGCGGTCCTGTGAAAAAAGCGATCGAAATTGCACGCAAGCGTGTGGGAGTGAACGGCGTCGCCGTGGAAACATCCCTGGCCGACGACTTGCCCAAAATCGTGGCCGACGAGAAAGCGTTGACCGAAGCGTTCGCGCACCTGGTGGCGAATGCAGCCGAAGCGACTTCGAGTCACGCCAAGCCGCGCATCACCCTCACGGCCAAACCAATTCGCGAGGGCAGTCGCGCCAGCGGCGTTGTCGTGACTGTGCGCGACAACGGCAAAGGCATTGCTCCCGAGCTGAAAGACAAAATCTTTTCGCCATTCGTTACAACCAAGGCGCGCGGAATCGGACTCGGACTGCCGATCGTCAAACGCACCGTGTTCGATCACCACGGACGCGTAGATGTGGAGTCAACTCCGCGCGGCACAGAAGTGAGCGTGCTCTTGCCCGCCAAACAAAACAGTCGATAGACAGTTTGTCATGTCGAGCGAAGTCTCCCGGGGCTGCGGGATCATTGTTTGCAACCGACCGGTTCGGCTGAACAGTTAGAGACTCCTCGACTCCGCTCGGAATGACAAAAGGTTTCGATTCGCCGCCACCAGTGATGTTTACCCTTCAGGAGCTCGCCATGGTATCAGGTGGCGAGTTGATTGGCGACCCGGCGCAGAAAATCACCGGGGCTGCCTCTCTGGCCGAGGCAATTCCTGGCGAGATCTCTTTTTTCGCGAACCCAAAATACATCGGGCAACTCCGCAACACGCGCGCCTCGGCTGTGTTCGTGCCGCTGGATTTCTCCGCGCAAACCACCGCGGCGCAGATTCGCGTTGCCAATCCGGCGAAAGCGTTCGAGCAAGTCGTGTTAAAGCTTGCGCCCGAACCGATCGCGTTTGTGCCAAGCATCCATTCAAGCGCGATTATCGACCCGGGCGCGAAACTCGGGGCGCGCGTTTCGGTTCAACCTCACGCGGTGCTCGAGACTGGCGCAGTCATCGGTGATGACACCGTTATTGGGGCAGGCAGCTACATCGGTCATCAAACAATTATCGGCGCGAACTGTCTCATCTATCCCCGCGTCACGATTCGCGAACGTACCCGTATCGGCGCGCGGGTCGTTATCCACAGCGGCGCGGTCATTGGCGCCGATGGTTTCGGCTTTGAACCAAGTGAGGGACGTTATGAGAAAGTACCGCAGCTTGGCATCGTGCAGATCGATGATGACGTCGAGATCGGCGCGAACACGACAATCGACCGCGCGCGATTTGGCCGGACGTGGATTCAGGAAGGCGCCAAGATCGACAATCTCGTGCAGGTCGCGCACAACGTCGTCATAGGTAAGCACACGGTCATCGCCGCACAGGCTGGGATCGCCGGCAGCGTCCGCATCGGAAGCAAAGTGCTTATCGGCGGACAAGCCGGGATCATCGGGCACATCGAGATCGGTGACAACACGGCCATCGGCGCGCAAACCGGGGTTTCCAAAAACATTAGTGGCGGTGCGTGGTGGGACACGCCCGCGGAGCCACTCCCCAAAGCGCTGGAGCAAATGGCCTGGGTCCGGCGGCTGGGCAAACTGTTCGAGCGCGTCAAACAAATCGAAGCCAAACTCGGTTTGCGATAATCCACAAGCTGCTCTCATCTCGCGCTGTCGCGTCCTCCTCTCCCTGAGGGAGAGGATTGAAATGAGGACGATTCGTTGACGCCGCGTGAGTTGGCAAGGTTAGTGCTTTAGTGGTTTATGGAAATTATAAAGAGCAAATGCCAGCCGTTCTTCGCGATTCTTTTCAGTTCCTTATCATCGACGATGACCCCGCCATCAGTCGGTTCCTCGTCACCTATCTGCGCCAAAAGGGGCACACCTGCCAGGCATTGACCGATGGCTTCCAAACGGCAGCCTGGCTCGCCGATAACGACTGCGAAGTGGCGATTGTTGATCTTCGCATGCCCAAAGTCGACGGCATCTCACTCATCTCGTTCATTCGCGAAATTAACCCGCGCATTCCGATCGTTGTTTTCACCGGCATCGGGTATGACGAGGAAAAAATGCATGCCGCACTCCGCGCCGGAGCCAACGGTTACGTCAGCAAAAATCTGCCAATCGAACAGCTTTACTGTGTGCTCTCGCGCGTGCTGGCGACCTGTCAGCAGCGCTCCCGGCGCGACGCGCTGAATCACACGCCTGCCGCGCTCCTCGGCGCGAACTGAGGCTAGGGTCGGCGCGCTGCGCCGACCAGACGCCGCGGCAGCGTCGTTATTTTTGTTCGGCCGCTGCCGCTTGTTTTTTCGGCTTCGAAACGGCCGGTTCCCGGCGGGTCGGTTTTGCTGCAGCCTTCTTCCGCCGCAAATAAGCCTTACGCCGTTTGCGTTTCGCGCGCACGCGGTGCTGTTGTCCCATTTGAGTCTTCTATAATGGCGTTGAGCCAGAGCGCAACCGGCGCTCACACCAATTCGCAATCGGGCGCCGGCGCGTCAGTCGAATCGGGAACTTGCATTATTGAACGGTTCGCTATTACAAAGGATTGTTGAAATCGCTTCGCACAATTCAATGACACCGAAAACCCTGCTCAGCATTTCAACAATCATGCTCGCGTTCGCGGCCGTGTTCGGCTTCCTGAACGTAGCTCGCGTCAAAGGTTTGGAGACAAACCTGGCGACGACCGTCGCGGCCCGCGATGCGGCCGAACAGCGCCGAGCCGCCCAGGAGCAACGGCTCCTTACACATCGAACGAGTCCCAGCCCGACAGCGACTCCGAACGCCGAAGCGGAAGCAAAAGCGGCCAAAGCGGAGGCGGACCTCGCCCAGGTGCTGAAAGAAAAGTCCGACCTCCAAACCAAACTACAGACGACCCAGGCCGAGGTCACATCGCTGCAAAACCGGCTCCAGGAGCCAAGCCCAAGCGTTGAAGCCACGTCGGTGAATCCCGGCGCGGCATCATCTGCAGAATTGCAAGCGCAGCTCGATGATACGCGCCGTCAGCTCGAAAGCGCCGAACGCGAGAACGCGTTTTTATCCGAAAAACTTTCCGGCTCGTCCGGAAAAATTGCGACGAGCGAAAGAACCGCGACGACTCGATCGCGCTCGGCCGCTGCCGCTCCAAGCACTCAGACAGCGCGCCGCGAAGCGGCAGCCGCGCCACCAGGCTCACCGCGCGGCACCGTCCTTGCAGTCAATCAAGCTTACAACTTCGTCGTGCTAAACCTTGGCAAACGCCAGGGCCTGCAGCCGAATACCGATCTGCTCATTTACCGCGGCGGCACTCGCATCGGTAAGCTCCGTGTTTCTTCGGTTGAACCGGCCACCGGTATCGGCGATATAGTCACCAACAGCTTGGCGCGTGGGGTCCAAGTGCAACCTGGAGACACTGTAATTTATGCCGGCAGTCATTTTTGATTCGATTCGAAAACTTGCGCTTGCGCTTCTGTTCGCGAGCACCGCTCTCATTGTTTCCTGCGCGTCGGACAAACAGCAGGCCCGCCTCGTCGATGATCCCGAGGACCGTAGTGCGTCGACCATTCCCTGGAACAAACAGGAGAAATGGGAAGTCGGCGGCCAATTTGCTGGCATGACCGATCGCCGCTAAGGCGCAACATCGACAATCGCTCGCGCCAATCGGGGCGTCCCGAATTCTTTACGGCACGAACTCGAACGCGCCGATATCCGGAAGAGCGGAGCCGTTCCCGTCGCCATCCACCACCCGCGGATTACCGGCGAAATCGGTGGGAGGCAGGTTTGGCACGAGCAAGGTGCCGGCATCGATCGCCGGTGCGCTCGATTTAAACCGGAAGTTGCGTTTGGAAAGGAACTGCGGATCGGCGCACACGTTTCCGTTCAGTCCCGTTTGATCGGTAATGCCCGAATAGTTGGCGCCGTTGTTGTAAACGAGATTGTTCATCCAGGTTGGCTGGCAACCAACAGTCAGATAGTCCACCAACAAACCGACGCCGTTGCCGACGACGATGTTGTTGGCATAGAAAAGCGTCGCCTCCGGCACACTGGCGTCGAGACGCAGGCCAACGCTGTTCTGCACAATCGTGTTGTTGGCAATGACCGGACTGTAGCCGGCAGGCAATGTCAGGTTGATCGCGCAGCAGGGGTTGTTTTGGAAGATGTTGTTGATGATGAGCGGCGCGGAACCATTGACGAAACTGACGACACCGGAAAGTAAACTCGTCGCGCAACTGTTCGCCTCGAAAATATTCCGTTCGATCGTCGGGGAGGCGCCATCGCCCCCGATCGCTGCGCCGAATCCGCCAGTGGCCTGTGTGTTCCCGCGGAACACGTTGCGCGTAATCGTCGGCGATGCCCCCGCTAACATAACGCCGCCGCCGGACGCGGCATAACCATGCTGGATGGTGAAGCCGCTCAGCACGGATTGCGCCTGTTCGTTCGTCTGAAATGTGACAACCGGGCCGGCGTTGTGGCCGTCGAGAATGGTTTGGTTCGGACCGGCAACACTTCGCACGGTGATGGCTTTGCCTCGGTAGTCGATGTTCTCAAAGTACGTCCCCGGCGAAACCACAATCACATCGCCGTTCACGGCCACGTCGATCGCCTGCTGGATCGTCGGTTCGTCTGCTGGAACAGACATTTGGCCAGCATCTGTTGTTCCGAGCAATAGGCAGACCAGAAGCGCAACGAGAACGATGCCCGAGCCGCGCAACTTGGGGTAACACATTGCCACTCTCCGCATGCTTTTGGCAGCACGATTTGTGCCCTCACAAGGCGCCTTTCCCCGCTCGCTCGCCGAACATTTCTCACTGTCCGCCCAACCCTCGCTCCAAGATCGACAATTCCACTTCAATCGCTTTCGTTTCGGCTGTAGTATTCGGCCAAAGCAAGGCGGACCCCATGAACAGACAAACACGCGTCGTGATTAAACGGCGAGCTTTTCAGATTGGACTTTTGCTCGGAGCCGTTTTTCTCGCCTTCGGTATAACGCCGCACATATTTGCCGAGGCGAAGAGCGGCGCCGAAGCCTCAGCGCCCGGTACGGCAGAGTGGGTTTGGCAGAATCCGCGGCCGCAAGGCAACTTTCTCCACGGCATCTCATTCGTAGATGCAAACAACGCCTTCGCCGTTGGTGACGACGGCACTATCCTCAAGACGACCAATGGCGGTCACAAATGGACTATTCAGCCGAGCAAAACAACGAACGGGCTTTACGGCGTTTCGTTTGTTGATGCGAATGTCGGAACCGTCGTTGGCGGCAACGGAACTATCCTCAGAACAATTGACGGGGGTAATAGCTGGCGAAGCCAGACCAGTGGCACAACCAACGTGCTTTTCGGCGTCTCCTTTAGCGACGCCAATCATGGAACTGCGGTTGGTGATTATGGCACGATCCTAAGAACAACAGACGGCGGAGCCACCTGGGTGAGTCAGACCAGCGGCACGATCAACGCCCTCAATGCCGTCTCCCTTACCGACGCTAACAATGGAACTGCGGTCAGTTGGTATGGGATCATCCTCAGAACAACAGACGGCGGTGCGCATTGGATTTCCCAAACAAGTGGGACCGGCGAATTCCTATATGGTGTTTCCTTCACCGATGCGAACACCGGAACCGCGGTTGGCGAAACGGGCACTATTCTCCGCACCACGAATGGTGGAGCGACATGGATTCAGCAGACAAGTGGAACAAAACTCTTTCTCTGGGCGGTCTCGTTCGCCGATGCAAACAATGGTGCTGCTGTAGGCGAATCAGGCATCGTTCTGCGAACGACTGATGCCGGAGTAACCTGGGTTCGCCAGTATAGCGGAACAACCGACACGCTCGGCGCCGTTTCCTTTGCTGATGGCAACAATGGCGGAGCGGTCGGCCAATACGGCACGATTGTTCAAACGACGAACGGCGGCGCCAACTGGGTGCACGGATCGCACGCGGTTACGACTCTTTCGCTGGAAGATGTGTCATTCAGTGACCCAAACAATGGCACAGCCGTCGGCGACTTTGGCACGATCGTGCGAACAACCAATGCCGGACGCACTTGGGTCAGCCAGACGAGCCCATCGGGCAACACGCTTCTCGGCGTTTCGTTCACCGATGCCAATAACGGCACGGCTGTAGGCGAGTTCGGCACAATCCTGAGAACGACCGATGGCGGCACCAACTGGGTGCAACAAGTGAGCGGCACCGGAGCGGATCTGTGGGGCGTCTCCTTTGCCGACGCGAATAACGGAACAGCCGTCGGCTACGGCGGCACCATTCTCACTACCACAGACGGCGGTAATAGCTGGATCCAGCAAACCAGCGGCACGGGTTATCCGCTCACCGGCATTTCTCGCACCGACGTTAATACCGGAACCATTACAGGTGGCGCTGGGTTGATTCTTAGGACAACCGATGGCGGCAATACCTGGATCCCGCAGGCAAGTGGAACCTCCGGCGATCTGCTCCGAGTCTCCTTTACCGACACGAATACTGGAACCACTGTCGGTCAATTCGGCACGATTCTTAGAACCACCGACGGCGGGATCAACTGGCTCCCACAGCAGGGTGGCACCGGTCAGTTACTCGCGGGCGTTTCCTTTACCGATACAAACCACGGCATGATTTGCGGGACTCTTGGCATCATTCTTCGCACGACCGACGGGGGTCAAACCTGGAAGCGCGAGATTAGCGGAATCAATTCCGATCTCTCCCGAATTTCCTGCGTCGGTCGCAACATTGGCGTCGCCGTTGGCTACGGCGGCGCCATCTTAAGAAGAGAAGCTGTCAGATAAATTAGGCTGAGATTTTCCTAAGCGGGCATGTTGTGATCGCGGCGATAGGCGCGCATCGCTCGGCTCGTTTGCGGCCCCATGATTCCGTCGATCGCGCCGTGGTAGTAACCGGCACGAGCTAGCCGGCGCTGCACATCGGCTACGCCCGCGCGATCGGACCCATATCCATAGCTAGCCCCGCCACCGTAGCCGTACCCATCGTAAGGATAACCCGCATAGTAGTACGGATAGGGATATGGGTAATAGCCGTAAAAGAACGGATCGAAGAACGGAAAACCAAACGCATCGACAAAAATGAACGTCCGATTGTGGAAGTCGTGAAACCGATGGAACCGATCATCGAAATCATGGTCGCCGTCGTTCCGAAACCGACGTGTCCCTGATGTCATCGTTGGCGCTGGCCGCGCCATCGGTCGCGCAAACGAGGATCGCATTCCCATTGAGCCAGAACGCGGCGCTGCCGTCGCCACAGATGCCGTGAAACTCACCGCTGCGATCGAAATTACGAGAAGAATTCGTTTTGTTTTCATAGCTGATTGGGGTTTTCAAGAGTTGAACCGTCCGGAAGCTGCGAAGTTGCTCATTGCGACGGCGGCTACAAAGTAACGCGCTTGTTACTTTTGGGGCCAACCGGCCGCCCGGTCCCTGATCGGGTAGTCGCGTCACTCGAACTAGTTGGCAGCTGGTCACGGGCTTCGCCGCGAGCGCCTTTTTTGCAGCCGACGCTCTGACGTTTGGCGAGTACCGCGCGTTTATCGATAGCCGACACCCGGAACACTCGGAGACCCTGGAACAAGTCCGGCGTTTCTGGGGACTTTGACAGTTCTGGCAATCGAGGCCGAACGTTTACGCTTTAGCAGCCCGAAAATCGTGAATGGGATGGATTTCCCACGCCTTTTTCGGGCGCAAATCCTCCGGCTTTTTGGGTCCGACATTGTTGGGATTGCGATGTTCGCCGTCCCATAAAAGGGAGCCGCCGATACGCACCAGCACGGGCTGAACGAAAAAGCCTTTCACGTTCTCGCGCGTGCTCAACAGATCTCGAATCGTGCTGCGAAGTTTCACAAAGGGTTGCTGAGTGGAATGCTCCGGTGGCAAACCGGAAATTTCCGCGTTCATGAATAGCGTGCCCGAGCTGAACTCAGACGTATCCCCGAGGATCAGGTGATAATCGTTGTCGCGCTGTTTCCCCACCCAATAGAGCCACGCTTTCAACGTCACATTACGCTTTTCCTCGCCGCCGCCTCCTGCGCCAGTGCCGCCTCCGCCGCCGACATAACGGCAGGCGGCGTTTACACAGGTTGTCGATCTTTTTCGGTCTATAATGGAGTTAGGCCCAAAAAATCGATATAATCCTTAGTTAGGTCTATGCACGCGAGCCCCGCCCGAGCGTTGAAGATCGGAATAATCGTGTTTGTGGCAGCTTGCGCGATTTCGATTCCAGTTTACCGCTTTGGCAACGCGACCGAAGCGAGCCGCCACGCGCAACTTTCCAGTGACATTGAGGAGCTCGAAAGTGGTTTTCGTTCGTACAGAGACAGGAATGGGTCTTACCCGACCACGCAGCAAGGGCTGCGGTTGCTCGTCGACCAAAGAGCACTGGTAAATCCTTGGAATCATCAGTATATTTACCGCTCCCCCGGCATCAAAAACCCACAGACTTACGACCTTTTTGCTGCTGGCCCAGATGGCGTGCCAGATACAGCAGATGACGATTGGGGAAACTGAAGACCTAACCAATCGCTGGAGCCAACCGCTGGCCGTTGTGAAGTTCACATTTAATTTTATGAAACAGTTTTCGATGTTTGCCACGCTCGTCTCAGCCAGCGGTGACTCAGCTCCGTCTCGTTAGATCTTGTCCGCTATGACTGAGCTTCTGCGGTTCTCTGGTTCGGTTAAGCGGGATCCAGCGATCGAGGTCTGGATGCACGAACACTCCGGTGAATTGGGACTGATCGCGCAGCGCTGGTTTGAGGTCATGCGCGCCTGCGGCGACGACGTTCGAGAGCTATTGCATGACGGTCATCCGACTGCGTGTGTAGCTGATGCGGCATTCGGCTACGTGAATGTCTTCAAAGCGCACGTGAATGTGGGGTTCTTTCGTGGCACTGAGATTCCCGACCCGGAGGGTATTTTGGAGGGCACAGGTAAGTTTATGCGCCATGTTAAACTCAGGCCCGAACATGACGTTGAAGCCGTGGCGCTTAGGAAGCTAATCGAAACTGCATACACTGATATGAAGAGACGCTTGAAGGCGGGATCGTAGCCTTTTGCATTGACAATTATCTTCTGTTTCCAGTAACCCGGTTATCTCCTAAACGCAGATTTTATTATGAATCGTCGCATGCTGTTGTGTTTCACTTTGTTCGTGACGGGGCGAGTAGCCCTCGCTGATAGTTGGTCGCCAATCTCAACGACAGATGCACCGACCGCGCGGGCCGCGCACTCGGCCGTGTTTACCCGTATCGACGGGACGGACCACATGATTATTTGGGGCGGGCAGGATTCCTCGCACACTCCGTTCGCCAATACAGGAGCTCGCTGGAAACGCTCGACTAATGTGTGGGCGGCTACCTCCACAACCAACGTGCCAGTTGGGCGCGAAGGTCATCCGGCGCGCGTCCATTTTCACTAGACGAATCGGTAGTCGCCGGAGGGCTTGCTCGATGTCTCTCCCGAGCCCTAACTCCTTCAGCACCGTCAACGCCAGCCTGCGGGCGCGCTCCCCCGCCGCTCCCCGCTCGAAGAGCGGTAGACGTACATCGATCCCGGTGACGACCTCGAAGGGCTGGGTGGCCAAGGCGAGGCTGTACAACCCGCTGCCGCAGCCCACCTCGAGCACGCGCGCGCCACCAATCTCGCTTCCGTAGCGAGCGAATTGCTCGAGCCTGCGCTCGGTCTGAGCCAGCAACTTGATAGCGGCAGTCTCGTAGTCGCTATCACCCCACTCCGGCCGCGGACTGCGCCCAGGATGAAGCGCAATGAGCTCCTCGCGGAACCCCTCGGTCACCCGAAGGCGGACGCCGTCGCTCCGGGTAAAG
>Ga0066710_100006311_pt1 | contig 11034 bp, 7 predicted proteins | sample GraSoiAngelo_159_FD_79666 | JGI IMG/M metagenome (GOLD analysis project Ga0066710, IMG submission 79666) | Grasslands soil microbial communities from the Angelo Coastal Reserve, California, USA - 14_1009_16_40cm | ecosystem: Environmental > Terrestrial > Soil > Grasslands | place: USA...
CGGGCTGGCGCTGGTAGCCGGCCGGCTGCTGGTGGGCCACCTCTCGGCACGCGGCGCCGCGGCCTCGTGGTCCGCGAGCCTCTTCGCGGTGGCGGCGGGCTTCCTGCTCGCGGCGCCCCAGCTCCTGCCCACCTTCCTCGCGGCGCGAGAGGCCGGGCGGCCGGTGACGGGGCTGGCCACCGAGGCGGTGACGCTGCCGGGGGCGGCCGGCCTCATCCTGCGCTATGTCTCGCACACGCCGGCCCCGGCCCTGGCCCTGGCCGCGCTGCCTCTCGCGCTCACCCAGACGCCGGTGCGGGTGCTGGGCGTGGCCCTCGCCCTCGTGGCCGGCCTGCAATGGGGGCGCGGCCCCCTCTCGGCCCCCGGCGCGCTGGCCCTGGTCTTCGACCTGACCCTCTCCGTCCTCGCCGGGCTCTCGCTCTCCGCGCAGTGGCGGGCGCGCCGCGCGGCCGAGGGGCGAAGGCTACGCGGCTGGTTCCTCGTGGCGTCGGTCCTTTCCGCGGCGGCGCTGTCGGTCTCCGCGGCCGCGCTGGGGCCGCTGCCCCAGGGCCTGGCGGGTGCGGTGGGCGTGCTCGCCCTGTCCCTCATCCTGTACTTTCCGCTCGCCGACTCCGCCGATCCCGTGATCGCCCGGGTCTGGCTCCTGCCCCTCACGGTCTCGTTCGTGCTGCAGCCCCACGGCCGGCGGGCCTGGGAGACCGCGCCCCGGCGCGAGGAGCTGCTGCACGGGACCTCGACCCGGCAGTCGATCGACCGCGCGATGGCTCCGCGGGGCGGCGAGCCCAACCTCGCGCTCGTGCGGGAATGGCCCGGCTCCGAGGCCGCGGACCTCGGCTACGGCAACCTGGGTGGCTTGTCCGGCCGGCGCAGCGCGAACGGCTACGACCCCATGGTCCCGCTGCGCACCCGCGCGGCGCTTTCGGCCATGAGCGCGGGCGGGACCCTGCCCGGCGCGTTCTTCCGCAGCGATCCGGCGCGCCTCGCGCTGCTGGGGATCCGCTGGGTCCAGGTCCCGGCCTCGGCCCTGGCCGCGGCCCCCGACGCGGCGGGGTTCGGCGAGCCCCTCGACGTGACGCTGGAGCCGGGGCGAGATCGGTTCTTCCCGCTACCCCTCGTGCGCGGCTCGCAGGTGCGCCTGGCCTCATGGATGTCGGAGGCCGTGGGTGTCCCCCACGCGTCCCCCGTGGCCCGGTTGACGGTGCGCCTGGCCTCGGGCCGCGAGCTGCCGCTCCTGGTCCGGGCGGGCGTGGAGACCGCGGAGTGGGCCTACGATCGTCCGGACGTGCGCGGGGCCATCGCCCACCGGCGGGCCCCGATCCTCGAGAGCTTCGCCACGGCCGGCGGCTTCGAAGGCCATCACTACCTCGGTGTGCTGCCCCTGCCCGGCCGTTACCTCGTGGACGGCATCCGCGTGGAGCGCCTGGCCGGGCCCGGCCGCTTCACGGTCTCCCGCCTCGCGCTCCTGGACCCGGAGAGCGGGCGGGCCACTCCCGTCTCGCTGGCCGCGGGCTACGTGAGCGATTCCGCGCGCTTCCGCGAGGCGGCGGCCACGCCCGGCGTGCGCCTGTTCGAGAGCACCGCGACCGTGGGGCCCGCCCGGGTGGTGGAGCGGCTGCGCGTGCTGGGCGACGACGAGGCGGTGCTGGCCGCCCTGGCCGCGCCCACGGCCGCCGGCGTCGACCCGCGGCGCGAGGCCCTGGCCACCGCGCGCGACGCGCGGGACGTCTCGGTCCCCGCCGGCGCGCGGGCCTCGCGGGCGGAGGTGGCGCGGGCCGGAGGCAGCCGCCTGGAGGTGCGGGCGGAGGGCCCGGGCCTGCTCGTGGTGGCGCAGGGCTTCGACCCGGGCTGGGCGGCGCGGGTGGACGACCGTCCCGCCACCGTCCTGCGTGTCGACCACGCCCAGCTCGGGATCGTGCTCCCCGCCGGGCCGCACCACGTCGCGCTGCGCTACCGCGCGCGGGGGCTTTTGGCCGGGACCGGGCTGGCCGCGGCCGCGGCGGTGGGGCTCGCGCTCCGGGCGAGGCTTCCTTGACCATGCGGAAGCGGGCGTGCTACGGTCCCGTTTTCGCCGCGCCGCCCTTGGGAGCCCCTGTCGCGTGAATCCCCGAAAACCGAGCCTGTCCATCTTCTTCCCCGCGTACAACGACGCGGGGACCATCGCCAGCCTGGCCCTCATCGCCCACATGACGGCGCGCACCCTCACCGACGACTACGAGGTCATCGTGGTGGACGACGGGAGCCCCGACCACACGGGCGAGCTGCTCGACGAGATGGCCCGCCACTTCCCGTGGCTGAAGGTGGTCCACCATGCGGAGAACCGCGGCTACGGCGGGGCGCTGCGCACCGGCTTCCTGACCGCGGCCAAGGACCTCGTCTTCTACACCGACGGCGACGCGCAGTACGACCCGCGGGAGATGGTCCGCCTGCACGAAGCCTTGACCCCGGACGTGGACTTCGTCAACGGCTACAAGATCGGCCGCTCCGATCCCTTCCACCGCAAGGTGATCGGCAAGGCCTACCACCTGTTCGTGCGGACGATGTTCGGCCTGCGCCTGCGCGACGTGGACTGCGACTTCCGCCTCATGCGCCGCGACGTCTTCCGCAAGGTGACCCTCACCCGCTCCTCCGGGGTCATCTGCGTGGAGCTCATGAAGAAGGTGCAGGACCACGGCTTCCGCATCGCCCAGGTGCCGGTCCACCACTTCCACCGCACCTACGGCAAGAGCCAGTTCTTCAACCTCCCCCGGGTGGCCCGCACCCTCGTCGACCTGACCCGCCTCTGGGTGGACCTGGTGGTGCGCAAGCAGCACCTGGCCGAGGCTCCCGCCACCGCCCGCGGGCGCGGGGAGCGGGCGTGAGCGGCGACCACCGCGACTTCTACCGGGGCCGCAAGGTCCTGGTGACGGGCGGCCTGGGGTTCATCGGCAGCAACCTGTGCCGGAGCCTGGCCGACCTCGGGGCGCAGGTCCTGGCCGTGGACAGCCTGCTCCCCGACTACGGCGGCAACCTGTTCAACCTCGCCGGCTACGAGGACAAGGTCAAGATCAACATCGCCGACGTGCGCGGCCACGGGATGGGCTACCTGGTGCGGGGCCAGGACGTGCTCTTCAACCTGGCGGGCCAGGTGAGCCACATCGACTCCATGACCGACCCCTTCACCGACCTGGAGATCAACTGCCGGAGCCAGCTCTGGATACTGGAGGCGGTGCGCAAGAACAACCCCGACGTGCGCATCGTGTACGCGGGGACGCGCCAGGTCTACGGCAAGCCCGTGCGCCTGCCCGTGGACGAGAGCCACCCCCTGAACCCCACGGACGTGAACGGCATCAACAAGATCTCCGGTGAACTGTACCACCTGGTATACCACTCCGTTTACGGGATCCGGGCCTGCTCCCTGCGCCTCACCAACACCTACGGCCCCCGCCAGCTCGTCCGGCACGCCCGGCAGGGCTTCATCGCCTGGTTCATCCGGCAGGCGGTGCTGGGCGAGGAGATCCAGGTCTTCGGCGACGGCAGCCAGAAGCGCGACTTCGACTACGTGGACGACGTGGTGGACGCCTTCCTGCGGGCGGGGGCCTCGGAGGCCGCGGCGGGCCAGGTCTTCAACCTCGGGGGGCAAGGCGCCGTCTCGCTGCTGGAGCTGGCGCGGATGCTCATCGAGATCTCGGGCCGCGGGTCCTACGCGCTGGCCCCGTTCCCCCCGGACCGGAAGCTGATCGACATCGGCGACTTCCAGGCCGACGCCTCGAAGGTGCGCAAGGCGCTCGGCTGGCGCCCCGGGGTGCCGCTGCGCGAGGGGCTGGAGAAAACCGTCGCGTACTACCGGCAGCACATGGAGCATTACCTCTGAGCGGCAACTCGGGCGTTCCCTTCCTGGACCTCCGCGGCTCCCTCCAGGCCGTGCGGCCGGAGATCGACGCCGCGGTGGCGCGCGTGCTGGACTCGGGCCGCTTCATCCTGGGCCCCGAGGTCGAGGCCTTCGAGGCGGAGCTGGCCGCGCGCGTGGGTGCCCCGCACTGCGTGGCGGTGGCCAACGGCACCGAGGCCCTCCAGCTCGCCCTCGAGGCCCTGGGCGTGGGTCCCGGCGACGAGGTGGTCACCTCGCCGCTCACCGCCGCCTTCACCGCGCTGGCCATCCTCCGCGCCGGGGCGCGCCCCGTCTTCGCCGACGTCGATCCCCTCACCCTCAACCTGGCCCCGGAGGCCGCGGACCGGGTGGTGACGCAGCGGACGAAGGCGCTGATGCCGGTGCATCTCTACGGCCATCCCGCGGACCTGGACCCGCTCCTGGCCCTGGCCCGCGACCGCGGCCTGGCGGTGGTGGAGGACGCCTGTCAGGCCGTGGGGGCGCGCTACCGCGGCCGGCCCGTGGGCTGCCTCGCCGGCATGGGCGCCTTGAGCTTCTACCCGACCAAGAACCTGGGGGCGCTGGGCGACGGCGGGGCCGTGCTCGTGGACGACGCCAGCCGCGCGCAGAGGCTGCGGCAGCTCCGCAACGGGGGGCAGAGCGACCGCTACCGCCACGAGGTGGCGGGCCTCAACAGCCGGCTGGACGAGCTGCAGGCCGCGATCCTGCGCGTGGGCCTGCGCCACCTGGAGGCCTGGACCGCGCGGCGCCGCGCGCTGGCCGGCCTCTATATCCGCGAGCTCCAGGGCGCGAAGGTGCGGCTGCCCAAGGAGCAATCCTACGCCACCGCGGTCTATCACCTCTTCGTGATCCGCCACCCGCGGCGCGACGAGCTCATGGCCCGGCTGAAGGAGCGCGGCATCGAGACCCTCATCCATTACCCGATCCCCCTCCACCTCCAGCCCGTCTTCGCCGACCTGGGCGGAAGACCCGGCCACTTCCCGGTGGCGGAGGCCGCGGCGCGGGCCATCCTGTCCCTGCCCCTTCATCCGGGGATGACCGACGAGCAGGCCCGCCAGGTGGCCGCCGCGGTGCGGGAGCTGTCATAGCCCACATCGTCCCGCCGGCCGCCGCGCTCCTGGCCGCTCCGTTCCTGTTCCTCGTACCCGGACTCCTGATGCTGGCCCTGCTGCCGCGCGCGGACCGGGAGTCCCTGGCGGCGGACGAAGCGCTCTTCCTGGCCGTGGCCGGGAGCGTCGTGGCCTCGGCCTGGTTGGGCCTGGTCCTGGCCGAGGACGGGCGGTTCTCGCTCGTGGCCGCGGCGGGGATCCTCGCCGTGGCCTGCGCGGTTCTCGCCGTCGTTTCTCGCGCGCGCCTGGCCGCGCCCCTGCGCCGGCCCCGCTCGTGGGCCGAGGTCGCGCCCGCGGCCGCGGTGCTGGCCCTGGCCCTCCTCCTGCAGGCCCGGCCCAGCGAGTACCTCGTGGGAGGCCGGGACCCGGGCGCCTACGTGGCGGCCATGGCTACCATCGCGCGCACGGGCGGGATCGTGGTCACCGACCCGGTGGTGCTCTCCATACCGCCCGAAGACGTCGAGCTCTTCTACCGCAACCCGCAGCGGCCCGACTTCTCGTGGTCCCGCTTCATGGGCCTGGACCTCGAGCGGCCCTCCTCGGGCCGCGTGTTCCCGCAGTTCTTCCACCTCTTCCCCGCCTTCGGCGCGTACCTCTTCCAGGCCCTCGGGGTGCGGGGCGCTTTGGCCACGCCGCCCGTCTTCGGCGTCCTGGGGACGCTCGCCGTCTTCTTCTCACTGCGCCGGCTCTTCGGTCCCGCGCCCGCCCTGCTGGCCGGGATCCTCCTGGGACTGAACGTCGTGCAGGTCTGGTTTGCCCGGTACCCCGTCTCTGAAACGATGTCTGAATTCCTCCTGTTCACGGGAATGCTCCTCGTCTTGCAGTGGGAGGAACGACGCGAGGGCGCCTTCGGCGCCCTCGCGGGAGTGACCCTGGGCCTCTCGCTCCTCGTGCGGATCGACAGCGCCCTCGTCGTGATCCCCATCCTTCTTTATGTGCTCGTACGGCGGCTGCGGGGCGACCTTCCCTGGCGGACGGCCCTGCCGTTCCTGGCCGCCTTCGCAGCCCTGGCCCTCCATGCCGGAGGACACGCGGCGTTCTGGGCCCGGAAGTACGTGGTGGACATCGTCACCCGCCGCTACTGGAGCCAGCCCGCGATCGTGTGGCTGGGCGCGACGGGGGTGGCGCTGGCCGCCATCGTGGCCGCTCATCGCTTCGGTGGCGAGGGCCGCCGTTTCCTCGAGGCTCACGGACAGCGGCTGCGCCGCGGGCTGATGTGGGTGGTCGTGTTGCTGGCCGCCTACGCCTACGCGCTGCGCCCGGCCCTGTCGGCGTGGGCAGGCGGGGACGGCAACGACCCGGCGCGGCGATGGGCGGACCCGGGGCCGCTGCTGGCCCTGGGGTACCGGCAGCTGGCCGCGCACGACGCGCAGTCGCTCGTGCGCCTGGGCTGGTTCGTGACCCCGCTCGGCATCGTCCTCGGCATCCTGGGGCTGGTGGCGGTCCTGCGCGAGTGGCGGCCGCGGTACCTCTTCCCCCTTCTGCTGGGCCTGGGCTTCTCCGTCTTCTACCTCTACAAGGTCCGCGTCTGGAACGACTACCCCTTCGCGCTGCGCCGCTTCGTCCCCGTCACCTTGCCCCTCCTGCTCGCCTTTGCGGCCTGGTTCCTGGTCCGTCTCGCCCGCCACGGCGGCGCGCGCCGCCTCGTGGCGGGAACGCTCGCCCTCCTCGTCGGAGGCTTCTACGTCCACGACACGGCGCGCATCGCGCGCTACGTGGACTGGCGGGGGGCGGTGCGCTTCGTGGATGACGTGGCGCGGCGTTTCGGCCCCGAGGACGTGGTGATCTTCGAGCAACCGCGGAGCATCCATCTCCTGTCCCTGCCCCTCTGGGCGGTCCAGGGCGTGAACGCCCTGGAGCTGGCCCGCTTCAACCCCGACCCCGACCGCCTGCGCCACCTCGTGGCCGCGTGGCGAGGACGCTGGCGCAACGTCTACTTCGTCCATACCTACCGCACCGACCTCTGCGGCCTGTTCCTGGAGCGGCTGGAGACCAGGGACTTCGGGACCTTCGAGTGGTACGCCTACGACCGCAAGCCCCGCGACCCGGAGTTCCGCTCGCTCCACTTCACGGTGTCGCGGGTGGTGCCGCCCGAAGAGCTGCGCGTCCCTGCGCTCGACGAGGTGGACATCGGCGGCACCGACGACGTCCAGGTCTCCGGCTTCTTCGACAAGGAGGGCGGAGGCGATCGGACCTTTCGTTGGACCGGATCTTGCGCCTCAATCTATCTGCCTGGATCTCGGGCGGGGGCGGCGCTCGCCATCACGGCATCGGCGGAGCGCCGTCCTCTCACGAGCCGGGCGCGGGTGGCCGTTTCTCTTTCCGGGCACGCGCTCGGCGAGTTCGTGGCCGGTCCAGCGTGGTCAGAGCATGTCTTTGTCCTGCCTTCCCCCCTTCCTCCCAGTCCGCCGGTCCTCCGTCTGGATGTTCCAACCTGGCGTCCCGCCAACGTCCTCTCCGGCTCCCAGGACATCCGCGACCTCGGGATCATGGTCGACCGCATCCGCGTGATTCCCCGGGATCCTGCTAAGATCGCCGTTTCGGCGCGGGGCGGGGGTGCACCATAGGCAAGCGCGTCCTGGTCGTGGTCCCGACCTACAACGAGCGTGAGAACGTCGCTCCCTTGATCCGCGGCATCCTGGAGCAGGGGCCCGATATCGACGTGTGGGTGGCGGACGACGGCAGCCCCGACGGGACGGCGGAGGCGGTCCGGCAGGCCATGGCCGAGCACCCGGGCCGAGTGGAGCTGGTCGAGCGGCGGGAGAAGGGGGGCCGCGGCGCCGCCGTCATCGCCTGTTTCAAGAAGGGCCTGGCCGACCCGCGCCGCTACGAGGTGCTCTTCGAGATGGACGCGGACTTCTCCCATCACCCCCGCGAGATCCCCAAGTTCCTGGACAAGCTCGAGACCCACGACATGGTCATCGGCTCGCGCTACGTGCCGGGCGGCGGGACCTCGGAGTGGGGATGGACGCGCGCGGCGCTGAGCTGGATCGCCAACAAGTACATCGCGGCGGTGGCCGGCGTGCCCATCCGCGACACGACCAGCGGCTACCGCGCCTACCGCAGGGAGGTGCTGGAGGCCACCGAGTTCGACCGCATCAAGATCAAGGGCTACGTGGTCCACGGCGAGATGGCCTACCAGGCGTGGATCCACGGCTTCCGGCTGGGCGAGGTGCCCATCCACTTCAAGAACCGCGCCCGCGACGCGAGCAAGCTCACGGCCGAGGAGATCTACATGGCCCTGGCCAACTTCGCGCTGCTGCGGTGGCGGTACGGCGTGCGGCCCCGCAAGCGCCCGGAAGAGGCGGGGGCCGCGACCCGGCCATGAACGTCCTCATGGTCACGTCCTCGTACCCCAAGTTCCCCGGCGACGTGACCGCGCCCTTCGTGGAGGGTATCGCGCGCAGCGTGGCGGAGCGGGGCCACGCCGTGGACGTCCTGCTGCCCCACCATCCCGACCTGCGCCGCGACGGCGCGGAGCCGGTGCGCTTCTTCCCCTACCGCTACGCGCCGCGCGAGGACTGGAGCCTCTGGGGCTACGCCCAGAGCCTGCAGGCCGATGTCCGCGTCCGGCCCGCAGCCTGGCTCCTGGCGCCGGCGGCCGCGTTCGCGCTGCGGTCCGCCGCCTCCGCGCGGCTGCGCGAGAGGCGCTACGACGTGGTCCACGTCCACTGGGTCGTGCCCAACGCCGCGCTGATCCTGGACATCGTGCGTGCCCACCGGGCGCCGCTGGTGGTGAGCCTGCATGGCAGCGACGTCTTCCTGGCCGAGCGCCTGCTGCCGGCGCGGGCCCTGGCCCGGCGCGCCTTGCGCGGGTCGGGCGCGGTCACGGCGTGCAGCGCCGATCTGCGCGCGCGCGCCATCCGCCTGGGGGCCGCGCCGGAGCGCACCCGTACCGTGCCCTACGGCGTGGACGTGGCGGCTTTCTCGCCGGACCTCCCGTCCGCGGGCTTCCGGCGCCGCTTCGGGGTGCCGGACGGCGCGCTGCTGGTCCTGGCCCTGGGCCGGCTCGTGGAGAAGAAGGGCTTCGCATCCCTGGTGGATGCCGCCGCGCAGGTCCCGGAGGCGCGTGTCGTGATCGCCGGTGACGGGGACCTCCGGCGCGACCTCGAGGACCAGGCGCGCGCGGTCGGGGCCCCGGTGACCTTCGCGGGGACGCTCGACCGCTCCGGCGTGGCTTGCGCCCTGGCCGCCGCGGACGTGGTGGCGGTGCCGTCGGTCGTGGACCGGGCCGGGAACGTGGACGGCCTGCCCAACGCGCTGCTCGAGGGGTTGGCCAGCGGCCGCGCCGTGGTCGCCACCCGCGTGGCGGGTATCCCCGACGTGGTGGAGGACGGGGTCAACGGCCTCCTGGTGCCGCCGGACGATCCCCCTTCCCTGGCCGCCGCCCTGCGGCGGCTCGCGGCCGACCCGCAGGCGCGGGCCCGGCTCGGGCGCGAGGCCCGGCGCCGCGCCGAGGGAAGCTTGAGCTGGCGCTCCGCGGGGCGGGCCTTCGAGGAGTGCTATGCCGAGGCGGCAACGCTGGACGCCCGTTAAGGGGACCGGCAACCGGGTCTACGATCCCAGGGAGCGCTGGCTCCTTCGGGCCGTCGACGTGGGCGGGCGCCTGGCCTTTGCCTCGGGGCGGCGAGCGCGATCCGCGCGTGACCCGGCGGCGCCGCCCCTCGAGGTCCGGGAGGTGCTCGTCCTGCGCCTCGACCGGATCGGCGACGTCCTCATGTCGCTGCCCGCGCTGGCCGACCTCCGCGCCGCTTTTCCGCGGGCGCGGATCCGCCTGGCCGTGGGCCGGTGGAGCGAGCCCATCGCCCGGAGCGCGCCCGTGGACGAGGTGCTGGTGTGGAGCGCGCCCTGGGCCGCGCGCGGCGGGGAACAGCGCGACGGCGTGCGCGATCTCGTGAGGCGCGCGCGCCGCCTCCGCGCGGACGGAATCGACCTCGCCCTCGACCTGCAGGGCGACTTGCGGGCCACGTTCCTGATGGCCCTCACCGGGGCCCGCCGCCGCGTCGGCTACGCCAACACGGGAGGCGCGTACCTGCTCACCGACGTCGTCGCTCTCGACGAGACCGTCTCGTGGATGGACCAGAACCGGGCCGCGGTGGCCCTGGCCGTGGCCGGGGCCTCCGGCGCCGGGACCGCGTCGCCTGCCGCCCATGCCGCCGACCCGCCGGCCGAAGGGCCCCTCACCACCGCGGACCGCGACCGCGCCCTGCGGCTCTTCGAGGGCCTGGGCCTGAAGGGCCGTCGGCCGCTCGTGGGCGTGCACCCGAGCGGGGGCCGCGCGGTGAAGCAGTGGGAGGCGGCGCGGTGGGGTGAGCTCGCCGCCCGGCTCGAGCGCGAGTTCGGCGCCACCATCCTCATCACGGGCGCGACGGCCGACCGACCGCTGGCCGAGGCTGTCGGCCGCAACCTGCGCGCCAAGCCGGTCGACCTCACCGGGAGGCTCGACGTGCGGGAGACCATGGCGGTGATCGCGGCCCTCGACCTCTTCCTCTCGCCGGACACCGGCACCATGCACATGGCCTGCGCGGTGGGCACGCCGTCGGTGACGGTCTTCGGTCCCTCCGACCCCGCGCGCTACTTCTCCGGCCGCGGCCCTCGGCACGTGGTGGTCCGCGCCGACCTGTGGTGCGCCCCGTGCAACCTCATCCGCAAGCCGCCGGCGGAATGCGCGGGCCCGGAGCCGCCGGAGTGCCTGCGCCTGGTGACCGTCGAGGAAGTCCACCTCCAGGCCGCGCGGCTGCTCCGGGAGGTGGGCGGCTACGGCCCGGTCGCGGCGGTCGCCACGGCACCATGAAGGCGCTCGTCTTCTGGGGCGACGCCACGCCGGACCTGGCCCGCACGCGCGCGGCGGAGGGCGCCGTGCTCGTGGCCTGGAGCGAGCCCGGCGCCGCGGCCCTCCGCTCCGCCGGCATCGCGTGCAAGAGCCTGCGCGATTACCTTTCGCCGGCGGAGGCCGACGCTGTGGACGAGGCGGCCATGGCCTGGACCAAGTCCTGGGGCAACCGCCCCATGCGCGACGGCCGCAGCTTCCGTCAGCTCCTCGAGTGGAACGGCCTC
>Ga0066710_100006312_pt1 | contig 11034 bp, 5 predicted proteins | sample GraSoiAngelo_159_FD_79666 | JGI IMG/M metagenome (GOLD analysis project Ga0066710, IMG submission 79666) | Grasslands soil microbial communities from the Angelo Coastal Reserve, California, USA - 14_1009_16_40cm | ecosystem: Environmental > Terrestrial > Soil > Grasslands | place: USA...
CGAGCTCCCCCGTGAGACTGGCATACACCTCGACGATCGTCCGACTGATTCGCTCCCAAGAATATCTCTCCAGGGCGATTTCCCGGATGCGCTTCTGCGCTCGATCACCGTCGAGATACAGGTCGCTTTCGAAGAACCGGGAAATGGTCTGGGCCAGGACTTGGGGATTTTCAGGCTCGCAGAGAAGACCGGTGACTCCTGGAATCACATCGCGCTCGAACGCGCCCACCCTCGTCGCGATGACCGGCACGCCGAATCTGTGGGCCAGGGAAAGCGGGCCACTCTGGTAGATCGCCCGGTATGGGAGGACCAGGACATCAGCAGCCCGATAGAGGACCGGGACATCCCGGTCCGGGATGAAGTCGTCCTTCACCACGATTCGCGAGCGCATCAGGTCGCCTTCGAGACCCGATTTCAACACCCGCCAGTACTCCTCGGACCCGAGGTTGGCCCTGCCCGCGATGATCAGGCGATAACTCGGCTGCTGGGACTCGAGGATTCGCAGGGCGTCGAGGAGAATGTCCAGTCCCTTGTAGAAGGCGATTTGCCCAAAGAACAGGAGAACCTTTTCGGTCTCCTTTAGTCCTAAGAACGCCCGTGCCTCGCTCTTCGAGAGCGGTGTGTCCGGGACGTACGTGTTCAGGCCAAAGGGGATGACCGAGATCTTGTCGGGCACCACCCGGTATTCGCTGACGAGCTCTTCCCTGGAGAGTTCGGTATGCACGAAGATGTGATCAAGCATGGCGTACATCGCTCTCAGGCTTGCCTTGTTCGCCCACGTGTCATGGCCATCTCGCTTACGCGTGTTGACGTTGTGGGCGGTGAAGACGAGCTTCTTCCCGTTCAGCTTGTAGAAGGCGTTCATGAGCGTCCGATCCAGCAGCTCGAACTTGTTCAGCCACAAGATGTGAAACAAGCGCGACTCGGTTCTCGCCGTATACGAGATCAGTTTCCGATAATAGTGGAAGACCCGGACGGCCTTGAAGTGGAAAGAGGCCCGGGGATCCTGACTTCCGCGCAGGTTCAGATAGCAAATGTTCGCCCGTTTGAGATCGGCGGCACTCTGCATGGCATCGTTGCCGACGAACTCGACCTGGACACCCTGGTCGGCGAGGGACGCGGCGAACGGAATTGCATAGTTCGGATCGTCCCCGCCCGTAAGCAGCGATATCCGCATATCAGATGTCATGCGCGCCCGTTTGACGAGCGGTGAGCCAAGAACGGAAGCACATAAAAGCGATAGTACTGAAGCTTGAGAAACTCCTCCGTGATCTCTTGCATACCGTGCCAGGTGGCCGTCCAGCGTTCGGGCGTTGCTCGTCCAAACACTGGGTCGCATCGGACCTCCATGCCAGCGTCATGGAGCACGTTGGTATAGATGAGAGCGGAACGCCGACTGCGGAAGCCTCTCGTCACGACGATCAGCGACTTGACGCGTTCTCGGGCCAAATGGTCCCGGATCTGAGCCGCGGCATTCAGGCTGATGGGCTCTATCTCTTGAATCGGGAGCACCTCCCACGTCTCCAGGCGCGCCTGCCGGGCCATGATTTCTGCGATGCCTCTGAAGATCGGGTTGGCAACGCCAGGGGCCTGCGAGACTTGCACCAGAACGAGAGTCCGCGGGGCGAGCCCTGCCTTTTGGAGCGCCGCCGCCCGCTCGAAGAGGACATAGCTCGGATCGAAGTTCTCGACGAGGACCAGGTCGCTCGGGCCGACATCCTGCGCGCACACCAGGCTGCGGGCAATGGCGCTCGTCCAGATTCGGCTCGTCGCCGCCAACGCGAGAGTAGCGACGACGAGCACTCCGAGCCTGAGCTTCCATGTCGTCCTCACGCACTGTTTCGTGTAAAACAGGTGCCGGCGCCAGCCCGCCATTCGCGCGCTTCACGCTCCTGACGTCCCCGTGTCGCTCGCCGACGCCGGCTCGACGCGGTAGATCAGATCGTCGCCGCGAAGTTCCGCGTAGGCGATTCGAGCCCGCTCCCTACCCTCTCCCTCGATTCGCCACTGATCGCGATCTGGCGCCAGCGTCATGCGGCTGCGCTGCCTCCACCAGCGCTCCACCTCGCCCGGAAGCGCGACCCAGCATCTCCCCGCCTCGCGAAGCCGCGATAGACGATCCAATAAGGCCCCGTAGGCCTGCCGAGCGTCGTCGTCTCCCAGATAATCGGGGTGGGCGATGAAGCTCGCCAGACCATGTCCGCCGACGATGGACTCGATCTGCGTCTTCCAGACGTCGTTCGAGAAGTCCTTCAGAATATGGAACATGGAATAGTCCTGTGTCGTCGTCAGGGGCAGCTCGACGATGTCGCCGATGAAGTATGGCATCACCGTACAGCACCCGCCGCGCTGAACCTCCAGATGCGCGGTGTTCGGAATCGACATGTCGTAGGCGATGTCGAGCGCCTCGTACCAGTCGGGATCCCGATACAATTGACCGGAGCGAAACCCGCGGGCGTCGAACTCGCGCGCGTACTGATTGATTCGCTTCGCCCGCCGCTGGAACTCGGCGCGGTCGCTGAACAGATGCCCATCGTGGTTGAGATCGTGAATGTTGATCTCGAAGCCGCGATTCCTGATCTCGTCCAGAAGCGCCAGCGAAACGGTGTAACGCTCCTCTGGCACGATCTGGAACGACGTCTTGATTCCGTAGCTGTCATCCACGTCCATCAGCCACGAGCACCGGTCACGCCCGACCGCGGTCTCGACGTCGTGCGTGACGATGGCACAGCTCGGGGCACCATCGGGCCAGAACCACACGAACGGCACCCCGGCCATGGCCTGACTCCGCAGCGACAGGAGCAGCAGCCGCTCGAGAATCTGATCCACCGTGTCGTCGACCGGCCAGCGGGGGAAGCCAAGATTCTTGAAGTCACGGAAATAGGTCCGCTGGAGCACTCGCCGCAAAACGGTTGGCATGAACCGGCGGACGGAATAGTAACGCCTCTGCCAAGACGTCGGGCGCCGAGCCGCCGCGCTCCGGGTATCACCGATGTAACGCTCCAACCGGAGATTATCGACGACCTGCGATGGGTCGAAGGGTACACGAAGAAGACCCGACTCCGCGGTAACCGCCGGTGCAGTGTCATAAAGGTCTTTGACCAGCACCGGTGAACGAGAGCCTCGCGAGCTTTGGCCATAGCAGATGTGAGCGCCGAACCGAAAGAAGCCCTCCTCGGCGGAGAGCTCGCTGGCCAGAGACATCTTCACGAAACGCTCCGGGCAGCGGAAGTAGTCGACCAGTGCCCGCTCGATCACTCGCATCTCCTCCAGCAGGGACACCGTCCTGTCGCTGCCGATGTTTCGCGGACTCCACACTGCAAGAATTGCGCGGCAACGGCGGCCCTCAAAATTTCACGAGATCGATCAGATAGTCTGAATCCAGTGGAGATGCAATATACGGCGCGAGGAGGAATACGGCAACTGATCAGTGCAGAGGAAGTGTGACCTGAAACGTCGCTCCCGACCCCTCTTTGCTCGTGACCAATAGCTTCCCGTCGTGCCGTTCGACGATCTCCTTCACCTGGTAGAGCCCGATGCCCCACCCTCCGCGCTTCGTCGTCCGGAAGGGCACGAACAACGACTCCCGGAGGAACTGTTCCGACATCCCGCAGCCCGTGTCGGCGACCGATAGAACGACGTTGCCCTGTTCCTGCTTGATAGTTACCGTCACCGTTCCCTCCTCGTCCACGGCCTGGACGGCGTTGGTCAGGAGATTCTGGATCACCCGAATCAAGGCCTCGGGATCTCCGACCACCGCTGGCACCGCTTCCAGCTCCGTGACGAGCTTCACGCTCTCGGGGAATTTCACCGTGCCGATGGCGTCCCGAACGATGCTGGGCAGGTCAACAGACTCGTCGCCCGGCACGACCAGCTCGGCCCGCGATGACAGTCGGGTGAGCAGCGCCTGCATTCGCTCGACGGTTCGTGACAGAGTCAGGATCGTGTCCTTCTGGAACTCCGGATCGTCGAAGTACTTGACCGCATTCTGGGCGAGCAAGCTCAAGCTCGAGATCAGGTTCTTCAAATCGTGAACCACAAAGGACGCAAGGCGAGCGAACGCATCGAACTCGCGCGCCCGAGCAAGATCCTCAGACAGGCGAGCGGTCACGATGGAGCCCGTGGCCTGCTGCCCGATCGTGGCCATGAACTCGAGATCCTCGAGCGTATAGGGCAGCCCCGTGCGCTCGGGGCCCACCACGACGAAGCCCGTCAACGTTCCCCGCCATCCGAGCGGTACCGCCACGCTGCCCTCGGGGAAGATCTCGGCGATCGTACCGACCGGCCCGTCGAAGGGCGACTCCAGCACGAGCGGCTCTTGGCGCGCTACCAGCGCGCCCGCCACCGACGCGTCGGTCGCAACCGTCGACGGAGCGCCAGGAGCGTCGAGGACACCTGCGAGGTAGTACTGGCGCCCGGAACCGTCCAGCAGGTACAGCGCCGCGGCGTTGCTGTCGACGGCTTGCGTGATGGTCTCCAGCAGCTGCGGGCTCAGCTCCTCCAACGTGAGGAGCGTGCCCAGGCGCCGGGTGAACGCGATCCACTGCTCGCGATAGTCGTACTTGCTCCGATAAACATGGACCGCGACGAATCGCTTCACTCGCCAGCGGGCCTCTTCGGACAGCAGCACAGCCGCCAGGACGAGGGCCGAGACGAACACACCGACCGTGACCCAGAACGTCTGCTCGGGAATTTCCAGGTAGCGAAGAACCCAGCCGAGCCCTGCCACGGCCAGCAGGTACGCGCCGAGGATCCCGACGATCACCGAGCGATAGACCAGCGCGCGGGACACGGTGAGCTGAAGTTCTACCGACCGGGCGCGCACGAGTCCGACCGCCAGCACCAGGTTGCCGATGAGTAGCGTGCTCGTGCCGATCTTTAGGTTCGTGGCAGTGATTGCGCGGAAGAGGGTTGCCTGGCTGAGAACGTAAAACTCCACCATGAAGATGCCGCCGAGGCCAAGCACGAGGAATTTCGTACGACGTCGCACCGGGCCGTGGGACGTCCGTAGACAGGCCTCGAGTCCGGCGAGCACGGCCACGGTAAGGAGGAGCTGAAAGGCGACGGACGCCACGCCGACTCCGGTCAGTCCCGCTCCCTCGAAGGTTCCGGGAAAACGCGAGATCCGGGCGCCCCCGAACATCACCTGGGCGGCGAAAAGCAGCAGCGCAAGGCTGCCCGCGGCGGCGAGGGCCGCGCGCCACCCTCGTGGGAGCGGCGCATCGTGGCGGCGCGTGAGCGCCCCCACGAACATGACCCATGCGAAAGACCCGATGAGGCGCGCCGCTTCTCTGGCGTTCAGCCAGAACCTATGGTCGCCGAACGCTTCGCCGTCTCCCAGCAGCATCGCCGTGGCGCACGACTCCACGGCAAACAGCAGCATCCCGACAACGAAGCTTCGCCTGATCCAGCCGGGACGGCCCAGGGCGACACCGGTGATCGCCAGCGCAAGACTCGACAGACTGGCCAGCGCGGCGACGACCACGTGCAGCGTCACCACCATTGTGACAATCTACACCTGCATGGCGCTCAAGTGCGGAGAGCGCCCTGGCCGACGCCGCCGCCGAGGCAGATGTGCACGCCGGTCAGCGTTCGCCGTTGAAGACCGCCCGCGCAAGAATTGCTCGGTATCGGAGTATCGGTAGGCTGAGAGCAGCGGCACGCTTGCCCCGCAGGCCAGACGCGGAAGACACGCCGTACTATACGGCGGAATGAACGTCTACTCGTTCGACCCGCTTCAGGATGCGCGCTGGACGCCCTTCGTCGCGCGCCATCCGAGGGCGTCCGTGTTTCACACGACAGGATGGCTTCGCGCGCTGCAGCGAAGCTATCGGTTTGCCCCGGTGGCGTTCACGACATCCCCGCCGCCCGATGCATTGCACAATGCGCTCGTGTTTTGCGCGGTGCGCAGCTGGCTCACTGGCGCTCGGCTCGTGTCGCTGCCGTTCTCCGACCATTGCGAGCCACTGGTCGACGACCCCGACGAGCTGCAGGCACTCTGTGCCTTCGCGGCGCGCCACCGCACGCATGGCCCCTGGAAGTATGTGGAGATCCGGCCGGCGCAGTCGATCCTCACGCTTGGAGGCTTCGAGCCAGCGCAACGCTTCTATCTGCACTGGCTCGATCTTCGAGCAAGTCTGGAGGACCTGCTGCGCCGTGCTCACAAGGACTCCATCCAGCGAAAGATCCGTCGAGCGGAGCGCGAGGGCTTGCGCTACGAGGAGGGCCGCAGCGAGACGCTCCTCCGCACGTTCTGCCGCCTCCTGGATCTCACTCGCCATCGCCACCAGGTCCCGCTGCAACCGCTGGCCTGGTTTCGCAACCTGCTGGACTGTTTTGGCGAGAACCTCTGTATCCGAATCGCCTCGAAGGACGGCGAGCCCGCCGCCGGTGTGCTGACGCTCGTGCACGGCCCGCGCGTCGTCTACAAGTATGGAGGCTCCGATACCCGCCTGAACGCGCTGGGCGGGATGCCGTTCCTCTTTTGGAAGATCATCCAGGACGCCAAGCAGCGGGGGGCTTACGAGCTCGATCTCGGCCGGTCCGATTGCGATAACAGCGGCCTCATCGCGTTCAAGGAGCACCTGGGCGCGCACCGTTCCCCGCTGACTTACTGGCGCTCGCCGGCCGGGGCAGTGGCGGCGAACGGAGGTAGAGTCATGCAGTTCGCCAGGCGCGCCTTCCTCCGCTTGCCGGGCGCAATGCGCAGGCCCGCCGCCCGGTTCCTCTACCGCCACCTCGGCTAGGGCCCATGCTATAGTTTTGGACTCGATCTCCAACGACTGATGGACAAACCGCAACTACTCGTAGTCGAAGATGACGAGGGTATCCGCACGCAGCTCAAGTATGCGCTGCGCGACCACTTCACCCTCTTCTTCGCCGAGGACCGACGCACCGCACTCGCCACGGTGACCACGCACCATCCGGAACTCGTGAGCCTGGACCTCGGCCTGCCCCCGGCCCAAGACGGCGCCGAGGAAGGCCTGAACACGCTGGACGAGATTGTGAAGGCAGCGCCGACGACCAAGGTGGTCGTCGTCACCGGCAACGGCGACCGGGTCAACGCCATCCGGGCGATCCAGCTCGGGGCCTTCGACTATCTCTCCAAACCCATCGACGTCGACCTCTTGAAGGGTGTGCTCGAGCGCGCCGCCTATCTCCGGGCGCTGGAAGCCGATGCCGAGCATCACCGCGAAGCGCAGGAGACCGGCGTGCGCTTCGAGGACATCCTGGGCACGACGCCCGCGATGCGACAGATTTTCGGGCTCGTCGTACGGGTCGCGAGGACGGATGCGACGGTCCTCCTCCAGGGCGAGAGCGGTACTGGCAAGGAGTTGCTCGCCCGGGCCATTCATTCCAACAGCCCGCGAAAGTCTCGACCGTTCGTGGCGATCAATTGCGGGGCGATCCCGGAGACGCTGCTGGAGTCCGAGCTGTTCGGGCACGAGAAAGGCGCGTACACGGGCGCGCACATCCAGCGTAAGGGGAAGTTCGAGCTCGCCGACGGCGGCACGTTGCTTCTCGACGAGATCGCGGAAATGGGTGTTCCGCTGCAGGCCAAGCTTCTGCGGTTTCTGCAGGAGCGGCAGATCGAGCGCATCGGAGGCCGCGAGGCCATCCGCGTGGATGCCCGGGTCATCGCCGCGACGAACAAGGACCTGAAGGCCGAGCTGGAGGCCGGGCGATTCCGCGAGGATCTCTACTATCGGCTCTCGGTCGTCAACATTCACGTGCCGCCCCTGCGCGATCGCGGCGAGGATCTGGTCCTGCTCGCCAACACGTTCCTTCGCCGACGGGCGCAGGAGAACCGGCGCAAGCTGCGGTTCAGCAGCGGCGCCCTCGAAGCGATGGTGCGCTATCGATGGCCTGGGAATATCCGCGAACTGGAGAATACGGTGCAACGGGCGGTCATCATGGCGCGCGATCAGCTCGTTGAGGCCGACGATCTCGGCATCGACATGGAGGCCGCCTCGCCCCCGGAGGACCGGCCGTCATTGCGCGAGGCGCGCGGTCGTGCCGAGCGGCAGGCGGTCGTCGACGCGCTGATCAAAACGCGGGGCAACATCAGCCAGGCGGCCAAGCACCTCGGCGTGAGCCGCCCCACGTTTCACGCGCTGCTCGACAAGTTTGAGGTCAACGCCAAGGACTTTCGCTAGCTCGCCCAATTCCTGGTTGCCAGAGAAGCGGAGGACGCGGACGGAATGACGAGGCACTGGACGGTGTCCGCAGTAGTTGCGACGGTCTGCATCGCGCTGCTCGCCAGCGCGTGCGCGAAGGACCCGGCCGTCGCGAAGCAACGCCACCTCGAGAAAGCCCAGGCGTATTACGCCAAGCAGCAATACAACGAGGCGATCATCGAGCTGAAGAACGCGCTCCAGATCGATCCGAAGTTCCCACCCGCCGTGCACCTGATCGGCCGGGCCTACACCGCCAAGGCATGGCACCTCGATGCCGCACGGGAGTTTCGCCGCGCCGTCGAGCTCGAGCCCGACAACCTCGAGGCCCACATCGACCTCGGCCGCGCCTGTGTCGCAATCGAGGCGTGGGAGGATGCTCTCCGGGAGTCGGCCGCCATCGCGAGCAAGGATCCCGCGAATGCGTGGGCGCTGTATTTCCGCGCGGCCGCGCTCAACGCAAAGAGGCAGCCGCAGGACGCCCTGGCTGCGATCGACAAGGCCCTGGCCGCCGGTCAGCCATTACCCGAGTTCCACATCCTTCGCGGCGACATCCTGAACGCGCTCGGGCGGTTCGGAGAGGCGGAGTCAGCCTACCGCTCTGCGCTCGCTCAAAATGCCAAGCACCCGGTGGCCCTCGTCGGACTGGGTGACGTGCTCAGACGTCAGAACCGGCCGGACGAAGCCCGCCGCCTTCTCGACCAGGCCAAAGCGGATAACCCGACCAACGCGTCTGTCCGTTTGGCCCTGAGCGCCGTGCATGCGGCCGGCGGGAACCTGGACGACGCGCTCAAGGAGCTCGAGTCGCTGCCACGTGAGAACTGGACACCGCGCCTCGCGCTCACCGACGGCCAGCTCAACGTCCAGACCGGACGGTTCCGCGAGGCGGTCGCGACCTTGAGCGTGCTCAAGCAGATCCTCCCAGATGCGCCGGCGCTGCGGTACTGGCTCGGTTATGCGCTCATCGGCATCAATCGGCCAGACGAGGCGCTCAACGAGTTCCGCGCGGGAGTTCAGAAGGCTCCGGACAATGCGTGGATGCAGTATGGCCTTGCGCTGGGGCTCCTCGAGGCGCGGCAGCCGCGCGAGGCGCTCGCCGAGCTGAACACGCTCGCCAAGCCCATGGCGAAGGTCCCCGACTACTATCTGGTGCTCGGCCAGACGCAGCTGGCCCTTGGTGCCAACGACGAGGCCATCAAGGCCGCGCGGACGGCCATCGCGCTGTCGCCGCGGAATGCCCGCGCATACACCCTGATGGGCAATGCTTATGCGGCGAAGGGCGACCTGCGCGCGGCGCAAGAGGCGTTCGTCAAGGCGATCGAGGCGGATCCGAAGTTCACGCCTGGCCGAGTAGCCCTCGGCAATGTCTATAATCTGGAAAAGAAGCCCGAGGACGCGATCAAGGAGTTCGACGCGGCGCTCACGCAGAACCCGCGCGACCCGCGGGCAGTCACCGCCAAGGTAGCGACGCTGGTTCAGCAGGAGCGCGTCGACGACGCCATCGCCGTCGCGCAGGCGGCCGTCCAGACTGACCCGAAGAGTGCAGCCGCGCATGAGCTGCTCGGTCGGCTCTACGCCCTCAAGCGCAATGCACCCGCGGCGGAGAAGGCGCTCACCGAGGCGCTACAGCTCGACGAACGGTTCGTGCCAGCTCGGCTGACGCTTGCGCGCCTCGCGGTCGCCAACGGAAAACCCGCCGATGCCGTCCAGCAGCTGCAGCGCGTGCTGAAGGACCAACCGAACAACATCGCCGCCGCCATGATGCTCGCCGAGCTACACGCCCGCGAGTTCCGCTACGATCAGGCGATCCCGGTGCTGGAAAGCGCGATCCGAAGCAACCCGGAGAGCACGACACCGACGCTGGTGCTCGCTAACCTCTACATTCGCTCCGGGAGATTCGACGACGCGATCGCGCGGTTAGCTCCCCTGCTGAAAAACGACCCAAGCTCTGTCCCGGTCCGGCTGCTCATGGGACAGGCGTACCTCGCCAAGAGCGATCTGTCGGGCGCGATCGGCCAGTTCGAGACGGTGACACGTCTCAACCCCGAACTGGCCGACGGTCATTACCAGCTCGGCCGTGCGCGGCTAGCCCGCGGCGATCGCGACGGCGCCAAGCGAGAATACCAGCGCGCCGCCGAGCTCGCCCCGGACGCCAAGCAGGTCCGGATCGAGCTGGCTGCCGTGTCGGGTGAAAAGCCCGACCCCCAGCTGCTCTCGTCGCGCATCGAGGAGCTGAAGGCGGCAGTGGCCGCCGATCCCACGAACACCGCGCGCCGGGAACAGCTCGGGAGCGCTTACCTCACACAGGGCAAGCTCGCCGAGGCAGAGGCGGAATTCAAGAAGGTCCTCGAAACCACACCGTTGTCTCCGACGGCGAATCGCTCCATGGGGTTGATTCGCATCCAACAGAAGAGATATGAGGAAGCCGTAAGCTACCTTCAGACCGTCCTCCGCGTCGATCCTGCCGACGGCCGGTCCAACCTGCTCCTGGCCAACTATTACGAGTCAAAGGGGGACCACCAGCGCTCGATTCAACACCTCGAAGCGGTCGATCGGACGAATCCGAACCAGCCGGCCATCAATCTTCAGCTGGCGGACCTCTACGGTCGCGTGGGGCGGGTACCGGAGGGCATCGAGCGCGCGAAGGGCGTGCTGACACGAGAGCCCAAGTCAGTACAGGCCCATCTCGTGCTCGGCAGACTTTATCTCAGGAGCGGCGATCTCCGATCTGCGATCGACACGTTCGGCGCCGCCACCCGCCTGGACCCGAACTCGCCGGACGCTCACTTCGCGCTTGGCAACGCCTACGAGCCTAAGGGCGATACGGCAAACGCTGTGAGCGCGTACAAGCGCACCATCG
>Ga0066710_100006313_pt1 | contig 11033 bp, 9 predicted proteins | sample GraSoiAngelo_159_FD_79666 | JGI IMG/M metagenome (GOLD analysis project Ga0066710, IMG submission 79666) | Grasslands soil microbial communities from the Angelo Coastal Reserve, California, USA - 14_1009_16_40cm | ecosystem: Environmental > Terrestrial > Soil > Grasslands | place: USA...
ACACCGCGGCAGCCCGTCCCGCCGGGCCGGCACGAATCACCGTGACGTCGTAGATCTCGGGCCCGGTCACGACCGCCAGTCTACGGATTTGAGGAGCGCATCGCGGCATCCCCCGCCAGCCGAGAATCCCTGACTGCCGCTTCCGTCACCATAGGCGGTGATGGACACCCCGATGCGCTGGCGCGAGCTCTTTCAGCAGGGCCGCGGCAAGCTGACCACCGGCATCCTCCTCGTCGAGTTCATGGTCGCGGTCGAGGCGCTCGTCGTGATCGCCATCATGCCAGCGATTCGGCGCGATCTCGGAGGGCTCGAGTTCTATGGGCTGGTCTTTGCCGGGTTTTCCCTGGCGGCCCTCGTGCTCTCGCCGATCGCCGGACGCGCGGCTGATCAGCGTGGGCCCGCCCAACCCTTCTTCCTGTTCGGAACGATCTTCATCGCCGGCACCGTGTTCTGCGGGCTCGCCCCATCGATGCCGTTGCTCGCGCTGGCACGGGTGATCCAGGGTGTCGGCGCAGGCGGCTCCTACACGGTTGCGCTGGCGGCGGTGACGCGAATCTACCCGGAGTCCGGCCGCGCCCGCGTCCTCGCGTTGCTCGCCGGTGCCTGGATCGTGCCTGGCTTGCTGGGCCCGTCGTTCGGCGCCCTGATGGCAAGCACACTGGGATGGCGGTGGGCCTTCGTCTCGATCATTCCGCTGACCGTCATCGCGATGGCGCTCGCGCTGCCGGCGCTGCGCGCCGTACCGGCCGCCGAACGACCGTCTCAACTATCGATCCGATGGCCGTTGGAGCTGGCGGCGGGCGTCGCTGCGCTGATCAGTGGGCTGTCGCTCTTGTCGTGGCTCAGTGCGCCGCTCGTGGCCGTGGGCAGCTGGCTGACCTGGTCCGCGCTTGGCCACATCCTTCCTCCGGGATCGCTTCGCGCGCGACCGGGACCGCCGGCCGCCATCATGACGATCTTTTTACTGCTCATCGCGTTCGTCGGTGCCGACTATTTCATTCCGTTGATGCTGACCGGGATCCGCGGCAGGTCGCTGGCCGAAGCCGGCGCCGTCATCACGCTGGGCACCGTGAGCTGGTCGCTCGGCAACTGGTGGCAGTCACATGCCGTCGTCCGTACCTCATCGATCACGCTCATTCGCCTGGGCGGTGCGATCCTGACGATCGCGATCATCGGCATCCTCGCAACGCTGGCAGGTGCGTCGCTGGCCATCTCGTACATCGCCTGGTTCGCCGCCGGGGTCGGCATGGGAATCGCCTATCCGACTGCGTACCTCGTGATCATGCAGGGCGCCGACGCGGCCGGCGCGGGGTCGGCGGTGAGCTCCGAGCAGGTGGCTGAGCGTCTCGCCCTCGCGCTTGGCGGCGGGCTTGGGGGTGTTTGCATCGCGCTCGCGGAAGGGCTCCGCGCGTCGCTTGCCGCAGGGCTCGCCGGAGCATTCGGGCTCGCGCTGCTGGCCGCACTCGCCGCCATCGCGCTCGCGCCCCGGCTGCCCCTGACGCTGGTCCAGGCCGCGCCGGAACGCCTCCATGAGCGGCCTCTTTGAATGTCCGATTTCCGCTAGCGCGATCCGCCCCTACCCGCCAGAATGGGTGCATGATCGCCTCACCGCTCGACTTCGAACGCTGCTATCGGGCGGTCGAGAGCCGCGATGCCCGCTTCGACGGCTGGTTCATCACAGCCGTCAAAACGACCGGCATCTACTGCCGGCCGAGCTGCCCCACGCCGGTGCGGCCGAAGCGAGAGAACGTGTCCTTCTATCCGACCGCGGCGGCGGCACAGTCAGCCGGGTTTCGCGCCTGCAAGCGCTGTCGTCCGGACGCCTCGCCGGGGTCTCCGGAATGGAACGTGCGCGGCGACCTGGTCGGGCGAGCGATGCGCCTGATCGCCGACGGGATCGTCGACCGCGATGGTGTCAGCGGCCTGGCCCGGCGTCTGGCCGTCAGCGAGCGCCATCTCCATCGTCTGCTCCTGAGTGAGCTGGGCGCCGGCCCGCTCGCGATCGCCCGTGCGCAACGCGCGCAGACCGCACGGACGCTGATCGAAACGACCGACCTGCCGTTTACGGACGTGGCGTTTGCGGCCGGCTTCGAGAGCATCCGCCAGTTCAATGACACGACGCGCGAGGTGTTCGCGCTCACCCCCAGCCAGCTGCGGGCAGCGGGGCGGCGCCGTGGTGATGTCGCGGAAGGGACACTCACGCTGCGCCTCCCCTATCGTCCTCCGCTCGACTGGTCGGCGCTGTTCGGATGGCTCGGCGCCCGCACGCTGCCCGGTGTCGCCGAAACGCGCGGTCGCGCCTACCGGCGCACGCTGCGCCTGCCACGCGGCGCCGGATTGGTCGCGCTCGAGCCGGTCGATTCGCACATCCGATGCACGCTCCGGCTCGAGTCGATGGCCGACCTGACGAGCGCGGTGCGACAGTGTCGCCGCTTGCTCGACCTCGACGCCGATCCCGTCAGCGTGGTCGAGGTGCTGTCGCGGGATCGGCGCCTCTCGCGAATCGTCAAGCGTCGTCCCGGGTTGCGGGCGCCCGGTGCTGTCGACGGGACAGAGCTCGCCATCCAGGCGATTCTCGGACAGCAGGTCTCGCTCGTCGCCGCGCGCACGCTCGCCTCGCGCCTGGTGACCGCGCATGGCGACCTGATCAAGATCGCCGACCCGACCCTGACGCACCTGTTCCCACGGGCGGACGCGATCGCCGAGGCGGACCTCTCCCGGCTTGGCGTCCCCGCGGCACGACGGGCGACGCTGCATGCGCTGGCCCGTGCCGTCGCGGGAGGAACGCTGCTGCTCGATCCGGGCGCCGACCGCGCCGCAACGTACCAGCAGCTCCTCACACTGCCCGGCGTGGGCGAGTGGACCGCGGGCTATATCCTGATGCGCGCGCTGGGTGATCCCGACACATTCCTGGCTGGCGACCTCGGGATCAAGAAGGCCGGCGCGCGACTCGGCCTCGGCAGCAACCCGCGCGCGATTTCCGAACACGCCACCACCTGGCGGCCCTGGCGATCCTACGCCACCCACCAGTTATGGGCAACGCTCAGCGACACCCACAGGGAGGTCTCATGATGAAAAGCAAGAACCCGCTGCACAGCACCACGCACCCGACGCCCGTCGGCGAGCTCACACTGGTGGCGTCGGAGCACGGCCTGCGCGCGATCCTGTGGCCGACACCTTCGCTGCAGCGAGCCGGCATCACGCCGCGACCGCGCCGCAACCCCGATCATCCGATCCTGCGCAAAACCGCCCAGCAACTCGATGAATATTTCACGGGCACCCGCACCAGCTTCGACCTGCCACTCGACCTGGAGGGCACGCGCTTCCAGCTCGCCGTCTGGCGCTCACTCGCCGATATCCCGTTCGGGTCGACGACCACCTACGGCCGGCAGGCGGCGGCACTGGGCATCCCCCGGGCGGCACGAGCGATGGGAGCCGCGAACGGCGCGAATCCGGTCTGCATCGTGTTACCGTGCCATCGGGTCATTGGTGCGGACGGTTCGTTGACCGGCTTTGGCGGCGGGCTGCCGACCAAGCAATGGCTCCTCGATCATGAAGCGCACGTCCTGGCATCTAGTATCGTTTCGACGCCGCAATGGCAAGATCCCCAACCGCAACAGACGCGCTTATCCATGCCCGTGGGCTGACCAAGCGCTTCGCGAAGTTGGTCGCGGTCGACGCGATCGACTTCGACGTCGGGCGCGGTGAGGCGTTCGGCTTCCTCGGCCCGAACGGTGCCGGGAAAACATCGACGATGCGGATGATCGGCTGCGTCTCGTCCCCGTCGGCCGGTACCCTGCGCGTGCTTGGCCTGGACCCGGTCCACGACGGTCCGCAGATACGCGCCCGGTTGGGAGTCGTCCCGCAGGCGGACACGCTCGACACCGAGCTGCACGTCGACGAAAACCTGTTCACCTATGCGCGCTACTTTGGGATCCCGCGCGATCTCGCACGGCGTCGAGCCGAGCAGCTTCTCGATTTCGTGCAGTTAAAAGAACGGGCACGCGACGAGGTCGAGTTTCTATCCGGGGGGATGAAACGCCGCCTGACGATTGCCCGGGCGCTGGTCAACGAGCCCGAGCTTTTGCTGCTCGACGAGCCCACCACCGGCCTCGACCCCCAGGCGCGGCACCTGGTGTGGGATCGTCTGTACCGCCTCAAGCAGCAGGGCGTGACCATCGTCCTGACCACCCACTACATGGATGAGGCGGAGCAACTTTGTGATCGGTTGGTCGTCATGGACAAAGCGAAGATCGTCGCCTTCGGCTCGCCGCGAAGCCTGATCGATCAGTACTCCACCCGCGAAGTGCTCGAGCTGCGCTTTCCGATCGATACCACCCCCGCGCTCGACAGGTTGGACGGCGTCGCCGAGCGCATCGAGCCGCTGCCCGACCGTGTCCTGCTGTACACCAACGACGGCGAGGCGGCGGCCGTCACGGTGCACAGCCGTGGCCTGCAGCCGGAGTCCGTCCTGGTCCGCCGCAGTACGCTCGAGGACGTGTTTCTTCGCCTCACCGGCCGGACGCTGATCGAGTGATCGATCGCTGATGACCGGCACCCTGCGCGTCCTCGAGCATCACCTGCTCGTCTACCGCCGCACCTGGAAAGGGTCGGTCTTCGTGTCGTTCGTCTCGCCCATCCTTTTTCTGGGGGCGATGGGCTTCGGGCTCGGCAGCTTGATCTCGCGCGGACCAAGCCGGACCGTCGATGGCGTTTCCTACCTCGCGTTTCTCGCCCCCGGCCTGCTCGCCGCCACCGCGATGCAGTCCGCCTACGTCGAAGCGACCTATCCGATCATGGCCCGGATCCAGTGGCTTCGCACCTACGAGGGCATGCTGGCCACCCCGATCGGCGTGCTCGACGTGTTGGCCGGCGAATTCGGCTGGCTCGCCTTGCGGCTGGCGCTCGGCAGCTGCGCGTTCTTCCTCGTCATGCTGCTCTTTGGCACGGTCCACTCCGGCCTGGCACTGCTGGCCATCGTGGTCGCGGTCCTCACCGGGCTCGCGTTTGCGACGCCCATCCTGGCGTTTACCGCGACCCAGCGGAAGGACACCAGCTTTCCCTTCATCGGCCGATTCCTGATCACACCGCTCTTCCTGCTCGGCGGCGTCTTCTTTCCGATCCACCAGCTGCCCCAACTCGTCCAGGACATCGCCTGGCTCACGCCGCTCGCCCACGGTGTCGCCCTCGCCCGCGGCCTCCTGGTCGGCCAGGCGCCCCCCTCCGCCGGCCTCCACCTGGCGGTCTTACTCGCGTACGCGGCGATCGGCGTGGTCGTCGCCCGCGTCACGCTACAGCGGCGGCTGGTTCCATGATCGCGGTCCTCTCGCGTCGCCGGTCGCTCCAGGTCCCCGCCGCCGACCGCGCGGCTCACCTGGTCGAACGCAACGCGATCCTGTACCGGCGGGCCTGGCTCCTCATCGTGTCGGGCTTCTTCGAGCCCCTCCTCTACCTGCTCGCCATCGGCTTCGGCGTGGGCGCGCTGGTCGGCGGGACCGTCCAGGTGAACGGCCATCCGCTCCGCTACGCGGTGTTCGTCGCTCCCGCGATGATGGCGACGTCCGCGATGAACGGCGCGATCTTCGAGACCTCATTCAATTTCTTCTACAAACTGAAGTACGTCAAGCTGTACGATGCCGTGCTGGCCACCCCGATCGGGGTCGCCGATATCGCGCTCGGCGAGATCGCCTGGGCGCTGATCCGCGGCACGCTCTATGCGTTCGGTTTCATCATCGTGATGGCCGTGCTCGGGCTTGTGATCTCCCCCTGGGCGCTCCTCGCCCTCCCGGCCGCCATGCTGATCGGGTTCACCTTCGCGGCCGTCGGAACGGCGGCCTCGACGTTCGTGCGCAGCTGGCAGGATTTCGACCTCGTGCTGACCGTGATGATTCCCCTGTTCCTCTTCTCCGCGACGTTCTATCCCATCACTCTCTATCCCGGGCTGCTCCAGGTGGTGGTGCAACTGACGCCCCTCTATCACGGCGTCGACCTGCTGCGCAGCCTCACGACCGGCGTCATCGGCCCCTCGATCCTGGTTGATCTCGCCTACCTGGTGGTCCTCGGGGCGGCGGCACTCGCCCTCGCCGCCAGGCGGCTCGAGGGCCTGCTGCTCAAATAGACGATCTGCGAGCTGAATTAGGCGAGAGCCTGACTCTTGACAAGACCCACCAGTTGGCTTTTAGTGGTCCAATCCAGATCGAATAATTCTGGTCACTTACCCTGAAACGGGTTCGAGAGGAGGAAGGCCTATGCGCGATACACCGACTTCCCGGCGTTCGCCATCTCCCAGTGAGGTCGGCATTCCCGTTCCCATCCTTGGGACCAGTTTGTCGCGCCGCGAGCTGCTCAAACTGGGCGGCAGCGCCGCCGCGGCGGCGGCCTTTCTGGCGGCGTGCGGCACTACGAATTCTGGCTCGACGTCAGCCTCGGGTGGGACCGTTTCGGTTGGCTCGAACCATTCGGACCCGGCTGAGCTCAAAGGCATCCAGGCGATCAACGCCGCCTTTACCAAGGCGACCGGCACCAAGGTCAAACTGAACACGGTCGACCACAACACCTTCCAGGACCAGATCAGCTCGTATCTCCAGGGCACGCCGCAGGACGTCTTCAGCTGGTTTTCCGGACATCGGATGCGGTTCTTCGCCAACCAGGGGCTGGCCACGGCGGTCGATGATGTATGGAACAACGTCAAGGATCACTACACCTCGGCGTTCGCCACCGCGGTCACCGGCGACGACGGCAAGATCTACGGCGTCCCGGTCGACTATTACCCCTGGGCCGTTTTCTATCGCAAGAGTGTGCTCCAGCAGCACAACTGGACGGTTCCGACGAACTGGGATGACTTCAAATCACTTTCCTCGAAGATGAAGGCCGCCGGTCTTACGCCAATTGCGATGGGGGATAAGGACGGCTGGCCGGCTCAGGGCACCTTCGACATCCTCAATCTGCGCCTCAACGGTTACGACTTCCACATCAGGCTGGTGACCGGCAAAGAAAAATGGACCGACTCGAAGGTGACGAACGTCTTCAAGAAATGTGCGGAGATCGTCCCCTACTACACGTCGGGCTTCGCCGGCCTGACGTGGCAGCAGGCCGCCGATACGCTCGTCCGAAAGCAGTCCGGTATGAAGATGTTCGGGCTGTTCATCTCCCAGGAGTTTTCGGCGACCAACGATCCCGCCGACCTCAATGACCTCGACTTCTTCGCCTTCCCCGACATGGGGACGCAGTACGACGGCGAGAAGGCGCTGGACGCCCCGATCGACATCGTGATGATGAGCGCGAAGTCGCGGACGCTTAATGCCGACAAGGCGCAGGCCAAGTCGTGGATGCAGTTCTACGGCCGGGGCTCGACCCAACTGCTGATGTTCCAGAACGCGGCTGGCTTCATCCCGACCGCCAAGGATGTGGACACAAGTAGCTACAGCGCGCTGCAGAAAAAGGCCGCGCAGATCGTGGGCCAGGCTCAGAAGATCACGCAGTTCTTCGACCGCGACTCGCGGCCCGACTTCGCCGGGGCCAATGGCATGCAAAGCTTCCTGCACAAGTTCCTCGCCAACCCCACCGCCAATACATCCGGTCTGCAGAAGGATATGCAGTCGTTTTGGGATTCGCTCCCACCCGAGGCCTGACGTCGGCCTCTGAGGTGGATTCCGCGTCGACCGATATCGCCTCCGCTCCGGCGACACCAAGCGCCAGGGCGGGGGCGATGCTATACAAGGGTCGGCGGCGCCGATTCAGTCTGACCACCGGCGGCGACAAGCTGGTCCTGGCGCTCATGGTCGGCATTCCGGTGGCCTTCGACGTCATCCTCATCTGGGGACCGACGCTGGCATCGATCGGCCTTTCGTTGACCAACTGGCGGGGGATCGGGCCCGTCACCGGCGACAACTTTGTCGGGCTGCACAACTACAAGATCCTGTTCACCCAGTACCTGCTTTTCTGGCCGGCGGTCGCGCACAACCTGTTCTGGCTGGCGTTCTTCCTCGGGATCGCGACGCCATTGGGAATCCTGATCGCGGTGTTGCTCGACCGCGAGATCCGCGGGTCACGCATCTACCAGAATGTCTTCTTTCTGCCGGTCGTAATCTCGCTCGCCGTCGTCGGCTTTATCTGGGAACTGCAATACGCGCCGAGCGACGGATTCATCAACAGCGTGATCGGCCTGACCGGGCACCAGTCGGGAATCGACTGGCTGGGTGATCCGAGGATCAACATCTGGGCGGTCCTGGTGGCCGCCAGCTGGCGGCACGTCGGCTACATCATGATCTTGTACCTGGCGGGGCTGAAGAGCGTCGATCCCACGCTCCGGGAAGCGGCAGCCATCGACGGGGCCAATGCGGGGCAGACATTTTTCCGGGTGGTATTCCCTGCCATGGCGCCGATCAATGTCGTCATCGTGGTGGTGACGATCATCGAGTCCCTCCGTGCCTTCGATATCGCGTACATCATCAATCACGGCACCAACGGCCTCGAGCTGCTCTCGACCCTGATCACGAACAACAGCATCAGCGAAGCGAACCTGGTTGGCTTTGGGTCGGCGATCGCCGTGGTCCTCCTGGTCATCTCGCTGGGCCCGATCGTCTTCTACCTGTCGCGGGTGTCGCGAGAGGCGGCATGAGCGCGGTCGTGATGGCAAGGCGTCGTCGACCGGTGCGGCCAGCGCGAGTGGGTCTGCACGCCTTCCTGATGGTGATGGCCGCACTCTGGCTATTCCCACTGCTGTGGGCGGTGTACACGTCACTGCGTCCGATCGGGGACACGATCAAACACGGCTTCGTGTCATGGCCGGGGACGATCAACCTGGAGAACTACGTCAATGCCTGGACCCAGGCGGACCTGCCGCATTTCTACCTGAATACGCTGATCGTCACCATCCCAGGGGTGATCCTCACGCTGGCCGTCGCGTCGATGGTGGCCTTCGCCGTCTCCCGGTTTAAGTGGCGGTTCAGCCTCTTCGTGCTGCTCATGTTCACCGCCGGAAATCTGTTGCCGCCCCAGGTGATCATCGTGCCCCTCTTCTGGCTCTACCAGTGGGTGCCGATGCCGATCACTGACAACGGCTTACTCCTGTACGACCAGTTCATCGGCGTCATCTTGATCCATGTCGTGTTTCAGCTGGGCTTTAGCATCTTCGTGCTGAGCAGCTACATGCGCACGCTATCGCAGGAGATCATCGACTCCGCCCTCGTGGACGGTGCGTCCGTCTTTCGGATCTGGTGGAGCGTGATCGTACCGCTCTGCCGCCCGGCGCTTGCTGCCCTGGCAACGCTGCTCTTCACGTGGATCTACAACGACTTCTTCTGGGCATTGGTGCTGATGTCGACCGGGGCAAAGCGACCGATCACCAGCGCCCTGAACAACCTGCAGGCAGAGTTCTTCATCAACTACAACCTGCTGGCTGCAGGCGCGGTGCTGGCCGCGATCCCGACGGTGCTGGTATTTGTCGCGCTCCAGCGGCAGTTCATTCGCGGACTGACCCTGGGCGCAACCAAAGGTTGACCGCTGACACCCGCCCAGCCTGATCGTCAGCGCTTCCTGGTCGGCAACCGCTTGCCTCATCTCGCCTACGGCGGCGACTACAACCCGGAGCAATGGCGCGAAGAGGTCTGGCCGGACGACATTCGGCTGATGCTCGAGGCCGGGGTCAACCTGGTTACCGTCGGCGTCTTCAGCTGGTCACGACTCGAGCCCACCGGTGGTACGTACGACTTCGGCTGGCTCGATCGGATCTTGAGCCTTCTGCATGGCGGTGGCATCGCCGTCGACCTGGCAACCGCGACTGCGTCGCCGCCACCCTGGCTCTCGCATGAACACCCGGAGATGTTGCCGGTGCTGGCTGACGGCGTGCGGCTCTGGCCCGGTGCGCGGCAGCATTATTGTCCGAGCAGTCCGGCCTACCGGTTGGCGGCTCGCCGCCTGGTCGAGCGAATGGCTGAGCGCTACGCGCGGCACCCGGCACTGGCCATGTGGCACGTCGGCAACGAGTACGGCTGTCACGTGCCGGCATGCTGGTGCGACGAATCGGCACGGGACTTCCGTCACTGGCTGGAGCGGCGATATGGAACGGTCCATGGCTTGAACCGCGCCTGGGGGGCCGACTTCTGGTCGCAGCGTTATTCCAGCTGGGAGGAGATCCTGCCGCCGCGGCGCGCGCCGACCTGGTCGAACCCGAGCCAGCAGCTTGATTTCTTTCGGTTTTGCTCGGATGCCTTGCTCGAGTGCTTCGAAATCGAGCGCGCGGTGTTGAAGGAACGGACTCCGGATGTTCCGGTCACCACCAACTTCATGAACGTTTTCAAACCGCTCGATTACTGGCGCTGGGCCGAACGCGAGGACATCGTCAGCAACGACTCGTATCCGGATCCGGGCGACCCCGATGCCGGAATGCGAGCGGCCATGGCGGGAGATTTGATGCGCTCGCTCGGCCGCGGCCGTCCCTGGGTGCTGATGGAGCAGACGCCCAACCGCGTCAACTGGAGACCGGTTAACCTGGCGAAAGCGCCCGGCCAGATGCGGCTCTGGAGCTACCAGGCGATCGCGAGAGGCGCAGACGGCGTGATGTTTTTTCAGTGGCGGCAGTCGCGGGCCGGCGCCGAGAAGTTCCACAGCGCGTTGGTGCCGCATGGTTCGGTGGAGGCTTCTCCAACGTGGCATGAGGTTGTGAAGGTAGGCGCCGAGCTGAAGCGGCTCGATGTCGTCTGCGGCGCGCGGGTCAAGGCGCAAGTCGGCATCGTCATCGATTGGGAGTCGTGGTGGGCGCTCGAGCTGCCGTCCAAGCCTTCCACCGAGCTGCGCTTGATGGATCAGGTTGAGTCGTACTATCGCGCCCTGTTCGATGGCAACGTCACCGCCGATTTCGTCCGGCCTACGGATGATCTGAGCCGATTTCGATTGGTGCTGGTGCCGAATCTCTATCTGGTTAGCGATGATGGCGCGCGCAATCTCGTCGGCTATGTGCGCGGCGGCGGCCGGCTGGTGATGTCGTTCTTCAGCGGGATCGTCGATTCAGCGGACCACGTGCGGCTCGGCGG
>Ga0066710_100006314_pt1 | contig 11031 bp, 11 predicted proteins | sample GraSoiAngelo_159_FD_79666 | JGI IMG/M metagenome (GOLD analysis project Ga0066710, IMG submission 79666) | Grasslands soil microbial communities from the Angelo Coastal Reserve, California, USA - 14_1009_16_40cm | ecosystem: Environmental > Terrestrial > Soil > Grasslands | place: USA...
AGAGCGCCCGCGCCGTCGAATCGATCGAGGAGGCGAGGGTGTTGATGGCGGACCGCTGGAAAGGGGTCCGCCTTCAGTCGCAGGTCTATGCCCGGACGGGCAAGGCCGCCCGGACCGTGGAGACGCTGCGCACTCTCGAATCGGAAGGAGGTCTCGACCGGGAGAGCCTTCGCTCGGATCCCGCCTACCTGCCGATCGCGACCGACCCCGCGTGGATCGCTTTTCTGTCGGAGAGTCCGGCCGCGGCGCGCACGCCGCCGCCGACCCCTTAGTCTTCGGTCGTCGAGGCCCCGCCCGACGAGGGCCGGGAGCCACGTTTCTGAGCGGTCACGGTTCGCGCCCGTTCTCCGCCGTAGAACTCGACTAAGGCAGACACGATCGCCTGCGCCACTTTCTCCCGGTACGCGCGCGAGACGAGGAGCTTGCGGTCATCCGGATTGTTCAGGTTGCAGACCTCGATCAGGACCCGGGCCGGGATCCGGTTGTAGCGCAGCACCGCGGGCACCCACTCGCGGCCTCCGCGGATGACGTTGCGGCGGATCGGCTGGAATGCGTGGAGCGGCAGACCGAGCGTACGGAACGCCCCGACGATCTTCTCGGCCAGATGCCGCGAGACACCCTCCGCCTTGATCCGGTCGCGCCGCGAGAAGCTGACCCGCGGTCCCTCGCGAACTTCGCGGCGCGCGTTGTACAGCTCGCCGTTCTTCCCGAACGAGGTCTTCAGGTACTTTTCCCCCGGGATGTAGACCATCAGCCCGCGAACGGCCGGATGGAGCGAATCGGCATGCAGCGACACGAAGACGGTCCGGTCCTCGGAGCCGCCGCGCTCCTCGACGCGGCGCAGGACGGAGTTGGCGAGATACCACCGGAAGTTGACGCCGGCCCGGGGATCGTCCAGGTCGTACGGCGGGCTCGTCATGACCCGGGCGCTGCGCGAATCGAGAACCTTGTCGGACCGCCCGTCCCCGCAGGGCGTCTGACGGCGGACGGTCGGGAACACCGAAGCGCGCGTGTGGGCGCGGAGAAGGCGCTCGACCCGGCAGGCAATGTCGTAGACGTGCCGCGCCTCTTCGACCCCGCCGACGGAGGCACCCGTGTCGCGGCCGCCATGGCCCGCGTCCAGAACGAAGGTGACGCCCGCGAGGTCCGCGGCGCGCACGCGGTTGACGAACTGGTTCGCCTCGAGCCGACCCTTCTCCTCCTCGATGCGCTCCGGATCGTCTGGCGGGCGGAACTCCGGCGCGAGATCCTCGACCGGAATCTTGACCGCGTAACCCACCGGGATCGCGCGGACGTCCGAGATCCCGTTTCTCTGCGCGATCTCCGCCGCCTTGGCGTTGACGTCCTCGGCGTGAAGGCGCCCGGTCAGCCGGACGACGACCGCCGTGTAGAGCGCTTCTCCGCGCTGCAGCCGGTAGAGCGCGTAGCGCCCTTTTTCGTCGCGTCCGAACTGCATCGGCAGCGGAGCAGTCGCCGCCGAGGACCCGGCCTCGTCGCGGAAGGTCGGGGTGAGCAGCTTCAGGGGAATTCGGACGACCTGTCGCCGCTCGGTCGGGAGCGCTTCCAGGCCGTTCGCGGCCTGCACCTCTTTGTAGTTCGCGCCGTCGCCCGTGAACCACTCCGCGATGCGCCAGAGGCTCTCCGGCTTTCCCGTGAGCGCGGCGACGCGGTGGACCCAGCCCTTTTCGTCGCTCGTGTCGAGCGGGAAGAGCGCCTCGATCGCGATACGGCGGTAGTTCTCCGACAACAGACGGTACGGAACCCGGACGAAGACGTCGGGCCGCAGGAGCCTCACGCCCTCGTTCTGCGACAGGATTTCCTTCTTGGTGCGCGGGTTGTCGGTGAAGCGCCGGACGAAAGCGTCTAGGCCCTCGGCCGGCAGCGGCCGCGCCGAGAGCGTGATCTCGTCCCCTTCACCGATCGAGACCTTGAGCTCCGGCGAGACGACGACCGTCTTGTCCGCGGTGAACGTATCCGCCGCCGCGAGGATCGGGAGCGTGACAAACAGGGCTGCCCCGATGCTTCCCACCGCGCGACGGCGGAGTCCGGACACCGGGTTAGGTCCGGACGCCGCGAGGCGTCTCGTCGGGCAGGGCGATCTCGCGCTCGAACGCTCCGGCCGCCGCGAAGACCGGCTCCTCGCCGAAGCGGGGTCCCAGGATCTGCAGCCCGAGCGGAAGCCCCGCTTTCGAAAAACCGGACGGAACGGTGATCGCGGGAAGGCCGGCGAGCGACGCCGGCACGGTGAAGATGTCCGACAGGTACATCGTCAGCGGGTCCTCGGTCTTCTCGCCGATCTTAAACGCGGGCGTCGGGATCGAGGGACAGACGATCACGTCGACCTGCTCGAACGCGCTTGCGAAGTCGTGCGAAAGGACGGCTCGCGCGCGCATCGCGCGCCCGTAGTAGGCCTCGTAGTAACCGGCGGCGAGCGCGAAAGTCCCCAGCAGGATCCGGCGTTTGACCTCCGGCCCGAAGCCGAGCGTCCGGCTTTCGACGTAGAGAGACGCGAGGTCTCGGCAGCTCGGGCGAGGCCCGTACCGGACGGAGTCGTAGCGAGCGAGGTTCGACGAGGCCTCGGCGCTCGCGACCACGTAGTAGATCGCGATCGCCTCGGGCGCGCGGGGAACCGAGACCGGGGTCACGCGGGCTCCGGCGGACTCGAAGAGCCGCCGGGCCTCGCCGAGGTTCCTCGCCACCTCGTCGTCCAGGCCCTCCGCCTCGGCTTCGACGAGAAACCCGACCCGCATACCGCGGACTCCCCGGCCCGCCGCGCTCTCCGGATCCGCCGGGTCCTCTCCGGCGGTCGTCGAGTCGAGCGGGTCAGGCCCCGCGACGACCCGGTAGACCCGCGCGGCGTCGGCGACGCTCCGGGTGAGCGGTCCGATCTGATCCAGCGAGGAGGCGAAGGCGACGAGTCCGTATCGCGAGACCCGGCCGTACGTCGGCTTGAATCCGACGATGCCGCAGCACGCCGCGGGCTGCCGAATCGAGCCGCCCGTGTCGGACCCGAGCGCGGCCGGCACCATGCCCGATGCCACAGCGGCAGCGCTCCCCCCGGAGGAGCCCCCCGGAATCCGCTCGAGGTCGTGCGGATTTCGCGTCAGCTGGGCGCTGCTGTTCTCGGTCGACGACCCCATCGCGAACTCGTCCATGTTCGCGCGGCCGACGAAGACGGCGCCCGCGCGCCGGAGCCGCGAGACCGCGGTCGCGTCGGCCGGCGGGTGAAAGCCCCGCAGAATCCGCGACGCGCAGGTCGCTTCCCGTCCGGCGATCCACATGTTGTCCTTGATCGCGAAGGGCACGCCGGCGAGCGGCAGATCCTCTCCCGCGGCGACGCGCGCATCCGCGGCGCGTGCCTCCTGGAAAGCGAGGTCGGGAGTCACCTCCAGAAACGCCCCCACCCGGCCGTCGACCGCTTCGACGCGGGTGAGCGCGTCGGCGAGGGTGTCTTCGGCACTGCGCCGACGCGAGCGGACCTCGTCCGCCGTCGCCACGACCCCCGCCGGAAGGCAGCTCAGCAGATTCTCCGAGGCGTCAACCCGCTCACTCCTCGCCGCCGACGACCCGCGGGACGACGCCGAAGCCGTGGGCGCTGACCGCGGCGTTCTCCGCGAGAGCGCGGTCGCCTCGACCCGGGCGCGGAACGTCGGAGCGGAACGGGGTGGCCGGGGACGCGTCGAGCGAAGCGGCGGCTTCTTCCGGGAGCTCCTTCAGCTGGTCGATGTAGGAGACAATCCGATCGAGCTGTCGCGCCCAGACGGGCAGCTCGGTCTCGGGCACGCGGAGGCGCGCCAGGGCGGCAATCCGGCGCACGACCTCCGGCGTCACCGTCGAGGGGCGGGGGGGCATCCGAAGATTGTAAGCCGGAAGACCAATTCCGCGGTCCGGGGAAGGGAGAAGCGGCGCTCGTCCCGCGCGCCGCAGCCCCTGCGCTCCCGCATTTCGAAACTTGCGCGCGAGCGCTCGATCCTCGCGCTCGCCCGGTTGTCGAAACGCTCCGGTTTCCAGGCGTGGATCGTGGGAGGCGCGGTCCGGGACCTCGCCCTCGGCCGCGACCCCGCCGAGATCGACCTCGCGGTCACGGGTGACGCGGGAGAAATCTCGTCGGCGCTCGAATCGGAGGGATTCGGGCGGGCGGTCCTCCTTTCCGGCGAGCGGCGTCCTCGCGTCTACCGGGTCGCCGGCCGCGGACGGATGCTCGACCTCGCCGAGGTCGAGGGCGGTTCCATCGGCCGTGACCTCGGACGGCGCGACTTCACGGTCAACGCCGTCGCGTGGGCGCTCGATCCGGGGGAGCTCGTCGATCCCTTCGGCGGAATGGCGGACCTCGCCGCCCGGCGCCTGCGAATGGTGGCGGAAGAGAACCTGGTTGACGACCCGCTGCGCCCGCTGCGCGCGGCGCGGCTCATCGCGACGCACGGCCTGCGACCGGAGCCCCGCACTTCCGCGGCGTGCCGGCGGGTCGCGCCGGCGCTCGCCGGCGTCGCGCGAGAGCGAGTACAGGGTGAGCTCGCCCGCCTTCTCGCCGCGCGCGAGGCGGCTCCCGCCCTCGTCTGGGCCGCGAAGATCGGGCTCCTCGGACCGGCCTTCGATTTCGAACTCTCGGCCCGCGCGTGGTCCGCGGCCGCGCGGGCGCTGCGACGGCTCGATGACGCTTCCGTCGCGCGTCTTCCCCCGACGCGGCGCCGGCGTCTGAGGCTGGCGCTCCTCGCCGCGGGTCTCTCGCTTTCGCCGGGAAAAGCTGCCCAGTGGCTTCGGCGCCTGCGCTCAAGCGGCGACGAGACGCACGAAGTGTCTCGCCTGCTCGAGCTCGCGGTCACCGCCCGTGACCTCCGCACGGACGACGACACCTGGCGCTGGCTCCTCCGCGCCGGCGATCGCGCGGCCGACGCGCTGCTTCTGCTCGGCGCGATCGACTCCCGTTTCCGATCCACCGCCGCCCGACTCTCTCGCTCGATCGCCCGCAGGCGACCGATCTTAGACGTCCGCGGACAGGACCTGCTCGACTGGCTCGACATCGCCCCGGGCCCGCGGGTCGGCAGTTTGCTCGAGGCGGTTCGCGTCGAAGCCCTCGCGGGTCGCGTGCGGACGAGAAGAGAAGCCCGCGAATGGCTTCGGCGGCGGGCCGGCGAGGCCGCGCCGGGGCCCGGATCCTAAAGTCCTGATTCGGGATTCGTTATAATGCTCAAATCCTGTGAAACTCGCGGAATTTCTCCGTTTCATGGCCAGCAAGGAGGCGTCCGACCTCCATCTGAAGCCCATGAGGCCGCCTCTCCTGCGGATCAAGGGCAAGCTCGTGCCTCTGAAGTCCGAAGCGCTCCAGCCGAAGGAGCTCGAGGACATGCTGCTCGAGATCCTGACGCCTGCCCAGAAGCAGAAGCTCGAAGACCGCCAGTCGGTGGACCTCGGGTACGGTCTGACGGGGGTCGCACGGTTCCGGGCGAACGTCTACGTCCAGCGAGGCTCGCTTGCCGCCGTCTTCCGGCGGATTCCCTTCAAGCTCCCCTCGATCGACGAGCTGAACCTCCCCGAAGTCCTCGAGACTTTCGTCCATCTAGCGGCAGGACTCATTCTCATCACCGGGCCGACCGGCTCGGGCAAGTCGACGAAGCTCGCCGGGATCCTGAAGTCGGTCATCGAGGAGCGGCAGGTTCACATCGTCACGATCGAGGACCCCATCGAATACCTGTTCGCCGACGGCAAGGCGGCTGTCTCGCAACGGGAGCTCGAGACCGACACCCCGAGCTTCGGCGAAGCCTTGAAGAACATGTTCCGGGAAGACCCGGACGTGATCATGGTCGGCGAGATGCGCGACTGGCAGACGATGCAGACCGTTCTGACCGCCGCGGAGACCGGCCATCTGGTCTTCTCGACTCTCCATACCAACAGCGCCGGCCAATCGGTCGACCGCGTGATCGACTCCTGCCCGAGCAACCAGCAGCGGCAGATCCGCTCCCAGCTCGCCCTGGTTCTGCGCGCGATCGTTTCGATGAGGCTGATCGAGAAGTCCGACGGATCGGGGCTGATTCCGGTCGTGGAGATCCTGATCAATTCGCCCAAGATCGCCCGGCACATCGAGAACGGCGAGACGAAGGAGATCCAGGAGGAGATGGAGACTTCCGTCGCCTTCTTCCACATGCAGACGATGAACCAGTCGCTCATCGCCCTCCTCGTCAACAACCGGATCAGCTATGACCGGGCGATGGAGCTGTCGACGGACCCCGAAGACCTTTCTCTGAAGCTCCGGAAGCTCTTTCCCCAGATCGAGGAACGCCGGCAAGGAGGCGCCATGGCTTCGGACAACGATTTCTCCCACATCTCCCGGCTCATGGAGACCAAACAGCTCTACGAGCAGCAGGAGCACAACTGGAGGATGCGGCTCGAAGAGAAGGACGAGGAGATCGCCCGTCAGCGCGCCGAAAACCAGGAGCTGCGGAGGGGCGAAGACGAGAAGCACCACAACGTCGCCGAGCTGGAAGCGGAAATCGGGAAACTGAAGGGCGAGAATGAGCGCCTCGGGCGCGACTCGCAGCAGAAGATCGCTCAGTTAAACGAGCGGATCAAGGAGCTGAACCAGAGGATCCTGATCGCCGAAGGCGGCGGCGGCAAGGTGAGCGCCGGCCAGGGGATCTTCAAGAGGTAGCGGTCGAGCGGGCACCGTCGCGCCTTCGCGACCGGAGTCCCGCTCCCACGGCCCCGGCGACGGCGCCGGCGGCGTCCGCGACGAGGTCGCCGGAGTCCATCGTCCGGCCCGGAATCCACGCCTGGTGCGCCTCGTCGATCGCTCCCCAGAGCGTCATCGTCCCCACGATCGCGAGAGCTCTCGACCAGGCGAAACCCGGCCGCCCCTTCCAGCCGATCGCGCGATCGAGGAGAAACGCCTCGACGGCGTAGAGCAGGAAGTGGATCGCCTTGTCGAGCGGGAATCCCCCGGTTCGAATGCGGGGAGGATTCGGCCAGGACATGACGAGAAAAAGAAAGCCGCCCCAGAGGGCGGCTGCGATTCGAGCGCGTCGCGGATTCAGGCTCCCCGCTTCGAGGGTCCCGTGCGACTCGGCCCCTTCTTCGGCGCGGGCTTCGCCGCCTTCGCCGGCTCGGAGCGTCCCGGCTTCGTCTTCTTCGAGGGCTTCTTCGGAGCCTCTTGAGCTTTGGCTTCCTCTTCGCCCTCCGGTTTCTTCTTGCGCACGGTTTCGACCCGCCCGCCCGACATCCGGCGCGCTCGATCGGAGAGAGATTCCTTGCGCGGCCCTTTTTCCTTCGGTTCGAACCGGTAGTCCACGAACTCCAGGATCGCGGCTTCGGCGGCGTCCCCCCGGCGCGGGCCGAGCTTCAGGATGCGGGTGTAGCCGCCGGGCCGGTCCACGAATCGCGGGGCGATTCTCTCGAACACCTTCTGGACGGTCCCGTGGTCCGGGATCCACCGGTAGACGCGCCGGCGAGCGGCGAGGCCGTCGTTCTTCGCCGTGGTGATGAGCTTTTCGGCGAGCGGCCGGAGCTCCTTCGCTTTCGAGACCGTGGTCTGGATGCGCTCGTGCGTCATCAGCGAAGCCAGCTGATTCGAGAACATCGCCAGTCGATGCGCCGTCGTTCGCCGCAGCTTGCGGCCCGCTCGATTGTGCTGCATCGCTACTCGCTCTGCGCTTCTGCCGGCTCGAGCTCCATGCCGAGCGACAGGCCCATCGGCCGGAGAATGTCCCGGATCTCGTTCAAGGACTTCCGGCCGAAGTTCTTCGTCTCGAGCATGTCCTTCTCCGACTTCTGCACGAGATCCCGGATGGTCCGGATACCCGCGTTCTTCAGACAGTTCGCGCTTCGAACCGACAGCTCCAGCTCGTCAACCGACTTGTTCAGATACTCGGCGAGGTTCTCCGGGAGCTCGCCCTCTCCGACCCCTTCGAGCGCCGTCTCGACCTCCGCATTCACGAAGATCGTCAGATGGTCGCGAAGGAGCGTGGCCGCGAGCCCGACGGCGTCGGCCGGCGAAACTGTCCCGTTCGTCCAGGCCTCCAGGACGAGCCGGTCGTAGTCGGTCGCCTGGCCGATCCGCGCCGCTTCGACGTGGTAGTTGACCCGACGGACCGGGGAGTGCACCGAGTCGATCGGAATGTAGCCGATGCCCATATCCTCGTCGAAGTTCTTGTCCGCCGAGACGTAACCCCGGCCCATCGAAACGCGCATCTCCATCTGGAGCTTGCCGTTTTCCGAGAGCGTCGCGACCGGAGCTTCCGCCTCGAGAATGTCGATCGTCGAGTCGCCCTGCAGATCCGACGCCGTGACCTTCCCCTTCCGGGTGACGTCGATCGTCAGGATCTTTTCATCGGTCGTGTGCATCTTGATCGGGATCTGCTTCAAGTTGAGGATGATGTCGGTCACGTCCTCGACGACCCCCGGCAGCGAGGAAAACTCGTGCAGGACCCCGTCGATCTTGACCGCGGTGATCGCCGCTCCCTCGATCGACGAGAGCAGCACCCGCCGCAGCGCGTTGCCGATCGTGGTGCCGAAGCCGCGTTCGAACGGCTGCGCGTAGAACTTTCCGTACGTCGGCGTGAGCGTCTCGGCCTCGAAGTCGAGCCGCTTCGGTTTCTGAAATCCCTTCCACAAAGTCATCTTTTGCCTCCGACTGGGGACAGGCTTTAAGCCTGCACCCGGATGTACGAGGTTATTTTGAATACAGCTCGACGATCAGCTGCTCGGAAATGGGCAGCTTGATGTCTTCGCGGCTTGGCAACTCGAGGACCGTCCCGCTGAAGGTCTCGGGGGAGAGGTCGAGCCAGTTCGGTACGCCGCGCGCACGCGCGGTTTCGACCGAGGCTTTGATCTGCTCGTTCGAGCGACTTTTCTCCTTGATCGCGATCATGTGCCCCTTCGAAACGCGGTACGAGGGGATCGTGACCTTGCGGCCGCCAACAGTCACGTGGCCGTGGCGAACCAGCTGGCGGGCCTGTGCGCGCGACGCGGCGAAGCCGAGCGAATAGACGACGTTGTCCAGACGCCGCTCGAGCTCCTGGAGCAGGTTCGCTCCCGTGATCCCCTTACGTCGCTCCGCCCGCTGAAAAGTCAGACGGAAGGGCTGCTCGAGCAGCCCGTAGATCCGCTTGACCTTCTGCTTTTCGCGGAGCTGGATGCCGTATCCGAGAAGCTTGCTGCGCCGGCGCCCGTGCTGGCCAGGCGGGTAGTTTCGGCGCTCGATGGCGCACTTGTCCTTGAAGCAGCGGTCCCCTTTCAGGAACAGCTTCATCCCTTCTCGCCGGCACAGCCGGCAAACCGATGCGGTGTAACGAGCCAAGCGAGACCTCCGTCAGCTCCCTCAGTTGTTTGCGTCCTTCCTCCCGGCCAGGAGCTGCAAGCCGGTTTACAGACGCCGAGAGAGTCGGCTCTCTCGGTGTGTGCGGGATCAGACCCCGGTCGTTCCTAGACCCTTCGTCTCTTTCTCGGCCGGCACCCGTTGTGGGGAATCGGCGTCGTATCCTTGATCGACTTGATGTCGATCCCGTTCGCCTGAAGCGCGCGGATGGCCGACTCCCGCCCCGCTCCCGGACCGGTCACCCGCACGTCGACGGAGCGGACGCCGTTCTCCTTGGCGTGCTCGGCGCAGTTCGCGGCGGCGAGCTGGGCGGCAAAGGGAGTTCCCTTGCGCGATCCCTTGAAGCCGATCCGCCCCGCGGACGACCATGCGAGAACGTTCCCCTCCTGATCGGCGATCGCGATGATCGTGTTGTTGAAAGAGGCCTGCACGGTCGCGATCGCGTGCGGGATGTTCTTCTTTTCCTTCTTCCCGCCGCGGGGCTTCTTGCCTTTCCGGGCGGGCGCCTTTTCGGGTGCGGCGGCGGCTGTCGCTGGTTCTGCCATGGTTCCTTTCTATCCTCGAAGCGGGCGACTTTACTTCTTGGTCGCCTTCTTCTTGCCGGCGATCGTCTGACGGCGCGGGCCCTTGCGCGTCCGGGCGTTCGTATGGGTGCGCTGGCCGCGGACCGGCAGGTTGCGCCGATGCCGCATCCCGCGGTAGCAGCCGATGTCCATCAGACGCTTGATGTCCATCGAGGTGTCCTTGCGAAGGTCCCCCTCGACTTTGACGTCGTCCGTGATCACCTTTCGGATCCGCACGACTTCCTCTTCGGAGAGGTCCTTCACGTGGGTGTCCGGCCGAACGTCCGCCTTCTCCAGAATGAAGTTCGCCTTCGAACGGCCGATCCCGAAGATGTACGTCAGGCCGATCTCGACCCTCTTGTTCAGAGGCAGATCCACGCCGGCGATTCGCGCCATCTAATCCTCCCGGTTCCTTACCCTTGTCTCTGCTTGTGCTTGGGAATCGAGCAGATCACCCGCACGACCCCGTTGCGACGCACGATCTTGCATTTCACGCAGATTCTCTTGACCGAGGCCCGGACTTTCACGATCTCTCCCCAATTCTGTGGCGGGTGCAGACCCCTTCGGGATCAGACCCCGCGCCTTACTTATATCGATAGATGATCCGCCCGCGCGTCAGGTCGTACGGGGAAAGCTCCACGAGGACCTTGTCTCCCGGGAGGATCCGGATGAAGTTCTTCCGCATCTTCCCGGAGATGTGCGCGAGCACCTGATGTTTGTTCTCCAGCTCCACTTTGAACATCGCGTTCGGCAGCGGTTCCACCACAGTTGCCATGACCTCGATCGCGTCTTCCTTCGTCACGCCGGGACCGCCGCCGCCTCCCGGGCGCCGATCGCCCCGAGGCGACCGGTTCCGAGAACGACCGGCCCGGCGGGGACGATCGCGATCGTGTATTCGAAGTGCGCCGACGCGCTCCCGTCGCGCGTCCTCACCGTCCAGCCGTCCCGGTCCACGGAGACGTCGCCCGTGCCCAGGTTGAGCATCGGCTCGATGGCCAGAACCATTCCGGCCGCGAGCCGGCTGCCGCGGCCGGCCGGGCCGTAGTTCGGCACCTGCGGCTCCTCGTGGAGCGCCGTCCCGACCCCGTGTCCGACGAACTCGCGGACGACGCCGTAACCGTGGGCATTGGCGACCGCTTCGACGGCGGCGCCGATATCGGA
>Ga0066710_100006315_pt1 | contig 11031 bp, 7 predicted proteins | sample GraSoiAngelo_159_FD_79666 | JGI IMG/M metagenome (GOLD analysis project Ga0066710, IMG submission 79666) | Grasslands soil microbial communities from the Angelo Coastal Reserve, California, USA - 14_1009_16_40cm | ecosystem: Environmental > Terrestrial > Soil > Grasslands | place: USA...
AAAGCGAAAGCCTTCACCCAGCTGATGGTTCGCCACCTCGAGGGGGCCGCCGTCTCCATCATGCTCGAGGTCGGTCGGCGAGTGGGTCTCTTCGAGGCGATGGCGCAGATGGACGCGGTGACCAGCGCCGAGATCGCCGCGAAGACCGGCCTCAGCGAGCGGTACGTCCGGGAGTGGCTGGCGGCGATGGTTTGCGGGGGGATCGTCGAATACGTCGCCGGCGACCGGACGTACCGCCTACCGCGCGAGCACGCCGCCGGTCTCACCGGGTCTTCGAGTCGGAATCTCACGGGCATGGCCGAGATGTTCCCGTTGATGAGCCGGGTCATTCCCGACGTCGTCGAGGCGTTCCGCACGGGTCGCGGCGTGCCGTACAGCGCCTATCAGCCGGACTTCACCGGTCTCATGGACCGGCGGAGCCGACCCCGCTACGAAGAGCTCCTGTTCAGCGCGTACCTCGCGAAACCCGCGGGGCTCCTGCCGCGGCTCGAATCCGGCATCCGTGTCGCGGACGTGGGCTGCGGCACCGGGCACTGCATTTCGCTGATGGCCCGGCGCTTCCCGACGAGCACGTTCGTCGGCTACGACATCTCCGAGGATGGGATCGCCGAGGCGCGCGCCTCGGCGCGCGGGCTCGCCAATGCGTCGTTCGTCGTCCAGGACGTCGGCCGACTCGAGGCGCCGGCGCCGTTCGACCTCATCACCGCGTTCGACGCGATCCACGACCAGGCCGATCCCGCCGGGGTGCTCAGTCGTATCCGCGCGGTCCTGGCGCCGGGCGGCATGTTCGTGATGGTGGACGTCTGGGCCTCGAGCGAGCTCGCCGACAACGTCGGCGTGCCGATGGCGCCGTACCTCTACACGATCAGCACCATGCATTGCATGAGCGTGTCACTCGCGGGCGGGGGCCCGGGCCTCGGCACCGCATGGGGCCATCAGGTCGCGACGGCGATGCTTCGCGCCGCCGGCTTCACCGACGTTCAGCTCTTCGAGCGGGTCGACCCGGCGAACTCGCTCTACGTTGCTCGCGCCGGCGGCTGAGCCGCGATGAGCGAGCGCTTGCTCGGTTCACGTCGCTCCCAGCCGCACACCCCAGCGTAAGCCAGCGCTCTTGGCAAATGCCCCCGCGTTGACTTTCTGGCCACCCTCGGGCCGCACGCGGGTCACCTGGATCTGGCCGCCGGTCGCGGCGATCGTCAACCCCGCGTCATCGACGGCGACCACTTCTCCGGGCTGACCGGACGCGGCGCCAACGAGCTTCTTGGCGTCGAGGAGCTGCACGGTCGTTCCCTCACATGTAGTCCACGCACCAGGCTGTGGATCCGCACCGCGGATGAGGTTCCAGATGGCCTGGATGGGCTTCTGCCAGTCGATCTGGACGTGTTCCTTCTTGCACCACCCTTCGTACGTCGCCTGGGACTCATCCTGAACGATTCTCGGCGCTGTGCCGGCCCGCACCAGATCCACGGCCTCGAGCAGCGCCGCGACCCCAAGCGGATACAGCCGCTCGAAGTAGAGGCTGCCCAGGGTATCGCTGTCCTGGATCTCAACTTCCTTCTGCAGCAAGATCGGCCCCGTATCCAGACCCCGGTCGGGCCAGAAAATGCTCAGCCCGGTCCGCGTCTCGCCCGATATGATCGGCCAGTTGATGGAGCTGGGGCCGCGGTGGCGAGGGAGCAGTGAGGGATGGTACTGGATGGTGCCGCGCGTGGGCTGATTCAGCACCTCCTCGGGCACGATGAGCGTGACATAGGCCATCACGCAGAGATCCGCTTTGAGTCGCGCGAATTCCTCCCACACCTCTGGCTTGTTGCGAAAGGATCGCGGCTGATAGACCGGGAGGGTACGGGCGAGCGCGGCCTCCTTCAGGGGATCGACTCGCCCTCCCCCCTGAGCCGGATCAGGGGCACAGTAGACGCCGACGACGTTTTCCCCGCGCTCCAGTAGGGCGTCCAGCACGCTCTTGCCGAATGCCTGCTGCCCATGGACAACGATGCGCATGATGTCATCTCCTGAGAGCGCGGCAAAAAGCGGCTGCCGCTCGCTTGATGTCGCGGCCTACCATAGCGCATCGGCGTGACACGCGCACGGTACCTTCGCTTTCGGTCTTCTGGCGCCTGGGGTAGGCTTCGATCGTCGCGCCGACGGCAAGGGAGTGGCGCGAGGAGGAGCCGATGAGCGATAGGGATCGGATGCTTCGCGAGGCAGGCTTCACCGACGTCAAGCCGCTCGAGCGGGTCGATCCCGCCGACTCGCTCTCCGTCGACCGCTTCGGCGGCTGAGCGACCGCGATGGGCGCGCGCTTGTTCGGTGCGCGGGTGCGACGCCGCGAGGACGCGCGGCTGGTCACGGGCCGGGGGCGCTACGTCGCCGACGTCGCGCTGCCGGGGTTGCTCCACATCGCCGTCCACCGTAGCCCGCACGCACACGCGCGCATCGTCCGTGTCGACCCCGACGAGGCGCGGCGCCGGCCCGGTGTGGTCCACGTCCTCGTGCCCGCCGACGTCGTCGCGCTCGGTCGGCTGCCGCTGCTCGTTCCGCACGCCAGCCTGGTGGCGCCGGCCTGCCCCGAGATCCTGCCTCAAGAGATCGTCTCGCATGCCGGGCAGGCCGTGGCCCTCGTCGTCGCCGAAGAAGCCGCCCAGGCCGAGGACGCGCTCGATGCGCTCCGCGTCGAATACGAGCCGCTCCCGGCCGCGGCCTCGCTCGACGACGCGCTCCGGCCCGATGGGCCACGCGTGCATCCCGGAGGGAACGTGGCCGCGCGATTCACCCAGCGTGTGGGTGACCCGGCCGGCGCGCTGGCGCGGGCACCCGTGGTGCTGCGCGAGCGCTTCCACGTGCACCGCGGCGGGGGTATGGCCATGGAGACGCGCGGGATCTCCGCCCGCTGGGACGGAGACCTCGGCCAGATCACCGTGTGGTCGACGACGCAGTCGCCGCAAATCCTGCGCCGGCTGCTCGCGCGCTACCTCGGGCTCCCCGAGCACGCCGTGCGGGTCGTCACGCAGGACATCGGCGGCGGCTTCGGCCCCAAGGGGATCGTGTACGCCGAGGACATCCTGGTGCCGTACCTGGCGCGAGCCCTCGGACGTCCGGTCCAGTTTCTCGAGACGCGCCGCGAGCATCTCCTGGCCGTGACCCAGGAGCGTGACCAGTGGCACGACGTCGAGCTCGGGCTCACGCGCGAGGGCCAGATCGTGGCGATCCGCGATGCCTTCGTCCACGACTGCGGCGCGTTCGTCTCGTGGGGCGTCATCGTGCCGATCCTCACCTCGGTCAGCGTGCCCGGACCCTACCGCGTCCCGAACTACGAGGTGACGCTCACCGCGCTCTACACCAACCGCGTGCCGGTCACCCCGGTGCGCGGCGCGGGCCGGCCCCAGGCGGTGTTCGTGATGGAGCGGATGCTCGATCTCGCGGCGGAACGCCTGGAGCTCGACCAGTTGGCGATCCGCACGCGCAACCTGATCCAGCCCGACGAGTTTCCGTACGACGTCGGCCTGACCTCGCGCGACAACAGCCCGCGCCGTTACGACAGCGGGAACTACCCGGAGTGCCTGCGGCGCGTTGCCGAGGCCGTGGGCGTCGACGCTTTCGCCGCGGAGCGCGAGCGGGCACGCGCGGAGGGTCGCGCGATCGGCCTCGGCCTGGCGCTTTTCGTCGAGGACACGGGGCTCGGCCCGTACGAGGGCATCAGGGTTCGCGTCGATCCGACCGGACGCGTGTTCGTGTTCTCGGGCACGTCGAGCCAGGGGCAAGCTCACGAGACCACGCTGGCCCAGATCGTCGCCGACGGGCTCTCGGTGCCGCTAGAGCAGATCACCGTGATCCCCGGCGACACAGCGGGCATCGCGTACGGGGTCGGCACGTTCGCGAGCCGGGTCGGCGTGCTAGGAGGCACCTCGGCTGCCCACGCCGCCGCCGAGGTACGAAAGAAGGCGCTCGCGGTCGCCGCCGGCCACCTCGAGGCAGCCCCGGAAGATCTCACGCTCGACGACGGCCGCATCACCGTGCGCGGAACGCCGGGGCGCGGGCTCGCCCTCGGCGAGGTGGCGGCGATTGCGAGTGCGCCCCGGCCCGGCTACGCGCTGCCCGGCGCGATGGACCCCGGGCTCGAGGCCACGGGCTACGTCCACGTCCTCCAGTCGACGTACTCGAACGGCGCCCACGCCGCGGTGGTCGAGGTCGACGCCGAGACCGGGACCGTGCGGCTCTTGCGTTACGTCGCCGTGGACGACTGCGGCACGATGATCAACCCACTGGTGGTCGAGGGCCAGATTCACGGCGGCATCGCCCACGGCATCGGCAACGCCCTGCTCGAGGAGATCGTCTACGACGAAACCGGGCAGCTCGTGACCGGCACGCTGATGGACTATGCACTGCCGCGCGCGACCGACGTGCCGCGTCTCGAGGTGCACCACGTCGTGACGCCTTCGCCGCTCAACCCGCTCGGCGTCAAGGGCGCGGGAGAGGGCGGGACCTTACCGGCGCCCGCCGCGATCGCGAACGCGGTGGCCGACGCCCTACGGCCGCTGGGCGTGGAGGTGACCGAGATGCCGCTCACGCGCGAGCGCCTCTGGCGCCAGGTGCGTGCGGCGCAGTCGCGTGGTTGACGGTCGTGGCGCGCGTCTGATACCGTCGCGTCGCTAAAACGCGCATCGAGCTCCGTACGAATCGTCTTCTGACGTGGTGCGCGCCGCAGGCCGTCGCGGGGCTGGCGCCCCGCTGGGCGCGGCGCGCTTCTGACAAGGAGGCCAGTCATGGCGCGGGACGCGTGCGATCGGCAGGACGCCAATCGGATATCGAGGCGCGGGCTGATCAAGACGGTGGGGGCCGCGGCCGGCGCCGTCGCCCTGGCGCCCCGCCTCGTCGCGGCCCAGGCGCCGAGCGGACCGGCCGCACCGCCGAGCACGGTGACGACCCCGCCGCGCGACTTCGGCCCCAACGGGCCGCCGAACGTCTACTTCACTGACCCGGACGTGCTCACGATCGATCCGCTGTTCAACGGCCTGCGTCAGCCGAACGCGCCGATCCAGCGTCTCTGGACCGGTGCCTTGTGGTCGGAGGGCCCGGCCTGGAGCGGTCAGGGCCGCTATCTCGTCTGGAGCGACATCCCCAACAACCGACAGCTGCGCTGGCTCGAAGACAACGGCGGCGTGACGGTCTTTCGCTACCCGTCGAACAACAGCAACGGCAACACGTTCGACTTCCAGGGCCGTCAGCTCTCCTGCGAGCACCTGACCCGGCGCGTGGTGCGCTACGAGCACGACGGTTCGATCACGGTGATCGCGGACCGCTTCGAGGGCAAGCGTCTCAATTCGCCCAACGACGTCGTGCCGCACCCGGACGGCTCGTACTGGTTCACCGATCCGCCGTACGGCGGCCAGCTCTACGAGGGCGCGCCCGACGCGGCCGGCGGTCCGAGCAATCAGGCGGGTCGGCTCAAGCCGCGCCTGGGTCAGGCGGTCGGCATGGGCGACAACAAGCGTGAGCTGCCGACCAACGTCTATCGCGTCGATCCGAGCGGCAAGGTCGAGCTCGTCGTCGGCGAGGATCAGGTTCCGGATCCGAACGGGCTCGTGCTGTCCCCGGACTACAAGAAGCTCTACGTCATCAGCACCGGCAAGGGCCCCGGCGACACCGGCCCCGGCGGCAAGGGCGAGATGTACGCCTTCGACGTCGGGAGCAACAACAAGGTGTCGAACCGGAAGCTCTTCAGCGACTTCATGGTCGACGGCGTGAAGTGCGGACCGGACGGCGTGCGCTGCGACGTCGACGGCAATCTGTGGTGCTCGAGCAACGCCGGCCGTGCCGTGGGCTACAGCGGCGTGACGGTGTGGACTCCGGAGGGCAAGCTGATCGGCCGCATCCGTCTGCCCGAGGTCTGCGGCAACGTGTGCTTCGGCGGCCCCAAGCGGAACCGACTCTTCATGGCGGCCAGCCAGTCGCTCTACGCGCTCTACGTCGGCACGCAGGGCGCGGCCCCAGGTTAGGCGAGGCTACGACGGGCGACCGGCGAGCGCTGCCCGGACCCGCTCCGGTCGGAACGGGACCGTGCGAAGGCGCACGCCGGTCGCGTCGAACACGGCGTTGCTCAGGGCCGCCGCCACCGGTGCCGACGCCGCCTCGCCCGCGCCGAGCGGCGGGGCGTCCAGTCGCTGGAGCAGCTCGACCTCGACCGCGGGCACCTCGGGGAACGTCAGGATCGGATAGCTCTGCCAGTCGACCGTCGTGACGCGGTCGCGGTCGTAGACGATCTCCTCGTGGAGCGCTCGGCTCAGCGTCTGTAGGATATTGCCCTCGACCTGGGCCTGGACGCAGCCGGGGTTGATCATCAGCCCGCAGTCGTGCGCGCACACGATGCGCGTCACCCGGATGCGCCCGGACGCGCGCTCGACTTCGACCTCCATCCCTATCGCGACGAGCGTCTCGTCGTGCTTGTAGTGCACGTAGGCGATGCCGCGTCCCGTCGCCACGGGCGCCTTCGGGTCGGCCGTCCGCGGCGAGGGCCGCGCCTGCCAGCCCATGCGCGCGGCCGCGCGCCGGAGCACCTCGGCGCCGCGCGGATTCCCGAGATGCCGCAGCCGGAACGCCACCGGATCGATACCGGCGAGCGCGGCGATCTCGTCCACGAACGACTCGACCGCGAAGCTGTTCGCGATCTTCCCCGGCGCGCGAATGGGTGACGTGCGAAGCGGCGCGTCGGGAATCCAGCGCACGGCCGCGTCGACGTTCGGATACTGATAGGGCGGGTGGATGTTCTGGTAGATCAGGCCGGTCGCCCGGCCCTGCGGCTGCGCGATGCGCGCCGCGTCGGCCGCGAGGAACGGGAGGTTCGGGAGATTGGCGGTCGAGACCGGCAGCCACGCGCGCGTCTCCCAGGCCGCGACCTCGCCGCGCTCGTCGACCGCGGCGCGGAGCTGGAGGAGCTGCGGCGGTCCCTTCGGATCCCAGCCGTGCTCGTCCTGACGACTCCACTGGACGCGGACCGGGCGGCCGACCGCCCTCGAGAGTAGCGCCGCGTCGCACGCGGCGTCCTCGGCGCCGTTCTGGCCGTAGGAGCCGGCGCCGTCGAGATAGATGACGCGGACGCGCTCCGCGGGCAGGGCCAGGACTCGCGCGAACGCCGCCCGGTAGCGGTGCGTTCCCTGGGACGACGTCCAGATGGTGGCGCGATCGGCGCGCACGTCGGCCACGCCACACGACGGCCCGATCGAGCCGTGCGTGTGAATAGGCCAGCGGTAGGTCGACGAGAGCGTGCGCACACCAGGGCCCGGCGCATCGAGCGCCGACAGGTCTCCGCGGCGCGCGACCTCTTGCTCACGGACGACGGGGCTCGCGCGCATCGCGTCGAAGAGCGTGGCGTGGTCGGCGAGTGCGGTGCCGCCCGTCCATTCCGCGCGGAGCAGTCCGGCGGCGCGGACCGCGTCCCACTCGCGCTCGGCAACGACCCCGACGAAACTCTCGACGCGGACCACGCGCGCGCCGGAGATGGTCTTGATCGACGACTCGTCAACCGACCGTAGCGTGGCGCCGAGCGCCGGCGGCCGCAGCACGCGCGCGTGGAGCATGCCCGGTAGCGTCAGGTCGTGGAGATACTTGTGCCGGCCCGTCACCTTCGCCGGCACGTCGGGCCGGGCGAGCGACTTGCCGATGAATCGGAACCGCTGCGGGTCCTTGACCGGCGCCTTGGGGTCGACGGCGACGCCAAGCGCCCTGTCCCCGATCAGCTCGGCGTAAGACACGGAGGCGCGGCCGTCCTTCGTCCTGACGACGCCGTCGGCGACCTCGAGGTCATCGAGCCCCCGGCCGAGTCGCGGGGCGGCGAGCGCCAACAGGGCTCGGCGCGCCGTCGCCGCCGCCTGCCGGAGCTGCATGCCGCCGCGGGCGATGCCGTAGCTTCCGGCCGTGCTGCCCTGGTCGGGCGTCAGCGCCGTATCGCCCTCGATCATCGCGATGCGATCCGGCTGGACGTCGAGCTCCTCGGCGACGATCTGGCGCATGGCGATGCGCCCGCCGGTGCCCATGTCGACTTTCCCGGAAAAGACCGTCAGCGATCCGTCGGCGTGGATCGCGAGGAACGAATCGACCTGATCTGCGGCGAGCGACTTGCCGAGAAACCGGTCCGCGTTGGGGAGCGTCTGGGCGCCGGCGCTCGAAGACGCCAGATCGACGAGACCGGCCCCGACGACCAGCACACCTCCGGCCTTCAGGAATTCGCGGCGCGAGAGCGTCATCTCAGCGCCCTCCCGCGGTCGCCGCGCAGAGCACGGCGCGAATGATGCGCCCGTGGCCGCCGCACCGGCAGAGATTTCCCGCCAGCGCCTCGCGCACCTGGGACTCGTTCGGACGCGGGTTCTGCTGCAGGAGGGCGCGCGCGGTCACGACCATTCCAGCCGTGCAGTAGCCGCACTGCGCGGCTTGCTCGGCAATGAACGCCGCTTCCACCGGGTCGGGGCGCTCGGGCGATCCAAGGCCCTCGATGGTCGTGACGGCGCGGCCCTGGACGGTACTCCCCGGCGTAACGCACGACCGGGTTGCACGGCCGTCGACGAGGACCGTGCAGGCTCCGCACTGCGCGAGGCCGCAGCCGAACCGGGTGCCGGTGAGCCCGAGGTCGTTCCGGAGGATATAGAGGAGCGGCGTCGCCGGGTCGTCGAGCTCGACCGTTCGCGTCGTGGCGTTGACGTTGAGCTTCAGCGTGGCCATCGGATCTCCGGGCGTGCGGCGACCGTCACGCCTTGCGCAGGAAGTCGAAGTCGCAGCCGTGCTCGGCCTGGAGCACGTGGTCTATGTAGAGCTTCGCATAGCCGCGCGCCGGCGGCGGCGCCAGGCGCGGCAGGGCGGCACGCCGCCGCGCGAGCTCGGCGTCGTCGACCAGAAGGTCGAGGCGGCGTTCGGTGACGCTCATGCGGATGCGGTCGCCGTTCTCCACGAGCGCCAACGGCCCGCCGACGGCCGATTCGGGCGACACGTGAAGGACGATCGTGCCGTACGCCGTGCCGCTCATGCGGGCGTCGGAGATCCGCACCATGTCCTTGACGCCGGCGCGGGCCAGCTTCGCCGGGATCGGCAGATATCCGGCTTCCGGCATCGCGTAGCCGCTCTTCGGTCCGGCGTTCTGGAGCACGAGGAAGTCGTCTGCGCGCACGTCGAGGTCCGGCGCGTCGATCCGCGTCGCGAGGTCGTCGAGCGAGGCGAAGACCACTGCGCGTCCTTCGCGCTCGAAGAGCGCCGGGTCGGCGGCCGAGCGCTTGATGATGGCGCCGCCGGGCGCCAGGCTCCCGAAGAGCGCGGCGAGCCCGCCGACCTTCTGATAGGGGTCGTGCAGCGGGCGCACGACGTCGCGGTCGACCCACGCCTCGTCCGTGGCGAGTCGCTGGCCGAGCGTCTGGCCCGTCACGGTGAGGCAGTCGAGATGGAGCAGCGGCGCGAGCTCGCGGAGCACGGCGCCGAGACCCCCGGCGGCGTTCAGGTCCGACATGTAGTGCTGGCCGGTCGGCTTCAGATCCACCAGAACCGGCGTCTCGTCGCTCAGCGCGTTGAGGCGCCGCAGCGAGACTTCGACGCCCACGCGCCCGGCCACCGCGGTCAGATGGATGACGGCGTTCGTGGAGCCACCGATCGCCAGGAGCACGCGGAGCGCGTTCTCGACCGACCGCGCCGTGATGATCTGGCTCGGCCGCAGACGCGTCGCCGCCAGCGCCACGGCCTGCTGTCCGCTCGCCTCCGCCGCGCGCAGCCGGTCGGCGTGAACCGCGGGGATCGCCGCCGTCCCCGGCAGCGCCATGCCGAGCGCCTCCGCGAGCGCGGCCATCGTACTGGCCGTGCCCATCACGGCGCACGTGCCCGCCGTCGTCGCCAGGTTCGCCTCGATGCGCTCGATCTCCACCGCGGTGATCCCGCCAGCGCGGTACTTGGCCCAGAAGCGCCGGCAATCCGTGCACGCGCCCAGGCGCTCACCACGGTAGTCCATCGGCATCATGGGCCCCGCCAGGAGCTGGACGGCGGGCACGTCGGCCGACGCGGCGCCCATGAGCTGAGCCGGGACCGTCTTGTCGCAGCCGCCCACCAGCACGACGGCGTCCATCGGCTGCGCGCGGACCATCTCCTCGACGTCCATGGCCATGAGGTTGCGGAACATCATGCTCGTCGGGGAGAGGAACACCTCGCCGAGCGAGATCGTCGGGAAGTCGATCGGGAGCCCGCCGGCGGCGAGCACGCCGCGCTTCACCGCCTCGATCAACTCGGGGAAATGCCGGTGGCAGTTGTTGAAGCCGCTCGCCGACTGCGCGATGCCGACCACCGGCCGCGCCAGCATCGCCTTCGAGTAGCCCATCGACGTCGCGAACGAGCGGCGCAGGTAGAGCGCGAAGTCCGCGTCGCCGTAGTTGGTGAGACCGCGCGCAAGACCGCGGGGGCCGTCGGTGGTCATATTTTGCGATGCTACCTCATGTCGGGGGTGCGCGGAACCGGTCGGGAATTGAAACCTGTTTGCTTAGGTCTACCCTCCTAGGCGTAGTGAGGTAGAAGTGAGAAGGGCAGTGGCGGTCTCCCTCCTGCCGGTTGCGCTCCTTCTACTGGTATTACTGCCCGAGCGCCAAAGCCTACTCTCCCACGTGCCCAGAGGGGTGGATCAAGGTCCCGCCTCGAGCCCAATAGACACGCCAGCGACCATCTAGGATTGCATCCGAACTCACGACATCGCTGCCGCCACGCGGATCTTCTTCGTCGCGACTTGACGGTGCCTGTACACGGGCGCACACTCGACACGTCTTATATATGTGGGAGAGAGATTAACGGTGAAGACGGCAACTATGGTCGCTGCAGCCTCGGTGGCCCTGGCGATGGGTGTGTTGGTTGCGCCGGGCTCCGCCCTCGCCCAGCGGGCTCAAGGATTTCACGATACTGGCCCTGTAGTCGGGGGCGCCACCTTGGGCACCAGTCGCTCGGTCGCGGTGCCATTCCCCCGCCATCCTTTCGTCTCACGCCCGTTCGTTCGCCCGTTTGTCCGGCCGTTCTTCCCGT
>Ga0066710_100006316_pt1 | contig 11030 bp, 11 predicted proteins | sample GraSoiAngelo_159_FD_79666 | JGI IMG/M metagenome (GOLD analysis project Ga0066710, IMG submission 79666) | Grasslands soil microbial communities from the Angelo Coastal Reserve, California, USA - 14_1009_16_40cm | ecosystem: Environmental > Terrestrial > Soil > Grasslands | place: USA...
ATATGAATACGCCTACGGCCGGCAGAACTGGTGGGCCTATGCCGATGTGGAAGCGAAGGCGCTCCAGTCCAAGGTCGCCTTCTTCGACCAGTCGAGTTTTTCCAAATATCTCGTCCAGGGCAAGGACGCGGTGAAGGTGCTGAACAAGATCTCGGCCAATGACATCGATGTCGATCAGGACCGCATCGTCTATACGCAATGGTGCAATGAGCGGGGGGGCATCGAGGCCGATCTCACCATCACCCGCCTCGCCGCCGACAAATTCATGGTCGTCACGGGTTCGGTGCCGCAGACTCGCGATTTCGCCTGGCTCGCGGCGAATACGCCGGATGATGCGCATTGCATCGCGACGGATATCACTTCGGGCCTGCCGATGTTCGCATTGATGGGCCCCCATAGCCGGCCGCTCTTGCAGAAGCTCTCTGGCATGGATCTCGCCAACGAAGCCTTTCCCTTTGGAACATCGAAGGAGATGGAGATCGGCTATGCCAGGGTCAGAGCGAGCCGCATCACCTATGTCGGCGAACTGGGCTGGGAGCTCTATATCCCGACCGAATTTGCGGCCCATGTGTTCGAACGCATTCTCGAGGCGGGTGCGGATTTCGGCCTTACCCTCGCCGGCATGCATACGATGAACAATTGCCGGGTCGAAAAGGCCTATCGCCATTGGGGTCATGACATTTCCGATGAGGATACGCCGGTCGAAGCGGGCCTCGGCTTCGCCGTGGCCTGGGACAAGAGAGGCGGCTTCATCGGCAAGAAGGCGCTCGTCAGGCAGCGCGCACACCAGACGCAGCCGAAGCGCATGGTGTGCCTGGCGCTTGCCGATGGCAGCGACAAGGCGCCGATGATGTATCACGAGGAGCCGATCTACCGCGACGGCGTCATCGTCGGCTCAACGACATCGGGCGCCTGGGGCCACCGCATCAATGCCTCGCTAGGCATGGGCTATGTGAAGAATGAGGCCGGCGTGACGAAGGAATGGATCGAGGCCGGCGAATGGGAAGTCGAGATCGCCTGGCAGCGTTATGCGGCCAATGTGCAGCTTCAGAGCTTCTATGATCCGAAGGGTGAGCGGATCAAGGCGTGAAGTCGGCTTCGCTCAACCGATTCCATAAGACAACTCGCATGCTATCGCCTTCCTTGATCCGCCGATCATTGGTGACAAAGGCGCTGCAGCCGGCCCATTTGGCTGTTGCCACATGTATGGCATCAGGCAGCTTTAACCCATTTTCGGCACGCAACTGTGCAGCCGACAATAGGATTTGTCGCGAGATGGGAATGACAGGAAAACCAGACTCCTGGCTGAGGAAGGAATTGTAGGTTTCGACCGCAAAAATATCCCTATCTGCAAATGGCTTCACGAGACATTCGGCTAAAGTAATCTCGCTCGTTACTGCCTCGATCCGGCGCTCGTCGATATGAGCAAAGAATAGAGCTTGCTTTGGTCCAAAGATTTCCGTCTTCTCTGCAGCTGAGATGATCACATTGGTATCGAGATAGTAGCGCAGGATCTAGTCGTCCCATTCGTCTCGAAGTCTGCGCACATAGGCATCGACCTCCGCCTGCGAGCGATTGCTTCGTACAGATCCTATAAAAGAGCTAAGCGATCTTCGCTTTCCTTGATGAGGCGCCACAGCCTCACTCAATATTTCGCGCACTTCAGCTTCTGCCGAACGGCCATTGGCTTTGGCTCTGGCTTTGATCCGCTTCAGCACATCGTCATCTACCTTGCGGACAATGATCTGTCCCATAGTTCACTCCACAGATATCAAAATGATATCACCAAGATTGATATCAATCAAGCCGGGCTAAAATCAGCTAAAATCCTTCCGCTTTCCATCTCCTTCATATTCCTTGATCGTATCGGCATAGGTCTCGAACCGGTCGCGCAGTTTGAGACGGCGTGCCTGGGCGGCAGTGACGAGCGTGATATGCGGTGCGCGGTCGAGCTCGCCTGCCATGTTCCAGCAATCCTCTTCCGAGGTGATCCAGTCTTCCGCCCGATAAGCGCCGACATCGAAGGGCTTCGACACCCGTCTCAGGCTCTTCTTCGGACCCAGTATATATTCGTGGAAATACGACATCGCGAGTTCGCGCGGTGAACGATAGACCGGGTCGCGCCAGCGCAGCCAGATCGAGTTGCTCTTGGAGATCGCTCCCCAGTGGCGCCCGCGTTTGAACAGGGCCAGTACATGATCATCGTCACCCTTGGCCTGGAAATCCATCAGCAGCGCCGGCGCGCCATGCAGCATCAGTGCGCAGGCAGCGATGAAGGCCACCTCGATGCAATGGCTGCAATTCTTGCGCAGTGCCACGCGCACGGAATAGCAGGTGTCCCCGTCAGGCTCGCTGTTGCTCGCCATGTCGGTGATGAAATCCTGGATTTGCTCAGGCGCCGCAAGCCTGGCGAAGATCGCCGTCTCCTCAGGGGTCAAGCCGATTTCCCGGGCGAGCCGCCGGTCGAATGCCATGCTTACATCCCGTCGCGAGTCACCGAAAAGTCCCGGCGCGCCGCGAAGATCGAAACCGTATAGCCCGCCACCACATCAATGAGCGTCATGATGACGAGAAGCAGGAAGGCGGATGTACCGAAAGCGGGGACGAGCAGGAACACGATCAGGCCAATGATGAAGACGGCAGTCGACAGCATATGATCGACGATGGTGCCGGGGCCGAGCCTTGCCGCCTTGATGATCTCGAAGAACAGTGCCACGAGGCCCAGGATCACGAAGATATCGCCGAATGTCAGGAACAAATCGGCTTGCGACGGCAGCACCATGTCGGTGAAGGCCGAGCCAGCCGAGAAATTGGGATCTATGGCAAGCGCCGTGTAGATGACCATGACGACGGCAATGAGCGGAATAGCCAGGATGAAGCGCATGAGGAATCCTCTTTCTCCCCCCAAACTGAACTGATTTGCACAATGAGGAAACCCGTCTTATCTTGATCGTGCAGAATCCACATTGTTCTTTATTCCGAACAGTCATCCGGCTATAAAGACCAAAATAACACAAAAGGAGGTCGTAATGGCACTTCAACTTGGCGATGTCGCGCCTGATTTCGAGGCTGATAGCACCGAAGGGCGCATCAAATTCCACGATTATATCAACAATTCCTGGGTAGTTTTCTTCTCGCATCCAAAAGATTTCACACCCGTCTGCACGACCGAGCTCGGCGCCATGGCGCGCATGAAGCATGAATTCGACAAGCGCAACACCAAGCTTCTCGGTATATCGGTCGATTCCGTCGAGGACCACAAGCGCTGGAAGGAAGACATCAAGGAAGTGACTGGCGCTGCCGTGAACTATCCGATGATCGGCGATTCCGATCTCGCGGTGGCCAAACTTTATGGCATGATCCATCCCAATGTGAGCGGCGGTGCCAAGGGCCGGACGGCAGCCGACAACGCGACCGTGCGCAATGTCTTCATCATCGGCCCCGATAAGAAGATCAAGCTCATCATCACCTATCCGATGAGCACCGGACGCAATTTCGATGAAGTCCTGCGTGTCATCGACTCTTTGCAGCTCACCGCGACGAAATCAGTCGCCACCCCGGCCAACTGGAAGCAGGGCGAGGATGTCATCATCCTTGCTTCAGTGTCCGATGAAGCCGCCAAGGAAAAATTCCCCGGCGGCTGGAAGACGCTCAAACCCTATCTGAGGCTCGTTCCGCAGCCAGGTGCGAAATAAATCTCCCTGGACCGCCAACTCTGAAGCCCGACGCATCCGTCGGGCTTTTTATTTCTCGAGATCACCCAATGCCCTGATCAGCGGCTGGAGCTGCTTCTCATAGCGCTTCCAGCGGCCGACCGAACTCTGATAGATCGGATTGCGGATCTGATTGCGGCTGAAGGTCCTGACTGCCGAAGTCGATTCATGGAAACTGAGGCAGGCCGGATCCCAGGCGAGGTCAAGGAAGGCGACGAGCCGGCGCGCCTCGGTCTCCGAATCCGCCGTGAGCGCCTCATAATCGACATCGATGAACTTGATCGGCAAAACGCGCCGCCAATGATCCATGAGCCGTGAATATTCGCGATAATAGAGACCGAGCGTTTCGAGATTGCGGCTGTAGCCGTGCATCTCATTGAGCCGGTTCTGAAAGCAGGAAAGGCAGGTGTCGATGGCGTTGCGCCGCATATGCACAATCCGCGCATAGGGGAACAAGAGCGCGATCAGCCCCAGCATCTCGAAATTATGCGGCAGCTTGTCGACGATGCGGCGCGCCCGGCCGCCGCCAATGAATTTCAGCAGATTGACATATTTATCGCCGAGCGCGGCCAGTTCCACAGGGGACTTGGCGTCTATTGCCGCGATGAACTTCCCCACATCATCATGGTAGCGCATCGCGCGGCCGATCTTCCAGATACGGTCGAGTTCGCCTGCACCCGCCGCTTCGCGATGGTGGGCGATGATCTGTTCGGCAAGCGTCGTGCCCGAGCGCGGCATGCCGACGACAAAGACCGGAATATCGCTGTTGCTTCCGATGACCCGGCGCCTAGCGAAGAACTCAGGGCTGAAAGCGCCCATTAGGGCATCGACCCAGGTCCGATAGCGCGCGATGTCGAAGCGGGCCGCATCCGCTGCATTGGCCTCTTCGAAATGGGCGAAAGCGCCGGAATAATCGCCATTCTGCTCGCGGATCTTGCCGGCGCCATTATGGAGTGCATTAAGAGCTCTGCGCGGCAGTGCCCCTTTGAGCCTGCCTTCGATCTCGGCGAGGAGGGGCGATGACAATTCATGTCTGTCATTGACGGCGAGCCGGTAGAGCGCCTGGTTGCCGATTTCAGGATGACGGCTGAGAGCGAGGAAGATGGTCCGCGCTTCATCCGATCGTCCCATCATTTCGAGAGTCTTGCCGAGCGCCGATTTGTAATCGGCATTCTGCGGCTCGTTGCGGCAGGCCTTCTCGTGATAGGGCAAGGCAAGCTCGGGCTTGCCGGCAAAACGGTAGAATTCGCCGAGCAGCCATAGCGTCTTTGTCAATTTGGGATTGATCGACAGCGCCTTGCTGAGCGGCGCATGCGCCAGCTCAATCAGCCCGAGATCAAGATAGGCGCAGCCGAGATTATTGAGATAGATCGCATTCTGTGGCTCCTTCTTGACCGCGAATTCGAAATATCTGGACGCGGCTGCCGGGTTTTTCCGCCTGACCAGCACGATTCCGAGCACATTGTTGGCATCGGCATGCTGCGGCTGGCTCTCCTGGATCTTGCTTGCCGCCGCTTCCGCCGTGACAAGATCGCCCCTGTCAATGAGAGCCAATATCTCCCTCAGCTTGACGATCGTCGGATCGGAACGCTTATCCACCGGCGCTGACACCATTTCCATTTCCTTGCAAAAAACCGCGCGCCCTCTTAACACGGGCGCCGACCTCACTGTAAGATGCCATGATGCAACTCCACGGCGATCTGATTTCCCCTTTTTTCCGCATGTGCCTCGTCACCGCCCACGAGGTGGGTTTAGGCACGAAGGTCCGGCATGTCGAAGCCCGCGTCAACCCGACCAGCGTCAATGCCGAACTCACTCAATTGTCGCCAGTCGGCAAGGTGCCGGTCCTGGTCACCGACCACAATCATCCGATCTATGATTCACGCGTCATCATGGAATATCTCTGTCACGTGTCGGGCAACAAGACGCTCATCCCCGATGACGGCGTGAAGCGCTTCCGCGTGCTTACTCTTGAAGCGCTGGGCCAGGCCATCGCCGAAGCCGGCGTCGCCTTTCGCTATGAGACGGTGGTTCGCCCGCAGGGTTTGCAATGGCGCGAATGGCTGGACCGCCACGACCTGCGGGTCAAGGCTGAATTTGACGACCTGGAGAACGCCTGGAGCAGGGATCTGGCCGAAATCAGCGCCGGGTCCATTGCGGTCGCGGTTGCCCTCTCCTATCTCGATTTCCGCATCCCGGACTGGCAATGGCGCAAGGACCGGCCGAAGCTTAAGGCCTTCCATGAGGCATTCTCGGCCCGCCCTTCGATGCAGGCGACAGTGCTGAAGCCAAGCTAATTAAGGCCCCTTCCAGTCGAGCGCGCAGATCTCGGCCGAGCGGCCCTTGAAGTCCCAATTGCGGCCATGGCCGCGGAACCGGCTCTTCAGCGCCTGCGCCACGATGATCTGCGGCCCGATCCAATATTGGCTGTTTTCGATCGTGGTGGGCTGACCCGGCTTGCTGCCGGCAATAGGCGCGATCTCACCATCGATGATCTTGGGGATGGTGAAGCGCCGCACATCGCCATCAGTCTCGTAGCGCACGTCTTCCTGCCACACGCCGAGGAACCGGCCGACCAGGATGGACAAAAGATGCGTCGTTCCGCCGGCCTGCCCCGTCATGATGCGGGTCAGCGCCTTGACCTGATAGATATCCGCCTTGTTGTCGATATAGACCCCGGCACTCCAATTGCCGCGGCTCATCTGGCCTGGAATCTCGATGATGAGCCCGAGAGCGATGCCCGACAGCTTGACGTCGCCGAATTTACCATCATCGATCCGCACCCCGCCCCAGGTCTGGCAATATCCTTCCGTAGGCGGATGTTTTCCGAGCGATAGCACGCAGGGACAGAACACCGTGCAATTGCACGACAGCACCAGTTCACCCTTGATATGCCACGGCTCACGCGTCATCGAGATCTCCTAGACAACAATCAAATATACGCCGGCGCCGATCAGGCCGAGGCCCAATCCATAAGACAGCGCCTTGGGTTGCGGCAGGGTCTTTTCGAGCACCATCACTACGCCCAGAAAGCCCATCCAGACCAGATTCATCAAGCCTGCGACAAAACTCAGGCTCATCAGCGCCCAGCAGCAGCCGAAGCAGTTCAGGCCCTGTCCCAACCCCATGTGGAACACGCCTATCGGCCGGTCCGTCCAATGCGCCAGGAAATAGGGCATCGGCATCCGACACTTGCTGAGACAGGCATGTTTGAGAGGGGTGAACTGGTAGGCACCTGCCGCGATGAGGCCGACACCGGCGAAACGGCCCTGGAAGACGCCGGCATGGCCCGACTCGAGCACCATCCACTGGGCGAGTGCCGCGGCAAACGCAAATATGAACCACACCGCGCCAAAGCCCGCCGCCAGCACCAGAGGCGACACGATCGCCATGCGCTTGGCCGCGGCCGCTTCGGCGATATCAAGATAGGTCGCGATCATCGGAGTGGCACTCGGGATCATCATGGCGAGCGTCATCGCCATCCACATGGCGAGGAGTGGTACCGGTCCGGCATTGGCCGTGGGCCCGCAGAGAGCGCTGATCAGCCCTTCGAGCGATGCGCCCGCCGAAATCCACAAGGTGAGGCCTGACACCGACAGAATGACGGCAAGGCAAAGGGCCATGAAGAGGCGCGGCCGGTCTGTCGAGTGTCTCAGGATCAGTTCCATCGGATGACGCTACCGCGACACCGCTCGCTCTTGAAGCCCTTTGAGCCAGATCGCATTGTGACTTGATGTCCACTGCCGATTTCGATGTAATCATTGCCGGCTCAGGTCCTGCCGGATTGGTCGCCGCCTGCCTTGCCGCGAGACACGGTTTCGCGACCGCCATGATCACCGGGCCGCAGACAGACCGGCCCGATCCCCGCACTATCGCCTTGATGATGCCCTCGCTCGCGGTGCTGGAAGAGTGTGGCATCTGGCCGGCAATGGTGCAGGAATGGGCAGCGCCTTTGCGCAAATTGCGCCTGGTCGATGACACCGGCGCCCTGCTCTCGGCTCCCGAGCTCGTTTTCTCGGCTTCCGAACTCGGTCTCGCTGCTTTCGGCTGGAACATCCCGCTGGCCCGGCTCAAGCCGGCGCTCGAAGCCCGGGCCCGTGATCTGGGCGTGATTTTCCACGCCGACAGTGTTTTGGGTTTTGCCGGGGATAGGGAGAAAGCCACGCTCTCCTTGAGCGGCGGCAGGACTCTTCCAACAAAGCTGGCCGTGGCCGCCGACGGCCGCAATTCAGTTCTGCGCCGCGCCGTCGGCATCGCCATGATATCCTGGTCTTACGACCAGATGGCGATCGCCGTGAGCTTCGCTCATTCGCAGCCGCATCGCGATGTCTCGAGCGAATATCACAAACCGGCAGGCCCTTTCACCACCGTGCCCTTGCCGGGCCGGCGTTCCTCGCTGGTGTGGATGGAGAAACCGGCGCGCGCCCTCGAACTCATGGAATTCGACGACCGCGCACTCGCAGCGGAGATCCAGGCCTTGAGCCACGGTGAGCTTGGCCTCGTCAGCGATATCGGCCCGCGCCAGTCCTTTCCCATGTCGGGTGCGCGCGCCGAGACTTTTGCCAGAGATCGCCTGATGCTCATCGGCGAGACCGCTCATGTCGTGCCGCCGATCGGGGCGCAAGGATTGAACATGTCGCTGCGCGATGCCGAGGATGCCGTTGCTCTGATCTCGGCTGCGCGCGGCAATGGCGAGGATTTCGGCTCAGCCAAGGTGCTTGGCGATTATGATCGGCGGCGCAAGCTCGATGTGCGGCCACGCCAGGCCGTCATCGACCTGATGAACCGGTCGCTTCTGTCGGGATATCTGCCGATGGAGGCTGGACGCGCGGCGGGCTTGACGGCGCTTGCCTATTTCGATCCACTTCGCCGTTTCGCCATGTCCATGGGCCTGGGCAAGTGATCACCTGCGAGGGAGGAGTGCCGTGCCTGAATTTCCGATCATCGACAGCCACGTGCATTTGCTCAATCCGAAGAATCTCGACTATTCCTGGACGCGCAATGCACCCTCGCTCAACCGCCAGGCGCTTCCTGATGATCTCATGCGAGCTGCCGATCCAGTAAGGATCGATCGATTCGTCTTCGTCGAGGTCGATGTCGATTTTCCCCAGCATCTCGAAGAAGCGGCATGGATCGAAGGCCTGGCGCATTCGGACAGGCGGCTCGCCGGCATGGTCGCGGCACTGCCGCTAGAGCGCGGCAAGGCCGTCGAGGTCGAGCTCGATCAGCTCCGCCGCCACAAGACCTTGCGCGCGGTGCGGCGCCTGATCCAGAACCAGCCCGATCCCGAATTTTGCATCCGTCCCGATTTCATCGCCGGACTGAAGCTGCTGGCGCCGCACGATCTCGCCTTCGATGTCTGCATCCTGCACCATCAGATGCCCAATGCGATCAAGATGGTGCGGCAATGTCCGGAAGTCCGCTTCGTCCTCGATCATATCGGCAAGCCCGCGATCAAGGCCGGAATATTCGATCCCTGGCGCCAGCACCTCACGGAGCTCGCGGCCTTGCCGAATGTGCATTGCAAGATTTCCGGCGTTGCGACCGAAGCCGACCATAGGAATTGGACCCGCGAGCAGCTCAGACCCTACATTGCCCATGCGATCGAAACTTTCGGCTTCGATCGCGTCATGTATGGCGGCGATTGGCATGTCCTGGAGCTTGCCGGCACCTACCCGCAATGGGTCGAGATTGTCGATTGGGTCGTCGAGGGCGCCACGGCAGAGGAGAAACGCAAACTCTTCCGTGACAACGCGGTTCGTTTCTATCGCCTCGATCGGCCGGCATGACGACGCCCAGGCAAGCCTGGCAGCGTCGCGCCTATAATGTCGAGGCGATGCGCCTCTTGGCGCGCGCCGTCCTGCCGCCGCCGGTCTTCGATTTTGCCGATGGCGGTGCCGAAAAGGAATGCACCCTGAGGCGCAACGAGGCGGCGTTCGACGAGGTCGAATTACTTCCCCGTCCATTGTCAGGCGCGTCAGAGCGCGATCTCTCAGTTTCGCTCTTCGGCAAAGAGCTTAGCCTGCCGGTCATGATCGGTCCGGCAGGCCTCGCGGGGCTTTTCTGGCCGGACGGCGAGCGCTGCCTGGCGCGCGCCGCGGGCCGGGCCGGCACCGGCTTCTGCCTGAGCCACGGCTCGGTGGCGCCTCTCGAGGATGTTGCGGCCTGTGGAACCTCGCCGCGCTGGATGCAGATATTCATCTACAGGGACCGGGCATTTACCCGCGAGCTCGCCGAGCGCGCCGCGAAATCCGGCTATGACGCACTCGTTCTGACCATCGACAATCAGCTTCTCGGCAACCGCGAGCGCGACATTCGCAATGGCTTCGCCATACCGCCACGTTTCGGGGTTTCCGGACTGGCCGGCATGGCATTCAAGGCGGAGTGGCTGTGGCGCATGCGCGGCGAGATCAGACGCATCACCTTCGGCAACTATGTGCGGCCGAACGAGACCGCTGACATCAAGACGCTGGCCGGGCGGATGGCTTCGCTGCTTGACCCTTCGATGTCCTGGGCGGATGTCGATGAGTTGCGCAGGGTATGGGCCGGCCCGCTGATCCTCAAAGGCATACTTCATCCCCACGAGGCCAAAGCGGCGCTCGAGCATGGCATCGACGGCTTGATCGTATCCAATCATGGCGGCCGCCAGCTCGACGGGGCACCGGCGACGATCGATGTCCTGCCTTATATCGTTGCCGCCGTCGGCGGCAGCATTCCCGTTCTCATCGATGGCGGCATCCGTCGCGGCAGCGACGTCGTCAAGGCTCTGGCGCTCGGCGCCAAAGCCTGCCTGATCGGGCGCCCGCAGCTATGGGGCCTCACCGTCGGGGGCGAGGCGGGTGTCGTCCATTTGCTCGATATCTACAGGCGCGAGATCGATCGGGTGATGGGCCTGTGCGGCGTCAGCCGCATTGCCGATATCGGCGCCGATTTATTGTTCACCAACATACAGAATGGACCTCGCCGATGATCAAGGATCCTCCGCTTCTGACGATGCGGCGCGCCTTCGAGCGGCCCACCGCCCTTGAAATTGCGGGCTTCGCCAATGTACCGACCGGCCACGCGGTCGACGCCTTGGGCGGCCGCGGCGCGCTCGACTACCGGATCAAGCCGCTGGCTCCTGTTCAATCGGTCATGGTCGGTGTCGCCATCACCTGTCATTGCGGCCCTGCCGACAACCTCGCTCTCTTCGCCGCTCTGGCCGAGGCGAGGTCAGGTGATGTTCTCATCGCCTCCACCGACGGCTTCGCCGGCACATCGATAACCGGCGATCTCCTGATGGGCATGGCGCGCAATCGCGGCGTCAAGGGTCTGGTG
>Ga0066710_100006317_pt1 | contig 11030 bp, 9 predicted proteins | sample GraSoiAngelo_159_FD_79666 | JGI IMG/M metagenome (GOLD analysis project Ga0066710, IMG submission 79666) | Grasslands soil microbial communities from the Angelo Coastal Reserve, California, USA - 14_1009_16_40cm | ecosystem: Environmental > Terrestrial > Soil > Grasslands | place: USA...
GGCTCTACGTGATGGACCAGGGCCGGATCCAGTTCGAGGGCACGCCGGAGGACGTGCGGCGCGATCCGAGCGTTCAGCAGCGCTTTCTCGGGGTGTGATCTGGTGGGCGGCGCGGGGCGGCACCGGGGTCGGGGTGGGCATCGCGCCTCCTGTCCTCGGTGGATGTCGGCGTGATACCCACCCCGACCCCGATCCCACCCCGCGGTTACCCGTCGCGCATCCCCAAGTCGATGCCGCTCGACGGTTACCGGTCGCGGATCTTGAACATTCCTTCTTGTAAGCCGAGCGTCGTCTTGCCGATCGTTTCCAGCATCCGGTCCACCGTCGGCGGCATCAGCGTCGCCGTGCGCACGTCGCGAAACGCACGCTCCAGCGGAAAGTCCTTGTAGGATCCACGCCCGCCGACGATCTGGATCGCCTTCGACGTCACGTCGAGCCCGGCCTGCGTGGCGAGGTATTTCGCGCGACTCGCGAGGTGACCGCGGTCCGCGACGTCGGCCGCGTCCCAGCGCGACGCAGAGTCCTGGAGCACGAGACTCGTCGCGTCGAGCTGCACCGCCAGCTCACCGATGTGACGCTGGATCGTCGGGTCCGAGGCGACCGGAACGTTCTCCGGACGGACGACACGCTGCTTCACGTAGTCGGCGGCGAACGCGAGCGCGGATTCGGCGATGCCGAGATAGATCGCCGCGTACCCGAGCGCGAAGCTCTCGATGACGCCGATCTGGAGCGCGGCGCCGGGACGGCCGAGCACGGCGCCGCCCGGAACGCGCACGCCCGTGAACGTCACCGACGGGCTGTACGTGCCGCGCATGCCGAGCGTGTTCCACTGGCGGTCGGTGGTCATGCCCGGCGTGTCGGCCGGGACCACAGCGATCAGGAGCGCTTTGCCCATGTCGCTCTCGCCGTCGACCGCGCACCACACGATCATGTAGCTCGCGCCGAGCGCCATCGTGCAGAAGTGCTTCACGCCGTCGATCACCCATTGATCGGCGTCCGCGCGGATCGCCATCTCGAAGAAGAGCGCGCGGGACAGGCTCACGGCGGGCTCGCTGCCCCAGCTCCCGAAGAGCTTGCCGCCGCGGACGACTTCCGGAAAATACCGGGCGCGCTGCGCGTCGGTGCCGAGCGCGTCGATGAAGCGCATGACCGTCGAGTGCATGTGGAAGGTCATCGCGGTGCTCGCGCAGCCGCGCGCGAGCGCGCGCACGACGCCGATGTACGCCGGCATGTCGAGGCCGAGGCCGCCATGCGACACCGGCACGCTGGCGGCCAGGAACCCTTCTCGGTGCAGCGCTCGCCAGCTGTCGACGGGATTCGCCGCGTCGGCGTCGTAGCGCGCCGCGCGCGGCGCCAGCTCGTCACGCGCCAGGCGCTCCGCCAGCTCCACGATGCGCCGTCGCTCGACGTCCGTCGTCATGCCGCAGCGGCTCCGAAAGGCGTCACGCGCGACCATCCATCAACGGACACCGAGCCCTCCCAGGAACGTGCCCCAGATCCCTCGCGGCAGGAACAGCACGAATGCCATGAAGACGAGCCCGACGACGAGCTGCCACCACTCGATGAAGAGGCTCAGCCGATCCGCGAGCACCAGGAACGTCGCCGCGCCGACGAACGGGCCGAAGAACGTCCCGGCGCCGCCGAGCAGCGTCATGATCACCGGCTGGCCGGATGTGGACCAGTAGAGCGACTCGACCGGAACGACGGTCAATCTGAGCGCGTCGAGCGATCCCGCGAGCCCGGTGATCAGCGCGGAGAACACGAACGACACGAGCTTCACGCGGTTGACGTCGTACCCGCACGCCGACGCGCGATCGCTGTTCTCGCGGATCGCCAGCAGCACGGCGCCGAACGGCGAGTCGAGCACGCGCTTGAGCCCCGCGACGGCGAGCGCGACCCACGCCAGCGCGAAGTAATAGAACGCGAGCGGGCTGGCGAGGGAGACCTGGTACCCGAAGAGCCCCAGCGCGAGCTGCGGGATGCCGCGGAGCCCGTCGTCGCCTCCCGTGATGTCGGCGAGATGGAACGCGGCGAAGTAGAAGACCTGCGAGAACGCGAGGGTCAGCATCGCGAAGTAGATGCCGCGCCGGCGCAGGCAGAAGAACCCGACGACCGCGCCGCCGATCACGGCGGAGGCGAGCCCCATCGCGATGGCGAGCCAGAGCGATCCGAGCTTCAGCTTCGCGAGCGCGATGCCGGTGCCGTAGGCGCCGAGCCCCCAGTACGCCGCGTGGCCGAACGACAGCAGGCCCGTGTAGCCATACAGGAGATTGAACCCCAGCGCGAAGAGTCCGTAGACCAGCACCTGCGTCGCGAGCGACTTGTACGGCACGAGGAACGGGAACGCCGCGAAGAACGCGATGATCGAGATCACCGGATGACCGGCGACCCAGTGAACGACGGGCGCCAGCGCTCGCCGGATCACTCCGCGAGACCCGCCTCGCCGAAGAGCCCGCTCGGCCTCACCAGCAGCACCAGCGCCATGACGAGAAACACGACGATCTCCGCGAGCTTCGGCGCGAAGAAGGTCGTGAGGCTCACGACCTCGCCGATCAGAAGGCCGGCCACGATCGCGCCGGGGAGGCTGCCCATGCCGCCGACCACGACGACCACGAAGGATTCGATGATCATTTCGAGACCCATGTCCGCGTAGACGCCGCGCAACGGTCCGGCCAGGACGCCCGCGAGACCGGCCATGGCGACGCCGAGACCGAAGACCAGCCACCAGATGCGCCCGAGATCGATGCCGAGCGCTCGCACCATCAGCGGATCGCGCGTGCCGGCGCGCACGATGAGCCCGACGTTCGTCTTTTCGAGGAAGAACCAGAGCGCCACCAGCACGACGATGGTGACGGCGAGAATGAACAGCCGATAGACGGGAAAGCTCATGAAGCCGAGGTTCATGGCGCCGGCGAACGCCTTCGGCGGATCGAACGTGAGCCCCATCTTGCCCCACACGAGCTTGACCGCCTCGATCAGCACGAACGAGAGCCCGAAGGTCAGAAGCAATGCGTCGTCGGGACTCCGGCCGTAGAGGGGCCGCATGAGGAAGCGCTCGATGACGAGACCGACGATCCCGACCATGATGGGTGCGAGGATCAGGGCCGCCCAGTAGCTGCGGGTCAATCCCAGGACGAAGAACCCGAAATATGCGCCCAGCATGTAGAGCGACCCGTGGGCGAAGTTCACCACGGCCATCAGTCCGAAGATCAGCGAAAGGCCGATCGCGAGCAGGACGAGAATGCCGCCCAGGACGAGACCGGTGAACGCCTGGGCGGCGAGAGCCTGGAGCGAGACGTCGATCACCGGACGCTACGCGTAGCCCTTCTCCCCGCACGTCCGGTCGAGCGCCTCGTCGGCGGCGACCTTCGACACCACGTCGAAGTAGCCCCACTCACCTTTGAGCTGCTGACGCCCCTTGACGATCCACAGGTCCTGGAACGCCTTGCGGTCGCACTTGCGCCACCACTGCTTGGTCTTGTAGTGCGCGTAGCTCGGGTTGTTCAGGAGCGCCGTCGCGACGGCATCCGAGTTCGTCGACTTCGCCAGCTCGATGCCGCGCGCGACCTCCATGATGCCGCTGTACCCGTAGCCGCTGTAGGAGTCGGGCGGCCGGTTGAACTTCTTCGTGAACGCTTCGACGTAATGCTTGGCCTCGGGCACGCTGTCCTGAAGCTCCCAGTAGAAGCTCGTGCCGCCGTACGTGTCCGCGAAGGCGTCGATGCCGACCGTCTTGGCCAGATCCACGAAGTGGAGCGGCCACACGATCTTCGTCTGCTGCTTCAATCCGAAGCTGATCGCCTGCTTCATGAACGCGACGGCGTCGTTGCCGGGAACGGCGGCGAGCAGCACTTCGGGCCTGGCGGCCTGGATCTTCGGCAGGTGCGTCGAGAACTCCGGCTTGCCGAGCGGATAGGGCGTCGAGCCCAGCACCGTGCCGCCATTCTTCTGCACCACGTCGGTGAAGACGGCGTTGTTCTGCTTGCCCCAGGCGTAGTCGGCGTAGACGATCCACCATTTCTTGCCGGCGTTCTTGACGGCCCAGGCGCCGACCGAGCGGCCCGTGATCGTCGGATTCAACGCTTCGTGGAACGTGAGGGGCCCGGAGTCCGGCTTCGCGCTGATCTCGTCGGACTGGCTGATCGAGATGAAGATCTTGTTCGCTTTCTTCGCCTGCTCGTTGATGGCCATCTGCACGTGCGCCGCGAGACCGCCGACGATGAACTCGACGTTCTGGTTCTCGATCAGCTCTTTCGTCCGCTGGGCGCCCACGGCCGGCTTCAGCTCGTCGTCGCGGAACAGCACCTCCACTTTGCGGCCGAGCGCACCCCCCTTGGCGTTGAGCACGTCCATCGCGAGCTGCGCGCCCTTCTGCTGATCGGCAGCGATCCAGTCGAAGGGACCGGTGAGCGGCAGCGGGAACCCGATGCGAATCGGACTGCCCTGCGCGCGCAGGACCGCCGGGCACGCCATCACGGCGGCCGCACCGATCGTCCCGGTCAAAAACGTGCGGCGATCGATCATGGGAGTTCTCCTTCTCGAGCGGGAGGTCGTCGTGGCGACAATATAGGAGTGGGGATATGGGGTGTCAATCAGGCGCATGATACAGTCCCGCCGCGAGATGACGTACGTCGGCGCGTCCGTGAAGCGCCTCGACGACCCGCGGCTCCTCACCGGCCGGGGTCGCTTCGTCGACGACATCACGCTCCCGCGCCTTCTGCACGTGGCGATCGTCCGCAGCCCTCACGCTCACGCCCGGATTCGCGCCATCGACGCGAGCGCGGCGCGCCGAGCGCCGGGCGTCGCGAGGCTGCTCACCGGTGAGGAGACGGCGAAGCTCTGCGCGCCGTGTCGAGGCATCCTCCAGCACTATCGCGGGATGAAAACGGGCGCGATGCTCGCGCTCGCGCAGGACCGGGTCCGGTACGTCGGTGAGCCGGTCGTCGCGATCGCGGCGCGGAGCCGTGCCGAAGCGGACGACGCCGCCGGCCTCGTGACCATCGACTACGAACCGTTACCGCCGGTGCTCTCGGCGGAAGAAGCGATCGGGTCCGACGCGCCGCTGATCCATCCCGAGCTGGGAGACAACGTCATCTATTCCACGACCCTCGCCGGCGGCGACGTGGACGCCGCGTTCGCCGCGGCGGACCGGCGCTACGCGCACACGTTCCAGCTCGGGCGTCACACCGGCGTGCCGCTCGAGCCGCGCGGCCTGGTGGCGGACTTCGAGCCGTCGACGCGAGCTTTCACCGTGTGGATCTCGACGCAGGTCCCGCACATGATGCAAGCGGTGCTCGCCGATCTGTTCGGGTTGCCGGAGCACCGCGTGCGCGTGATCGCGCCGGACGTGGGCGGCAGCTTCGGCATCAAGATCCACGTCTACCAGGACGACCTGGCCGCGTGCGCGCTCGCGATCGCGACCGGTCAACCGGTGAAATTCATCGCCACGCGGCGCGAGTCGTTCGTGTCCGACATCCACGCGCGCGAGCAATCGATCGCGGTCGAGGTCGCCGCGCGCCGGGACGGCACGATCACGGCGATGCGCGCGCGGATCACGGCCACGGTCGGTCCGTACTCTGCATATCCGCGTTCGAGCGTCGTCGAGGGCGGCCAGGTGCTCCGACTCTTGCCCGGACCCTATCGCATTCCAAACTACGCCGCCTCGCTCACGGTCCTGGCGCAGAACAAGGTGATCACCTCGCAGTACCGAGCCGTCGGCCACCCCATCGCCACCGCCGTGACCGAGAGCATGCTCGACGTGGTTGCGCGCGATCTCGGGCTCGATCCGGCCGAGATCCGGCGGCGCAATCTCGTGCGTCCCGACGAGTTCCCGTACACGTCGGTGACCGGCAACGTGTACGACAGCGGCAGCTACACCGAAGCGCTCGACCGCCTGCTGGAGTCGGCGCGCTACGACGAGTTGCGTCGGGAGCAGACCGCGGCTCGCGCCGCCGGACGCGCCGTCGGCATCGGGCTTTCGTGCTTCATCGAGCTGACCGGGCCGGGCGCGCAGTTCTACGGCGTCGGGGGCGCGCCGATCTCCGGACAGGAAGGGACGACGCTGCGCATCGAGCCGTCGGGAGCGGTCACCGCGCTGGTCGGCGTGACGGATCAGGGGCAAGGCACGCGGACGGCGCTGGCGCAGATCATCGCCGACGAATTGACCGTTCCCATCGAGAGCGTCACCGTGCTCTCGGGCGACACGGCGCTGACGCCGTACGGCGGCGGCACGTGGGCGAGCCGCGGCATGCCGATCGGCGGCAGCGCGACGATGCTGGCAGCGCGCGCGCTCGGCGAGAAAGTCCGTCGCGTCGCGGCGGCGCTGCTCGAAGCGCATGCCGACGACGTCGAGCTCCACGACGGTCATGCCGTCGTGCGCGGGACCGACCACCGCCTGAGCTTTGCCGAGCTGGCGCGGGCGACGCACTTCCGCTCGAACGAGCTTCGAGGCCTCGAACCGAGCCTGGATGCCACCGTGCACTACACGAACCCGGCGGCGTGGACGTTCACGAATGGCGCGCATCTCGCGATGGTGGACGTCGACGTCGAGACGGGCCGCGTGCGCGTGCTGCGCTACGTCGCGGTGGACGACTGCGGCCGCATCGTCAACCCCGCGCTGGTGGAAGGTCAGGTCGCCGGCGGGATCGTTCAGGGCCTCGGCGGCGCGCTGTTCGAGCACTGCGAGTACGACGATACCGGGCAGCCGATCACCACGACGCTGATGGACTATGCGGTCGCCACCGCGGCCGACGTGCCGCCGATCGCGATCCACCATCTCGAGACGCCAGCTCCGCAGCTGGCCGGCGGGTTCAAGGGCGTCGGCGAAGCCGGCACGACGGGCGCGCCCGCGGCGATCCTGAACGCGGTCAACGACGCGCTGGCTCGGTTCGGCGTCGTGATCACCGAGCAGCCCGTGACCGCACAGCTCGTGCGAGAAAAGATCGCGAAATCGAAAGCACCCGAGGTTCGACCATGATGAACATGACGAACACCACCGTCCTCTGGGACGTCGACCGGCGCGGTGTCGCGACGGTCACGCTCAATCGCCCGGACGTGAACAACGCGTACAACGGCGATCTGATCCAGGGTCTCCACCAGGCGATGGATGACCTCGGCAAGAGGTCGAATCCCCGCGTCGTGGTGCTCCGCGGCAACGGCAAGCACTTTCAGGCCGGCGCGGACCTCACCTGGCTCCGAGAGGTCGGGAGACGATCGGAGGAGGAAAACGTCCGGATCTCACGGGCGACCGCGGAGGCGACGCATCGTCTCAACACGTTGCCCGTCCCGACCGTCGCGCTCGTCCAGGGCGGGTGCTTCGGCGGCGGCACCGGCTTCGTCGCGGTGTGTGACGTCGCGATCGCGGCCGACGATGCGATCTTTTCCATCTCCGAGACGCGCTGGGGGCTGATGGCGGGCATCATCATCCCGCAGCTCGCCGACGCGATGGGTGTGCGACAGGTACGGCGCTACGCGCTGACGGGCGAGCGCTTCGACGCGCACGAGGCGCGACGGATCGGGCTCGTCCACGAAGTCGTTCCGCGAGCCGAGCTCGAAATGGCCGGCGAACGACTCGTCTCCCAGCTCTTGCAGAACGCGCCGGACGCGTGCGCGCAGACCAAGGCGGTCACGCTCGAAAGCGCGTGGGGCCATCTCGCCGGGAGCGCGCTCACGCGGCTCATCGCCCAGCACGCGGCCAAGCGACGATCGGACGAGGCTGCGGAGGGACTGGCGTCGTTCGTCGAGAAGCGCCCCGCGCGGTGGTCCCCCGGCGCGCAGTCATGACTTCTGCGCGCCGCACGTCACGGCGCTGACCACGACGAGGACGTATCCGGCACCGGCACGATCGCCGGCAGCCGCGAGGCGACGGCCTCGAGGCCAGCCAGCGCGATGACCAGCGCCGCCACGATGACGAGAAAGAACACCCGCATGACCGGTGACACCTCCACGCCGTTCTGATGCCCGCTGTGCACGGAAGGATTCCGGTGAGAAGACCGAATCCTCCGGCCGCGAATCGACGTCGGAACGATGGAGGTGCCCAATGGCCAAGCGAATTCTCGCTCCGCTCGACACGCGCGAGAACAGTGACGCGATCGTCCCTGTCCTGGCTGGTCTGGCGCGCGGGTCGGGATCGACGGTTCGATTGCTGCGAGTGTTTCCGCTTCCGGAACGCGTCGTCGGCCCGCACGGCCGCACCATCGCGTATGCGGATCAGGAAATGGCCCGGCTCGAAACCGAGGGGCTCGGCGATCTTCACCGCATCGAGGCCGAGCTGCACGGCCTTCCGGTGGAGACCGTGGTGCGCTTCGGTGACCCGGTCGAGGAGATCTTGCACGAGTCGGACGCCTTCGACGCGGATCTGATCGCGCTCACGGCGTCCGATCGTGGTCTGCGACGCGCGCTCGGACGTGGCGTGGCCGAGCGTGTCGTGCGAAAGGCTCCGGTTCCGACGCTCGTCCTGAACGTCTGATCGGCGCTGGGGCCCAGCCCCATCGCCGATCGCCGCGCCTCGCCTATGCGGGCTTCGCAGCCCGGACGAGTGCGAGATACTCGTCGACCGTTTCCGCTCCGGTGATCGCGCGGAGCACGACCTCGTCGACGACGCCCCGCCACTTCTCGAGCGCGCGCGGTACGGCGTCCGCCGTCTGTGCGGCGATCGCCGTGTCGACCGGCTTCACGCCCATGCGCTCGAAGTGCGCCGCGTACGCCGGAACTCCCGCATAGCGTCCTCCTTCGTCTTGCAGCCGCTCGATTCCAGACGTTCCGACGGCGAGGCGGACGTACGCGCAGAGCCTCGGAGGCCGGCGGCCTGCCGCAGCAGCGCCGGCGCGCACCCACTCGCCGGACTGGCGCGCGTATTCCGGCGTCAACCAGTTGAAGAGGACGCCGTCGGCGATCTCTCCCGCGAGCCGGCACATCTTCGGGCCCAGCGCCGCGACCACGATGCTCGTCTGAAGCGTCGAGCGAATCTCGGCGACACCATCGCGCACGCGCTGGAGCGAGCCGGGATTCGGACTGCCCACGCCGAGCAGCAGACGATCGAGCGGCAACGCCTGGGTGCGGACGCCCTCGACGATGCTCGCCGGGCCCCGCGTGTGGAGCGGGATCACGCCGATCCCGAGTTCGATGCGTCGCGTTTCCTTCGCGGCGAGCGCCAGCGCGGCGAGCCCGTCGGTCGCACCGGGATGGTTCACCCAGAACGAGCTGTACCCGAGGCTCTCGGCTTCACGCGCCGACGCGCGAATGATGTCCGGACTGGCTCCGGCGAACAGTGCGAATCCCTGTCCCATCGCGGTCTCCTCCGCGCTCCGTTTTCGCGCACGGTATCACGAAGCGAGCCCGGACAAGATGACGTACTATCCCCTGGACACTCACACGAGAGGAGGACAACCCGTGAAAGGAGCCGCAGTCGTCGCGGAGATTCTGAAGCGCGAGGGCGTGGAGTTTCTGATCGGCTATCCCGTCAACCAGATCATCGAGGCCGCGGCCGCCGCGGACATCCGAACGATCATCGTGCGCCAGGAGCGCGTCGGGCTCCACATGACCGACGCGGTGAGCCGGCTCTCGTCGGGCGATCGCATCGGCGTGTTCGCGATGCAGCACGGCCCGGGGGCCGAGAACTCGTTCGGCGGCGTCGCGCAAGCATTCGGCGATTCCGTGCCGATCGTGGTGCTGCCGGGCGGCTATCCGCGCCGGCTGCTCAACATCACGCCGAACTTCAGCTCGTTCATCAACTATCACCACGTGACGAAGTGGGCCGAGCAGGTCATCCTGCCCGACGCGGTGCCCGATGCGATGCGACGGGCGTTCACGCAGGTGAAGAACGGCCGGCCGCGCCCGGTACTGGTCGAGTTTCCGACGGACATTCTCGCCGCCGACGTGCCGGACGGCTGGACGTACACGCCGGCCCCGAAGCTGCGCATGGCCCCGGATCCCCGCGCCGTGACGGAGATGGCCGCGGCACTCGTGGCTGCGGAGCGACCGGTAATCTATGCCGGCCAGGGCGTGCACTACGCGAAGGCGTGGAAGCAACTGCGCGAGCTGGCCGAGCTGCTCGAGGCGCCGGTGACGACGAGCCTCCAGGGCAAGAGCGCGTTCCCCGAAACACATCCGCTGTCGCTCGGCTCGGGCGGGCGATCCATCTCGAAGCAACTACACCACTTTTTGATGTCCGCGGATCTCATCTTCGGCATCGGCTGCAGCTTCGCGTCGACGAACTATGGTGTCGCGATGCCGAAGGGCAAGAAGATCGCGCACGCCACGCTCGATCCGACGGACATCAACAAGGACCTCCCCGCCGACTGGGCGGTCGCCGGCGACGCCGGGCTCACCCTCGAGGCGCTGATCGCCGAAGTGAAAGATCGCTTGCGCGGCAAGCCGCGCGGACGCGCCGCCGCGGTGACGCAGGAGATCGCGCGGCTCAAGAGCGAGTGGCTCGCGCAGTGGATGCCGCGGCTCACCGCGAAGTCGACGCCGCTCTCACCCTATCGTGTGCTCTGGGACCTGATGCACACGGTCGACGTCGCGAACACGATCATCACTCACGACGCGGGCAGCCCGCGCGATCAGATCTCGCCCTTCTGGGAGCCGGTCGAGCCGCTGACCTACATCGGCTGGGGCAAGACCACGCAGCTCGGCTACGGCCTCGGGCTCGCGATGGGCGCCAAGCTCGCCCACCCCGACAAGCTCTGCATCAACTTCTGGGGCGACGCCGCGATCGGGTTCACCGGCATGGATTTCGAAACCGCCGTGCGGGAGCGCATCCCGATCCTGTCGGTGCTCTCGAACAACTTCTCGATGGCGATCGAGCTGAAGGTCATGGCGGTCGCGACGGAGAAGTACCGGTCCACCGACATCAGCGGGAACTATGCCGACTTCGCGAAGGCGCTCGGCGGCTGGGGCGAGCGCGTGACCGAACCGGACGAGATCATCCCGGCGATCAAGCGCGGCATCGCGAAGACGCGAGAGGGCACGCCGACCTTGCTCGAATTCATCACCGAGAAGGCGATCGACTTCTCGATCCTGCCGACGAC